>Ga0126342_10002329_pt1 | contig 29376 bp, 29 predicted proteins | sample Cyp1metagenome_FD_92528 | JGI IMG/M metagenome (GOLD analysis project Ga0126342, IMG submission 92528) | Coral microbial communities from Lord Howe Island, Old Settlement Bay, Australia - Cyphastrea 1 metagenome | ecosystem: Host-associated > Invertebrates > Cnidaria > Coral ...
AACATGCGTGTGACAATGCATGCTTGTGCACCTTGGCAAGGCCCAAATAAGAAGGCCCCGGTAGAACAGTAGAATGGGGCCTTCTGTACAACCTCGACGGTCTTCATCAGCTACTTTCGCTTGCCAGCATCGATGCTGTGAAGTACCGGGGATACGCCTTCGGAAACTGCAGTTGTCCCAGTTGTCCCCGCAGGTCAGTAGCCAAAGACGCTACTTGAGCCTTGCAGCACTGCACATGTAAAAACGAATCCTGATGTGGAGTTGGGGGAAGCTTATATAGATATGTTATATATGATATATTATATATGTATATATATATATATATAATTATTTAGTATTATTCTTGACATTTGTTGACTTGGGATCATCCTTCATACGAAATATTTGAAATTGAACTCAAGGGCCATCCCCATTCGGAAAATGTGCCGTACCCATACATGCAATCGCAACAACAATGTGTTTGCATAAAATCTAATATAATTCAATATGATAAAATATAGTTATATAGTATAACATATAGTAAAATACAGTTTATTTTCCCATCAAATAAATCCCATGAAATTTGGCTCACATCACGACTGGAGGTCCCAGCGAAGGCCTTGCTGTGCAACTCGCGCGCCCCATTGAGGCGCTTGTTCAAGGCGCGCCCTGTATCAAGATTCAGGTGGGACAAACAAAATGCTTCTGGAATCTATATATCAATGGATTGGTTTAGGGGAAAATTTACAGGAAAACCCCCTATTTAATGGTAAAAACCATGGTTTCCTGTAAATTTTCCCTTAAACCAATCCATTGAATATAAGACCAATCAATGTGGGGTTCATGGTAACTGCACATCTAAGACATTCTAAGACTCTAAAACTCACTTAACCATACTTAACCTCACCACTTTTATGTGCCTTTACCCCTACCGGTGACCCAACGCCTTGGAGATGTCATCGTGCCATGTGGCAGGTGCTGCGGCCTCCCATGGCCCCGCAGGCGGATGGAACATCATATAACATCATATAACACTGATAATCTTTCCAAATGATATAGAATTGACATAGGACATAGGATTTACTTTGTTTTCCTTGTTGATTCATTTGATTCCTTTAGACTCACAGAATCTCACAGATCCCCCATTTTTGGGTACATTTACAACATCTTTCTTGCAACTTGGGGCCACAAGCAAACGTTGTGACATAGTATTTGGCTGGCAACCACGCTTGGTCCCAGGAAACCATCTGGAAAATTACCACTGCAATGGAAAGTGGTTTCTTTAATGGGGACAGCTGTATTCCATTGCCAACTTGGATTACCAGAGGAGAATTACTTTGGTGAAATGCGGCCTGTTTCTTTCCTCTGTTACCTCTGCGGCGAACATCGTTTCCTCCTGTCCTTTGTCTTGGCGGCTTCCTGAGATTTTTGGCCGGGCCCTGAGACATTTGGGAAACAAAATGCTGCAGCGCTGCAGGCAAAGATAGGAAAAACATAGAAGGACACAGAAGGACAGTGCTTCATTGATGAACCATGACTGCAACATATTATTGTCATGCCTTAGCATTTTCCGCCAGCGCGATTTTGATCTTTTGCTTCGCGGAGCTGATTTTGGGCTTTAGGTAAACTCAGCTTTAGCGACTGGGGCATCAGCCAAGCACAAGGCTTTCGAGGTCTCATTCCTTCCATTCCTTCTGCCATGTCGACCACCGATAACGCCTATGCTGCTTTCTTCTACCAACAGATCTCACTTGCCGCCCTTGCATCCTTGAGGAATGTCGTGGGTGCTGGAGTGGTGGGGAAGGGCATTGACTTGCTAGTCAACACTCACTGTGTTCTCCATGGCACCCCAGATCAAAACGTCAAAAGCATCCAGATGAACGGATTCAAAGACTCAACCCGTGGGATGCTCGGATGCGGTGTGTATGGAGCACACTCCTATGACAAAGCAAAGGGCTATGCCGGCATCGACGGCACGGTCTTTTGCGTCCGCTTCCGCGGTGACAAGGTGTGCTGCACCGACACGAGAGACCGCTCCGGCTCCTGGCGAGAGAATGGCTATGATTGCATCCATTGGGATCGGCCAGGACACATGACTGAGATGTGCTTCCCTGAGCAAAATATCACAAGTTTTTCCGAGTACACAGGCTCGCTAAGCCAAGATGCCCATTTGAAGATTGATAAGTTCTTCTCGAGAATCCCATGGTGAAGAATGCGGTCGTGTACATTGGTGTTGCTGCTTCTATTTACTCCAGAAGCCGCTTTGGTGCCTCGCTTGGTGTCACTGTTGGGATTGCCATGTCATGCTTGATTGACAACATGGTCGATAAAAGCAACAAGGTGACCAAAGAAGAGATTGAGACAATTTTTGCTGAGGCAGTTGAATTTGGCACTCATGTGGGCCTCGCAGGAGGAGGTGCTACTTTCATCACCGCAGCATGTGCGACAACAGAGGTTTCGGCAGGAGGCTTTTGGGGCTTGATGGGCTACACTACAACTGTGGCAACATACGGCACCGCAGGGGCAGCTGCAGTGGCAGGCACAGTCGCCTTGCCTCTGGCTGCTGTGGCGGCTGGAGCCTATGTTTTTTGGAGGTTGCAATCGGGAAATAGCAATCGGAACGATGATTCGGACGAGACTTCCACCTGACTCCACCTCAGCTCATGCTTGACTGCGTGTATGCATAGATGATCATAGATGTATATGATTGAAATAGCCGAGCTTTTTGACTTGCACAAGATTGGATACATGGTCTGCTGGTGTGCAGTTTTGCCAGAATGATCGTGAAAGGAGTGCAGGATATGATTTCAACAGCGGCAACAAAAAGGCGCTGCACAGAGAGAAGTGGCAGATCTTTTGCTTCTAAGCGTTGCCTGTTTTGATGTCTCCAGCCACCTGAGGTCAAGAAGACAACACTGTCGAGCGCTGCAAAGTAGGGAAGGGTTTGTTAAGCCTCTCAGATTCAGATGGGCTGCACATTCAGGTGGTTGGAATAAATACCAGTCCCTAGTATAAAGACTCTTGCATAAGGAACCCATTTCCATCCATTACCTGTTTTTTTGCCTGAAGTTCAGCTGTTTGACGCTTTTGCCAAGTTCAGATCCCAAAGTTTACCAGAGGTTCTCAGTCATCAGAACCCGTCCCCCAGAACACCCCCGCCTGGCGGTCAGGCTTACCAAGCACCTGGTCCCTTTCCTGAGCACTTTCGGGTGGCCGCGATGCTCCAGCAGGTTGGGTGGGGGTTGGTGGGGGTTGGTAGAGGCCGGCACACCTTGCCTGGATCTAGCTGGTTTGATGCTGATTATATCTGATTATTGTTTGCCATTTGTTTGCCTTATTTTACTATGGATCATTGATTGAATTGAAACAACTTCACCACGACGTCAGTACAAATGATGGTTGTTAGGTAGCATCATCTCAAAATGATCTCATTTCATCTCATTTCAGAAGGGTACCTTTTCGCATAGATGACACGAAAAACTACGATATGGTTGCATATGTTTGCGTGAATAATGAATGAGAGAGGTCTGATAGAGGGGTAAAGGACCACATACCTCAGTGGTTTGACATGATTTTAAGGCCATCCTTCCATCCTTTCACCCTTTTCCAATGCCTTGATTTGGAAGATGATATTCTCATTTCATGTCGTATGAAAAAAAATCCACGTCCCACGTGTTGTGTACACAGCCATTTACACCTTCAAACTGACCCATAATGAATTTTTTCATGGAGATACATGGAGTAAATCTCACTATTGGACGGTGAAATCAGGTCCTTCTTTATGAACATGGAAGAACTCAAGGGATCGTAGCACCTTGGCACAGGATCCCAGTGGTTTGGTCCCCTATGCCGACGTGGCATTCGATGTGGGTTCGGGGAACTGAGCCGTGGGACGTCATGGGACGTGGCAGCCATGATGGGCGGTTCGTCCTCCAAGTCCTCCCTGGTGAAGCAAACCTTCCATCAATGGATTGGTTTAAGGGAAAATTTACAGGAAACCATGGTTTTTTACCATTAAATAGGGGGTTTTCCATGGTTTTCCGGTCAATTTTCCCCTAAACCAATCCATTGAATCCATGGTGAATCGATGTTGCCAAGTGATTTCTGTGGAAAAAAAACCACCATACGCCTTTCTGTTGAAAAACCTGTTGAGAAAACATCTGTGAAGATTAAATGTTCATGATGTTTGCATCCCGGGAGAGCCATGCAAAAATACTTGGGATGAAGTGAAAGGCCCATCCAAAACTGGACGTGCTCCTTGGGTACTTGCGGGTTTTGTGGCTCTGTGTCTTGGACTGTTGGCCTGTCCGGGCATGGCAATCATAGTTAAGCATCAAGTGGATTCAAGTGGTACAAAATCCAAGGGTATCAATGTAGTTTGTTTGCTGATATACTATTGCTGGTATGCTTGTATCAACTGTAGGAGTTGCTTCGTCACTTCTGCTGCTTCCAATCCCATACTTGTACGGTCATTGCTCAGTTTCCTAAATCCACATGTGTGATGCCATTGCCAGAAATCTCGGAAATCCAAAAACGGAAACCACAAAAAATCGCCTATAGTCACCATTATAGTCACCATTATAGTCACCATTATAGTCACCATTATAGTCACCATTATAGTCACCATTATAGTCACCATTAGACTCGTTTTACAGAGCCATTTTTTGGTCATCTTAGATTTCAGGTGGCTAATCGTGCATGCCGAAGCTCAGGCCCAGAACGACAAGGGGTGGCCACGGGTCGCTTTTTGGCACATCGGGTGGTTGAGATCCTCAGTGCCAACTGGGAAGGAAAGTTGTTGGTCTGTAGCCGAAGGAAAAACAAATATATATATATATTATATATATAGAATATACACGTTATTACAACGATACTGTATAATTAATATAATGGGTACATATTGGTAGCATTAATATTGGTATAACAATGCGGATAAAATCAGATATGGTTGAAACACCAACGAAGGCAAAATGCACAGGAGCAAAGAGCAAAGATACGAAAACAACCACTAAAACCGAGATGTAATGTAATCTGGTGCAAACCCCAAGCTTGGATATATGAGATTGAATAGTTCACAGGTTTAAAGGACAATTGGTGTGCTGGAATTTGAACGGATGTTGATCCACAGCAGACCTGGTTCAGATCACACTCTTGCAGCCATTTAGCTTAGTTTGCCAACATTGACTCAAAATGGACCAGGACAACATCATTTGAACATGACTGGTCCTCAACGCAGTGGTCCGATGTTCAACTGTTGGGCTATGTGCGTGTGTGTGTGTGTGCGTGTGTGTGCGTGTTTTTTCAGCATATTAAACATTCGTGTTCAATCATTAAGATACAAAGTGACCTACAGATCTCAAACAACATCTATCCCTTACTTTAGCAACCTGAATCAACACATCTTTTCGCTGCTGTTCTGCCAGCAGTCCTTTGCTGCCCTGATGAAGATCTTATCGATGCCCCCAGCCCCTTGGAATGGAGGGCTTGGGTAGTGGCAAGGTCAGAAGATCGCACTAGACACTATGGTGCCCCTCCAGCAAGAGACGTAGCTAAATCTCATGCAAGGACAAAACCCCAAAGGATGTCTATCAGGCTGATGGAAGAAGTTAGTTGATTTAGCCATTTAGCAGCGTATCTATGTTTCCCACTCTTGCAACCCTGCCTCATGGTGCAACTGTTCAGCAATGAAGATGCAGAGAGATAGAGAGAGTTTGATGAACAAACTGCAAATTATGTCGTTTGGAACGTCCTCAGTGTTGCAACAAGGACAGCCTTCTCCATTTTCCATAGCAAAGCAAGCCATGCGTTGGCTGCCTCTGGTGCTACTTGGCGAACATGGCTTTCACGAGTGCTCAGTGCTTTACTATACTGGTTGGTACAAGTTGGCACACCCGTAAATTTGCATGGGAATTTTAAACAGGGGTTCCCCAGAAGTTCTCCAAGATATTTTTTTGAAGTGTACATTTACTCGGGTTCTGTCCTTGAATCCGTGTCCAACCAAAAGAAGCACTTCAACGATTCAACATGTTAAAAAGACACATACAAGTAAGTATATTTATGATGTATTATGGATTATAATTTTTATGGTTTGACACCAAAGGCTTTACAGATCTTGTCAAAAGCTTCTGACGTTTTGATGATGGTATCATTATTGGGGTCGTGCATCCAATTGGGGATGTCGATGCCACCAGTTCCACCAAATCTTCATCGCCAGGCTATGCATTCTGGCTCATCTGCAGTCTGCAGAAGGCATCGACCGCTCAAAGCGACCCTTGACTAAAAGACTTGGCGGAAAGAAACTCATCGTGATCACCTGCAGTAAACGAACATAGCCATGGAAAACCATGTTTTTTAATAATAGGGTTAATAGGTAACTGATCTATAAATAGACTGTGTTAAATTAAAAGAGGGTATACTGGTATACTGGTATACTGGTATACTGTACATGGCTAATAAGCGCGTTCTAAAACACATCAAGCTTTCCAATCTCTAACCACTTTTATAAACCTGTGTATGACCTGGGTGTGTTGCAAGGACCATCCACCAATTCAATAGTGTGTCTTTTTTCTTCCATCCATCTTCCAAATCCCATCATTGTTGCTAATTACATCTAGTTTTTTTCATGTTGTTGGCTGTATCATTTTGTGTGTTAGAAGCTGGTGCTGTCCAGTCGGGCACGGCATGTGTCAAACTGTAACTTGGGTGACATTCGGACAACCATGATCACAAAATCACAGTTTCACCCTTTCTTTGGATCCAAATTCATCCACAGATGTGACGAAGACATTCGACCCCGAAGACATTTATTTGCTCACTCAGAAGGTATGTGCTTATATACTTCAAAATATGTCAAATCTGATCAAATTTATGCTTTTTGGTTTGGCAAGAACCACAAACACGATGCAATAAGTATTAGTTTATGCCATACAAATATTATGTTCACCATAAATACCCTCTGGTAATTTAACATAGCTATTGAAAATCACCATTTTCAATGGGTAAATCCGCTATAAATGGTCATTTTCAATAGCTATGTTAAATTACCAGAGGGTAATGACATTGGTTTGGTGTTTGTTCCGGGACAACATGTCTAAGATCTTGCCGAAGCGATTCACAAGTGAATCGCTGGCCAAGGCGAGGAGGCCCTTCATCCCATCAGGCCTGGCTTCTCACATCCCAAACACGTGGGCCACGGTGAATGATTCCGCAAAGTGACGAGATCTCATATTTATGTAGATATGAGTCATATGACTAATATATATATAATATAATACATATATAATTATGATATATAATTATATACATTATATATATATGGCATTATATAACATGTCTTTATTGATATAGGATGATATGTATATGTAATATATAGAGTAGACTAGACTAGACTAGACGAGATTAAATTATTAGATAGACAGACTGATGCATATAGACTAGCTATCGCTGGTTAATGATTTGATTTGTTTCTTTCATCGCTTTTGATGATGATTTTTGACAAATATATGGGCTGAACCTACTGCCTGGCAGGCGTCAAAGACACCATGGAGGCCGCTTGCGAGTTGAAGTTGCCACTTGGCGATTGATTTGCTGCTGGTTACTGTTAAACATTTCTTGGGATCCCAGCTTCCGTTGCCAAGGGGACGGGGTTTCTACATAAATTCTGGTACAAAATTATGTTACACCAATAAAAAATATAAATTCTGGATAAAACTTGTGTTGTCTTCTTCATTTTTTGATTGGTGATTAGTTACTACACCCATGTGGCAATCAAATGCTAGTCGCCGTTGTGGTCAGTACCTGCTGTCAAGCCTTGGGCAGAAGGTGCTTCACCTGGAGGAGTGGATAGATTTCCCCCCTTTGAGAGTACACGAAGAACATAAAACATGGACTTCAGTATACTTCAGTCACAGATATCCGTTCATGTCCATCCATTTTGGCGCACCAAATGGTTGGACCTATACCCTTGACATACCGCGCCTCATGGCACTCAGGATGCTTTCGGAGAAGAGAGGCTCAGGCGCGGTCGATTGCTGGGGTCAGAAAGCATCCTGGGGAATGTCTCAAAATGGCAAAGGGCTCCGAAAGCAGCAGTGAAACAAATGGGTATGGATCAAGCATCTTGATTTGATTTTTGCTTAAATACTGGCCCTTGTTGAGGCCCAGCTTCATGGACGATGAAGCTGAAGGCAGGGCATTTAGGACACCTCCATATTGGGCTGTGGATGGCTGTTGGGAAAACGACTGTTGTAAGATCCAGTGAACCACTCATCATTTTCCCTATTGAAATAGCTACTATGGGGGCATACCCCATTGTCAGACACACTAAGTTGCGCAGACAATCTGAGATGATATCAGATGCTATGAGGAGTTTCATAAGGCAAGTCCTCCTATACTATGTGGGTTATATAATATAGGCCATTTTGGTTTCAGGCAAGCAAGTCATCAAGTTTTCAGGTGCTCCATGGGTATTGGGATGTTGCAACACTTCATAGTCACACATGGTTCGTGGGTGATCCTCATTTGTTACATGATTTTTGAATAAGCACCTCATAATCCTCATCGTTTCCAGCATTTTCATCTATTTTCCAATGTTCATCTCAGTTTCACATGGTTTTTGCCAGCCATTTTGCCCAGTTCCCATGGTTTTCCCCGGGTTTTTGCCCATCGTTTCCGAGACCTCCGCCAGGTGAAGAGGTCTCGGTGGACTCGGCAGCGCCCCGGGAGGGGATCGGTGAGGAGGGGATGGACGTGGGCCCACTGGATGAAGCTTGGAGAGCGCAAGGTGGCATGGTTGGCTTTAAAGATGTGGATATGCTTCTATTAGCTATATATAATATATATGATATATATATATATAATATATAATATGATATGATATGATATAATATAATATATATAGTATAATAATAATATATATATATATATATATCCTCATATATCCAATCTAGTAAACATATATGCAAACATATATGTATTTTTAAACGAGCCTGGGAAATTTAATGGACATGCGTCAATTGATTTGTTTGGTGGTTTCAATTTATGTGTTCATTTGTTCCATTTCCCTTTCTAGCAATGGCTGGCTCAAGTATCAACTGTTGCCTTGCATTTCAATAGGAGACTTCCATAATCTTGAGAATCATAGAACCACACAGAGAGGCTGGACAGCTACCAAATCGGATCCATGCAAGACTAATTCTCATAGGCCGTGGCCGTGGCAAGGACGAAACCCCATGTGATTGATTGTGTTTCCGCGTGAAAGTCTTGTTTTTCTGGAACAATATGGCTAATTTGTCATGTCTCAAATCATTTGGAACAATCAACTTAGACTTAGATGCATGCTATGTTTGGGTTGGCTTGAGACCACCAGCAAAGATGGCAACATGGCAACATGCGTGACCGAATATCAACGCTCAAGGTTCACGCAGTGGTTTACCTGCTCGCAACATCAGAAGGCGTCCAAGAATCAAGAATCCACAGTTGAGGTTTGTTTGGGCATTATTTAGATCTCTTGGCTTCAATCATTCAAAAGGCTCTAAACGAATGGTTTTGGACTTGACTTAACCAATGATAAGGTATGATAAGGTGCTGGTCGGTCTGTTGGAATGTTCACATGGGTTTGTCTGAAATGGTAACCCCGGTTTTGACGGTTCATCATTTTCCATTTTCCCCATGAAATTGCAGCGTGGAAATACATTTCCCACAGCGTGCCACTCCACAGCGTGAGTCTCAGGAAAGTAAACCAGTTGCCAGGCAGCATTTGAGACCTGGAACTCACCATGCCCACTTGGATGATAAGACATGATAAGACTAAGAAGTCTGATATCTGATATAGTTAAAGTTTCAGTAAAGCTGCTTGATACGTTATACAGTATAACAGTTCCTGGAAATCTGCAAATAGTTCCGGGGTCCAAAAGCCAGAAAACAGAAAGGCCCAAAGAAAGAGGCCAACGCCGATAGTAAGCTATACTTCCTTAATACTTCCTTATACCTATGACTGTACCCATGGACCATTTGATACATGGTTTCTATACGCTGCAATTGCAAATAAGGTGACCTGCAAGAAAGAAGAGACCGAAGAAGGCGGCGAGCTGAAGACGGTGTGCACACAAGGCGTGGCTCTGTGATATCTATGGTTGTTTATGGTTGTTTGAATTCTCAAGGTATGGGGGTACAATTGACAATGGTTGGATGGATGGTTGGATGGTTGGTTGGTTGATGGTTGATGATTCTAGTATAGGGGTTTTGACCAGCTGGTTTATTTGGGGACTATTCTTACCAGCCCATAGGTACACCTATTTAGCAACCAGTATAATGATTCCTGGAGAGCTGCATTGGACCTTGGCCATAGGCGACCTCACAGGCGGCAGAGAAATATGATGAAATATGGAAGATTTTGTTGATGGACATTACGGAGATTTTATGGAAGTTTGACAATTTTGAACACCTCAAAAGTACACAGAATTGTCTCTATGTTAGTCATTAGTTTCCTTCCAACTCTATGTTAGTCATTTGATTTGAAACAATAAAGTTGGTCCAGTTTTCATGCTCTGTCAGATTTGGGTACTGCACATCCCTACGGCAGGGGGTGAAGTGGTGAAGCCCTGGAAGTGCGAGGAAGGCCAAAGCATTTGCTGTCACTCATTTGCAGATTTTGCCGTGATGGCCGTGATGAATTTGAAGGTTTGAAATACCCGGTAGATTGGGGTTGGAAGATTAGTTTCCTCTAAAAATTGGTGATTTTCAGGGTCTATGTTAATTTACCAGAGGGTATTTTTTTGGGGGGGAACGAATCAGACATATCATAAAATAGCCGATGAATGATCACGAAACCTGTGTTGTTTCGGTGTTTCCCACATCCTTCTAACTACATCAACCCCCAAAAAAGCCGAAAAGTGCTTCCAGCATGCTTTTGATGATGGTTTACCCACATTTTCTAGGTGTCCCACTTTTCTCTCAACCTTTGGTTGCAAAAAAGCTACACCAGCACCCTGGGAAGATCTCAGTTGGGCTCAGGTAATCCTCGCATGAAGGAGTCCTACTACCTGAGATGCGGCTGAGATCCAACGATGGGCCCTGTTCCACCCAATGAATCCCGGGCTAAGCTACTGTACCATAAATGCCATACTGTACCGATATGATCTCCACATATCTAAATGTAAGTTTCATCTATGTACATGATATTATATTACATATCATATATATATATATATTAATATAATATTATATACTGTACAGCATCAAACGGCATTACCATATTTACCAGGTCCGTGCGACAAGCACGGCGTGTTCAACACCATATACTGCACCTGCATGGTGAGCCGTGCGTGTTGGAATTTGCTGATCAATAGCTTAACTCTTCGTTGTATTTCTTATATCGTAGTCATACGGGTAAAGTATGGTAAAGTCAGTTTTAAGCCATTCCCATAGTTCCATCATATTTCCATGGTCATGGTATGTAAAAACCATGACCAAATGGTAGATTTATGGCATTGGCGTTTCCAGATCTATCTCTGCAGATCAATCTGCCTGCATCTCCCAGGTGTTGCGCGTGAGTGCTGGAAAGTGAAATCCGACACTTGGTGGAGGTGATATCACTGTAATTTGTGGTTGGGATTGGGGGGGGATTATCCGGAGAAAAATCCCCCAATGTTAGAACTTTTAAGGTGATTATTACGATCTTTTATCCAGATAATAGATAATAAAAAATGATAACATGGACAACTTTAGTGTGATCCCAGCAACAATCAGGATGAATGTAGCCAAATACAAGGGAGATCGCATAACCAATAACAACTGAATGCGGGTCTCTGCTGAAACGATGTGATGCATGCTGGTGGTTTTTGTTTGGTTGGGGGTGCAACCCACCTTTCACGCTCAGCAAATTCAGGTGGTAGGCCTGTCTCTGAGAATGGAAGAGATGGGAGCATAAGCCAGACTATATCTGTATGATCATTGTATATCCATGATCAAATATTCACTAATTAAATATTTTATTTTTGAAAAAATATACATACTGCGTAGCATATTCATCTTAGACCCAACTTCACCCTACACTATGGATTCCATTAAGAAGCCATTGATCTCTCACGTACAAGGTACTCGTACGGGTCAGAATTGGGCTTGGGTCACAATTGCAACTTGCGGATGTACCTCACGTGACTGAGGATCCGCTGTGCGAAGAAAACCAGTTTTGCACACTGAAGTGCAAAAACAACTGTTGTTGTGCCCTGGATGCAGTCGGGGTTCCATGTGACACTAAGGTTTTCCATGACATGACAGCTGTTTCCATTTATGAACATGTTCCTGTCCAACATAATTTGGTAGATGATACGGGTGGACACCCCTGAGAATGGACAGGATGGTCGTCCCAAGTTCCTAAGAGTCGCATGGTGATTACTGCGTATATGTTTGATTCCTTCAAAGAGTCAAATGTTTGGGTTGATGAGTTAAGTCATCCCGGAATGAATCTAACAAAAAAACATAAACAATCTACCAGCAAACTTATATTAATTTGGATATATTTGGCTGGTAAAATCTGTGGAAATCAACAAAATCAGCTCGATTTCGAGGAAATATGGAATAGATGTTTCAAGAAAATTGGAGTTTCACTTTCCAAAATCTCCAAATTTCATCAAATGTCACCCAGATGACAGGAATTGCCAAACCCAAAGACCTGGAAACAGCCAAGGCTTTGTGGCAGGCACGAGCTGGACGGTGAGGACGCTGTACCGCAACGTGGAACAGAAGGTGCCAATGTTGCTTCGGGGTATGGAGTATAGACGGGGAAATGTATGAGAAATGTATCAGAAAGTGGAGTATGAGTCAGATACTTAACACGGTTTGTTCGTGGGTAGTACATATGAAGAATGGGAAGGATTAGTACATGACAAACTGTAAATCATGTAACCTCGATGGAATTACTTGTTGAATCTCATGTTTCAAAAATGGAGGTAGCTCAAGATCAGATGGCTCAGAACCTCATTTTCTCGATGAATAGCCACAAAATTGGACATCACCATCATTGTTTGACTGGCTATCAAGTGGGGCATCCAACATGTTCCCATTCGAAAGGCAATGTTGAACGATATGGTACTAGGATGTACTAGGCATCACTGACCCATGCTGCGAGAAACCATGTTTGTTGAAGGGAACACATTTTTCAGTCCATGATTTTCGTTAAGTCTGGGGATGGATTGGGGATTTCCGCGAATTTACTAGATCTGGGTTCAAATCCAACAGCCCAATCTTGGTGGTAACAAGCATAGTAAGTCACTATCGTGCATACCGGCGCTACAGTCTGATGGCACTGGGAGTGTTTCATGGTGAAGGTCTGGGGCACTAGACATCAGACATGTCTGATCCAATGGCATGGCTTAAACCTGAGGAAAAGCCTGCAGGACAAAGACATCCAAAGGGGGTCCCAGTGATTGTCACTAGGTGGGGTTGGGGGCTTTCAGTGCAGGCATTAGTGATCATGATGGCCTTGCTTGGCACGCTGCCCCTTGGCCATGGGGGCTGGTTGTGGGGGTTGGAGTATGGTTTGAAGTTAACCCAAGATCTGTGAAGAGATCGGATCGGCTTGACCTTTTTCACACAGTTTTTGGATGTTTGGGGGCTGGATATTGTGGAGGATAGCCGCTGAAACAGATGGATCAGCTGATCAAATCTCCGATATTCTCCCAGTTTTTTTTTTTTAAATCTCAGTTGATGACTGGTGGGTGGTTTCAAACATGACTTGATGATTTTTCCATTTCATAGAAAAGGGATGTCATCCTTCCCATTGACGAACTCATATTTTTCAAGATGGGCACATTGCACCACCAGGTCACCAAGCAGTTGATGTTTGTGGATTTGTAGGGTTCCAATGATATCATTGATCAATGTGAGCACCGTTGAACCGCCTACAGTTTCGGATCTCAAAAAATTGTGTCATCCTTCGGGCACAAAAAACGACCAGGAACCTGGAGGGAGATCAAAATCTGACGGACAACTCCACAGCGCGTGTTTTGGTGGCGCGTTTTTCAGGGGGTTGGGGGATGTTTTGGGGAGTCAAGATTTAAGTATGTAATTAATAATTACAAGTGTATTGGGAACCAAGAGATCAAAGAGAAATGTGACATATCCGCAAAACATGGGGATACAAGTAACAAAGTCTTGGAAATTAGTCAATCAAAACATGCCCGGGAATCAGCTCGCAAGTTCCCCTGATCTATCTCGTTGTTGTCAAATCAACTTGTAATCCCTATATATGTTATTCATCATTACACCACCACGTATCCCAAACATTCCCTATGATATAGTTATATATATATATATAATTATTAACATTTATGAAAACAGTTCTTGCTTCTAAAACAGCCAATTTTTACTTAGAATATTGTTGATCAACCAAAAACCACTTATATACTGTATTGGACCAAGTTAAATCAGTTAAATCTGTTGATCACCAGGTATTTCACCCATGACATCCCATGACCACCGAGGTGAAGAGCCTGGAGCTCAGGAGAAGTGGATGAAAGCCACCTGCACTGAGGCCGTGTACCTGTCCCTTGGCGAAGCTGCAGTCAGCGCGTTGGGATTTCTGGGAGATGAAAAATGACGGTTGGTGGAACGCCAGAAATATGGTGAATCTGGAACCAGATTTACGGTGGATCAAAGGATGATGATTTTCTTTCAACAAATCTGGAAGATCCACAGAAAATGATGTGTGGATGTTTTTTTCTGGTTGGAAGTGGTAATGTTTGGATGATGATCCATCTTTCGCCCTTGGTACTGAGCTGGAAATCAAAATCTACTCTGCACGGGCATGGTGTTTCTTGGGGAATTCATGGTCAACCACCGGAAATGACTGGAAACCAATCAAAGTACTTTGATTTACTGCAGTATATTACTGTAGTATATAATATACATGTAAATAACATGAAAGGACTCAAATTCTGCAATGACTTCCTCAGCACAGCCCATCCATTTGGCAGCACGACGGACGGACTTTCCCAGATTTCGCGCAACCAGGGTGCTGATCATGCCATTCGCCGGGCTCAGTTTGGCACTGATTCTCGGCCGATGGCATTTCTTTTTCAGACGGGAAGTAGAGAATCATGATTGAACAACATATTGATGTGGTAAACTCAATAATACGAAACCTCACGAATGAGATGGTTGATTATTGGGTATACGGATGTATACGGTATACCGCAATAAACAACATTGTTCGATCTTACTTGTGGAGAGCCCGACAAATTGAGAATTGATGCTGTGTCCTCAACAAGAAGTACGAGAAGGTACGATTTTGACCACTGCTGGCAGATGCTAGCAGTAGTGATCCGAGGATCTATGAGCAAATGAAAAAGGCTTCGCAGTCACTCTTTGGCAAAAAAGGCCCGGAAAGATGATGACCTGGTTGCCGAACGACTGGCCTCTGCAGGGAATACAGTAGGGCGCATAGGGTTTGTGAGTTTGTGACTGATTATGTACTGTAGATGATATTGGAACGTATTCTAAATAACTCTGAATATAAATTCTGTCAGCTGAAGTTCTTTCCTTTGCCAACGTTTCAATGTTTACTGAATGTGTGGTTTCAAAGCCTTTTTCCATTCCTGTTTGGGAATATGATGCAAATTAATTAACTAAGATGCCGAGCGTCCTAGCACTGGGAGGGATGTGTGAGACAAACAAGAGTAAGAGTGTAAATGAGAATTGGCCATACAGGATGAAACAGCGTTGTAAAACATGACGAACAGCAGAGCGTATTGTGCGGAACCTGCTTAGCAATTAGTTGCACAGTTGATACGACTGGGTGCAATCCTCAATTATGTTGTCTCCACAAACAGAAGATGTTGGTGCATCCTTGCTTTTAGGATCACAGAAACACCTTTGTCAGAGGTTTCCGCATTAATTACCAAGATTATCAATGTATGAACCCCAAAGATGATACCTAGGTTGCTCATGTCCCTCTAATGGGAAGCAGATCATCCTTTTGGGGATGCTGGAATTTTCCACGCCGGGTATCCCCAACTCCCCAACTCTCGCAGATGTTCGAACGGACGAGATGAGCAAAGAGATGCGAGAGGAGTGGATGCAGGATGCGCAAAACCAGTGCCTGGGATCATCTGGGATCCGCGGCCAAAGCTCTGCTTATTGTTTAATTGATTTAATGTCGAGCTATATGGGGGGTTGTGTGAAAATAGGGCACCCCAAATTTCACGGGTTTAATGTTGGCACCCGATTAGTAGGATGGTACTCTATTGTGGCATTTTTTTTCTCCGTATTCAGTTCCATGATGTTTGGGGGGGCCTCTATTGTGGCAAGTTGTTTTCAGATTTTTTTTTAAAGTTTTTTTTTCATTTTTTTTTTGATTCACATTTTTTTTTGTTTGTTTATTATTTTTCCTATTTTTTGAATTTACTTTTAAATTAATTAATAGTGTTTTTCAGTTTTTTTCATTTTTTATTTTTTTATATTAAAGCTTTCAAATGCAAGGTTTCCAAATAATTTTGATTGGAATTTCGGTGTATACACTCTGGTTTGGACACACCCATGTGGTGGTTTTACTCCGAAAGATCTGAGATCCCCCTCAGCGGAAGACCTGGAGTTTCTTCAAGGAGACAAACGGGGCTACAAAGGCGAACGTTCTGAACAATATGAGATGATCGTTTTTGTTTCAACTTGTTTCTTCAACTTCAGATGGGAAGATGATGTTCCGCATTGCCTGTGAATGCAGCGTGTGGTCTTTTTTCTTTGCTTTGGTCATGTCAAGCGACCCAGAGATCCCTCTCCCTCCGTGTCTCAGGCAGAAAATGAAGTTGAACGAGTACCTGACGGACAAAGAGCAAGATGGCCGGAGCGCCAAGGAATGTTCTGGAGAAGATGGGGAGCCCGTTTTTTATTCCCGTTTTTTAAGAGGCATATCCTTTTTGTGTGCGAAAGATTTGGGATCGCCCGTGGCAGCCTCTGCCAAGGTCTAGGTGGCATTCTGCAAATGGATGCTTGGACGATGGGAGAGGCGGTTATTTATGTTATTTGGGCCACAAAACAGCTAAAATTGGCAAACTGTTTTTTTTTCCATGTTATATATATAATATATATATACTGTAATACGTTTTACCTGTTTCATTGCAGATGTGTACTGCCAATATTAGTTAACATAGTAAGAACTCAATGGGATGATCATGGAATCATGGAATTAGTTGAGCTGTTTGCATTGAAGCATACTGGATTGTCTGACAATTTCTAGAAACCCTTGTGTTTTTTTTGCAAAGAAAGAAGGTGCGGTAACAAAGATGCTGGGCAGGTTCGGTTTGTTGCCAGATACCAGCGCCTCATTTCCGGCAAAGCCTAAGGTGTCCACTCAATCAGGTGATAGCCATTCTTTCCAATCAATTTTACAAATTTCATAGATTTCCACTAGTTGGCACTTGCATCATGATGCTGGTAGCGATGATGGTGGATCCAAAGTTGATCACTTCAGACTTCACCTGTAAGGTCAAGCCATCAAATTATCCATGCAGCCAAGGTAGTGACAGAGGTAGCAGGGATGAGTGCCTTGTCTGCCATGGACCTGGGTCAACACACTGCGCCCATGTTGAGTCTATCGATATTATCGATAGCATTTATTATTGCTCCGCTCAAGCAGGTTATTTCGCCGCTTTTGTGCAATAAGTAATAAATAAATACTAGTTCGGACAGCTTCTCTACCATTGTTTGTTGTTTTTTTCTGCATTTTGTTAAAAAAAAATGTATTATTACCAAAATGGACCAAATGTCAACCGTTTATATCTCTGCACTCCGTTACATCAGGCAGTGCGAAATGGATCACCACCCAGTGCATGAGCTTGTCCTTGTACCACTTCATCGTCACAGAACCCGCATCTCGGCTCCCAATGAGCGGATCAGTCTTGGGAAAAACGGCATGTTCAACAACATATTGCAATATGGATAGCAATCATATGCGATATATAAATATAATTAAATATATATATATATATATTATACTAAAGAAATATATATATAAATATAACTAAATGAAGAAAAGCAGAAGGGATCACAAAGATGTGGGTTCAAATAAATGATAATAAATGTAAATTATACCGCTATACCCTTGACTGATTTGCGCCAGTACCCTGGTGATATATTCTTTGGGTTGTTCCGAACTTGGTGCAATCGATTGTGACAAGCAATCCTTCGACAATTGGAAGTGGCACATATTGGCACCTTCATTTGATACCTGGGCATTTGATACCTTGTTTGGGGACGGAATGATTGGGTGTATCATTATGTTTTACGTGCAGAATGGCTCACGGGAATACAGGACCTGCAAAGTTGATTGGACAGATGGGAACCAGCAGCATGTTCAGGTGAGCACTAGGCAGGGTACCAGGGTTTGACAAGTATGTGACCATGGATGAACCCATTCCCAGATGTAATTAACCAGTCATGATTGCGTCATTACTGTGTGGGTGGCATCTCAAACTTTTGGACCCACCAATCCTCGATACCGGATGACTGACAAGTGGATCTTGGATTTTCCAGCCATAGATTTCAGCTTCAACGATTTCTAGCAGCCAACCATAGGTGCTTTAAGCATATTTTTGGCATATTTTTGGCTACTTAAATGGGTTTGTCTGAAAATAGGGTATATTCCCAATTATAGCCATTTAATAGGGATAATGATCAGCAAAACCATTGGGTTTAGGGGTACACTATTTTCAGACACACCCAAATGTCTTTCTTTGTTTCAAGATGTTTCAAGTGCAATGCCTGTCTCCAAGGTAGAGAGCAATGTCTGCGTGTTGGGAAAAACGGGTCGTTTGATGTATCTGATGCGAAAGCCGTTGAACCCATCCTCAGAGCAGCTCAGACTCCACGGCTGGATACGGCTGGCAGGTGGCAAACCATGGGGTAATCGGGTAAAGGTGTTGTACCATGTTGTACCACTTAATGATCATCGAAGATTACATTCCATGACATTAATAACATTTAATAACAATTACATTATATGACATTAATAACAATTACATTACATGACATGACACTAATTACATTACATTAGATTCATACCGTTACCCTCTGGTAATTTAACATAGCTATTGGAAATGACCATTTATAGTGGATTTTATGATTGAAAATGGTGATTTTCCATAGTTATGTTAGTTTACCAGAGGGTATATCAGCATTTTTCCATATTTTTCCCGATCAGTTTTGATACAAAAAGACACACATCGCCTCTTCGATGTGCTCGCTGAGGTCAGCGCGGCTGCTGAGCAGCGCTGGGATGATGATCATTCTGCTGACTGCTGTAGCGTTGCCACTGGGATCGTCTGGGTTTCAGGTCTGTGGAACGGTGTGGAACGGTCGATGCTTTAAAGAAACCATAAGGAACCGTCATGGATCCTCATCCATGTAGTATATGGGTATGGATCAATACCTATTAATACCATTTTTAGTGGGATGAACATCCATTTACCAGCTATTTTGATGTTCACCAGGGGTACAAGGTTTTGACCCATCCCCATACTTGTTTGGGAGGTTAAGCCAACTCTCCTATCCCTGTTAGTAAGGTGAGCGAACCCAAAGTTCGGCGAGACCAACATTGACTTTCTGGTTTTTAGATACAGAAATATCATAAATGTATATACACACAACATCACACAACAGGAAATGCACTTCAAGCTCTCATTTCCTGCACCAAAACCATGCACTGAGGGTCTACTTCCGCAGCATCGAACGGATGCTGTACCTGGCCATGAACTTCCCCTCGCCCGGGGTGGAAGCGCGCTTGATGCTGGTGAAGCCGAAACTGGGTCAGAGCTGATGGATCGTGGGATGATAAAATGTTGTTTCTGATGGGATCTAGTTCCAGTCAAAATCAATACAGTTAAATCAATACATCGCGCAAAATTCGTTGTAATCAAACCAAGATGAGAACAGATGAAACACCTAATTATCGTCATCTATGGGCATATATTCTGCTTATTCTGTTTATTGTATCTGAGGTACCAAAGATTCATCCATACTGACCAGTGCCAATATTTGACGAAGAGCTGCAAACAATGGGGATATTGCCCAGAAACAAAGGTAGTTTGAAGACAGCGACCTCAAAGCATAGCAGACACATAGATCGTTAAAAAAGCACCTTTGAACGCAAGCCTTGTGGAGGAAGAAATGTTGAGAATGCAGGTTAAATGATGGTGGTTAAATCAACAAAAATGAGTGGTACAGCCAACAGACTGGGATTTATGAGATTGCATCTATGTATTGTGTGTATATATAATATATTATATATATACACTGTATGATATTATTATATACCATATGATGCATGCGGGAAATTGATACAACTGACATTCCATGCTGAACAGAAAAAGATGCGGGAGTTGAGTTTTGGACTTTCAGGTTAGTTAGCCAGAGGTCCTGAGGGACATTCTAGGGATTGCTCAATCCAGCTTGAATGCATACTTCTTTGCGTTCAAGGGGCCACGTTTCATTTAAGGTCGTGTATGTTTTTTGAGCAGGGTACCTATCAGGATCTTGACAGGGTTAGAACTGGCTTTAACTGGAGTTGGCCAGTCAGGAATTTATGTATAATGGAAGAAATCAATCGCATAGATGGGCTCTTTGGGAAACCATCATCCTTGAATGGCCTATTCGTTGTGAAACCTAGGGGGTTATCCCTCTAGGTCAGTCTCCTCTGACGGTCTCCCAACCAAATCCCCCTTGTGTCGTTGCTGAAATCTCAAGTGTGGTCAAATGATGGTTCAAAGTCCCAAATTTCTGTCACATCCTGGGTGCCGCCGTGCCGCGAATCTCAGATCTGGTGCTCAGGATTGCAGTTCTCATCGACGGCAAGGCGAGCATGGTTTATGTTTAAGTGGATCCCAGATCAGAAGGATAAGGAAAGGATAAGGCTACAATATTGTATGACATGTTACATGTGAGATATGATGACATATGTATACTTACAGTTGATTGGGGATGATCACTTGGCACAGCCAACACATGTTCAGGTCAGTGCTTGGTACAACGCTAATGTATTTGAGGGCATCATTTGTTCGACTTGTTGGTTGATTCGGTTGATTCAGAGCGAAAACATAGGCCCAGCGTGGCCCAGCGCTGCTCTGTTTTGCCACAACTTTGGAGAATTTGGCTGTCCAGGTCCATTTGTACACATTCCTTGTTGCTGCTGTCCTATGGTTGCCTCTTGGCCAAGTCATGGAATGTCAGGAATGGCCCGGACATGGCTTTTTTGTGCCATGGCTGGGGGTTTCCTAAAATGAGGATCTTCCCCTTCAAATCATCCATTTAAATATATATTTAAATAGGATCTTCCATTCTAAATCATCCAGCTATTGGGGTAACCTCCATGGAACCCCCCCATGTTTGAGTAGCTGATCACTTCGAGGTTCAACCTGGTATTTTTCAAGGCCACCATCAAATCCTGGGGCCATTCAGACGCCAAGAACTACTACGAATCCGACAACGCGTGCACCTTGGATCGAGGATGTGCGCAATCGATTTGTTGGCTCCTCATGTTTGCTGGCTGAATTCCAAGATAATTCCAATATATAATATATATCTCACTATATTCCCATGTATATAATTATATATAATTACTATATATAAATTTAAGTAAGTATATAATCTAGCAATATCGAACATGTTCCCATAAAATCGCCATGTATTAGTTCTTTTGCTGAATTCAGTCTCGTTTTTGTGCCACAAGGCTGCGCCCAGTACTTCCGCAGCGGCACGAAGTCCTCTCCCTTCGCGAAGCCACGGCGAGTGGGGGGCATGCGGCGCCTCGACGGCAGAATTTCCCCTTTTCCACCTGAGCCTCGGAAGGCGATCCACTGGGCCGCCCAGGATTTTCTTCGGACCCTATCCGATGTCGAATCTCTTCTGGGAACTTGGAATCTTGGTGGCAGTGCCTTGTGGTGGCCCTTTTGGTGGCAGTGGTTGTTGATGCATAACCTAAAAACATCTAAAAACCCTCAATTGACCCATAAAGATGGGTAAAGCTGCGAACATTATGGGGTAAATCAGGATTCAAATTGAGGGTCCAGGTAACAAGGTATGTTTGTTTTGCGGGCTACGAAATGGTTGGACAATATAACCAAGCCAGTTGTGGTGGGTCCCCCTACTCTCCGTCACTCAGGTGCCAACTGGAATTTCCTTCGTTGCCTTGAACCCTTGGCTCGACTGCCTTTGGAATACGACAACGGAGGCGCTGTTGTGATGAGGGGATTTATTCACCTTGAACCACTTCAGGGGTGGAAGAGTTTGAACATCACTTGCTTGAACACATTTGTGGGCCTTTCTAGTTTCTTGATATTCCTGGTCCCACCTTTTCTGATTTTGGTTTGTTCCAAATATATCCAAATATCGTGCTTGTTTCAGATTGAAATCGCGTTGATTGGGGAACTTCACAGCTACAGGGGTTTGCAGCTGCGCTCGTCTTGCTATTTCACCTGGGCAGGCTATCCCTCTGGCGGAGGTAGCCCATCGGGACCAGATGACACAGCTGGCTTTCTGCAGCTAGTGCTGGGTTTGATGATGCTGGTCGAAAAATGATGGGAACAAGATGCAACACACTTTGGATGGAATACCTAGCAAACATATGACTTCAAATGTTGATGTTACATGGTGTTACCTTACTTTCTCATCTTTCTCGTTGCTCAGTGTAGCCTATGCGCATCACCTCAACAATACACATACTTGGGCACCCACATTTTTGAACCAAGGAACAGCTTCTTGGGTAGCTTGGCAAAATTTGGCAACACCAGGGCATTCTGCCCCCGAGCCTCGCAGGGTGCCCGGACTCTCAGTTTCCTTCGATGCCCACGCCACTTGAGGTACTCTGGGACTGTTTTTCTTCGGCGTGAACATTTACAATCTGTCTCTTGGCCAAGGCCATCCAAGGCCAAAAGGCTCGACATGTTCTGTAGAATTGATGCGATGAAAAGTCACCTGCGGTTTTCCTGGAGCATGTTGGCAGATGGGACACAGCAACCTCTTTGAACAACAGGTCAACAGGTCCATGGTGGAGCCGGGAAGGAATCATAGATCCTTTCTGCTTTGAGCTTTGGATGGTATAAAATATTTGATATATAATTGTCACAATGCAATATGATATATATATATAAATATATATATATTATTATATTGTGTGTATATGTATATTATATGTATTCATATGTATTCATGAACATTGTCACAACCAATTACACAGTATTTCACCTATATATACTTTGTACCCGCGTTGCAATTGGTCGTGATCTCCTTGTGAACTGATACGACTGGACATTTGGCCAACCTCAAATCCGTGATTTTGGTGATTAAGTCCCTATTGTTGGTGGTTACTTGCAATGTTACATCCCTCTTCAGAGAACATCCAGATGTTGGGTCAGATGAATCAGTTGACTACGTTGATCTTTGCTGTGTTTGGACTGTTTGGACTGTTTGGACTGTTTGGACTGTTTGGATGAGGCTGATCAACATCCAGAACTGTCCCACCAGCACGGCTCTGGCCCCATGCATCGTCCAGGGCACTTGTGCTCACGTGTCTGGGCGTGTTGAGGGAGCCATTGCTTAGCCGCTTGCCAAGCGGGGGCGATTTCACAGTTCTGAAGCGATCAATGACTATATATATATTATAATATATATATAAATATATGATATATGTCTTTTCCGGTGATTGGAATTTGATTCCTTTTCAAGACAGACATGATTAAGATTATGTAACTAAAGGTTGATTATACATATAGAAGTCAAAAGAATCCGTGCCATGACGAAACCCACCAGGGATGGACCTGATGGAGCCAGGTGGCTCGGGCGCCGTGGTTTGCGCATTACATTGTGTCCAACAAGAGCCTTGGTAGCTTTGGAGAGAAAAACAACTCAGAGACACAGAAATGATATATGGCTATGGATCAATACCTATATATATATAGATACATTTTTAGTGGGATTGATGAACATCCATTTTAACCCAGCTATGACTTGGGGTTCAGGGGTACCAGGGTGCCATGACCCATCCCCAGATGATGTCATCACCATGTTGGACCGTGTTGGACCATGTTGGGTACCCCATTTTTGAGTTGAACCATGTTGGACTGCCAGGAAAATCATGAAGCTTCAACATGGATAGACAACGATTTTTTTTCTGAAGTGTTTCAGTTTTTTTTATGGAATTCAAATGGTGGCTGTTCCATTTGCTGTGGTAAAAAAAGTGCCGTGACCCTGAGTCGAGGCTAATGCTCGCAGAGGATTTGGCCAAAGAAGCCATCAAAGCAGATATTCCAATCAAGGACAATTGGCAAGGGGGGGTTGCCAAGAAATGGAGTATAAAGATGTATGAAGGATGGTGACGGAAAGAAGATGCGGTTTTAGTTTCGATGTGACTTATTTGTGTAGTCATGTTATGAGCTTCAGGACATCAAACTGTCATTGTTTAAAGTGAATGAGGTCCATGAGTGAGGAAATACCATGGACAGAGAAGTAGAAGTAGCTTTCCTGCATGCCCCCTCCTACCTCGAAGTTGCTGGGATAGAGAAAAATTAGGGGCAAGTACCACCATGGTGGATCATTCTGGAAATCATGTGTGACTTCATGCATCTTAAGTACCCCAATTTGCCCAGACAGGATCTGTAAATGTTGGTATTCACCACATCCAAATTCGGATGCCATCAGGAAATAGCAAAATGGCTGGGCAGCTTGCTTGCATTGAAGAGAGAGAGAGAGTGGGTTGCATCGAGTCCTAGTCTTGTGGATGGTCATCCTCATGATCTGTTGCATTTGGGTAATGTTTCCTTCATTCTCTCTCTGATTCTGCCAGGTTCTGTGGAACATTGTGGAACTGTCCCCTGCTATTCCTGTGAGACGATCAGATTCAGTACAATTCAGCACAGCTGAGGGGTTGAAACGGTGGGTGCGGCCAAGCAGATCATCATGGAAGTTGCTGAGACCTCCTGCAATGATATGCACCTTGGAGGATGCTGCTATTTATGGGGATCCGCTGTGCCACATGCGGGTGGTCCTTCTTGAAGAAACAGGGAATGGTTCAAAACACACCAAACTTGAAGAGTCTGTTCACCATTATTCACCAATAAATACTCATTAATTATAACCATTAGTTAACCATTAAATCACCATTCGCATCCCACCACAGTCTGTTCACCGCGCCTGCAGCCATAGCGGATGGACTGTCGGAGGTATGCCGAGCTCATCACTGGACCCAACGTGGCTTGGTGCTGGGCAGCTGAAGGGGTACAATGATTAAAGGTACCAACAATCATATAATAACATATAAAATAAATGTATATATTTATTGGTACCATATTGTAATAACACTATTTATTATGTACCAATAAACATCAATAAATAAAAATAAATATAATGACACTAATAACCTATAATATGTAGGAATAATGATAATTAATATGTAAGTTACATAATGACAATAATAATCATAACACTATTACATCATAATATAATAACAATAACAACATAAAATTGGTATAATCATAGATGCCAAAGCACCAATAATAGTCATAATAAACATTATATATATATCTATATCTATTAATCTTAATCATAATCATAATAATGATCATGATCATAATCACAATCATAATATAACATGATATATAAGATAGTATGGGTACCAATAAACTCAATTATAGGCACCAATAATTACCCATAATCATAATAAGAGCCATACCAATATTCATGGATAGGCCAGGTTTCTCATGCGACACCTGGACACCCCCTGGATTATCAGCAAAGTATATAGATGGACCAGTTTCCAGCTGCAAACCGGCAACTGTCAATGACCAACCGGGCACGTCCAGACACAGCAACATGTCAGAATAAGAAGAGTATATAATGAATGTATATATATATATATACATACACACACACACGTGAATGTTAGATTCAAACCATCCATCATCATCCATCATCTACAATCTATCCATCATATATCCATCAATATCCATCAGATCCGTTCACATCCATCATCTATGACTCGGACTGACCATTTAGGACACGGTGCACGGCATGGCCTCGGACTGGCTCGGCAAGCGCCATGCGGAGTATTACCTAGAGCAGGTAGGGAAATCCGTTGTGGGTTTCAGAGATTTCGGTGGATTCCTAGTGCAAGCTTCAAAGGACTCCTATGATGTATGGATTTCTATGGATTTCTATGGGTTTCTATTGGAATCCTATGTATTTCGATGATTCATGATTTCTTCCAAGGTTGGATCTATTGTTTTTTTTCGCCCGGGATGATGTTGTTTCCCTCATGGGGCTGTGATGAGCTCACAACTCACCGCGATTCCAAAAGCTTGCGCTGTTCAGGTTGAGAATCGAAACCTCAACATCACGTGGCAGGCTTGCCAGTGTGCGCCACCTCCCAATCAGACACCAACTGATGTCATTTCCAAAATACAGCAACATACTTATTCATTTGATAGTGAAAACATGAACATATGTTCCCAAAAAGATCCTGGTCTCCAAAAAATAAGATCAACAGATCCACTGGGCAGTTGCTCCCATGTTTCCACCAGAGGCCAAGATGTATAGCTGCCACGGCTGCGTGCGGTGTATGACCCTGCACTACTTCACCGACATCCAGCAGCCGGGCGGCAGTTAGTGGATGCCCGTGGCATCCCGTGGCGAACCAATGATAAACATAGTCAGCAAATGTCAGCAACTTTTCGAATGAACAAGTGGATAGATACACATGGTGAAATTGGGAGAACGGAGTACGGTCTATTTTTCGGGGTTTTCCACATTGGATGGTTGGGAAGTATTAGGAGTGTGGTTACAAGATGAACTCCTGACTCTATCTGGAAACCGAGCTCACTAGCCAATGGATCTGTTCAACGGTACAGCTAAAGTGCCTTTCGGCCCAATTTTGTAAACACAAGCTCGCTGCTTTTAAAGTTTAAGTATTCCCCTTGGTATATGCCGATATTTTCAAGCACATGATTTACAATATCATCCCAAAAACACTTGCCAATCTTTACAAACAAGACATGTCCCTCATATGTACCCGACACTGTCAGCACGTCGCTGTGAGGAATGTGGTGGAGCTCATTGAGATCTTCCTGTTGATTGAGCCTTGTGCTGGATGGTGATGGCTTCATTTTCTCTTGCGGCCGGGGACGAAAATGGATGAAAGGGAGCGCAAATGGCAGAGATCAGTCCCATCTACTATCCAATTAGGGATAATTAAAGTCTTCAATTCGCGAGAAAATACCTAATCTGCTTCCAAGTCTCTAGTCTAATCAGTCTAATCAGTCTAATCTATACTTGCCTGAATTTCCACAGTTTCCAATTAAGCTCAGTCCATAGTATGTGTTGCTGATGGAATTTTAATGAATTTTATCCCTGTTCCCATTTCCACAGTCCTTCCGCCATCGGTCTGAGATCGCCAGCTACATGAGCGCCTTGTTAGCCCAGATGATGGGTAACCAGCTGGAGAACTGTCCCATGATCGACGTGACCTTCGAGGTCAGATTGGAGCTGTGGGCAGCAAAAAGCCACTTACATAAATGGGGTATGTAAAATGGATCAAAATGGAGTATAACGAGGTCCATTTACATGGGTTTGTGTGAGCATTTGGGGAAATGTGCCATGGCATGTGTGTTTTTTGTTTTTTTTTGGATTCTTTTGTATTCTTTTGGTATCAGACCCCCCAAAATAACATGGTTTACGACCACTTCGGACAGAACCATTGCCCTTTTCTGCAAGGCCGATCCCACGCAGAAACAAACCGTGGATTTGCACGAAACCGAGAAGAGCTGCTTGGGGATGCGCCTTGGCCCGGGGATGCGCTGCCTAGTGCACGCTGTCAGAAACCCCGCAGGTGCCCTATTTTACCATGAGGATATTGACAACATCATGACTCATCATGGTTTGGCAGGGCAATGGACGATTCTTGAGCCAAACTTCAGTTAACATCTTTAATGACGGGTTTTTGCAGAATTAGTATAGATTAGCCATGCCCATCAGAACTGTGGCCTTAATGGTAGGAGGATCCCAAGATTTCCTCAAGCCCAGGATCGCACGGACCTTCTTTTTCCGCTACCATTACTGTGGGGTGCCCAAGCACATGGAGTACCTGGAAGAGGCGAGGCACCACATGTCATGTGCACCTGCAGAGCCAATTTTTTCAAGGAATTGAATTGAGTATTTCAGAGGATTTTCAGAGGTTCGATCCCAGATTTTTCAGGAAAAATCAACATGAAAGCTCCACTATGTCATTTCCAAAAAAAAGTGTCCTGTAATGTGCAGATTTTTCCAAAAAGCCAACCGATTGGGGCCACGGCTCAGTGTTGTGCCAGTTGTGCCCGAAGTCTTTCCAGGGCCTGCGGAAGGAAGAAAAGAAGGGCAACCGCGATACCAAGAAATTGTCCGATCCCTTTCAGAGCCTTGGTCGGGTTTGGATCAGCCCAGATTAGCGTTTGATTTTCGTTCCAAAAGCTTAAGAAGCTCAATTGGTGCAGAAATTTTCTGCGTGTGGACTGCACATATTTTTCGTGAGAGCATTGAAAGGAGCAGGGATCTTGATCCTTTCTACTTGTACCACCTAGCCGGGCACTCCCTGGTATTTCTGGGAAACATCCTCTGAGGATCGTGGAGAATGCGAAAACCTGGGATGACTACAACCTCTTTGATGCAACCGCGGTATCTTTGCCTTTGCGGGACTTCTGTTCGTTTCCAACATGAGACCAGCAAACATGTTGTGCAAAGGCATCACTATCTACATCTCTCTAAAGACTATATAATATAAAAAAAGGAAATATAGTTAAATACATATATATATATATATGTAATTATATATATATTTATAGTGGTTTCTTTTTGTTCAATCCTATTTTGGGGCAAGGTTCCATGATTGGGGTGTCTCAGCCACTGATTGGTTTATTTTCAGCCCAATGATTAACACTCCCATTGTGGCTGGGCAATAGCAACCTTGCAGACCCCAGACCCCACCAGAAAAGATGGTTTCTAAAAGAGGGATTCATGATCCACCTCAAAATTGGCTCATGCTTTTTGGAATTACCATAGTTTGCCTGTAGTTACGCCCTGAACATCTCAATAGACGTCGTATTTGAGTAGTAACCAAATGGACGGTTATATCCCAATACATATACAGCATATGTATTGTATATCTCAAATTTGCATATGTATGTAAAGGCTCAAGGCTGGGGGTTCCCCGGAGCTTCCAGGAACCCTCGGTCTTCAGCCTATACTACAAGCGTCGTTATGGTATAGAGATGGGGGGTGGGGGGTGGGGGGGGTGTAATAACGTCATGCAGAGTGCGTTGCAGTGAGAGTTGTGGAAACCTTGAGGATGTTGCTTCGTTGAAGATGTTGTTACGTTGCAAGTATCGT
>Ga0126342_10002330_pt1 | contig 29375 bp, 23 predicted proteins | sample Cyp1metagenome_FD_92528 | JGI IMG/M metagenome (GOLD analysis project Ga0126342, IMG submission 92528) | Coral microbial communities from Lord Howe Island, Old Settlement Bay, Australia - Cyphastrea 1 metagenome | ecosystem: Host-associated > Invertebrates > Cnidaria > Coral ...
AACATATATATAACATATATATATAACATATATATAGCATATATATATATATATAATATATATATAACATATATATAACATATATATATATATATGACATATATATATAACATATATACAACATATATATAACATATATATATATACACACCACATATATATATATATAACATATATACAACATATATATAACATATATATATATGTATATATATATATATATACGCAACGACTGGACTTTGCCCAGGCGTTGCAGCGTAGAGGTTTCCCATTCCCAAACAAATGTTGATGCAACTTCACAAAATTCCTTTGGGAAAGGCAACAAAGGTACTAGGGAATATTAACCTCCCACCCCCGTTGAACTTTAAATTCCTATGGGAAAAACAACAAACGCACTAGGGAATATTGAGCTCCCACCCCCGTTAAACTTTACATTCCATTGGGAAGATCAACAAAGGTACTAGGGAGTATTAAACCCCCCCACCCCCGTTAAACTTTACATTCAATTGAGAAGATTAAAAAAAGTATTAGGGAATATAAGAATCCCACCCCCGTTGAACTTTACATTCAATGAAGATCTTCAATAAGGGTTTATTTCTCCCACCCCCGTTAAACTTCTACATTCATTGGAGATCTTCAACAAGGGTTTAATTCTCCCACCCCCGTTAAACTTCTACATTCATTGGAGATCTTCAACAAGGGTTTAATTCTCCCACCCCTGTTAAACTTCTACATTCATTGACGATCTTCAACAAGGGTTTTTAATTCTCCCACCCCCGTTAAACTTCTATCTTAATTTTGAAGATCTTCAACAAGGGTTTAATTCTCACATCCCCGTTAATCTTCTACATTCATTGAAGATCTTCAATAAGAGTTTAATTTTTCCACCCCCGTTAAACTTCTATCTTCATTTTGAAGATCTTCCACAAGGGTTTGATGATGATGATGATGATGATGGTGATGATGCTGATGCGTTGCCTGTCGTGGTTGCGGTTCCTGGCAAAACCCAGGCATTTGCCGTGTATATATATATGACAATATATATAACATATATATATAACATATATATATATAACATATATATATAACATATATATATATATATACCATATAGAATATATATATAGCATATATATATACCATATAGAATATATATATATATATAACATATATTTATATAACACACATATATATATACATGTATGGTTCCCATGATATCCCCATTACATACCCTCTGTTTGATGGTGAAATCCACCGAGAACTCGTACAGGTCACTGGGTGTCCTCTGCTGATCTCTCAAGACCTGGGACATCTCTGGTAGCTCAGCGTGACCAGCGGGCTGCTTTGGGGATGTTTTTCAACACTGTAACACCCATTGATGGTAATATTTGGGATCTGGCTGTCTATCTATCTATCTGTCTATCTATCTATCTATCTATCTTAGCTATCTATCTATGTATCTACCTGTCTGGAATACAGCCTGAAAAGGCCAGAGGCTAGCTGGAACCCACCAAACATATAGGGCAAACTGGGCCATTCATGAATGTGTGACGATTTTTTGGAAACCACATGTTCATTTGGGTTTCACCGTGACCGAGGCGGACATCAACAAGACCTTGCAGAAACGACTGCAGGGCCTGAAGGCGCCAGCGAAATCTTCATTTGGAGCACTAAAATCTGAAAAGTCCATGGTCTATCATCATTTTCGTGAATTTTCCTTGTAACCAACATTGCAATCACTTGGGGTGTTCCCTATTTAATAGGAGTCTATCTTGAGCCCGAATTGCTGACTTCGTGGCAGAGTTTTGTTTCAACTCTTCGCATTTTGTCAAACCGCCATGAATACGGGGGCAACCCGTCTCATTTTGTCAAGCTACGATGAATATGGGGGGACTGAGAAGATCCAGACTAGGTAAAATGGTTCTAGGGACACCCCATTTTCAGACAAACCCAATACAACTCCAATGCGAGAATTAGGTTTGGTTGATGATTCATCACTGGATTTACCGCAGAACCATCATGGATGATGCCACCGATGCCTACTCCTCTTCTGGCTGCCAATTTCTCTGCCTCTAAAGATAAATGGCAACTGGTTTGTCTCCAGTACATACCAACTATGTTTGGGCAACGTTCACAGTATTCAGTATTCCAGATATGTTTGTGTTGTATCCACACTTTTGGCATCCTTTGGCTGTTTGTAAAGGCATGAACTAGGCGGGTCCTGTCAAGTCATGATTAGCAGCTACCAAATTATGATGGATCGATCTATCCATCCATCCATACAGGTCCGAAATCTCAACAGCCGTGGCAAGTCCCGTGGAGACGCACATAAAGCCAGGCACAGGGCCAGCAAAGACGTGTTTCTTCGGCCAATAAAGCAAGGTGTCCTTTGACTGGGTAAATCCTTTGGTTTTGTATGAAACACAAGAGTTGCCTCGTAGCATTGGTTCAATCAATTCCCACATTTTGCCGCTAAACTCCTAATGTTTGGTGGTCAAATCCCCCAATCTATCCCTCAATCTGACCTGAGGGGCTGAATCCCTGCAGTGCTAGGTGCCGGCTGACTCCCCTGGTGAAGCAGAAAACATCACGTTGGGAGCTGAAGAAGAGGGAGACCTTTGGGATTTTTTGAAATTATTTTCGTTCTTCACCATCCATTTATTTGTGGATCCATGGCCATTTTTTTCATTATCCAGTTGTTACAAATTATGTACCCTCTGGTAATTTAACATAGCTATTGAAAATGGCCATTTATAGTGGATTTTCCCATTAAAAATTGTGATGTTCCATAGTTATGTTAGTTTACCAGAGGGTATCTAGATTATTGATCTCCACGGCCATGCCATGAAACAATGATTCGTTGTTGCTGCGCCTGCTGGGTGTTGGAAGTATGATGATTGCGCTGGAGCAAAGACACTATGGCATCCTAACAAGAATTCACGTAGCAACAAAAAGATCCAGAAATATCCAATGTAAAACTATGTAAAGGTCCCAATTATGGCACTATATATTATAAATTATATCCCATTATAATCCCATTTTAAAGTCCCTTAAAAGTGACCTGGGATCTCCAGGTCACCAGTCGTGTTACGACCAGCTGGTAGGTGCAGAGACCGCTGGGAGCGTTCCAGGTGAGAAAGTGATTTCCAGGTGTCGGATGCGGTGGGATGTCGGGGTGGGGTTGAATGGATCTCCGAAAAACGGGGTCGAAATGATCGTTCTGTAAATCAACAGATCAAAACCGTCAAAACCGAAAAGAAAAGACCCTTGGGCCCTTGGATAGTTTTGGACCATTGATTGAAACAGCCACGTTTTTTTTTTGAACCAAGTCCCTGATGTTAGGAACTGACCGCACAACGACCAGGCCTTGTAGCCAATCCCTTCCGGGTTTGAAGCTCAGCAGCGAATCTCTGTTCATGCAGGTTGTCTTTTTCAAACAGAAGCAGATATGGATGGTTTATGGCTGGAAAATCCCATAAAAATGGATGATGAAAATGGAGTACCCCCAAAGATTTGGACCCTCCATATGTTTTCTGGCGCCCCACCATGAGCTGCTGATTCACCTTCTTGGCGCAGCCATCTGGCTCTGCATGTGACGAATCCATCTTTCCAAAGGAAAGCATTGGGCGCCAGCCGTTGGGCTTTGCCCTAGAGACTTGGCTCGTGGAAGTGCTGTGGATGGGAAATGGCAGTGTATCACTATTGGTGTGGGTAGGTAGTAGGTATGGCTTGGTTTTCCTTCATTCACGAAATGTCATCAAAGGCCATACTTCAAGTTTGAAATCAGAAATTGGCCAAAGTTGTGATTCCATTCATTCTCCATTCCCACCCAAGTTTTTTAAGCCATGTCCAAGCAAGTCAGGAATCAGCCAATGGCGGCCGCCAGTAGCGCCCCGAACTCTTTGGAGACCGCCACCTTGAAATCCTCCATGACGCATGCCTATTTGACCAGCAAATTCCAGGCATTTTGGCCTGGTGCAGTTGGGAGTTTCCAGAAGCTGATTCCCGGAAAAGCGTGGACAGATGTGGAAAGATGACATGATGAAGCTAGGCAAATCTTCCGTTTCCACTCACACATGTGGTACCTTTGATATCCTTTGATCTGTTGCTTCTCTTTCGACTCCACCTGCAGGTTGGGTCTGCCAAGAGCGACAAGATCAACTACACCTTGGCACAGAAGGTGTTCCACAGCGGCGATGTGCCGCACGAGGTTGGGATGGAAGGGATGGTCGGTTGGAACTGCAGGGGGTTGGAGGGGAGAAATGATGCGCAGAGAAAAATGAGTGCCTTAGTGCCTTGACGGCGGATGGTCTGACATCTTGACATATCTTGACATATCTTGACTTTGAGGTTGTTTTGGACGTTTTGGACTTGGGAACTGAAACTTCTTGCCAAGGTCTCCTCAAAGCACCATGACCGTGTCAGAAAACGGATTGCCAGGTGTTGGATTCCAAACGAGCAGTGCAGAAAAAGAAGCAGCCGAATATCCTGGGCACCGAGAAAAGGGATTGGCTGCTTGGCAGTATTTGACAGGATGCCCTCGTCCTGCAGGGGTTCCAAAAAGTTGGGAAAAGTTCCAAGGCTTGTATGATGCTGTTACCAAATTTCTAAGCAATGGATGCCCAGCTATAGTTCCTTTTGGTTTTCCTTGTTCAAGAGATAGCCGGGGCCATTAGGAACTCCTCCACCATTGCGGACCAGAAGATCCAGAAAGATATGCACAAGGAGATTCAGCGATTGTAGTGGTGGGTGCATGGGCAATTCCTGGATGTCGACCAGTGTGCGGGTTTGTCTGTAGGGCAAAATAATGCCAAATGCATCTGTACGGCACGGAAACACCAAAACAGTGCCACAGCGATAGCAAGTTTAGTAGCATCATGACTGGCTGGATCTCGTCAACTTGAACACAGAAGCCAAAAATATTGAGGTCGAACTTGCTGTCAAGATTCACTCCCAGCAAAGGCCTTAAACGTATATTACGTATATTATCAACCGGCATCAAAGTGCATGACATGAACGGCTGCAAAATGACCTTTTGCCCAAGCCTGGCAGATCCATCGTCCATTTCTGTTTCTTAATCCCCATTTTTGCCATGGGTTCTGGCACCAGCAGCGAAGCTAGCGCCCCTTCAGCGGAGAAAGTGCAGGTGACGCTGGAAGATTTGGAGCTGCCTCCCCGCCGTGAACGTCCCAGTGCCGCCACACCCGTGAGCCAACTGCTGGGCCCTGCAGCTGCCACTGGCACAGCACCGGGAAACGGGCCGCCAGGTGCAGCCCGGCCGAAGATGACTGAGGAGTTGTTGCCGGGAGCCGAAGCCAGGGGACAGCGGGCATTCCAGGAAGATGGATTGGTGGGAACTGAGGGGCAACAACTGCAGTTGTTGGCATATTATGCTGAGCTTTGTGAGGATTTTCGACACTACCAGAGGATAACCAGAGAGGAGGGAGGTCCTTTACAGGCTGATGGAGCTCAACTGCTTCTGTTGAACGGGCCTCCTGGGACAGGCAAGACGCGACATGCTGTCAGCTTTGCGAGGGCCTTGGGTTTGCCACTGCTGGCCATGAACCCAACACAGCTTGGAACCAATGGACAAGTCTCAAGTGCTTGGGCTTCATCTATTCGACAGGAGATCAGTGGCCGCGATTGCATCTTATTTTTGGATGAAATTGATCAGTTCGCCAAAGATGAGGCCTTTGCCTCGGGTCTACGGCAATTCTTGGATGGTGTGTGTCAACCCTCCGGCAGTAAAGTGCTGGTGGTGGGGACCACCAATCGGATCGACCGATTGCATGCGGACGTGCGGCACAGGGCTGAGCTGGTGAACTTTGAGCGACCGGAGAGGCTGCATCTGGAGGCGATGTGGAAGAGCTATGCTAAGCATTTGAACGAGGAGGAGCTGTCTCATTTGGCTGGTGCCAGCATGCTGCAGAAGGCAGGACAGTTGAAAGTTGAACTGATTTTGAGATATTTTGAGATCATTCAGATCCAAGCGGCAGATGGACTTAGGTAAAGTCTTTGTTTCTAGTCTTTGGGGTGTCCAATTCTGGACCCTCAGGCCACTGGTCGGGATGTAAAGCACTGTGCTTCCCTGTGCGAGCGTGAGACCGCAATCGCCTATTTGTTTCCCGGCAGTTCAGTGGCCTAAAGTGTTCTACAAATATCCACACAAAGGGACCTAAACAAGAAGTACCCACTGGTAAACTAACATAGCTATTGAAAATGGCCATTTGTAGTGGATTTTCCCATCAAAAATGGTGATTTTCCATAGCTATGTTAAATTACCAGAGAGTAGCATCAGTATCTCCATAGAACACCTCCCTTACAATCTGTCTTCCCCAAAGAGTCGAGCATGATACTGTCAGGCTGGTGGTGTTTTCAAGCAAACATATCTGCGTTTTCCAGCCTGTTTGGCTGGTGCTGAAACTACCAAGTAATTACATGTGAATCGGACAGCATCAGCGCCCAGGAATGAGCAACAAGCCTTGGGCTACTGTCATGGTGCAGCTTTATCCAATTGTCCCGGGCCCAAGGTGCCTTTGTCTGGCAGCCATGAGTTTTGTGGCCTGCCCCCTTGATTCCAGGTTTCTGCTGTTGATGGGGGTGGTCTCCCCTAACCCAACCTTGACCCAGGTTGAGAGATACATCCGCTGTGTGCAGAGCCGCAGCATCGAGTAAGCCATTACGAAGCAGAGCAGTTGCTGACCGTCAGCAAACCGAGATCCGTTTTTTTTCTGCTTGTCCTCAGAGGATTTTTTCTCGGGAATCTGCTGAAGTTGTATCCAGATGTGGGCATTGATTTTTCTGCGAGCATCTGCGCTTGGAGAATGGTGCTGGAAGACGCTGACGAAGGTGAGGAGGCTGAAGGGTTTAGAGGGAACAGCCCTCGCAGTCGCAGCGAGAGCAGCTCAAGAAAACGAGACTTTGGACAGCTTTCGACATGCCTGGACGTCAGATTTCCTCGGATTGGGAACATTTATAATCGATAGCCAGCTTCGTTTTTTTTTACACATTCAACTGCCCTGAACCATTTCCACCGAACATTGGCATTGTGACCCCGCAGTAACAGCAGTGATTGTAAGCCCTGAACTTTGCACAGACATGAGAAAAAGTGGCAAAACACCTGGATTTATTTTTATTTTTTAAAACAAAACACCAGGACTGATAAATTCCACCATTGAGTTCGATGATTTTCCCAGCGATAAACTATCCACTAAAATAGCTTTCCAGATTTTCCCATCTAGAAACTCCAGTTTTTATAGATTTTCCAGCCATGTTTGATGAGGGTGGATCTGCCATGGTGGCAGGATCTGAAACGGCACCTTCTTGAGATCCGCGCCGGGATTCACGATGAGAAGATCCTGAAGCCTTGCAAGGCCCATAGCGATGAGCAAATCATCGAACGCTACAAGTTTCTCGGTGGGATTTAGCGGAATTTAATGGGATTTAGTCGGATTTGATGGGATTTCGTAGATATCTAATGGAGATAATGCACCAACCATTTAATGAGCTTTCAAAGGATTGGTTTGGTTGGGAAAATCTTGACCGGAAAGCATGTGTTATTTTTGCACCAAATATAGAAATTTGCAAATTTGAGCAATGTGGTAAACCCTATGCCAGAAACAACTATATACCATTTGAGGATGGTTTACCACTCATTTATTGTGAAATTGGGCACGGCTTATGAATGGGTTTACCGCATTATGCCTCCAGTACCCCCCAAATTCCGGGGAAAATAATGATAACATATGATAATTGTAATCCATTGGCCAATTTGCAGACAAATCCAACTGTGCAAGGAGACGAGAGGGTGGTGTTTTCAGGATCCCAAAAAGAGAGGCGTTGGGACCTGATGTGACTGCGATTGTTGAGATGTGAGGTTCGTTGTGGCTATGACAGGGCAAGGCCCTATTGGCAAACTGTCAGGCGCATTCAGACTGTTTGTGGTCTGGATAAGGGACAGTTTGCCCAGTCCTGTTTTCGTAGACTTGCAGCCGTTCGGCATCATGTTTGGATGTTTGGCCTTGAGGATATTCAGGATATTCAACTATCGTGCTCCGGATCGGCTCAAGATCAAAGCCCAATGTGGGTGTCAGGGCATGACTTGCTGGAAAACCACCAACTGTTGTCATGTTTGGAGTTCCAGGTCTTCAATCTTGATCTTTATTTTCATCCCCATTCGAATTGATGAATCTCCCGATTGTTGCTGGCTTAGCGGCTAAGTCCCAGAATTCGAGCTGATCAAACCTCCGTGGTGCGGAGGCAAGTGGTTCAATGCCATTGATGAGCGTGGTCTTCCTGCCCACTGTGTGGCTGATCATTGGAATGATTGGAATGCGTCCTACAGCACGCACACCAAGGCCTAGAAAATGGCACAAAGCCTCATAAAGCCTGGGCCGTTTAATTGGGGATATTAATTGGGGATATATGTATATATATTTAAATAGGGTATTATCACTACTTGATGGGTACCCTCTAATAATCAACTAGGGTGCATGAATCCAGGGTTCTCCGACAGCATGTTCACTTGAATCGATGTCTGTCATGGGCCCGTTAGACGTGGCCCAAATCAAGCAAGAAATACGGATTGACACAACTTCTGTTGATCTCCAACTAGACATCATATAACGCTCATTTTTCACGCAGATCTGCTGTGGTAGTTTCTGATTTACGGGCGAAATCAGGATGGTCATCCGCAGGACGATATCCAGCAGGCCCATGCAGTAGTGCAGCAGAAGGACGATCGTCGGAAGCGTATGATGACCAAGGCACCTTGGACCTGGAGGGTCCCAGATCATCTACAGATCTATGGCCAGAAACCTGCTGAAATTTGAAGGAATGTACATACTGTACTAAACATTACTAAACTACTAAACATGACCAAATTTGTGGTATCTCAGTTTGAAGCCATATCCAGCTTTTGATCTAGGTGTAGTTGAAATGGTGGGGAAGCACGATCCAGCTAAAGCCCGGACAACTGACTCAAAAGTCACTTTTTTTTGCATGTCTGGGTGGGCCAGTTGAAACTTGTGACCATTGGTCACAAGATGAGACCATTGGTCACAAGATGAGACCATTGGTCACAAGATGAGACCATTGGTCACAAGATGAACGCCCGTGCAACTGCTGACCTAGAAATCGGGATCTGGATTTGAAATGTTTGGACCCTCCAACCGACACATGTTGGCCCCGAATCCGTCTAAGCTGATGGATGGTCTGCAACTGGGTGATTAGCCAAGGACAACAAGGTCAACAGCGAAGCCTATGTGAATCCTACCCAGGCCTGGCTTGATTGTAGGTTGGTGAGTAGAGGGAATGTGGCAAACATGTAGTGGTCACCAAGTGAAATGATTCCCCTATTGCCAAGTAGGGAATTGTCCATTCCTACCACTGCGCACTGAGATGGGAACTTGTGAGGCTACAAGTGCAAGACTAGTTCAAAGCACCTGAGATTGTGAAGAGCATAGATTTTATCTAAGAGCTGTTGAGAAAGGATGTGGCAGTTTTTCTGGCTCCGCTAGGCCATTGCTAACATGAACGACCGCCTGCGAGAAAGAAAGATTGACTTCCAAGACTTGAAGGTGCGGCTATCAGCGGATCTCTATTTTTCAATGAATGCAATCTTTGTCTTTCACCGCAAACAGATTTGGGGTTGACTATAGACTGGGATTTCTTTTCAAATTCTCGAACATGAATTTCGATGTATTTGTAAAGATATGTCATATCAATGTGAGCACTCAGTGATTCAAAACAGGGGCATCATGGGGGTTTGTTGCTGCGATAGAAGTAGCTTACTCCGTGGCAACAGCATGCACAGAATGATAGAAAGTCCATACTGACGGCATAAGGGGCAGTCAAAGTCATAGAAACTGCACAGCAACCAACTTCGATGGCTGCAGCTATCATGGTAGTCACTCTGATAGTCAAAACATCTGAATCCACTGGCCGCATTTTAGCAGCTGCACTGCTTGCAGGTCCAGTTCAAAAGGGAACTGAAAGTGGAATTCCCACAAGCCTCAGAAGAGCGTCTTCAAGCAATGGCCCAGCGGCTGCCTGGTTGAACGGGTTCCCGCATGGCTCTTTCCTTCCAAGCGGCATGTTGGGACAGCCCAGGTTGCTGAACGAGAAGCTGCTTGCCGATGAGAAGATGGCGAGGTTTCCTGTGCAGCATGAAAGTTTCCGGCCAAATCTCTCATTGACAACCCAGGACACTGCGGTTGCTGGACATCCGGCCGGGTTTGGGAGCGGATAGAGTGTTTCTTCAAAGCCAACTTCAAGTGCTTGATTTCGGTAAAACCGGTAACCGGACATTAATTTTACACTGTATAGTTTCGTGCAATGCATGTGAATTCTCATGTATTTGAAAGCACACATGCACCGTGGTTTGGTACATATGTGTCCAACATCTCTGACTATGTCACTATGTGATTGGGTGCTTTCTCTGCAACTGCCGCAACTGCCAGGACCGAAGATACAAGGAGTTTTATCATCCTGGCACATTTGTCTGGCACGAAGCGGAAAAGCGTGAGGCCCTGAATATTTCTGCCTTTCCCCAGGAACCTCAAGAAGGTTCAATGTTGGGGCAAAGTTGGACATATCCTAGCTACGCGGTCTTGGCTGGAACATGTTTAATCCATCCCTACTAGTTCTGCTGGCATCCCGGTCGATTGCAAAGCAGAGTGAACAGGCGCCCATTCCCACCGGGTCCCAGGGGATCCCCCTGCGCAGGCCTGGACGTGTTGCATGAACTTCGGACATGAGAGCCGTGGCTGCGAGTTCAAGGTGGTGAATCCGGACACCTGGTGCTATCAAGGCTTTGAGCGCGCATAGGCGCAGATGTAGCGAATGTAGATCAGCAGGTCGTGTTTTGTGCCCAAGGGTCAGGAGGTTTCATGTAATACCTAGCTATCTTTACCCTTGCCACCACAGTATGAGGTTGTTATGATCTGGTAGGTTTAACACTTCACAGGTTTTTGGATCCAGTTTTTTTCCGGATGGCCACGGACCGCAAAAAACGACTGGCTGCACCTGCATGCTGAATGCTGGCAGCAGGAAGGTCTCACACCAAGGTTTCACGCCCTGGCACTCCGAGCAATTCATGCGGCCTTGGGGTAAAAGTTAGGGGTCGATGAAACTTTCCATCATTTCCGAACACTTGCTCCCCAGAACTGGTTCCATTGACACATTGCAGGTAATGCACTTCAACATTTGGATGGCAAAAGGCCATTCTGGGCCTTAAACATTGGACTGCAAACACATTTTGGTGAGTTTCTCAAAAAAAAAAACGAAAGTCATCCCATCCATAATCAGAATAAAATAACCCATCCATACATTTCTGAAAATCATCCCATCCAACAAGAATAATATAACCATTCCCCCTGGAAGCCTGGAACCCTGGAACCAAGGCCTGACAACTTGGAGCTGGAGTGATGAGACCAATCCCTTTGTGGCGCCGCCGTTTGGCGGATGTCATCAGATATCACTTGGGATTTGGGGAACCAATGATTTTATGGCATTTTATGGGATTATACTAGGGGAACCAACCCTTAAGATGACATTTCAAAGTCTTGAGTAGTGTTCAAAAGCCCTGGTTAATTTGATGATTATAGGGGGTTAAACTATCCAGTAATCCAGTATATTGGGGGTTATCATAATCCATGATGGGAATTCCAGCCAGTACAAATGAATGACGTTTTGAAAATGCTGAAATGGGTTTGTCCATAAAGGGGGATGGCATATTTAAGCGCCAAACAGTGTGATTTACCAAGCAGCACTGGGGATTTAATCTCAATTAAATCAGGTTTTTTGGCACTTGGATTTCTTCAGAATGGGGAATTTATATACCTCCAAGTTATGAGAGTCTCAATGCTGAAAATGATGATCTTCACCATGGGTCCCATTGGGATATCGGTGTTGAGGAGAATGCAGAATTTTATGGGTCACAAATTTCAAGACCCAGCAAACTACCACAAGTTGGGGATAATTTTGGTCGTCATATTTTGGGAGTCATGAATTCACTCATGCAAGTTCGCACATTGGCATCTTATTTATGCGGAGTTTTAAGCAACGAAAATCATGGGCGGTTTGAATCAGCAAAAGATCTGTTGGGAGGTTTTCAACAGACGGAAATGATGGGTATGGATCAAATTTCTATGGCTTTCCTAGCCGGTTGGTCCCCGCAGAAATTGTATGGTTTTATGCAAAAAAACACGACCAACTTGGGGGATGTTTTTCTCCCACTCACCACAAAGGCAGTGCCCTCATGAACTTCTCGTTCAGGAGCAGGGCGATGGTTTCTGGAGTGATTGAATTTCCAATGTTCTTTAGTGAGAAAAATTGACGGTTGGCAATGAGACCATCTTCAATGGTTTTTGGTGGAAATCCAATTTGGCTTTGATCAGCATCCAGGAGTTTGGCCAGCGGCATCCAGCGCGTCGCAGTCAGGGCAGCCCGACTCTTCCCGTGTGTTTGCGTGTGTGAAAAAGCGGGAACCAGCAAATATATTGTTAGGATCCAACCAGGAAAAATCGGAGATTTAGCCAATTTTTGAAGGCAGCACTTGGGTTTTGTCCAAGAATGAGGGATTCAGCCCCAAGTCATGAGGGATGTATTCAACCAAAACCCAGAACCAGGGGAAAGCATAGGAAGGTTCCGGAAGTTGTAGGGCCCATCACTGAAAGTGGCCAGACTATGCCAAAACGGAAGGGCGGGGAGTTTAGACAACAAAGAAGTTGGTTTCCGGACTCTTTCGGCCAATTTATTCAATGATCCTTCGTATGCATGCCCAGCACAGGCAAGAAGCCGAAAAACTCAATGGATGAGCTGATGAGCACGAACACTAATTGACATTTCTACCATCTACCCCCTGCAATCCACCTGCCCAAGTTCTTGGTATGGCTGCTACTGACCCGACCCTGAGATTTTGATTCTGGTTCAAGCACGGGTTCCGAGGTCGCTCGCGGCTCACAGTGTCAAGTTTGACGTTACCCTCCCAGGTGGGATGGGGTGATTATGAAATGGCGCTAAATGAAAGGCTGACTTCGTTTGTTGGTTTCGGGTGCGGCATTTGGCCTCGATTTGTTACGAGATACTCTTGACCCTCTGGTGATCAAACGTGGCAACGGAGAATCCCCCCATTTTATGATGGTTTTCCCATTAAAAGCTCCATTTCTAGGGTATTTTCCAGCCACCTTCGGTGACACCGTTTGGCGCGGCAGGAGAGTTTCATCCTCCAAGATCCTGACGACGAGGAGGTCATCGAAGCCCTGGCAGAAGAACCCTTCGTGGATGACTACCTGGACTGCCCGGCGGAAACGGTCTCCGCAACGCGGCAGAGTTGTTTTAATGGGGAGTGCTAGGTCATCTAGGTCCTAGGAGTTCATGGGAAAAGTGATGGAAATCTGGAAATCTGACATTCCCTATAGTGACCTTCGTATTTGAGATTGATTGGTGACTGGGGGCCTGGAATTTTTGCAGAGAGCAACACTTTTTCTGTCCACAGGCTGTTGAAGCCAACTGAGTTATGGGGCGGGTGCGCGTCCGAGTCTCCATGGCCCATAGGAGCGGATCTTTCCCACGAACTACAGCCTCTGTCGGATCCCAAGATACGATCGTAGGGCCAGACCTCAGATTTTTCATAGGAGATAGCACACTATGTATATGTATATATGTATATATATATACACATAATATGATGCGATGATGAAATGTTGGAGAGATGCAGCTCAGGTACTCATTCTCCAGTCAACTCCAAGATTCTACCTATACCGCAGGCCATCCGTGATGAGCAGGTATGCTTGCTGAGCTGCAGCGTCCTTTAGATGGTTTGTTCGATGCAGAGTGAGAGGGGATGGCATGCTCTCCCATGCATATCATCTCAACCAGAAGCATCAGATCATGATCACGATCAGGATGATCATGATGACCATCACCATCACCATCATTTTCATCCACGGCCAAGAATTGGAGAACACCAGAGCACTCACCATCACCAAGCATTCACCGTACGGCCAGGGATCTAGGGTCTCTTCTGCTCACACGGTGGCATCTTCAAGATATCAAGGTCAGGGACAGGGGATGGGGCCCCACACGGCGATCTCCACCCTGCGCCGCATGGCTCACGTGGAATCTATATTTGGGTGTAAAGACAATGGTTTCTATGGGTTTTCCACTAAACACTAAACCAATCCATTGAATCATCCTAGGCCTGGCATTTTCTTAGCTTTTTCACCAGCTTTTTTCTTAGCTGTTGCCTGCTTCCTGCAGCCTTGGAGGTGGCGATCTGAAGGCTCAGTTCAAAGGCCTTGGCGCGCAGAATGTCAGATTGGATTATCACCTCTGCGATGCTCGAAGTGTCACCAGATATGGTGAGGTTCCCTCACTTGTCATTTCACCAGGAAAGAGACAAAGGCTTTTGGAGAGGCCATGACTTGTGGCGTGTGCATTCCATTCACTGGGATTCTGCCGGCGGACTGTGTGTTTGTTTGTGTTTGTTTGAGTATGAGTCAAGACATATGGCACTTATGGCACCACCTGTGGCAAGATTAACATCCTTTTTTTACCAGCTTTATTTGGGACTAAATCCAGTGGTACCAGGGTTTTCACCCACAGCCACAATGTGGGATGGGTCAAGCGTCAGTTTTTTTTTTGATCCCAGTTTTGACCGCCCATTCCAATTTGTTTGAGGAAGGGGATCCCCCATTTCCTTGGGCCAGGTTCAGCACAACCAAGCGAGCATTCGATGCTGGGAGCCCAACCTTCATCCCTGCCCTTGGGAGGTCTCGGTTGATGGCGATTGGTATTGGCTGTCCACGAAAAACTTGGGAGATTTAGAGTTGGCCAGCTTGGGACCTTAGCCACCATCAGAAGGACATTCTCTTTGCCGCAAAAAATCTCAAGTTGCCAAAAACATGTTTCACCCTGGATTGTCAAAATCCGGACCCCATTTCAGGATGATTTTTCATTATTGAAATGACATTTTTTGGGATTTCCGGATTTCCCATGTTCGAGCAGCGGCGCCGAGGAGTTTCTTCGAACGATCCGGGAGCTGAAAAAGCTTCGATGCTGTCGATGGCTGAGATCACGCTTGGGGGAGGTAACAAAACCACTATGGTCTGGTAAGGTGTAAAAGGAACACAATAGGTAACAATAGTAGTTAGCAATAGTAGGATCTATTGGGCTGTGAAGGTAACAAACAATAGGTAACTTTTATCTTGATGATGGGCTGTTGATCCACAAAAACCATTTCTTTGGGTAAATGACGTCCCTACAATAAAAAGGGCAACCTTGGACTTTGATAACCAAATCAGTCTTGCAAAACGACAAAGAAGCTTTGTTATTTAACATATTATTTCTATTTGTTTGATGCACACGTATTAAAACTGTAGTGCACTTGTTTGATTAGGCAACTAGGCACTCCGTTTTGCATCTTTGCATCGATTTCTCCCAGGGGGTGGCAACATGGAGGACGTGGAGCTCCCACGCACCAAGTGACTTGCCACAGATAAATTTCGTCGTTCCTGGTGCAGATGGGACATGCCCAACACAGCTCAGAATGGCATGCCACGCAGTCTGGGTCAAACCATACCAAAGCATCAAGTGTCATGTGTTGATTATATTAGTTAAGAATGGATGGTTTGAAGAACCAAAGATAGGTGTAATTACTTCAGGTTGGGACGGCTAAAAGCAAACAAGAAACACGGACCAATCCATCTCTCCAGGTTTTGCGACTTCCTAGCCCAGCATTTTGCTGACATGCCTTCTGAGGCGGCAGGGAAGATGAGGTTTTGAAGATTCGAAACTGTGGGATTTTGATGGATTTTGGGGTGCCAAATTTCGATTTGTGGGGATCCACATTGATATTTTGAGAAAAAAATGCAACATGGAGCATCTCCGAAAGCTTTGGCAGCCGTTTAGGGTTTAGGGAGATCCCTGGATTCCTAAAGCCCGAAATAGCCCTGCGGCCGTTGCCGGCTGGTGAGGGGCCAAAATGAAGTTCGGCATGGCATGCCTTCGTTGGTTTCTGCTGCTGGCCGTGGGTCAATCTGCACCTGTTCTGAAGAAGGTGATTTCGATGCTGCAAAGCATGAAGGAAACAGGCGGGCTAAGCCTTTGGATTTTTATCAGGGATCAGCATTTGTTCAACATTTGCTGAAGAGACCTAGACTTGGCATGCCTTAGCAGCTGAACTCTGATCATTCTCCACATCTTAGCCTACACTGCCTACACCTTCCATTCTTGCACTGCTTTCAAACTGGCACCCTCCCCCAGCCACAGCTTCCAGGTGAGAAGGAAATGCACGAGGAAGAAGTTCAATATGCAGCCTTCTCTTCCTGGTGCCTCAAAACACTCCGCAGAAACTGCGAGAAACCATGGTAAAAACTAGGGGATTTACGCATATTTGGGACCATCAACCGTGGGGAGATGTTTAACATGCACCGGTGGAACAACGACCCAGGTGCGACGGGGAGATCGCCACCAAGACCCGAGAGGTGGGCGAAAGTGGCGACGAGATCCAGCTGCTCCAGGCATCCATCGAGAGCGGTGAGGCTGCGGTGGCCGCGCACAAGGAGAAGCTGCAGGGCGTGTTGGCTGAGATGGCCAAGTGGTCCGCGCAGAAGGAGATGCTTGGAGAAACAACACATAGCGAGAAATTGTGGAAGTTGAGTTGAGTTTTTTTTTGGATGAACTATTTTTGGGGGAAAATCATGTTTGATGGGTAGACCATTTTATCGATTTTGGCTTTTCGATGGCTAGTTTTCAATGCAACGCGTGTGGAAGGTTCCTTTGTTAGCAGGTGTGAGATCGCTGCCGAGGAACGCAACCATGGTGAGGACCAAGGAAACGACCATGTACAAGGAGACGCATCAGGATTACACTGAATCAATTCAGGCCATCATGAAGGCATCCCGTAGTTTGAAGGCACATCGGCAGGCGGAGGCGGTGAGTCTTCTGACAAAGTTGCCCCCTGCCGCGATCTCCCATTTGCTCTGAGGAACGTTTTGCGCTTTTTAAATGCAGTATGCTCTTCGATTGGTCCCTGCACGTTTTTTGGAGGATGCTCAATCGCCACGACTTGGCCTTTCTGCAGTACACATAATATCAACCACCTACACTCTGTATGTGGGTGTGTCTGAAGATTTAGGGGAAAATCCCCCAAATCCCCTGGCTTCATCATCATTTTATGGGATTCTGCCCTAAATTCTTTGGAAGATTTCCATCACTTCATGTTTTTTTTCCCCATGGATGGTTCGTTTCCCCATTTTCAATGGCCCATTGGGACGGCTGTCCCCGTCCTAAGGCGACCCGGAAGGTGGCTGCCTTCCTGGCGCTGCACCACGGGACGGGAGCGCCGGAGTTGGACGCGCTGGACTTCTCAAGCGATCGCCCCTTTGGGGCAGAAAAAAAGGGGTTGGGAATTGGGTGACAGGGAGGATTTGGGACTTGGGACTGTCATTGGTTTATTTTCAGTTGTTGAGTTTTTTTTCTCCCGATTTTTTGGAGACTTCCAAAAATGGCTCAAGAGATGAGGATTGTTTGATACCTCAGTTGGAAAATGACAGACATTTTGGGTTCCCAGCTTTTTGAGAAGCCTGGAGACGAGCCGCTCGCTGGTGCTCAGGGATTGAAGACATGTTGAACGAGCTTCGAGACAAGTTCACTGATGAGCGCAGTAAACTCGAGAAGGAGGAGATGACCCTGCACCATGCGCATCAGAGCCTGATGCAGGAGCATCTTGGTGAAACCCACAAATTTGAAAAAACACATAAAATCACACTTTTGTTGAGTTCAGAAATCCAGACGACAACTCTCTTGAGTCCCAATGAAATGAAGGAGATGGACTACTGGGTGTTCCAGCCTGGTGTGTAATCTATTGTTCTTGTTGGCGAAGGAGTTCTGTCATATTCAACTATTGTTATTTGTGACATTCCCAATGTTTGTAGTACCAGGATTGTGGGTGATATGGGGATGAGGTTCAGAACTCAACATGACCAACATTTCTGGTTGCCAGGACCTTGAAATTTAACCAACACCCGTGGCCATATTGGGGGATTAATTAATCACCATGTCAGGGCAAACCCATATCATCCACAGCATTTCACTAAATTGGTCGGTTTCCCCAGTATCATCCAAATTAATCCAAATTAGATATATCTTTGAATTCCCACAAAGATACTAAATAATCCATTAAGTACCAATAACAATCCCATTGAATACCACACAAACTTCCCATTAACTCCAATGAAATACCACTGAAGATTCCCTTGAACCCCATCATTTTCCAGAAAATCCCATGAAAAATCCCAGGTAATCCCTGGTAATCCCATGAAAAATCTCATGAACTTCCAGAAAATCCCCATGAAAACTCTGATCTGCCTCAGGTTGACCACCATGATGAGCCAGGCCGAGGCTGAGCAGTCAGACCTGACCCAGCGCGAGGCCTCGGAGCGGCAAGGCCTGGGCGCCAACCGCGCGAACCTGGCGGATGCCGAGGCCTCGGAGAAGGAGATGAAGACCTACCTGGAGCAGGCGGGGATGGCAACCTGAAAAATTGTGACTGCAATGACTTGGGGATGGTTTCTTGATGTTGATGTTTATGATGTTTATGATGTTTAATGTTGGGTGAATCAAAAATACTACTGGTAGCGTGGATATTAAGGGAATCTGAGAACTTAGTTGGATCTAACCAACAAGGGAGATTTCACCCACGATTTTCAGGGGAATATAGCGGGAATATCATGGGATATAATGGCTGGGGTGGATGATTTTTGGAGAACTTGTGTAGAGATGTATAGTATGGAAGTGTTTCAGTGATTCAAAGAACCTGAACATTTCTTTATAGTTCAAAGTATTGAGGTATGAAGTTGAACTATACTTGGGTTAAAGAATGGGGTATACTGATTTTCCTCTGGTCAATCATCATCTTCCGCATGAAACATATAGTCTTTTTATGTTTTTTTTGGGTATTACCCATGTTCAGACACACCCACATGGAGGGAAATCACTTTTCAAGAGCCTGAGTACGATGATATACCTGATCTATACTTGGGGTGTCACTTTCAAAGTGCCTTTGGATTTGGACATGCAGTCAGGGTATCGAAAAACTTGATATTCGGATATATCCTTTGAAAGTGACTTACTGTGGTAAACCCAATAATCAAACATCCCGAAATCACCGATTAAATGGGTGGTAGTTTCCCATCCCTAATGGTGGGTTTATGGCATTGGGTTTCCCACATTTGACATCTTTGGATATACCTCCACTGGCCGCAGGTGACACAGAACTGTGCCAAGAAGGCGAAGGATTTCAAGGCTCCGGGGGAAAACGGCCTCTGGGTGGAGGTGGGACGTTCTGACATGGTTTCTCTATGTGTTTCTTGGATGATTTTGTAGCCCATCCCCAACAAGATTGAAACATTAATATATATATATAATTATATATAATCATCAAATTCGTAGGGATTTACCTTCGTTTTTTTGAGGTTGCTTTACTAGTTATACCACAGTTTTGTTGGCTTATACACTCTTTATTGTTGGATTTTTTCCACATTCTTGTGGATTGCAGATTCAGATTTTTCCTCCTATTGACCATATTCTGTGCTTCCACTTCAACAGCTCACTCCTGGGTCAACCCATTTGTGGATCCATTTTGGTGAGGAGCACAGAAGGACAGTCTCAACATGCCAAAAAGTTGGCCTAAGAGAGAATCTACACAAACCCATATATATATAATAATTATACATATATATATAATTATATATCTATATATAATTATATATATATATAATTATATATATATAATTATATATCTATATATAATTATATATATATACACATACACATATACACATATATAAATGTATACATATATGGATGCTACACATAAATTATCATTTCCAGGAATGCCAACCCCGGATAACAATCCCCTGGGCTGTTTCAGTGAAGGGTACCATATTGTGGTGAAATCCCTGCTTTTCCGAGCCTTGAATCTCCAATGGTCGTTCGGCCAAATCCCCATTCAACCAACCATTAGTTAGTCATTTTATCAACCAACCATAATCATGATTTGTTAAGTTAATTACATCCCATTGATTGAACCCAATTTTCAACCCCTAGTGGGCTGGTTAAAATCATTTCAACCCCCCATGGATATCCATCAATTATATCTCGGAAAGTCTTGGAATATCTCATTAGGTCATTATTCATTCATTGCTTAAACACCCATTCAAATTCCGTAAATTCCTCAACTCATGCCTCAAAATTGGTGAAATCAGACTTGTGTTTTTTTTTTTTTTTAAATGCCCATTCAAGGCCATGAAATCCCTTCATTGACCCATGGGGCATCCACCAATGGCCGCAGGAGCGCAGCAAGCTGCGTGCGGGTGAGCTCAGCGCCATCGACAAAGCCGTGGACCTCTTGTCCTCGGAGGAGGTGGGGCGCACCCAAGGACCGATGTCCGCGGGGGCCACTGGGGGACGGTGAGCAAAAAATCCTATGAAACCTATGAATATGGCGGTTTCATTGGATTTAGCCGGTGAAAACGGAGGTTTAATGTGCTTTAATGATTTTAATGTGATTTAACTAAGGAGTAATTACAAATGGCAACCTGGTAACAAAAGATGTTTTTTTTTGGACTGTTTTTATGGGCGAATGGAGCAGATGATGTGGGGGTTGAAGCTGATGACATAGGGAATCTCTGTGCCTGATGCGCTGCCCTAATTCTTGCAGGACGTCTGTCCTTGCGCCAGGGCACAGCATTGGTCTCCCTCCGATTGCCAGATGCTCAACCAGCTCTCCGTGCGGCGGAATATTTGCAGAACCAGGCCGTGAAATTCAACAGCCGTGTGCTGTTTTCTATGGCCACCAGGTTGAGTAGCAACGCAGACCCCATGGCCAGTGTGCGAACGATGTTGAATAACCTCATCACCACCTTGGAAAAGGAGTCTAGTGAGGTGCCATGGTGGGTTGCTGGGTGAGTACATGAGTCGTTCAACCCAAGAAGTTGAGTCTTCGCATGTTCTAACCGGAGGGGGGAACCCCACTCATGAAACTTGGAAAACTGGAAGTTGGCCTCTCTTTCGTCATTTTTGATTCCCCTTGAGGAGATGGAGCATCGAGACTGGTGTGAGAATGAGATGTCTGCAAACGAGAAGGCTCGCGAGGATCGCACCTCCAGTGTGGAGACCCTCAAGACGCAGGTCCGCCCAGTTTCATCTCTTTTATATTCTTTTATCAGATTTGATCATGGTCCAAGAATCCAAGCACTTCCAGCTCAAGACTCCAAAGCTTTCGGACCTCATTCTGCTCTGTTTTTCAGGGGGTTTTGAAGATCGGATGTGAAACCAGGGGGTCTCAAGAGCAACCAGCTGCTCCCACCATCCCATGGAAGGTGGACTCAGCTGAGAGCCTGGTGGCCAAGCTGGGCGCGGAGATCACGGAACTGGAAAGCCAACTATCTGAGAACCAGGAGAGACTCAGGGGGAGACGGGTAAGGGATCTCTAAATTTCCAAGGATTTCCAAGGGATTTTCCAAACATTTCCAGAGAGTTCTGATTCTATTCAATTATAGGTTCAAACATCACATTTGTGTTCTGTTAATATCCCCTGGAAACATTTCAAACTATTCTGATTAGATACTGGTTAACACCCCCTGGCCCAGAAAAACCGGCCACAGGAGAGTTTGGCCAACCAGACCGAGGCGCGCAAGTTGGAGAAGAGCGAGAACGAGAAGACCGTTGCAGATGCCAAATCTGCCGAGGAAGCCGTAGCCAAGGCTATTGAGGTCGGGGGCTCAAAGGTATGATGGCTTTTCACAGTTGGAAAATATGGCGGGGGGGGTTTAAAAAGGTTGGGGTCTTTTCTAACCCCAAAGTTGCATGGTTTAACCAACAACCACCGGGGTTGACATCAATTTGATTGTTCTGAAATTTAACATCGCACCAGCAAAAAGGTGGCTAACCACCAAGAGACATGGAAAGAAAAAGGAATCTCATAACATGAGGAGGTTTGCTTAAATATTGCCAGTCACTTTGGGACGTAGGGGCCTTTGCTCATGTCTCTATTCTGAGGTGCTGCGAAACTTCTATGCCAGCTCTTTTGTTCAGACTGCTGCAACGACCTCGCGCCTTTCAGCGGCTCCAAAGATTTTCGATGGAGCCTATAGCCCTTCCGGTGGCGATGCCATCATTGCGATGTTGGAAGTGGTCCAGTCGGATTATTCCAAGCTGGAAACCACCACGGCCTCACAGGAGATGTCGGCGCAGAAGGACTTTGACAACTTGAAGTCGGAAATGGCAATCTTGAAGGTCCAGCAAGAGAAGGATGTGGAACACAAGAAAGTACAGAAGGGAGAGAAGGAGCAGGAGATTGTGGGCAAACATGCAGATCTGCAAAATGCCGACAAGGAGCTTCTAGAAAATGACTCGAGCAGCTTTTGAAGGATTATTCTTTGGATTCCAAGCTCTAAGCCTTGGTTAGTCACAATGTCAACCCTGCACCTTACTGGGAACTGGGCAATTCCCCCAATTCTTTGCAATGGACTGCAAGCTGTCATCCACAACACCAGGGAGGAGCACTGCCTGGTGTATGGGTCATTCCTGTGTCAACCGAAATTTCACCGGAGTCCCTTATACAATGGGGCTAAAAATCATTTCCCAAACATAAATACCGCAGAGTCGCAGTAGAGGTGAAATCGCGTTTGTCTGATTTTTTTTCTTCGTTTTGGAAGTCATGGGAAAACCAATTCATTTGTTAGATTAAAACCAATTTTCCATGAGTTTCCGCGATTTCCAGCTCCAGAAAAACATCCCAATTTTTTTTTCATTTTTCCCCCATTTTTTCCAAGCATTTTCCAAGGTTGACCGCAGCCATGGAGTACTACGAGCAGCTGAAGGACAGCTGCCTCTCCACCGGCTCCACGGCCATGGAGCGTGCGGCGCGACGGACCGAGGAGATCCAGTCGCTGAAGGAAGCGATGGATCTCCTGGAGACGGGGACGCCATGACGACCTGCGAATGCGGAGGGTCAAAAAGGGGCTGGGATGGAAAGATTTTACCCTCTGGTAATTTAACATAACTATTGAAAATGACCATTTATAGTGGATTTTCCCATTAAACATGGCGATTTTCCATAGTTATGTTAGTTTACCAGAGGGTAAAGGTAGTTGGAGGACTAAGATTTTTGAGGTTTTGAGGATAGGGATGATGGGCGACTTGGAGATTTTGACATGCCAAAAAACATCTGGGTCAAATGATTTGGGCAAGGCATCCAGATTTTTGTCAGGAACACGAGATCATCTTTAGTTTCTTTGACACTGATGGGTGCCGTGCTCAGCGGGGGATGGCAGGAAAGGCTCGGGGGTTCATATCCTCTCTGTAGGGGTTTATAGACCCTGATGCCTGCTTGGATGAGGGTTGTAAAATCCCATTTTGGGGATGTCAAACATAGACCCTTTAGATTTAGATGCTTATTGATAGCGATCCCTGAAATGGTTGGATGATCTTCACATCAGACATTCCACCAGCCAAGCTTCTCCGTGAACACCAGGAGTGGTTCCGTGTCCCTGACAGAGTTCTATGCAGTTGTAGAGGTGCCAGTGGGAGGGCATTTGGGGATGGGAGGGCATTTGGGGATGGGTCAACACCCATTGTTACCATATTTGGGAACCTGTAACCATTATTCAACAGCTATTTTTTGGAAACCTATCACCATATTATCACCATATTATCACCATATTATTACCATATTTGGGGGAATAAGCATCCATTCACCAGTTTTTAATGCGGGTACCATCCGGGAACCAGGGTGGATGTTTTAGCGAGGCCATGGCGCCAGTGCGGTGCCTGGCAGATCTACGCAGTAGGCGGACCCGATGGCCCGATGTGAAGCAAGGATGATTTGATGGTGAACATGTGGGTATGGGTCAATACCTATAGATACATTTTTAGTGGGATGAACATCCATTTACCAGCTATTTTGGGGTTCACTAGGTACCAGGGTTTTGACCCATAGCCATGTGAAAGATCTTCAAAATCCCTTGGTGAAAAAGGGGGGGATGTCAACCTGACTGGTGAGGTGTGTCCACTTATCCATGATGGTTATTTGTAATGATCATTTAGGTGATATCAACTGGTTTAGTGAGGATCATGGACTGTTCGAATATGGGAACCCTGATCAAGAAGCTGTGGAAGGGAAGCACAAAGGAGACAGAGACTGGGGACTGCTCAATGTAGGTAAACTCCATGTATTCTTGTTTGAGCATCAACCGTCCAACCATCCCGTGTTGAAAGAACATGACCTCAGGGGTCCCACTCTTGATACACATTGTCACATTGCTTGAATGATACAGTACTGCACAAGAACCTCTAGATACTAAGCCCAATCCCTTATCTTCCCATCATATCAATATGAATATATATATATAGATATAGATATAATTGTATATATATATAATTGTATATATATATATATAATCATTATTATATATAATATGTACGTTTGAACATTTACATGAGCCCTGGATTGGCAGGTGGATCGCCCTTGGCTTCTCTCCTTGTCGGGCGATGGAGACGATGGCCGCTTCGTTTCAAATCCGCGATGGAAACTTCATGGGTTGGTCGTTTTCTGTTTCAAAAACATGGTATCCTCCAATATCCTCCAAAATTTGGATGTTTTTTTTTGGTATCCTCCAAAGATTCCTCCATTTTGATGTTTTGTTAGAGAATCATTTGAACTTTGATGGTTCGGCGATTGTTCATTTTATGATGGATTTAGACCTTCCTGCATAGAGGTTTGCATGCCATGGTGCTAGCGCGGATCTGATGATTCTTTCTTTGCTTCTTCAAACACTTTTGGGATCGTGTTTTATGATTGTATATGATTGTATGTAGTGCTCCTGGTTCGATCACCCTGGATCATTTGGGTTGGTAACACCCACTTTTTGTTCCTTAAATCAATTCAATCATATTCAATCCCTGTTTTTTTGGCTTAAACTCCCATCTTTTGTCGCTCCAGGCAGCACGGAATAGTTGGGCCACGAAACGCTACAGCTGTCAGCACTTTGGACAGCTTCTGTGGGGCATCTCAGTGAAACCAGGAGGATGATGACAAAAATCCTTTGAACAAGGGTGTAGCCTCTGGTAAACTAACATAGCGAACTGGAACATCACCATCATCACCATTTTTTTAATTTGTAAATCTTGGGTTAGCAATTGGGTTATCAATTGGGTTATCTCTACCATAGCTATGGCTATGTGGCTATGTTGACTGGAGGGTTTAGGTCTTTTGATGGTTTATCGGCACAATACAAACCATAAATGGGGATACAATTGGATATAACGCTATTCACATGACATGGGGTGTCTCTGAAAATAGGGAGGATTTAGGACAAGCATTGCAATTTATATAATTGGGAGCATGCTGATAAACTATGGGATTCTGGGTACCCTTTTTTTTCAGACACACCCATGTATGCATTGAACATATCTCACATGTACATCAAACTGGGCGGGTTTGGGCATCCAACTCCTGTTACTTGATCCAGCTTCGACTGTCAGGACGAAGGTTGGCGTTTGGGACTGGGAGGAGCATGTCTACATCTTCACAGCCGTGGCCACTCCGAATCTGGCTTCCACTGCGGGGGTCTCAACTGCTGGGGCGTGGAATGAAGGTCAGATAGCACTCAGGGAGATCTCAAAAAAGTCAGGTGCCATATCATACCCGTTAGATTTTTATAGATCGATGGAGAACGGAATTGTTTGATGATGCAGCTGCTGGTGAGAAGGGGTGACTGCCACAATTCAGCGGAGACATTGTGACAGTGACAGTTATTTACATGCACGAACTAGGGGATTTACCGTGAGCAGCATGCTGAAAAATGCCCGCCCATCAAAAGAAGGATTTTCATGTTTTTCTTTTTGAAAGGCCTTCCACTTCAGACATCATCTTTTTACAAGTAGAAAACATCCCACGACTTCCCCCTCTGCCACGCTGCAGATCTCTTTGGCCGAGATGCATGCAGCCTTGGCATCTGTGGCCTGGTATAAATCATCCGAAGCTACTTCAACTACTCAATCATCAGGATGCCCCAGGGTTGTTTTGCCTGGTTAAGAAGTCAAGATTATTATATATATATATATATATTATATATAACTCCCTCTAAAGCCGATGGGTGTTAATTACAAAAAAACGACAGGTAGCAATCTTCAGGGCCTCTGGATGAAGCTTCTGGCGCAAGTTGTGAGGTGTCACCCGTGCTGCTGATTGAGGAGTGGCAGCACAAATTGGAAGCGTTTTTTGGCAGCATGGAGGTGGATATCATGCTGAGGCGATGGGGAGGCAACTGGGGGTATGATTTGACCATCAAAAATGGTGGATTTCAGCGATTTCCCCCCAAAAATATGAGAAAATCATGAACATGTTGGGAAATCACCATCAAAATTCGGGAGGTCATTCAAATTTTTGGAGAATTAGGCATGACATGATTTATTCCACCAAAAATGGGTATGCGGGGACGGGTTAAGCCACTAGGAGGGGTTTCCAGGTTCCAACTGGTGAATTTATCAGGCCAACTTATCGGCTCGTTGGGATCCATCAACTCCAACTTGTTGCAGGGTGTAACCAAGGGACGTCCCTGCACCTCCCCAACATGAACATGGCGATGTCATGGGTGATCCTGCCATTTTTTAGAAGCGAAGTGCTGGTTCCATTTGAGTTGTTGTTGGTGATTAACCACTATACATAGTTGGGTATTGAATCCATTAGATATTTTTCAATACTAGTTGCTGGACCTGACTTATCTTTTGCGACGTTGACGTTTTCTCTAAGGTCTTTTGGCAGCATGGATGCAGCTTATGACGCGCTTGAGGGTGACTTTAAGGCACAGCGAGGGAAGGGAGGGAAGGCCTTGTGTGCTGGGTGTTGGCAAACATAGATGGGTTCTATGACATTGGTGGATACAATGGATACAACCAGCCCATACCCAGGTTTTAACCAACAAAAGTGATCAAATATGGAGACACGACAAACAATGGGGATATCATTCATGGTTGCCTACCAAAAATGGTGTTTTTGCACAACAGAGACATATACATCATGAATCATGACAAACACGTATATTTTCTTCTGCTGCTCAATATTGGACACCTATCCTTTAAGAATTCCATGAAGAACTGATACTTGGCGGTCCATGTTTGCCACATCCAAGTCATTCATGGTCGATGCTATCCTGCAACGATGAACCCAGAGGCCGCTTGCACTGCCGTGCCAGTTGGAGCCTGCCATTGATGAAGAATGATAATGGCCGTGGATGAAAGATATATACTTACCCAACAATCCACACTGTTCACAGGACAATCAGCTATAAAAATGGATGGCATTCCAATATTTTCCAAGTGGCCATGCTTGATCACCAGAGGGAAAGGGGAAATTATTCATCACCCAGAAAGTGGATAGAATCATGATTCCCAATGATTCCAATCCCCATGTTTGGTGAAGTCCCCCATTGACCCACCATTTGTTGCGTCCATTCCATTCCAGGCGCCGCTGGATGTGAACAAGTTTGTTTTGAAGGCGGTCTGGTCGGTCGTTTTGGGATCTTAAACCATCCATTTGTTTGGGCATATGTTTTTTGAGCCCATTCCCAGCTTGGGAACAAAGAGACTACAGATTTTGGTCCAGGTTCTGAAGCGATGAAGAATACACGGGGCTATTTGGTCATTTGGGTCCTAAACTATTTAACATTTACTGGTGAATGGATGTGAGCTACAGCCATTTGATGGCCTTTTTTTTTGAATCTGTCATCATTCTAGCTCATTTCAAACGAAGATACATGAAGAACTTGCCAGGGTAATCTGGCAAAAGCACTTTTCATGGTGCTAGTCTCTTTCACCCAGGGTTTTTTTCATCCCAAGATATCCTTTTCGGGTCACGTTGGTCAAGTACCCCTGGTCTAGTCTTGGATCTCTTCATTTTAAGGTCCCAAAATCTGGGGGAAGGGAATTACTCTTAGTGAGATAGCACTAGTCTTATAATCTCGTTACATTTTGGTAATCTTGGTTCAATCCCACTTTTTGATGGGATACATAACCTTCTTTCATGGTTAAATCCCCATATCTGATGGTTTCATACCACTGTTGTAGGTAAATCATGCCCCCATCATGGTTAGCAATTTCCACCTCAACGCCGGGCCCCCTTTGAATCCACGCGATAAGAGGCGGGCGAGAGGTGGAACATGTCCTCGCACGAGGCAAAAAGGCGGGGCGGTTGCTGGGTTGCGGAGGAGGAACTGACCATGGTAGGTTTTTATACTAGTTATATGAACATACGTATTGATATATCTCAGGTATGATATAGTTATCATATCGTTACAACATGTATATGATATTATATGATCATGATCATGTCAAAAATGGCTATCTTCAACGGCTTTAAACAATGGCTACAACGAAACTACTAGTGGTTTGACATGGTGTCAAATTCTGAGCTGTGTCAGATGCAAGTCACATATTGAGTTGTAGGACCAGTCACCATGTGCATCCCATTGACAATCCATAAATGACCATAACTGGAGGATATTCCATATGTATATATATATATATTCTATATATAGAGGTTTCCTGAAATGGGGGTACCCCTGAATCATCCATTTTAATAGGGTTTTCCATTATATATACCAACCATTTTGGGGTACCCCCATTTATAGAAACCTCCTTTAAAAAAAAGACTGGGGCACAAGGAGTTCTTATCCACTTCCTGGGATACATCCCCTGGGGATTGGACATTGAGGTTCTTCCGTCTGTGCGACTTTGATCTGAAAGAGAAACTCACGAGGTCCAGCTGCTGCCGGAAGCCGTCAAAGACGTGGTGTATTGACTCACGTTTCCGGCGGGGTGCACACAAAAAAACCACCGAACAAACTGGCACACACACACAAAACACGATCATAACCAGATATGACCAGTATATTTTTTTTTCTTGGTCAATTTGACATGGGATAAATGATCAGATCCAATTCTTAGGCACCAAAATTTGTCTCCAAACCATTAGTTGCAACATTTTCGAGAATATATCCATGACAAATCATAGAGATATGGGCATGTGTAACACAACCTATATTACCACAATTTACCCTCTTGTAAACTAACATAACTATGGAACATCACCTTTTTTCATGGGAAAACTCACTATAAATGGCCATTTCCAATAGCTATGTTAAATTACCAGAGGGTACAACGCTGAAGTCTGGCAACGAAGTGCACACGTTCCAATGTCCAAACTTCTTGAACGAAAACAGCTGTTGCTTTTGGGAAAGATTCTGCGTTGCCACCCGAACCACCCTCTGAGACAAGTCTCGTTTGAACCTGGCACATACACTGCTGCT
>Ga0126342_10002331_pt1 | contig 29368 bp, 28 predicted proteins | sample Cyp1metagenome_FD_92528 | JGI IMG/M metagenome (GOLD analysis project Ga0126342, IMG submission 92528) | Coral microbial communities from Lord Howe Island, Old Settlement Bay, Australia - Cyphastrea 1 metagenome | ecosystem: Host-associated > Invertebrates > Cnidaria > Coral ...
GAAGACGTATCTTCAGTGTCAGCAGGGAAATGTCGGTGGCGTTTCCGCTTCAAACCCTTTGGTGTCATGGCGAGATTTCACGCTGTGCGTTTTCCATGGCGAGGCACGGCTAGGTAAGAGCGCCAAGCCGCGTTGATTCTGACATTGGCCCAGGTACTTGAATGCACTTTGTTTACTAAGCAAATGGAGCACAAGGGTGATAAATGCGAAAGGACAAAACAATCTCCAAGGTCCATGCAACAACAACCCCTTTGAGCCTGCGCATCCGCGGACTCATTCAAGAGGCAAATTGACTTCAGGAGCAACGCATGCTGCCTGGTGTGGCCAGTCAACACAGCAGGCTGGATTCCAAATCTTTGATATTGAAACATTCTAAAGAACGTAAGCATGCAAGAGATATCAAGAGATGATTGAGGTTGCACAAATGTGTTGCATAAAATGTGTGAATGCCTAAATATTCTCGACGATCTCTTTCACGTGGTCAATCTGGGGGCCAGTATCCGAAGGCACGATTCTGATGACACAAATGACACTAGCCAATCAAAGAGTGGTACCCAAGTTTTGTTGAAATCCAGAAATTCTCCTAGCGAGCACCTCAAAGGTTTTGCACTCTCTTCCAAGGACTCCTCCACTGGACGTTCAAAAACCTGAGCATCGAAGAGGCACAGAAACACATAGCGGTTAGTTGAGACCTTCTTGTAGTTCTGAAACAGCATGTTTGAGCAACATCGGGCAATTAAAAACGACAGGATTGCGCCAGGCTCATCAAAAGAAATACATCTCTATTCAATATCAAGTGGTCATAGGCTCCAAGTACTCAGAACAATGCCTTGTTGTTTAAACATGTTTAAATAGCTGTGGGTCGATCATGAAGGACATGTTCAAATAAAATGCCTACAGTAGCTTTCGCAGTGAGTGCTATTGTCAGACAGGAGGCTGTGTTGAAACAACACAGTGCGAGACGATCGATGTTCAAATCCATCAGCAGCACACCATATTCCAAGGCATACTGAAAGTGGGACAGCCTGGGATTCGAAAAGGCTGCTTGTGGTAAGGGGTATGGGTATGTATTGGGCAAATTGGGGCAAAACAATTCACATGGATTGTGAATGTGGGGTTGGGTTGCTGGAATAGCAAGTCATCATCGGGTGAATTGAAAGCGAAAGCAAGGATGCTTATATTGACCAAGGACATCATGTGAGTTTTGCCAGGAATGTTGCAGCACATTGCGCAATCTGCCGCAATCTGACAACTCCGTAGTCATAAATCAATATAAATCATGGTTTTGAAGGACAGCCGAATCCTTTGGTCCTGTGATACTCGTACTTTTGTTCTGACTGACAACTTCTGAAGCCTTTTTCAGTGGAGCTGGGAATCTGCATCCACAGCCACTTGCTCCAAGAAACCAATCCTCTTCTTGCGCGCTACGTCCCATGGCTACCTCCCAGGCTTGCGCAGCATCTTCCAAACGCCCTTCCTTTTGGAATCCGCTGGCAAGGTCCTTCGGCATTCCCCGTGGCAAGCTGCTGGTTGTTCCGTTGTGCCCAAAGGACTCATCAAAGCCATCGTATTTGCCTAGGAGAGTCTCTCTACCTTGTAGAATGCCTCCAATCACAAAAGGTTTCGAAGATACAAAACCGGAAGAGTGGTTCGTAGATCAACTTGTGTTTGTGCATTCACTTGGGTACCGACTAGGGTTGATGACAAAAGATCCTTCTGCATCAACGATGTACATTGAATTGATAGACACGCTCTGTCTATCTGTCTCAGGTCCACCTTATGCAGCCTGCCAACAGTAATTAATGGATTGCAAACTGGAAACCGGAAACAAGAACAGTTGCCATGCTTCCACAAAATTAAACACAAACATATTTTTTCAATGTTCACAATCTCCTGAGGGCTCTCAGCACCCTCGTAAGGATTCTCCTGCGGGTCAACATCTACAAACCAACAAACATTTGGGATGGTTTATGTGAGACACTTGCATGCAGGTTGGTCAACAGTTTGTCATTAGGCAGGACGGAGCGCAAAACATTCAGAGACTGTTATAGAAATCCCCACTTTTGCGGTCCACATTATGACACCCAAGAAATCTGAGACGCTTTTTGTTGCAGTTTGGACTTTCATGAGCAAATCTGATCATGGCTCCTTTCCATCATGGAAGTAGATGTCGTCCACATCTTGTTTCGTCAGGCGTTGCTGCGTCTGACGGCCCTCTGAAGCAAAGCCGGGGCTCTTCTGAAAAAGGCCTGGCCGATAAGTTGTCTGTGGTGGTTTAACGATGCAAATTGTTTGGGACACACAAAAAAAACATAAATATCTGAAACTTCTAAAGGTGATATGTTTATCATTGTATACTGTACATTGTACATGTTACAATATGAATGGGTACTATCAATGTGAATCAATGTGTAAATTCAATAAGAGAACAAAGCGTCATAAAATTATACAGTAGCTATGGTTGACAATCAACCTTTGATTTGTTTGATAAAGGGTTGGAAAAAATGTAAGCACCGAACGATAACAAATCTGGTGCATAACAAATGGGATCAGCGCGTCTCTCTGATCCTTCTGCCTTGAAAAGTCTCTTGCTCCTTGGCCTTGTCTTTTCGCATGGCCTTCCTTAAAGCCTTTGGGCCACTGGTCCGGATCTGTGCTGCATTTGATGAACAATGTCCTTGAAATCTCTACAGTAGCATTGGACCTTGCGATGCAGAACAATAAAGGCTCCAAGCAGTCTTGAACAAAGGCACCCAACACTATTTAAACGACTCCTTCTTGGATGCTCTGTGCATTGCTTTAATTGTACATACTGTGGAACTGGCCAACAAATCACTATCCAAAAGCAAGTGTCTCCCAAGCCTAGCACAATTTACCCCCAAAGATCTCCGTCCTCCAAGTCTTTCCGCACTGTGGCGTCCTCTGATACACAAACAGGCAAATCTGTTTCTTGGCTTCTGAAGCATTGTGCTATGAATAAGTTTTGAATGCCAATTTGGTATTTGTGCCCATTCTTCAAAGGTGCCAAAATACTCGTTGTCACAGAAACAATGCCAAAGCCAAGGAACATTGTCATGGTTGATGTATGAAACTGATTGAAACTGGATCTGACAAACAACTTCCCATGCTTGACCTTCGATGGAGCAAGAAAGGCCTACAAAATCAGCCACCAAATCAGAGCTCCTTTGGCATCAATTTGCAGGCACGCACAAACTCAAACTCAGCTTCCTTTTCTTCTCCCAGCTCCTGGGTTTCGGGAATTTGCGGATATCATCGATTCTGGAGTCAGCCCCATAAACATCATCAAACATCATTTGGTTGTGGGTCAAAACCCTGTTATCCTGGGTACCCTAAAATAGCATATATAAAATAGCTGGTCAAAGGATTGTTATTCCCCCAAATATTGTAATAATTACTAGATTTTGACCCATCCCGATTTTGCTTTTTGCCAGGCATCTAAGAGAGCCTTTGCCTTCCGGTAAGTGGCCTGCGGAGTTAAGAACCATGGGACAAGGCGGCAATTCTCATCCAAGCTGCAGCCAAGAAAACTTGATTAAGCTGCAAAGATCATCAAAAATCTACAGTACATCCTCTCAAGGTATCAAAAGGAAATCATCAGATTCTTCGCCACCTTGGGATTCTCTGGCTCCGCATCGAGCACCTCCTGGGGTTCCAGAACTGGACAATTCCAATGAATTTTGTGCATGGGATGCCACGGCTGAAAGGTGGCAGTGAGGTACCACCTACTTGACTATCTGCCTGCATCCCCTACCAGGCCCTACCAATATGCATGTCAATACCTGCTCTTTGTGCATCATATCAAACGCAGCAAACCCACACTTGCCACCCTCCCTTCACTCCATCTTTTTCTCTAGCTACTAACTAGTCAATGCAAGTCAATCAAGATCAATCAAATCTAGGCTAGGCTCACAAATGAGTGTCTAAGGAAAGCAAATGCAACTGGAATCAGCCAATCTACTTCCATCATATATATATGTATGTATATGTATATACATATTAGAATCATATAATAGATTATAATAATAACATATAATATGTATATACATGATTCATATAATAGTAATAGATTATAATAACATATAATAAGTCAATCTATCCTCCCCATTTAACTCAACCACATCGCCTCGCAGAGCTCCAAGGTGCGCATCGGCTGGCTGGGATCCAGCCGCAAACAGACCAGCGCCAAGTTCCTGTGCTCCGCTGCCGCTGGCTGCAACAAACATATCATGATATCCATGAGTTTCTGGAACATACAAGCTTGGGATACATGTGGGCATGGATCAAAAATAGATACATATATATATATATATATGTATATGTATATCTAATAAGTTTCTGAAAAGAGCATGTTTTTTTTGTTTCCAGCCCGAAATATGCCTGGGATACATGCCCACGATATTTGGGGGGGATGAACAGCCATCAATTCCAGCCGCTTCCAGCCATTTTGGTCACGACAAGCTGGGCCCGCTGTGACTTGGGATCCCAACAGCTGCACTGGTCTGCGCAAAGACACCGCAGCTTCCAAGGCCAGATCTGTGGGAATCGACACTCGCCAAGACTGGGGAACATCCATATATTTATATAATATAATATAATTCAATATAATTTAATGTGTATGTATATATATAATATATATATATATCATCAGCGAACCATTGACATCAAATGACATCCAATGATGATGTGTCTTTTTCAAAAAAGACCAACTGACCAATGTCAAACAAGAGAGAGAACAATCTGATTCTCAGGGATGTTATCAATCAGTGTTGAGAAGTGTTGAACATTGACACAAGAGCCTGATCCTGGTTTACCCTGCGCAGTGCATTTGCCTTGCCTTCAGGTAACTTCTGCGTTAGTCTCAGAGCCTCTGCATAGGCCTTGCGAGCACCTGGAAGATCCTCCAGGGCTTGTGGGATGCAAAGATGTGGCAACCTGATGACTAGGAGATGATGCTTGATATGTTTGGTTATGTTGAGATATCACCACATATCTAAGATTTCAGTTTTTTTTAACATAATCTGATTACATTATGATGATAAATGCCACCACATGTTCACATGATGAGATGGTGAGGATCAACGGGGTACTCCAGATGTTTTGGAGTATTTGTAATTGACAGGCAGGTAATGAAGCATGCAGCCACCGCAAACTGCTTTGCATGGTGGGGCTGTACCCATCAGACTCATTTTTTTTCTGTGCACCTTTTCAAGATTTCCCTTGCTCTTCTGGCAAAGCGGACCTGAATCAATTCTGTAAGACGGGGTCTCCCAGGTTTATCAAGGTCTACATCCCTCCTGGGGGCCTGATTGCCCTTCAAATCCCAATCTCCTCGGTTTTGAATTTGGCATTGCCCTCTTCTTTCAGCTTTTTGGCTTTCTCCACCCGCTCGGCTGGATCGATTTTCTCTTCCGATGGGCGCAGTGTGTCAGGCTCCAGCACCGACATGGCGCGAGACACTGAAAAGGCCAATCAGACAACCAGCCAGGCTGATCCTGCTATGAAGATTCTCCGTTAAAGAATCATGATTGATGGTATTGGATGGCGTTGGTTTGAATCAGAATTTCTTTTCATCAGGTGCGGTCCACACGGCCACTCATAATGCCTCCATCCAAGATCTATAGAGGGCTAAATTTGAGTCTTGAGTGTAGTCTGAAAATTGTATGTTGTGCGGTTTTCCTAAATATGGCTGCCTAGAAGAAACATCACCAGTAAAAATGATACTTAAACATCTTAGAACCATGCTAGGCATGAGGCAACTTCAGTCCTTGAGGACAAATCAGCAGCTTCCAGCACGAGCACGACTGTGAAGTCTTCAACAAAATCATGCATTGCCCCAGGGTCCATGAACAGGATGAGTTTGGCCAAACCAACAATGATCCAGAATTTCGGTTCAAAGCAACACGTCTTGCGAACTGACTGACATTGTTTGAAACCATGTAAAGAACATAATAACGCCGTGCATTCTCATATATATATGGTCCATGTTCAAAACATGGTATATGTGGTATGGCCATGGCGTGATTTAATTGATGACCGTCCTCCAATCTGGGTAATGGAGCTGGGGTTCCAGGCAACATCCAGGTTCCAGGACCCCATGAACTGGACATTCTATATAGCCATCTAAATCCTATGGAAATCCTATGGGCATAGCCTATGGGTTCTATATCGCCATGAACTGGCTTATGGAAATCCTACCAAAAAATCTAATAGCCATGTGTCCCAGTAGAGACACTGACATTCGTTAGATTTAGAAATGTCTTTACTGGGCTTTGCAAGAAAAATCTTCACAGTAATTGTTGGTGCCTGATTCTCCACCTGATCATCGTTGAAGGGCTGATCCGCAAGCCTAGTGGCTGGCTGCCCTGGAATGACCCGATGATATCCCGATGATCAATCCATGGTGTGTTCCGAACAGGGCAAGGCACCGTTTGGATCCAAACAGAAAGGACCTCAGATGGCTTCATGACTTGACCAAGGTATCAGTGATCACACCCAGAACAAACATAGTATCGCTATAGAATTCTAAAATTAACAGTTAAACCATTTCAGTTTTGCAAATCGATAAAAACATATCATTTACATATAGAGGCGCTATATATATAATACACTAATATACACTATCAAGATCTATCATACGTATGCCTTACATTTGCACTCTCACAGACGCAACGAAATGTAGCATTTTTCTGGGATTCCAACCATCCCCAATCATGGTGTTGGCTTATGGCATTGGGTTTACATCAAAAAATTGGGAATATACATGAATATACTATATCTAACATGGGGATATAGGGATTATTAATGGTTAATACTGGTGAATTATTAATTACTGACCAAAAACGTCTTTCTGAGTAATTTGGGAATGACTCGACAGGGTCACATCAATCTGTTGCGGCTCACTGCCCCTGAGTCACACACGTGTGATCCACTTGTCGTACCCTGGTCCAGCTGTCTTTTGAATCCCCAGTCTATAGTGCTTGGAACACACGATAGGAATCAATGCCTTGTGAGTATGTATGAGTATTTTACAAGCCACATATATTTGGTTGCGCTGTACAAGTTCCTTAAAGGCGAAGGTCTGGACGATTTACGACATGGGCAATGCGGTAGTGCGCCTATAGCGTCGAAGGAAGGTGTAATCCACTTGGAGACCTCCCAAGGACTGAGGCAGATCTGAAAATTACTGGCAAGGACGTTGTATGCGCACAGTCACACAATATATTATACAATAATATATAATTATATATTATATTATATATTATATTATATATTATATTATATATTATATTATATATTATATTATATTATATATTATATTTTATATTATATATTATATTATATATTATATTATATATTATATTATATATTATATTATATATTATATTATATATTATATTATATATTATATTATATATTATATTATATTATATATTATATTATATATTATATTACAATATATATATATATTATATTATATTATATATTATATATTATATATTATATATTATAGTGTATTATATTATATTAAATTATATTATATTATATTATATATTTCATAATTATGTAAAACCATAGATGATCCTAATATTTGATAATATTTATCCATTTATGCAGTGTGTTTCATTGATATCTATTGAAAGTTTCCGACAGTTTGGGCTATTTCTCAATCAGATCAGTCAACCTCCGCTTGGTCTTTTTGCACTCAAGGTAGTGCGCCCAGCTCTCCCGAGGGGCCGAATTGATCCAGCCCGACTCGAGAACTCCGGGAGAAAATGATTCGATCCAGTGACTCTTCACATCTCCTCACCTCATTAAGACTATTTGGCATTGCGAACTCCAACCTTCAACATTATGCAATCTACTCGAATTATTATGGTGCTCTTGTCGACGACTGGGATCGACTGGGTGACTTTGTCGAACAAAGGCTGCCTAGGAAGGAATGATTTGAACATGGACCTGACACAAACCAATTTCCATCAATTTCCCCCAAATATCAGTGTTAGATGGTCCCTCAAACGATGCATTCTCCAAGAGCTGTTCTTGACACCGATGCCAATATCTTAGAATTCCTCCAATCTTGATCCAAATGATCTTGACGGAGGCACCCAAGACATGCCTCTCTCACATCATAAAACAGGACAAGGATGGACAAGGCCACGTCAAACTCAAGGGCTGCACCAATCTGAAGAGTCATTGAGTCAATGATATGAGCCCCTCAACAAAGGGAGGCTCAGGAGGCTTCCACACGTGCTGCCCTTGAGCATGAATGAGATATATAATTGCGTCAAATCTTGCCAGGTCAATATTGCATCTTCATAAGTAGGACACAATCATTTCAACTGCATGATTCTGAGATCGTGACATACTATCATACTTTTCTTTGCATGCTTTTGCAATAGCAAAGTACCCGTGTAAGTGTAATTGATATCATCCAGGATCATGAAATGTTCAGTATCTCTCGAAATCGATTTCATTGATATTTCATATTTATTGATACCTTATCACCTAGCGATATGCAGCTAGACAGTTACACCAATTCTTTGGGAGATTCTAATTTTTGCTAGTGGAACCCTCCCATATTTCAAGGCTCGTGCGGAAGCTCCCGGTGAGACCTTGTTCACTGAGTCGCGACGCCACGTTCCGGGCTCCGCTTCAAACGTGCGATGTGCAAGCAAAGTCACCATGGCACTCTTGGTGGGGCACATGCTTTGATTTGAATACATATGTATATAATTAATTATATATATTCGAACCATGGAAACCTCCGGAAATTGATCTTTACGCAAGACGGGGAAATGCTGATTTCTGACATGTCTGACAGCCACACCAGTACCTCATGATGACCTCGGTCAGGCCATGATGATATCCTGCCGTTGGAAGTTTGGCTGGTTGACTTCTGCCTTAAATCTGGGCTTACTGCAATATTTCATGGGTTAATAACTTGATGATGAGATAATAATGATTAATAATTAATGGGATACTATCTTAAAATATCTTAAAATGCATCATGAGATATCATTGACACAGGCATCATAAGATATCTGGGATATGGAAGATATGATGTCAAGATATCTTAACAGTTCCTGTGGATTCAACTGCAGCTTGACACACGCGAACACCCAGCATGAACGTCCTGCACCAGCATCTTTCCGATACTTCCCAGGACTTCCTAGCAGCAAAGCTTTGCAGCTGGCAAGATGACCTCCATCTCTCACTGACCCAAAAAGGCGGCTTTGGACGTGAAATGACGTGAAAACAAACTGCAAACAAACGAGAACATGGTTTACACAACTGTTGGACCTGAATTCTTGAACTTGTACACCAAGTTTCGCAACCCAACAAACAGCTTCAGAAGCACTGGGTTATACAGTAGCTGTGCAAAAGGGCGAGATGTCATCGAAAGCACGGGTCTGGGCACCAACTGCAGCAGAAATCATTTCAACGAATGTATCAGTATATCGTCATAACAGAAAGAACACCATTCTCACTTCCTGGAGCGACCGGTAATTCCTGAAGGGTCCTGAACCTTTTCATCTTGGCCATCCTTGAACTTGTTGCGACCATCAGTCAAAAGTTCTTTCCTTGGTTCCAATGCGCAAAAAAACATGATCCATGAACATAGCCTGTGTAGCACTGTGCAACATCAAGAAATCATGCATCTCCCTGTCTAGATTCAAAAATCCAAAATATCCACCAATGATATCCAATGATCATCTCTGCTAGTTCACCTGACTCACAAGCCAAGCATCCCAGAGGCGATGTCCACTTCAATTTCAACCTCAAGAACAGCTTCCACATGGTCGTCCCATGTCGTCCCTTCATCAAAAAAACAAAGAGCCCGATGTTTGACCAGCTGCAGCTATGCCACTTCGCCCAGGAACTCCTTCACTTGGTCCTGGAAACACCACATGATAGTTTTGAAAAAGAAAACCGCAGCCTTGTTGGTAATAATTATAGCGTAGTGATGTGTAGTATACATCAACCATCATCAACCTAGTATGCAAGACCATTGCAAGACAATATCCATTAGCGACCTACTGACCTACCAATCCATCCTCTGTACCCTGTGGTTGTTCTTTTCACACGCCCTCACCAGACGTCCTGATTCCACATCCAAACCGCACGACCTTTGGCGCTTTCTGGGGGCACGTACGGAATCTCAGCCTGTGCTTGATCCTGCCATGGCAGAACACTGTCACCAGGGAATCATAGACATCACAGGAAGATGGGGACGTGTCAACAGTGGGCTACGAATTGACTCACAAAAGTACCTATTTTTAGCATTTTTGAGAAAATCGCTACTAAACCATCCACTTTCTGGGGCCATTGTCACGTCTGACTCATCCCCTGTGCATCCGGCCTCCATGAACATCTGGATGACTCGCTTCACCATGGTGTCCACCTTTTTTTGGTCATCACCCTTCTCGAACTTCACTTCTTCCATCAGAAGCCTCAGGTCATCCCAGGTCATCCCAGGTCATCCCAGGCCATCCCAGGGCTGGTCGTTGCCGATGGGTAACATTAGCGGAAACGGGAAACCAAACCAAATCAAACCCTGCACTTTGGACCTCTTTGGATCTAAAATGATCTAAACATGATTTCCTTGACATATAGCTAGACTTTGAACAGAAATTGCCAACCTCCTTGCCGCTCGAGTGAAGTTTTGGAGCTTTGAAGGTTTGCAAATCGGATGAAAGATGATGAAAGAATCTGCAATCGTCATTTTTTTCGTCAGTTCTTCAAGTCTCATTCAGCACAGCAGCTGTTTTCCGTTGCATTTTGGAATCTCCCCCTCCAGCTCATTCTCCCCAAGAGCTTCCGCACACACGTCTTCATTCCAGAGCCAAATAGCACGGCGCATATTACCTCAACTCAAACTGGCAACGTCCAAAACTCCACAGGGATGGCAGACTGCCGAGCAAAGTTCAACTACAGTGACTACAGGATACTACAGGTTTGCATCATTGTCCACTTCCTGGGATGATGGAGCCAGGATGCTTCCAGGCTTTCCTGCCAGCGTCAAGGCTTTGGTCAGAAGTGTGTTGTGGTCATCGCTCATCTTGCCTCATGCGGTGAACCCTTTGCAGCCACTGGATCCAAGTGGCCCCGAGATCTTCTGCTTCATCACCCGCCAGAATAAGTTTGCAGTTTGCACCAGGGATTACAGTATTTGAAAAAGAAACGCAAGGAACAAATGCCCTAAAGCCGCAGGTCATTGTTTAAAAAGATCCGTGCATCCCCAGTGGCTGAGCATTTCCTTCAGGTCCTTGTGCTCCATCTTGCCTTTGTGAAGGACACCGATTTCAATGGATAAAATTGGAAGTCCGACAAACAACAAGACCCATGGAAAACAACAACAAAACGAGACAATGTGCTGTTGCAATGAATTGAACCATGAGATATCATATACATGATGCCTTTGACAGGACCATAATTGTCGATATTCACCAACAAAAGGGCCAATAGGGACTCGATGAGCACAAGAACATCAACAATCAAGACTTCCTCGTCTGTTTCAACTAGCCAATGTGTGTGTGTATATAGTATTACATAATTATGTATAATATATTACAAATATATTACAGTATTAAAAAATGATGGCGAGCTCAAATTGAGCCTGGCATGATTTTCAAAGGTACCACCACCCAGGGAATCTTGCAGGATACATCCATAGCAGCACCTCCCTGATCACCTCCCCGATCACCAACACCACTGTGAAATAGGGGTGCCCCATCAACACGCCACTGAAGCCGTGTGGCTGATCATCTCCTTCAGTTCTGCGGCCGACATCTTGCCTGCAAAAACACTTGCAACTGGCTGAAATGTATCGAATGGTCATATTGCAGTACTCCAATTTGCATCACCCAAGCTTGAATTCGCTCAGCACATTCTAGCTCAGCTATCCACTTGTACGCACAGAATTTGGAGAAAGCTGTATGTAATGCATTTCCACACATGCCACAATTCATATGCGTGGAACCTTATACAATGACCCATAGACCGATTCAAGGATCAAACGGTGTCTATGCAGCTGAAAATGCTCTGGCACTTACAGCATCAACCATACACAAATATATCAAATATCAAATACCCATAAATACCCCTAAAATCCCTAAAAACATCGTATCTTTGGATATCTTTGGATGATTTTGGATGATCGAACATGATCAAAACTTCTTTGGGCCTCCCCACCTTTACCACAAAGGACCACGGATCTGCGAGCTCTGTGGGCGAGAGAAATAGCTGCGAAGAGCAACAGTTGCGCAACAATCGATGCAACAAGCGCAACTTAAGATGATGGTTTCTCTGTCCATTTGTTCACCATTTTGGGACACACCATCTCTGTTTCTCTGTATATTCTAGACTTTAGACATCTTTAATCATCTTTAGACACTTCGTGGGGTGCTTGGCTTTGATATGCTTTGATGATTTGATGGATTCTAGCCCCGTTTCTGATGCTTTTAATCTAGCTGATCACTCAGAATGGTGATGAGTACGAGGATACGGTATAAGATTTTACGTGGGGTTCCAGAGTAGTAGAGGATTATTGTCCAAACATCAGCCACTCAAGAGTCAAACCTTACTGGAACCTATAGCGACCCAGAGGAACTGTCTTCCACACATAAGTTTGTCGGCAAAATGGGCCACATCAAAATCCGTGGGTGTTCCCATGAAAATTGCCATTTGATCCATTTGGGAGGTATATTTTCTTGTTTTCAGACACTCCCAAATGAGTCAGCTGACATTTCTTCAGCCACAGTTTCGTGAGGGATCCTCGTTGGGCCGGACCACCTGTGCCACTTTCATCAAGCGCCGCAGTAGCACCGCGTGGTCACGGATTCCAGCTTCGTCCACAGGGTTGGAATTCACCTTGTTGATTCGTTCTGCGACATTTTGCACCACAGATGGACCGTTTCTGTTCCCCTCCACTAGGTAAGGAACATCTCCCTGCCATTTGCGGGCTCCCATGACAATATCCATGTACGCCTTATTTGCTTTCACATATTCCCTCTCACCCACGCAGCTGCAGAATTCCTCCAGAGACTGCGCGAGTTTCTGGGGGACTTTCCCATCATCAAGACGTCGACCAAACTTTTTCACCTGTTCCAAGGATTCTTTGGCTGCCTGCTCTGACAGCAAGACCTTCCGAACATCCACATCAAAGCAATCTGCTCTGGCGCTCAAGGTCCCATCCTGTAAACATTTTAGCCACTGGAAAGCCAAGTAAATAGATGCATGAACCACAAAGCCTTCAGAAGTTTCAAAGTCTTCACGTGGACGCCATGTCGTCTCAAAGTCCTTCTTTGTGCCGGACTCTGGTAGAGCTTCTTGCGTCTGCGGCGTGGGTAATGACGTACAGGCTGGTGCATCTTTGCTCGTGGCCTTGCAACACGCAAATCCCCACAGTCCTCGATCAGAATCGAACCAGGATCCCCAGACACTCTGATGACCAGCGGGATTTATGTCTTCTTGGTATCTTGAAGACGCTAGTCGTTCACCGGTTTCACCGATCGCCATGAGTCTGAGCACACATCCGCAATGTCCGGCAAGTAACTCACGCAACAATTAAACGGAAAAGATCCTGGATGGTATTTGACTTATCATGACATGCATATATATATACAATACATTATAATACTATAATTTACTTACTTTATTAATCTAAATCTGTATTACAAGTAAATTGTGGCAACTTGCCAGCTAAGTGTGTCCCGTATCCTCACTGGATTATTTGCAAATCCCGACTAAGGAAAGAGATTGTCGATTGAATAGGGGATAAAGGGCTGAAGGATGCTGAAGGTGTAGGAAATGGCCCTCCAGCACTAGGGTGTGATGACAGCTCTAATCTTTTCGGCTTCCTGCCAACGCAGACTGACCAGGAGCTGAGCCAATCAAACGGGTCCAAAGGATGAGTTAGTGAAGCTCAAAGACCCATCAGGGCCAGTGACTACAGCAATCTAGAGCAGGGTGAGTGTCAATATCGTCAACCTTTTGTACCCTTTTGTCGGACCCTTTCTATCCTTTCTGACCCATCAGGGCCATCTAGAAAAAGGCCATTTGAGCAGTTGACATTTCACCACTCACTGACTGGTCAAAGCAAGTCCTAAACAGCTAGTACGACGTGTCAAGTTTAACAAGTAATTCTAACATTTCTGGGTTTCAAGCAGCCCCATCTCTCAACTATCCTTTGGTCCTCCAGCAATCTCAGGATCTCAGGCCAACGCTCAACGACATTTTAGAGCTCTTTCAGGTAGGATCGACCAATCGCATCCAAAGCTGGGAGGCACTTCATCCATTGTCTAAAAAACAATTTGACCGCTTCTGCACTGCTCTGGGGTTTTCAAATTCACAAGTTTCAATTATCTTCCATGTAGAACCAGGTGGAACCCCCCAACTGTTGATGCTCAGCATGCCGACAAGCTGGCTTGATCCAGCCAGGGCGCAATCTTCAGTCTCTGAATCTCCAGCATTCAAACATAGTCGCACCATGTCGCACCATCAAACAACCCAAGTGCTGATCTTTGAATGTCACAGAATAATCATAAATTAAGAATAAATGAATGGCCCGCAGGATCTGCGGAACTCTTTCCCAAGATCATGGACTGCCAGCTGTGCTATGAAGCCTCGACCGCGGTGGGATTGGATGATTCAAACGAGCCGCGGTGAGCCACGGCGATGGCATTGGTTGTGGATCGATAAAGTTGCTGTGGTGTCGACCAAAGGGTACAATGATGCATTATATATGCATTATGTATGCCATATATTCATTCATGTCCTATTCATTTCCGCTCCATTGTCAGTTTAGTGCCAAAACGTGTTGTGCCCAACGGGGAAAGCGTGAACCAATGCTTCATCCATCAAGTGATGCAATGGTTTCATCGCAGCCTGCTTTGTGGCAGTCAATTCCCATGGCTGTCCCTAAAACATAGAGAAGCGCTGAAACAAGTTCCACAACAAACAATGCCCCCGGAACAAATTAATTAGAGTTGAAGACGTTTAAAGGTCAGTCAGCGCTTGGCAAGGGTATACCAGCTCCAATCATCTCCAATCCACTTTAGATTTACCGGCTCCAATCCATTTGAAAAATCTGGAAACCACTAAATGATTTCCGGTCCCTTTACCAACACTCCTTTGACGACCGAAACGGCAACGAATTGGACCGACTGGCAGCGAAACCATTGCAGGTGAAACCCATGGAGTGTGCAACTGGCGCTCAGTTCAGCAAGATGTCTTGCATCAGCAAATAGGTGGTACGACCAATGGCAGTCTAGGCAGCATGCGAGGAAACCGATAAAGAACTCTGTGCAATGGGCCCCTGTAAACTGGAATCCTCTTAGCTTGCAAACCCAACAATAAAAAAATGCGGCCACTGCAATGCCCAAGAATCTCCAAAATGGACTCCGACAACTCAAGATTCATTCATCTATAAATAGTCTATAATATTCTATAATCTAGTGAACTTAATAGTCTATATTCTATTATATAATATTTCTACTAATCTTCTACAATCATGTGACAAAATGATGTTTGGGCTACCCTTCTCGCCACGTTTTGGCAAGGAACCTTGAGCCACTCCTTGGCGGTTGCATCCAGCTTCTCGCCCTCCGTCGCCATGAGAGTCTTCCTCAGCGGTTTCCCGTGGAGCCTGTAGAGAACTCACCCAGCTCGGTGCAAAGGGGGAAAGAACCATGTTACCCTCTGGAAGTTAAACATAGAAATGAGAAATCCAAGCTTCTGATAAAAACAAATCATTGAACATAATCTATAAATATATTTATAATATCTATAATAGGAGGGTTTTCCATTGCAAGGTTTGCCAAGGGATAAATCATGATCCAGGTCAAGCCAAGCTTCCCATCACATTTTGGAGTCTCAACCGTCTTTAGCTCCTTCTCCTTGTCTTCCGAAGATCCACCCCCACCCTGCGAAGCTCAGTTCAAGTCTCAAAATGTCGAGAAATTCAACTAGACTCTGCAAATGAAACTCTTTACTGTTCCTCAGAAAGCTCTGAAGATCTTGGAAACATAGCTAAACAATCTGTGCAGTTGAGATGCAAAAGTGGATTGTTCAGAACCCTCCTTATTCAATTGGGGAAATCACTGGATCCAGCAACCCAGTACATCCTCAAGAGCATGAGTGCATCAGAAGCATAGAGCTGCAATTTATTTGAACGGCCCGGCTTAGGTCCAGTTGCATGCCCAAATCATGCTGATAGTTACAAGCTAGCTTAAAAGTTCACACATCAGGGGTTACATATAACTTCTGAGCAATGCACCTGCTCATAGTATTCATCGCAGAAGACTTCTTCGAAGAATTCCTTCACGAACTTCTCATCCCAGTACCAAACCGCTCGCTTTTTCAAAGCAGCAGGAGGGACAAAAGGCTTCTCAGAGGTGCATTGGTCCTAGATCTACATGGAGCAACATACCACATGGAAGTTTTCATGAAGGCCCTGGCAACATGATATGATACAAACAAGAATTGACAGGTGCCTCAAACGCAAAGTGTTCTCACGTTTGCTCACACTAGGTAGTTCCTTGATTCTGGTGCTCTTGTTAATCTACTCAAAAACAACACATGCATGAAACTCAATCAAACATGATGGGAAAGGGCCGTCTGCACTGAACCTTTGCATTTCGGAATGCCCTGAGCGCTTTGTGCCACCCGCTCCTGAGCAAACCTATAGGCAGTCTTCATCAAGAGTTTGTCCACCTTTTCTTTGTCTTCCTCACTTTCCCACTCTCCCTCGCCCAGCAACAACCTCGAAGCGCGACCAAGTCAGAATATGGATGTGTGTGGATCTAAATGAAATCAAGATGTAAAAGAATCCGGATGCTCAACATGACAGCTCCAGGGAACACACGTCTCATATCTGGAAGAAACACAACATGCTGAATCCTGCAAAATTGCCCGATTTGTGCAATCACACATCACACAAACAACATGCAGCGAAAGCAAAAATATACAGACCTTGCTGATTGCAGAATATCAATAAAGTACCATTTTGAACGGAACACCGTCATGAGTAGTTCAAACCAAACAAACATCGATGCAAAGCCTGATCCTGTGGATTTCGTGCAGGCACTGCTGATCCAAGGCGCATCTTTCCATCCAACTTCTCAGGCACTTTGGTTTGGATTTCCTGGGCGATTGCGGAGCACAAGAGTGTACCTAGACCATCCTCGACCATCCTAGACCTAGACTTCTCTGGTCAGAAACATGAGAAATAAATAGACTCGATGTATTTCAATATTTTGTTTGCTTTGTGAATCGCCCAACGATATGAGACAGCACGACATGAACAAAACCTTGCAGCTTGAGGCCCTTCAAATGGACCGTTGGGTCTGAAGCCAAGATTCGGTTTCTTCGATGAAGTCTTTCGCCACGTCTTCGCCCCAAAGCCAAATCGCACGGGTCATGCTGTCTGAGTTCGGCAGCGCGGAAGGCAATGCATTCGGACCCAGGCCAGAGTGGCAGGAAAGACACAACCACAGGGCAAATGAAGTTCTAAATGTATGGATATCATGACTCAACTCTATAAACTCAACAAAAACTGGCGTCGGCTGAGCACAGCCGATATTTATCAATATTCGAAATGTAGTGAATACCTCTGGCACTCTGGCAGGTGTAAACAGTGGAAACATAGCAAATGACGAGGATCCAGAAATGCACCGTAGAAATCTCGACAACAGATTCTTAACAAACCAAACATGCACAATGAAATTTTCAGGGCAGTTCCAGACCGTTCCAGTCAATTGATGCTGACAAGTTTCCTCCTTTAGTGCCTGCAGCATCCATGGCCTTGGAGAGCTTCATGGCAGTCTCAGCATCCATGTTCTTCAGGAATTCTTTCAATTCCTTCTCTTCCAACTTGCCTTGAGACAAACATGGAAAGACTGCTGGGGCTAAAGGCCATCTAAGAATGACTAGTGACTAGTCTATAATAATTTATAATATATATATATATTACTATCGGCGTTGGCCTCTTTATTTGGGCCTTTCTGTTTTCTGGCTTTTGGAGCCAGGCCACATGTGGAACCTGGGGATGATGGAGATGTAGGATCCCACACTCTTGAACTTACAACCAATGATAGCCAAATATAGCCAGAACAGACTCCAGGATAGCCAGGATTGCCTTTCTGTTCAGATTTGGAATGGAATACCCGTCAGAAAATTCCAAATCTTTTCTACGCCAGGGTACCTGCGATGTCCTTGGACTCAGCGGAAGCGCCTGCGCCCATGATTGAGGCTTTCCTGGACACTGCAAGTCGTCAGGATGGGACAGAATGGGACAGAATGGGACAGAATGGGACAGAATGGGACAGAATGGGACTCAGTCACTTACCTCAAACATCCTGAAACTAACGTAACTATCACGTATTCCCAGCCGGCATCGAAATTCAAAGAATGTGCACCATGGGAGATTTATTGACCCTGTACTTTGGAGACACTGAATCTACTCGTGCTGTCAGTGATCATGACTCATGGCAGAGCATCATGTGCAACAAATAAGTGGCCTTTTTTTTAGTGGCCTGCAGCTGAGACAAAACAACCACTGATTGAGCAAGCAGCAAAGGATCCTGACGGTCAGCTAGGAGGGATCTTCAAAGCGATTGAGCCGAAATCTGCCGGGAGAACTGCAACTGGACAACTCTGTCAGTTCAAACAGCTGGCCTTGCGAACTAGGACCCACAAGCTCAGCCGTATCAGGAATCCCCAGTCATGCGATCCTGCGTAGAATGTGCACAAGTTAGACTCAAAAACACTGCTCCAGATACATGTCAAGAAGATTTCACAAATTGTTTGCTGCAGATCCATCACTCAGAATAACAGCCGCCCCGGTCCACCCTTATGTCTGCGGGGGTCTGCCTTCATGTCTGCGTGGTGGAGTTGGTTGAGCCTGTTTCAGGAAGGATGTGATCACATCCGATTACATACGATGAACACTAAGCCCTGCAAACTTTGGCTGACTCGATCCAGGCATACCAAAAGTGGAAGGCAAAAGAAATTGAACCAGCTGCAGGTTTTATCAGTGTTTGACAGTTTGCCTTTTGTAAATGTACATGTCCTACATTAGTCCATTCAGGTCTTTCAATGTTGATGCGACCTTTGCAATACAGCCCAGAAAACAGAGACTCAGTAGGATTGATCTCATTTCAGATCTGTTTGGGAGACTCTTTGATCACCATCTTCTTTCGTTTTATGGACAAAACAAGGCTAGCTGGAGAATTATTCAGATTCCCGATGTACAAAAACCAATTTATAGACTTATAGTTACTTATAGTTACTAAACTATAGATACTTATAGATACTTATAGTATCTTATAGTTACTACAGTTGATTTTCCCACTAAACCATCCATAGGGCCGGCTGCAGCCTGCACCCAGCTTGGCACTGGACCCTGGCAACTCGGTGAGCTTTGGACATTGGCACTAAACGATGTTACCAGTAAATGTCTTTAAATCAAATAACATCTTGAATCTAAATCTCGTGGAATCAAATAAATTTTATCATATATGATTATATTATGATGATATATGATAACATCAGGGTAGTGACTCATGCTTGATGAAGCAAACACACCATCAACGGTGGGATATCAATCGCAGGATCTCCTTCTGGCTGGATATGCCAAGGTGACGCCTCGAGACCCCAAACAGAAAGTGCGCCCTTGGTGAGAAGTACTTCATTGATGTTAATGAGTTCGTTTGCAGAACTATATCCGGAAGAAGTAGCTTTGTGGTCTTGCACACTGGTCACAACAATGTGTCTGAAGTAAAACATTGTGTGACCACATCCCTTGACCCGCCTCAGAACTATCTGTCAAACGTCTGGTTGCCATGGCGCACTCTTTCGGAACTCTACATTGCAAGTATCTCTGCTGATGAATCCATGGCAATGTGAGAGGATGTCTGTTCAAGATCCAAATGCCCATGAGTGTTGCACGTCTTCCACCAAACCTGCTAGCTGCATTCACGGTATGAGTCAGTATGAGTATAAACCTTCAAAACAAATAGAAAAACAATATGCCACCGGAATTCATATATTTCTCTATTTTTCTGGGGGTTGCTATATACAATGAATTGTATCCAAACGTCTCCAATGTATACTGACCTATCTTCATCTGTGTGGTCCTCATAGGTTTGCTTACTTCAGACCTTGAGGTGGTTCTCCGTCCGAGCAACTCTGAAATGTGCGGAGGAATGGAGAATTTAGATCTGTGAGTCTGGAAAGCAGAATCTACAAATATCATCAAATATCATTATCAGATATCTAACATGGTCTTGGTCGATCCCTAAAGAAACACCATATCATCTACGGTGCCCCGATGGGTGTATCATGGGTGTATCGTAGCCCTGAGTTGGAGGGGTTTATTACTGGGTAAACAGTCCTAATTGGGAGGATTTATGATAGCCCCCAAATGGTTGTTGAATGGAATGGATTGTCAGAGTTGCAAGAGTCTTTCCTCTGAAATTCACCTCCCACTGTCTTGTGTACTCCGACAACATCAATATGTGAAATAAGATTGAAACATGTGTAGAAATAACACATATTAATGAATGTATCTATTCCACGTGAAAGTATACATATATATATAAATATTACCCTCTGGTAAACTAACATAGCTATGGAAAATCACCATTTTTCATGGGAAAAATCCACTACAAATGGTCATTTTCAATAGCTATGTTAAATTACCAGAGGGTATATAACCAATCAATCAGAATGCAGTAGCTCTTCGCAGCAAAGCCTTTTTGGAGCATCCATTGGCTTCCTCTCGGACGGCCACGGCAGCTTTGCAGCTCGTGATCATGCCCGGCCCTCATGCTTTCAAGCCCTGCGGCAAGGCGACGGTAATGCAGATGATGAAATACCATGAAGGTCATGAAGTAATATGATAAGAAGCATATATTTATATAATATAATATTATATATATAATTATATATATATATATCATGTTTGAGCTAGGCTAGGTAAGAACATGTCTGAAACTGATTGTGGAAAAGGGTTCCACTGAATTGCTGAACTACCAAACAAAGAGGATCACTCGACATTTTCCATGCTTTAACTTCTGGAGGGCTTGTGCGTTCCTCAGCATTTGGCATACAAACATGTGGCCAGGTTATAATTTCGCAGAATATTCTATAGTATAGTAACTGATATAATATACTGGTATTTCAATATATATATACATATATATATATACATATATATATACATATATATATATATATACATATATATATACATATAATTATATATAATTATATATAGTTACATCCTCAGGAAGGGCATGGGATTATTCCTTTTGATTCGCTGATTTTCAGCCACCAGCCAGACCAATCAGAAATAGCATCAGGGTGGCCTCCAACATCTGCTGCCTTCTATGCAAGTTGCCCAAGGTCATGCCGCAGCGTTTCCTGCGGCTTTCCGGTATCAAGTCATATCAAGTCTCAATCCGCGAAAATTTTGGGGCTGAGTTTGGCCAACAATGGCACCATCATGGCACCAACAATGGCACCATCAACATTCTCATCCGAAAGTCGATTTTTGTGAGTGTGAGCATTGTGCAGATCTTGCGCAAGTCTCGGAGATTCACATCTTGCCATGTGTTGATCCACAGGTGATTGGTGACTTGGAGCTGCAGGCCTATCTGCTTCCAATCTTTCTTGGACGCTGGCCAAGGCATATCCAGGTCCTGAGTCAAAGTGACCATGTCTCAACGAAGCGTCCGAAGCGTTTGGCTGAAAAACAAAAAGAGAGATCCTGCAGATTCCATGGGATGTTCATATGATATTCAGATGGACGGTTTTCACATGTTTTCATCATTCATCATTTTGGTTACAACATGTTCTAACATGTTCCGACCATGCTGAGCAAGACACGCAACGTGGGATCAGCCAGCAATGCCTCGCAATCAGCTAAGAGCTTTGTTGCATCCGGTCATACTGGAACTGCCAAATACTGAGATGTCCACAACATTCCGCAACAGCTTCAGAATCCATCAACATCAAAATTATTCCATATCCATCCATATCCATCATCTTAGTACATCAATATACATCCTAAATAGATCTAAGATGATCTAAGTAGATCAAATAGATCCCTTGTGATCCGTTCCGGGCGCTGGCCCGCCTCGTCGGGCACATCATGGGCGTTTAAGGCCAAAGGCAAACACCGTTGGCGGAGCTCCTGGGTATGCGAAAGCCATTGGGGATCATCATCGATGGTTGACACATGTTGAAACATATTCTGAAATCCAGCAGAAAATATCATATACTTTCATATACCATCATACCATCAGCAACAATATCATCTTTTTCAGAAACCTGGTGTTTCCATGCATGTTGCCAAAAAAAAAAACGGTATTGCTCAATAAAGAAAGTTTTTCTTCTTCTTCATCATCATCATCATCATCGTCATCATCATCATCTTATGATTTCATACATTGCTTCTAGTAACCTTTTGGCATTTGCTGTGGAATGATGACCCTTTTCTCAACATATATAGTGAAAACGTGTGATAACCGAATTACCCAAAATTCTGAAGACCTGAGTGAAACGGATTTGTGCCTAAAATCCCAGAAAGGAGGATAGTTGTCTTAGACGTCTTGTTAGTATGTTTCTTACCTTATTTCAGATGGAATACCAAAATTCCCGACCTGGAATTCTAGATTTCTGCAATTTCCGGGCAGGAATTATCTATTTCTGGAATTTCCGGCTGGTATTTCTGGAATTTCCGGCCCGGATGTTTAAACTCCCGGCCGGATGTTTTAAGAATTTTCGATGGAACATCTTCAAATATCGGGGTTTTATTGGATTTTCGATGGGCTTTACATAGTTTTTTTGAGACTAAACCCATATCTCGGGAATGGCAAAAAAAAAAATTGAGCACCCATGATTAACCCGTATAAAAGATCCATAATTAGCCCATACTAACCTGTAGAAAAAATATGGATAAATATGGGTTTTGACCCTCCTGAAATTAGTGGCTGTGACTTGACGCTGATTCTTTTCGACTCGGTGTAAAGGACAGCAGATATGATCCATGCCCGACATTCAAACGTGTTTGGATACATCATGCTGTGAATTTGTTTCGATTTAAGCGGCACTTGTAGCAAATTGAATATGACACTTTTGGGCGCAGCACATTTGGGCCATCATATATATATATATATATGCGATAGTAATCTATTGCTGGCAAAACAAATCAAATCCAGTTCTGACTTGAAGAGCACCCGCAATTGGAGCAAATCTACTTTGCACTATGGTATGGATCAATTACTTGCTGAAACCATCTGAAAGCCAACAACTATATCAAGAAAAGCAGATACTTGTTTCTTCTAAACATTCCATAAAATTACTGAAATCAAAAACCCAGTTTTTCGTCTGAACACATTATTTTTTAAATGAGCCTACAATTTTGTAGGTCTTTGTAGCTCTAGGTATCAGAAATATATTTGAAACATTTCGAAACCACCAACCAGTAAAGAATAGGAGTGAGATGGAGTGAGCAATTGCAAGCCAACCACCAGCTCGATATGCATAATTTCGTCAGCTCGAACCCGGTCCAGAGATGGCAGTGGCGCTGGAACAAAGTCACTGTGTCTCGTGTAGCCCAGCAGAGGTCTTCGCCTGGCTTGCAGGAAAACTCTGATCATATCACTTGAATCCCATGTATTCTGGATTGACAAACCACAATGAATCCAAATGATAGATCGCAGTATCCTGCTAACCAGGCTAAACAGTATAGTAATATATAGTAATTATAGCATGCCAAACGTAGTGGCGCATAGCACCTTGTGTTGCTGAGATAGATCAGTGGCAACCGGGCAGCCAATCAATACTCTATCCACACTGGCAGCATATCCATTTCAGCATTCTGACTTTGCAATCAATGATATGACCTACGACGTATATATTAAAAATTATCAAAACATGTGCCATGTGGGAGCCCTCTGAAAAACAAACTTAAATCCTCTTGGATTCACCGCCCAGGTGCCAAATCTGCAGCGATGGGGCTGTGCTGGCGACCTGAGCTGGTCTGGGATCTGGTCATTGCCATGTTGTCCATGTCCACATGGCACGCTTGTAATCGCTTGTATACATTTGCAATACATTTGCTAAATCTAGGCACTGCATTGACTGTAAAACTTTTCTTTTAAAGAGCCTTGAAGGCAAATAGGATTTGCCAAACTATGCAATGTTCCTTGATGTGTAATTGCATATTGTGGGCATCGATGTCAAGGTCTTGATGACCTGCCTCTCGTTTGAACTCTTGATGCACACATGTTGCGCCGCAATGTTTGATCAGAATCAAATGCTGCGATGGCCGATGGCCATGGATGAATAACATGTTCACTACATGCCGACATTGGTTTCCTCCAAGTCACGCTCTCTGGTTTCAATGTCATTTTCCACTATCTTTTCATCCGTGCCATCAAGCTCATTGTACACTTCCAACATGAGCTTGTCCTTCTTCATTGATTTTGCAAATCTCAAGGTTCTCACCGTGAGTCAGCGCCTCTCCCTGCAAATCGATCAACTTGCGCGCTTCAAACTCTCGATTCTTGGAGCTGCCAAGGATCTGGTGTGCCTCTGCTCTCTCATCCTTTTCCAGACTACAGGAGTCAAAGTTGCCGTCTCCAAGGCGCTTGATGCGCTTGTGATTCTCCTCAATGAAGCCTTCAAGGGCAGCCGTGGATACAGCGCTAGCGCTTTCAGACTGCAACAGACTGCCCCCTGTTGCACCGGGCCCGGGTGAAGCGCGCGGAAAGGTCTCGGCTCTGACTGAGAGCTGCTGAAATTCCATTGAGCCATGTCAGCCATCCCGGTCCGGGGGCTGGCGACCATCATGGGGGCAAAACAGGCCAACGGAGTCTGCAGCCGCCACGACGTAGTCACCCTTCTTCTTCACCTCCAAGCCTTCCTGCACTTGCTCATGGCCACGGAACATGGACTTCAGGTTGTTGGATTTCAAGAAGGCCTCTGCCACATCCATGCCAAACTTCTTGATACCGGGACCCCTTCGGGAGTCAACGTATCCTTTGCCCTCGTGAGGATCAGCCCAAACCGTGGTCTGGCCAACGTCTTTGGTCAAACATTCACTGAAGCGACCATCCTTTCCTGTGCATGCCCTCTCCAACTCAGGAAATTAGAGATATTCTATGATATTCCTTATAGATTCAACAACGGATGGGTTTCCCGCGGGGAAACAAAAGTCACAGACTAACCCAAACCCAGGAATCTCTTTGTTCTTCTGCATTGTGCACTGCTGTACACCATGCCCGCTTTTGCGTAGGACCTGGACTGGTTTGGTCCCGCCAGACAAGGCGATCTGGCACGTCTCCTCACGCATGGTGTTAACTCCGGTCTCGAGAGGTTTGTTCAATTTCACCTCACAATCTTTGAATTTGACTTGTCCCCTTTCAAGTCTCCTTTCAATTGATAATTTTGGTTGCTGCACTTCGACGAGCAACATTTTTTGAGGCAAATAGTGCCTTTCTCGTATGCCATTGCATGGTTGTCCCGGAGGGTAGTGACAAGCTTCACTTCCGGCACGAAGAAGAGCACCCATGCAATCAGCATGGCCATGAAAATGTTGCTGCAACTGTGCAAAAGACTGATTTGATTTGCTTTATCTGAAACCGGCAGTCAGACAGTTGGATCAGCCAAAATCAACGGGAGAAATGCCTGGCTGTCTACCCAAATAGTCCAATTAGCTAGGGTGTCGGACAAATACGTAGCGATCGATCGCAGTCAATGCACCTCAGCATGAAACCAGTGCAAAATAATGACTCTTCTGTGATGCCAAAATTTATGTCATTCTCACATTTGTGGACTCAATAGGGTTTTAATATGTCTCAATTCCCCAAGTCTAATACCCAGAACCTGAAAATCTAGATTAACTCTAGATTCTCTAGATCATTGAGAGGTGTCATTATTGGTTCATTGATTGTAAACCTCACTGCTTCCTCTTCGGCGCACAGGTTTTACCATTATTAAACTGCTACCTGTTTAGGAGCCCGGCACGCAGTCGCATAGTCGTTCTCCACTGCCTCCTGAGTCAAACTCATCTTCAATACTGAGAAGTCTGAAGCAGTCATTACCTGATTTACCTGTCATCAGCAGTGAACATGAATCTGCAACCATCTGCCCCATCTCTTGGTCCGCTACGCTTGCGTCAAATTCCCAGAGAGGTGGTCTCATTTGTGTCTTACGCTTTACTTCAAGATCCTGATCCAGCACAGCCGAGGGGGCAGGTGCATTTTTGTGTCGTTTGCTTGTATGAATGTCAATATAAATGAGTCTGCAAATGAGACTTATCATGTTAAAAACATGGAGATCAAGAGGGGGTAAGATCTCAAGGCTCAAAAACTCATTTGGGGAAGCACACCTGAAAACACGTTTTTGCAACAATGTCAAGACTCAGCACCATACTGATACACCAGCATGTTCTCTGACTTCATGATACCAAACACTATGCGCAAAGCAATGCTTGGAATGAGTAGGTGTCAATTTGGGATAACTCAAGTGCCCAAAACCTCACGATCCAAGGGAGCACCGCATCATTGGCGTTTTTGTCCAAAAAACAGCCGCCATGCCAGGCCTTGGCCATGGTAATTTCTTCACCTGTGCCTAAGTGCATGTCTGATTGCGCAGCACCAGGGGTGACTGGGCCTTATGTAACTTATGTATATATGAATATGTAATTTGCACTCCAGTGGCAAGACAATGCAGTTGTGCATGTGCAGTTAAGATGGTAAGATGGTATATAAGACTGTAGGCAATGAAAACAGGGAAGAAAACCTGGCCAAGTCCTGATTGTAGCCACTTCCAGGTCTTCCCATGTCTTCCCTATCTGGGATCCCCAGCCCAGATCAAAGGCCTTCACTACCTGAATTCAACCCGAGCCAGGCAGCAAGGTTTTTCGTCCCCATAGGTCAATTGGGAATTTATAGCACCCCCAGTACCTGCCGTATCAAATTGGTGTCCGTTGTTTCAAAGTCGGACTGGAATCCGTTTTTTCTGGTGATTTCTGGTGTGTGTATATCCTTGTCGCACTTTCGCAACCACGGAACAGTGAGCACAGCTCAAGTTGCCATCCATCTGTGCCACTTAGTGCCCAAACGTTGTCCATCAGCGACACTGCCAGCTTGGAGTTACCTTCTTCCACAATTGCCTCAGAGAAGCTTCGAATCCCTACGCTGCACTTACAATCACTTACACTAATCCACACAAAACACGAATCAACATGACGTGAAGCGTACGTATCAGGCATCTGCCTAACAATCACCCATTTCTACTGATGTTTTGCTGCATTTGGAATGTTGCGGTGTCTGCCCAAATACAAGAATCCTGCCACGACTGGTGAACAAACACGTCGTCCTGGTTGTAAACTCTTTCGATTTTGAATCCTATCAAACAGTCAGCAGAGGAGTCTGACTTCGAGTGAAGCAGGTCAATAAGCCTACTGGTCCACCAAACAAAGCAGTACTACTTCCCAAACAAAGCAACGCCTAAATCCTATCAAGACTCTTTTGTGCAGGGTGGTGCACACAGAATCAAATACACAAATATCTGATGGGAGGGTTCAACCTGAAGTTCAGGTATTATCCCCTAAATCCAGTTAAACATGAAAAAATGAAGCCACCACCCAGATATTCAACGTTGGCTCGCAACTGAAAGTCTTAGCTCGCAGCAAGGTCCATCCCTCCAATTCCTGTGGAAAGTCGCGTGCTGGCTATCCGCACCGAAGGACGTTTTGTCCTCTATCGAGATGTGTATATATAATATATATTTGTATTAAAGTGGATCAAACAACTGATGATATGAGAAAGAACAACTGGATCATTCCGAATATCATTCATAATAAGTTTATATCAGTGATCCAATGCGACCGTTGCCAACATTCACTTATGGATGCCACAAACCGTGATCCTCATGTCGTCTTGTTCCAAAGACAGTGTCCACAGAGCAAACAAATGCTCATCAGCACTGTGCAATCATGATTTGAGGAACAAACATCGCAAACAGACGTCACTCCAAATCATTCCCAATCCACGTAGTACACGTAGCATGTCTGGTTACCAGTTCCGAGCCTGTTTCCATGGCCATTCGAGCGGCCGAGCTACAGCTACTCTTCGCCGAGCGCGCAGAACCTGTGGTGTGGCGAAGCTGGTTTCCCACTGATGAATCATGGGATGGCTGGGATATGTATCGGACACTGGTTCTATAATCAATATAAACAGATTATGGTGATAACTTATCGGATAACCATCAAATATCAGATAAATATCATCAAATGGTCATGGATTCCAATAATTGATAACCATATATGATTCTATTATACCATTGGATAACCATATGAATAACCATATGATTCTATTAATCATGATCAAATTATCCTGTTTTTCCCACATCAATACGGTCCAACATGGTGCCCTGGCCTCGTGATCTGGAGGATTTCATGGAGGAACGCATGGACGACTCCTTTTCCTAACGCGAAAGGCTGTAGGATGCTGTGGGGCAGACCCTGATGACCCTGGAAAAATTTGGAAATTTGATAAAATGTCTGAAATCTTCCTACACATTGCAGCCGCAAAAGCTGGGATTGAGAATCCAATGGACCGAACCTTGCAAATTTACAAAGGGCAAGGGTCCTACAAGTGACTTCTGCTTGGCAAGGCCTTTATTCAAGAGCACGTAAGATCTTACATCTCAATCCAGTGGCCTATGAGGAAAAAAAATGAAAAAATATGGAACCTCCTGGTCGTTGACTTTAAACCGAGGCACAACAAAATTATTGAGCACGTCTTGCTACCTGAACCTCTGAGGCAGTGTTCGTATTCCCTTGGGGCCCTTCCCTTGTGGCTACACCAGTCTACCCTCTGGTAATTTAACATAGCTATTGAAAATAGCAATTTATAGTGGATTTTCCCATTAAAAATGGTGTTTTTCCATAGTTATGTTAGTCATTACCAGAGGGTAAGATCTCCACCTTCAAGTCAGAGCCATCTGTGACACCGCTGGGGTACTTCACCACCAGGGCACCGCTCCTAAAATCGACGGCGCCGAGGGGATTGAAGCGGCCGCTGTAGGTGTAGCTCTGCAGAAAATGAGAACCAGCTGGAAAAAGCAACGTTGCAATTCAAAGGCATCGCATGAAATTTTCTATCGTTCCCCACCTGCCAGGTGAGGGTTGTTAGATTTTATGTCAGTTGCCTCCTCGTCCTCCTCCTCCTCCTCCTCGTCCTCCTCCTCCTCCTGCCTCGTCCTCCTCTCCTCCTCCTCCTCGTCCTCCTCGTCGTCCTCGTCGTCCTTGCTCAACTGCGACCCGCGATCC
>Ga0126342_10002332_pt1 | contig 29361 bp, 22 predicted proteins | sample Cyp1metagenome_FD_92528 | JGI IMG/M metagenome (GOLD analysis project Ga0126342, IMG submission 92528) | Coral microbial communities from Lord Howe Island, Old Settlement Bay, Australia - Cyphastrea 1 metagenome | ecosystem: Host-associated > Invertebrates > Cnidaria > Coral ...
AATTAATTAAATTAATTAAATTAATTAAATTAATTAAATTAATTAAATTAATTAAATTAATTAAATTAATTAAATTAATTAGATTAATTAGATTAATTAAATTAATTAAATTAATTAAATTAATTAAATTAATTAAATTAATTGAATTAATTGAATTAATTAAATTATTCAAATTAATTAAATTAATTAAATTTATTAAATTAATTAGATTAAAGAAAAAAATAAATTAATTAAATTATTCAAATTAATTAAATTAATTTAATTAATTAAATTAATTAAATTAATTAAATTAATTAAATTAATTGAATTAATTAAATTATTCAAATTAATTAAATTAATTAAATTAATTTAATTAAATCAAAAGACAGAAAATCGGAGGAGAGTAAAGCAACAAAATAGTACCTGAAGGTCCCTCGATCATATATATATATCATGTCCATATTCAAATTCATGTTCACGTTCATACTCATATAGTATCCTGGTTGGTGGTATACCTACCCCTCTGAAAAATATGAAAGAGTTCGTCAGTTGGTATTATGACATTTCCAATAAATGGATATAAATTAATAAATGGAAAGTCATAATCCATTCATGTTCCAAACCACCAAGCAGTCAACCAGGATAACCAGGTATCATAAAAACTAAGCCCAAATCATTCGTCCATCTGGACCTGAGGATGGCACTTCCTCTGAAGGTTCTGCACCTCAGGATCTCGTGGCGATTTCTTTGGGGACTTCTTTTAGGACATGGGATCCTATAGGCAGTGTTTCCAAAATGGGATGAAGAAATGATGGGAAAATGAGCAGAAAACCGTTTTTACCACTGTTCCGGCTCCTGCATTCTGAAGACGATGGGGCCTATGTTGTGTTCCACTAGGATTCTCAGGTACTGTGTACGCTCCGGTAATCAAATGTGGCAATGGACAATCCCGGACAATCCCTCATGTACAATCAGATTATTTTCCTATTAAGACTGCCATTTACAGGCGATTTTCCATTGCCAGCTTTGATTACCAGAGGGTGGTCTTTGCAAGGCTTGTGTGAAGGAATGTAATTGCGGGTCTCCGGCAGCCAACTAGCTGTGTGGGTTAGTGTTTTGAAAACCACATAGTGATAATCCCTTGCATAGGGACTTCCAAACCAACAAAACCCAACTCACCAGTTACCCTCTTGGAAATCTAACCCGGCAATGAAACGTCCATGGAAATCCTCTATTCACAAATGTTCACATGATTTTCAACATCAATCAATCACATTTATGTTTTCACATCAAGCCAATCCTGGTTTTCCAGTCAGCTGTCACCATCAGGCTTCCCTTTGGTCCAACATGTCCAACCGCCAAGAGGCCACGGTCATGGTCTCCTCCAGGGTTTTCTCCAGGGACAGCGGCTTCTCGTCTCGGAGCACGGCAATTTGGTTCCTAGACCGGAGCTGCTGGAGCTCGGAAATGTTTGGTGAGTTTCACCAGGACCATGGGAATATCATGGGGATATCACCAACATAACTATGATAATTATACTAAATTATACTATACCATACTATAATAGAATATATGTAATATAGGATGATGAATCTGGCTCAAATTCATCCAAAAACAGGCCAACCTGAATTCTTTTTTAACCAGATATGGTGATGACTCTCCGGATCCAGTGCCCAGCATTCCAGTGATTGCAACCAGTGAGCTCATGATCAAAATTCATCCAAATCCACATTCCTGTTGGGGATGTAAGTCCCAAAGGAAGCCCTCCGATTTGCTTACTTCGGCCATCTTTTCTATATACCCTCTGGTAAACGTTTACATAGCTATGGAAAATCACTATTTTAATGGGACAATCCACTATAAATGGCCGTTTTCACTAGCTAATGGCCCTATTAGCGGATGTCAGCGGAAGGCTGGGATCCAGCGACCTCAGGGTCTTGTTCTCTTCCTTCATCTGGGTGATGATCTCCTGAGAGCTGTCGGACTCCAACTGGGGATGGGTCAAAACCCTGTACCCCTGGTGAACCCCAAAATAGCTGGTAAATGGATGTTCATCCCACTAAAAATGGTATTAATAGGTATTGATCCATACCCTGATTTGCTGATTTGGTGTAATCAAATTAAACGCACAATTTACACACTTCCGATAGATTCTGCAAAATAGTGGGTGAACCCCATGGGAAAAGATTGGAACACTTTAATAAAACGGTCAGGAAATCCAGGACATGCAGTCCTTGTTCTGCTGGATGTTGAGTTTGGCAGTCTCGTAGGTCGCCTTTCAGCATGAACTGTGAGGCAAATCCTCCTGCAACGCCTTCGGCCTTCGTTCTTCTTGATATTTTTCCACCATACCCTCTGGCAATCCAAAGAAGGCAAAATAAAAAGAAAAAAACAAGATACAGAAGCATTCCCATAGATAAACAGTTAGGCAGGTTGTTAGCTTGACATGGTGAATTTCTGAGCTGGTTACATTGAATTACTGGAGGAAATATACGCTGAATCGCCACTTTGATCGCCCGAAGCAATTGCCACATCCATGTTACTGGTCGAATTACATGTCCGGCCATTTCCACAGATAAACCTGCGTACATAAGGCCGCTGAAATGCCCCGTTTTCTCCCACAAGCTCGACAAACCTTCCAACCTTAAAATGAAATTTGGATTCAAAAAATCAGGGACAAAAAATGACCAAAATAGCCCCAACATCGGATATTCCCTCTTTCCAAGCAGCTGCCGGGCCATCCCATGATATCCATTGATATCCGCTATCCCCCAGCACCCGTTGAGATCGCCTTGCGCTCACCTTCCAGTAGGGTGAAGCGTCGCTGTAGATCCTCCAGCTGCTCTTCTGGGCCTCACCCATGGTTTTGGAAGGAGTTGACAGCAGGCTTTGGTGGTCAAAAATCAATCAGACCATGAAAAATAGATGGTTCATTCAGTATTAATACTGGTGTTTTTTCTATTGTAGAGGTTGTAGATGCTTCATACTAGTGGTATTATTTGTAGATATGTTTTTTTCATTTTTTTTCGTTTTTTAATGGTTGATGATGGTATGGTGATTTACGGAATGATCAATAGATGAGAGTTTCTGGCAGATTAATCATGATTCTCCTTCGCCTCAGCCATGGATATTTACAGTTACCCTCCGGCAGTCAAATGTGGTTGGGAAATCCCCGAAGTAATGGAGGGTTTACTGGGGAAATCCATGAAAATCATCAAAAAATGAAGGGGGAAATATGGGGAAATATGGGGAAATCCATTGCCATGTTTGATTGCCCGAGGGTAATAGCTTCGAGTTTCTGGCAGATTTTCTCCTGGGAATGAAGATCTAAGATGATCTCACTGTGATCTCAGATCACCGATTACATCATCGTCCGCTTGAACATGTGGATGAAGTATGATGAAGTTCAAGCTCCTACATACGTAATTAGTATACCGTATACCCATTGATAGATGATGTTCACGATGAATTTGATTGCCATGTTTGATTTTACTTTCAGAATCCAAAGCCATTCATATCAGCCCCCGATCCCTTACACCAACCAGTGGGTAAAATCCAGTCCGCCGCCCTTGGTGGAAAAGGTTGAGCATTGAAGCATCTAACCATCACCACTTTGGTACCTTGAATGACCCAAATTCATATCCATCCATATCCATCCATATGTATATATACCTGTCCCTACCTATCCATCATCCAGTTTGATGCATCTTGACAGAGGTTATACCATCTAGATGGAAATGAAGAATGCCCCATTCAAACATCCACTTATTAGATTAGGATTCCCAACCAGCACTTTGTTTCTCAATTTGTTTGACCGCAATTTGACAATTTGTATGACGTTGTTTCAGTATATCCAATGTCAAAATCCAAAACTGAAGGCTTCAATCCCCATTTCTGTTGGTCAAATCCCGAGCTGGCTTGGTTGAACCGTTGAAGCCCCTAGTTTTTCGACCCATGGCCAATCCTGGATACCATCCCAAGCTGGTTCCGGACACTTCGGTGGCTCAGTTTCAGGCTCATGGCATTCTTGGTCTTGTCCATGGCTACCAAAGATCCTGGACTCAGCTCCTCCGACTGAAAAATGGCACGGTTCACCACGAATTTCTACATGTTTCTACCATCTGAACAGGTTCAAACTCACAGGTCCACAGGTTTTTGACATGTTGCAGCTAAGAATGGGTTTCAAACATCCAAAATCATCCAAATATATCCAAAGGTTTTCCTGTCAGTGAAGCAATTCAAAAATGAATCCAACATCTTCCAGTTGTTTCAGACCCCGCTGAGTTCCCTCCGCTCCTGAAATGTAGTGCCCGGCGGCTCTAGCTGTGCCAAAACGGCTCTTTGAAAAGAAATGGCCACAAAGGGAAGGGACAACTCCGAAGCTGATGATTGATTGATTGATTGATTGATTGATCGATCGATCAGTACGATTATCGTATATTATCATATAATTTATTTATATCCTTAGAATGTGAACACTGTGCTCGACTACGCGTTAAGTTACAGGTGTATCATGCGGCGCATTGGCATCCGGAAGTAGCGTTGTCTCCTTCAAGTGTTGCTGATGGCATGCGTAATATATATATATATATACACAAATATATGTAATTATATTGTTGAATGAACGAACACGTCGCACTGCAATTATGTGGCTAAACCAATGCCATAAGCCACCCATTTGGGAATGGTAAAGATACCACCTATAAAAATTGTGATTTGGGGGATTGCTTATTGTTTTACCCGCATTATAGCAATCCCAAAAACAAAGAAGAGTAAGATGCGACTAAAGTAGTGATCAAAAACCATCAAAAATAGTTGTGATATCAACGAAATGCAACTCCGATATCCATTATAGAGACAAAATCTTCGGGTTATGAGACACTGCAAGCAAACTGAGATTATAACCAACAACACCACGTTGTACCTCCATAGTCGTTGGCCAAGAACTCCGGGTTGATGGCAAAATATGCGAACATACACTAAGTCACTATCCATTTCAAGCAATGTTGATCCATGAAACAGTTTTTTGTCATATGATGATGAAAAACGTGATGGTTCTGGCACATGATTCACAACATCCCTATGATGATTCTGGCTTTAAAACTTTACTTGCCTATGTAACTAAATGATGATTATATAATATTATATATGCACCCCCCCGATGGTTGATACCAAAATTTGAGGCTTTGATTGTTACCCCCAATCAAGGGGATTGAACACGTCGCAACCATGATGCTAAAATCACACACCGATTTTAAACACTCCGCAGATCCAAATTAACTTAAGTTACTAAGTCAACAATTTGGAGGAAATATGACTAAATCATCAAAATTCTGCTAATTCTGCTATTAGTTATTCTGCTCACCTTGGTCTTGCTAGTCTGTTGGCCCCCTCTTTTAGTTTTAGTATCAGATATTAAATCCACCAAATACGAAAACACTAAAAAACGAAAGTATGTGGTTGTAATCCCATCCAGTAGTTTTCACATGTTTTGAATTTCTTCAGCCAAGTTACCCTCTGGTTATTTCACCTAGCTATGGTGTAGAGGCGTAATTTATGGAAGATAAAATGATGATTTACAGATTTACATATGAAAAATGGTGATTTTCCAGTTCGCTACGTTAAATAACCAAAGGGTATCCCCATTAATCACCATTGATCACCATTAATCATCATGATTACTTTAACTGTTATTAACCATCAATCACCATCGTTAACCATTATCTTACTGCTTGAAAGACCAGAAAAAACATCTGACGTCCAGCTCAGCCTGCTTCTTACTGTCCAGTTCGATGAGCATGGGCCCGAACTTATCCACCTGGCGACAACGAGTTACCCTCCCAGCCTGGAAGTTGGTAGGATGACTTAATGGATAGTGCATATATCATGGGACCATGGGAATATAGGAATACCTTGGCTGACCTTGAGTCCAAGAATCCCCTCCCCAAAATTTTAAATACCACGTTTTTTGGGGCTCAAGTGAATAGATCCAACACAAACACGCAGGTGTTCCCAACTGAGGGTATGCAATATTGAGAGGAAGGGATTATCATGGACTATGTGATGGATAAGGGATTAATCAGGATTATCTAAGTATGATAATTAATATTATCATATTAATAATAGATTATGTGCGGGATTTAGGAGTGTGTGACTATATCTCTAGACATGAACAAATCAGCTGCAAGAACACCTGACGCCACCGATGTCCCCCTCTGGCCTTTACGGGGTGATTCTGGTGAAGCAGCGGAGGTCGGTATTACCCATTGTTGGTTGCAAAACTGCTGGTGTTATCCGGATTTTCGGATGGATAACATTGGAAAATTAGGATGACTTCAAGCCAAAGTGATTGAACATGTATGTCACATGTAAAAAGTGAGCAATTAAAAATACCCTGATCCTATCTCATTATACTAGTTGTTTGATAAGTTTCCCCTCCTTTGGATTATCATAATCCCCAGTAAATTACGTAATATAAGATAATATAAGTCCCTATAGCAACCAATCAGAAAGTGACATCACCCAGTGCCTGGTCAAAGGCCAATGTAAATGCCACGATATGCTCCTCAGCACTGCAACGCCCTGCGTGTGTTGGTTTGCCAAATCCTTGGAATGTCCGACATAGATATAGATATCACCAAGGTTGGATGATCAACCATTCAACCAGTACTTAATTAACCACTATTTAATCATCGATTAACAATGAATAATAACCCAGTCCCATCACATTTGGCATGTCCAAAGTGCGGAAACGTCCAAAATACCTCCCTTCCAGAACGCCTAATTTTCCTGAAATTGTTTTGAGAAAACAATTGCAGGAAACCCCACGGTTTATAGGAAAAATCCTGATTTACCATAGGTTTCCCATATACGGGTCCATTTCTTGATGATTTTTGGATGCTACAAAAAAGGGCCTTGAAGCTATAAGTTGGTCTTTAACCCCGACCAATTATGGATAATTGGATTGTGAATCCCAATTTCGCCTTTTTTTCAGTTGAATCATGATAATATTTATATACAGTAATTGTGATAGTGATGGTTAAATCTCCATTTTGGATGGTTAAGGTTAAATTCCCATTTTCAGTGATGCAAATCAACTTCCTAGACCCCTGCCTGACTCAAACGTCACTCAGGACGCGACGCGGCGCTCCGTGCTGACACTTGCGGCGTCCTGCAAACAAGGATTGGTATGCGTGATATGTCCGTAAACGAACACTCACCACCCACAAACACAAAAACACGCACAATGTATTTATATATATATTAATATATATATATATATATGCATGTATGTCTATTTAGAGACACATATGGCAAATTTGCAAATTAAAATGCATGTATATTCATCATTGTATAATTAGACAAAAAATGGAATGTAACCGACAACTTGCATACGGAACATCACCAGCGAGAAGAGGAGATGACTTGAGTTACTGGACAGTGGCAAGCTCCTCATGGTTGCCATCTACTTGGAGGTGACAGGGATCCCCAACAGAAACTGACAGAAACAAATTTATCATTGCTTTCTGTTCTGATTCTAGCTGCATTTTCTATTTCTTTGTCTTAGTCGGGCATGATCAGTTTTGGAAACCTTGTGGGCCCCGCCGATGAATACGAATGGTTTGGTCTGAAATTAGGGGAGGCCCTGCAAACTTGGACGACTGTTCACTATTTTCCCCATTAAAAATGCCTTGGTGGTACCCCCACGTTTGAAGAATCCACATGTCAGGATGTCGAGGGCCAGCCCTAGATCAGTAGGGCAGGGGATCAATTGGGGTTTTTAGCATTCCCCAAAAGTCAGAAAGAATATGTTTCCGGAAAAAATGTTTTTTTGAAAAAAAGATACAATTAGGGAAAGGTAAACTCTCTTGAAGGAACCACTTGCTACCACTTGACCAAGTGCTTCTTGCAAATTCCCTTGGAAAACCTTATGGCAATATCAATGAATGTCCGTTGGATAGAAGATTCCGAGATGCTTTTTTGCCTAATTCCTTTTCCTGTAGCACTTGCTGGAGCAAGACTTGGAGCAGCAGACGGTTGCAGCTGGCAACCAAAGGGTGCGACCCAGCATGTTTTGTTTTGGGGTGGGGCTTGAGGTTGTTCCCGAAATACTTGTGGAAGTGCTTTTTTCCTCATGTACAAAGCTGTACCAGCAAGAGTACATTGTTATGAATTCTCTGGATTGAAGGGGCCCTTGGCAGCATCTGGCATTTACACCCGTGCGTTTGGAGCTGAAGTTGCTGATCTGTTTCTATCCTCTTACAGGCGCCAGTAAGCTGCACTTGCCAAGTTAGCCTAGCAAATTCCTGCACATTCAATGTCCACTTGTTTCTTGGTGAGTGGACTTGCCACCAAATTCTCTGCCTGCTTGCGCTTGTAAATTCAAGTGCCACCAGGTCAAAAGTTCACTAAGTTGAAAAAGAGTGTGGTGGAATGCCATGCATGATGTGAATGATGAAGGGTTTGGTTTTTGAGCATTGCAAAACTGCTGAAATACTTAGTTGCTCTTGCTTGAGTGTGATGGCCTATTATTTGTTAATTTTCCTGAGATCTGGTCTATGTGCAGACTTTCTCCTCTTGGCACTGGATCACTTGTGCACTTGATCACTGGAATGCTTTCCCTGCACTTGGCACTTGATCACTTGATAATTTCAAACTCTTTTGCCCCTCCTAAACTTTCTCGAATGTTTCTAAAAACCTTAGGATTTTTCAGAAAACATGTTGTTTCTGACTTTTGGGAATCAGGGCAATACTAAAGCTCTTATATAGATTTTTCCTATATTAAAAAAAAAAACTACTGATCTAGACCCTACTGATCTAGGGCTGGTCTTTGCTCCCCTGAACATAAACCGCATGCACCACGGCAGTCATCGGCAGTCCGCACCTCTTCCTTCCGTGTGGCCAAGGGGATGTGTTTCACGATGAGCTCTGAGACATCAGACAGCGCCTCGATGGATTTGCCGCCTTGAAAGGGTTGAATTAGCTCACTACTAATTTGCTAGTATTTAGTACATGTGGGATTAGTGTTAGTTACTGGTAAATACTAAGATGGTTACCTTTAGTACTAATTTGGTAGTATTTAGTACCACCAACCATGTAAGATTAAGTATTATTCTGGTTGGTGGGGCAATAACCATCTTGAAAAATATGAAAGTCAACGGGAAGGATGACATCCCATATATGAAATGGACAATAAAAAATGTTTGAAACCACCGACCAGTATTGTAATTCTTAGACTTATCCTTATCCTATAATCAGTACCTGTAGTAATGTAACAGATTCTTTTATATGACTCAATGGATGTCTCCGGTAAAAAATTCCTTCAACCATTTCTGGAAATGACTCATATTTTGTAGTAAGTCATCTTCATTATGTTCTTTCACGGAATGACCACTTCCGACCTGGAAAATTAAACATAATTTAACAGATTTAGCCATCAACCACATATATCATACAGATTCAAACAGGAATGACAATGAATTATACCGTATATAATCTCTCTCTCCATATGTTATTTGATATATTTTAATATATTTTAATATGATGGCTTGTTTTCTCAAGAAACAGAGTTTCTCATGTGAGGCTCCATGTGAGGATGCTCCAGTAGCCGGGCCTTGGGATCAGGAACCACCCCATCTGGAAACCTCGGGGGATTTGCAGATGGCCCATGGAACATGATCCACAAATGGTGAAACCATGACGTCTTTTGCAGATCCCTCTAGATTCCCCAGTCATGGTTTCACGTACTAATGGGACAAAAAAGTATCCGATCAATCCAGGAAACTGCAACTGGAGCTGATAGCCAAGCCCGAATTGGAGCTTGAGATCCAGTGATGTACCAGAGGCCTGCCATGTCGAGCTGAATCATCATTGCCATGAGCAAATGACCCTCTGGTAAACTAATATAGCTATGGAAAATCACCATTTCTATGGGTAAATCATGGTAAATCAACTATTTCGACTGGGCCATTTTCAATAGCTTTTTGTATGTGTACCAGAGGGTACCCTGGGGTAAACGAACATACAGTAGATGTGGAAGAAACAAACGACGGTTTCCCTAGGACGGATCCATGATGCCACATCCATGTTGGCGTGGAGGGTACTGATGATCCCCAAGGATAACGATAATGTTTTCATGAAACTTTCTGAACCCATCAACTAAAGATATTACTGTAGATTATATTAAATATGTTAAATGATGTTATATGATATTGCATATATGTTATCGGACTTACATATCCCTTAGGATAGTGAAGGATGCTTAAGTTTCATCTTCGCCGATGCCATCCCCCCAAAAAAAATCGGCCTCAACGCGGCCTCGCGCCAGCACGGCCTTCCGATCTGCCAACACATCTGCTTCTTCCAAGTAGTGCGTGGTGAAAATGATGGACCGTCCTGGAAACTGAAGGACGGTCCAAGCAGAAAACTCGTCATGGTTTAAAGATGTTGAAACAAATAAACTGATCTGATTGATCTCCAAAAATCAGGATAGTAATATGGTTGCGTTTCTTCTGTGGAAAATTGACCGCCAACCAGCAAAAATCTAGGTTACGCAGCTTCAGCAGTGACAAATCCCTCAAATGGATTCAAATGGATTGTCCTGTTGTGTCCGGAGTTTTGGTAGCTCACACACTTGTGTATATATAGTATATATAGTTCATCACGGTATTACAAACCAGTTTCGCATCATGTCGCATCTCTACATGTTCTTGTTACATGCCCACCAGAACTCCAGAACTATACATACAGTATAACAGTATACATACATATATATATATTAGCATTATTATTACTCTTTTTATTATTATTGTTCTTATTAGTATTGTTATTATCATTCTTAATATTCTTATTCTTCTTGTTATCATTATCGTTATTATTCTTATTATTATATATATGTGTATATATATGCAACCTTTTAAAACCACGTTACATGAAACACATCTTGAACATGGAAAAAGTCTCAGCTCCAAGCCCGATCCAGCAATCCAGCGATCCTGTGGACTTCATCTCCAAGAGCAGCTTCCACAAGTGCTGCCGGCTGGACGGGTCCATGCCGCTGGTGGGTTCGTCCAGGAAAATCACCGGGATGTCGCCCAGTAAAGCGCTGGCCACCCACAGCCGACGTTTCTGACCACCCGACAAAGTGGTGCATTGCTGGTCCACCTTCTCCTCAATACCTGAAACAAAGGGAGACCCGGGGGAGAAATTTAGGGAAAGCGCTTGAAACGTGCTGAACACCATGTCTTTAAGTACCATTCATAGGGATAAGCCTTTGGCAAACCAATGCTGGAATCGGTTCATTGGGCTTCAGACGGAATGGCATGAGTTCACAAACAACCAAGCGCAGTTGTTTTGCAAACAAGGCGATTTGAACCATAAAATTGGATTAAAATGATCAATTACCCTCTGGTTATACACTCTTGCTGTGGAAAATCACAAAACTCAATATATAGGTAAACGTTAATAGGTAAAATGCATATAATAGGTAAATGTTAATAGGTATATAAATCATCAAAAAACATCTATAAATGGGTCATGTTCCATAGCTATGTTGAATAATTAACCAGAGGGTAACAATGATGTTTGGGCCACGAGAGAATGGAAAAAATGCAAAAAATGTCGCAAAACCGTAGTAGTGGAACCAAACATTTGGCCTTGATTTTGGTGTTCGAATCTACACCACCACTTTGAAGCCTGTGACGAGAATGGTGAACCAAACAACAACCCCTCATCAGCTGCTTCCGACACCCCAAAATCCGCTGCTTTGCCGTGGACCCCACCCATACCCCAGGGGCCCACTATGCTTCGCGAGCCGAGGCTCCTAGTGCTCTCAAAACCTCAATCACTCGGGTCTCTTGGACCTGCTCACTGACACCCCTCAGGCTGGCAAAGAACATCAAGTGTTGACGAACTGTGAAGACATCGTAGAGAGGGTTGTCCTGGCGGTGGATATCAAATGATATCAACTCAAAGCTCGGGTTAGATTCGATATACAAGATATATCAAGATATGAAGAAACCATTTTATACATCAGTACCCAGTGGGATGTAACAAACCATCCTTTTCTCGTCCTGCGGGCACACGCTGATGTTCCGACGCACGCTTTCCAGTTCTGTCCGCACATCATAGCCACAGACCATAGCTTCCCCACTTGTCATCGGAATAAGGCCTACCACACCTCGGTTGCTTTTTTTTGGGGGGGTGGACATGATTATCATGATTCGGGTGCGTCTGAAAAAAGGGTACCAATACCATTTTCTTCACCAAGAAATTGGTCCTTTTAATGGGAACAATACCCATTAAAAATGATGAAAACAACATTTGTTTCCAGTGAAGATGTTCCCTTCAACCCATCCAGTGATTAACGGAAATCATCCTGTTTTATATTCTTAATGGGTAAAAATCAACAATGGCAATGTTCAATATCATTTGTTAAATTTCCATTTATATTAACATATTATAATGATTTACTATCAGTTGATATCGCAAATATTAACATATCCTCTGGTAAATTATTCCATTATGGTTAAATGGATATGAATGATTTTGGATCCTAAACCTTTCAGTCAGGCACAGTTGATGCACGTTGTCTTCCCTGCGCCGTTGTGCCCGAGCAGTGCGAAGATCTCGCCCTCCTTGATGTCTAAATCCATGCCATCCACGGCAACTTTGCCCTCCGGGAAGACTTTCCGAAGATTTCCTGGTTGGTAACCAACATTAATGGGATGTTAATGGGATGTAACCAACCAAAATAGGGATTTCACCCTCAGAACATGGGGCTCTATCCTCCAGTAAACTAAGCTATCAAAACCCATGAGTGTTTCACTTCGGAAATGGTTTACAAATGGCAGATGTTCATAGATTTTCCATATCTATGTTAGTGGACTGCTGGGCCAGGAGACCAGGACATTTAAAAAACTAGACTATATATATAATATACAGTGTATATATTGTCACTTGGGGATGAAAGCCATCCCACATTGTGGAGCCATCTCCAATTTTGGGGAGATGCAATATAAAAACCACACATGAATTAGTAATTTGTGATGATCTAGATAAATGCCGTGGGAAAAACACAAACACAAAAGTACATCATATATTCTGAGGCATCTGTCTATCCATCCAAATCTGCCTTAATTTATAATACAGTATACATAGTACCACCCAAAAAAATAGAAAAAATAATTTACATCTACTTTAGTAGAATTTTATCAGCTTCTATTTTTCGGTGGACTACTACAGTAAAAACATTGTTATATTTACCATAATATCCCCATTAACGATTGTTTAAATGCCCAGCTATAAGTAAGCATAGGGGATGAATTTTGGGGGATATTCCTAGATATTCAATCACCATCTATAGATGAATTGAAAAATACCAAGTCTCTCCTGCAGTGAGAAGACTAACATCACTAACATATTTAAAACAAATAAATATAAAAATTCTATACATATTTATGCATACATATGTAGATAACATTCGGTATCACATAAATATATCATGATAAATCCTATTATATTATGTAGATATATATATATATAATTATGTAATGATATATGTATATATATATACACCATAATGAATCCCATATGTAGAGAACATTTATTGAACCAAATAAAATAAAAATAAATATTATATAAATACACAAACTATTGTAAATCCCATATAAATCCCATATGTTTATCCCATATAGACAACATATCAATCAAAAAATGACTTGAATTCAGCAAGCTGTCGAATCTTCATGGCCAAGGCTTCCTGTAGGCCATCGGACTGCACCAAGCTCCGCGCCGCGTCGCGACTGTCGCGACGTCCATGACGCCGGGGGCACATGTAGGCTGGATCCAGGCAGAACAACCTGAGGACTCCCGGGATTGGATGGTAATTCAGGGATTTGATGATTTTGATGCTTGTTTTTTGGTGATTCTATGGGGATTATGGGGATTTAAAATGATAGGCTTTTATGGTGATGAATGATATTTTTAAGGGGATTTATGGTGATTTATGGGAGTTTCATGGGGATTTATGGGGATATAGTCTGCTTTTTGAAAATATATGGCCCAAGATATTCAAGATTCCTAAGTTTTCTCAAGAGATTTATATAAGCAAATGTGATCAATGGGGATTTACAGGGGTATACTCGTGGTATAACGGTATAACATGGTATAACCAAGAAATAAGAATCTAGATCAACAAGTCCCTGAAAACTTTAAGGAAAAATACGTAGGTTTAAGCTGGTTAAGTCTGAACATGATGGGAAAACACTGATTTTTATGCACTGGTTGTTGAAAAACACATGGCCCAAGGAAATTTTGGTGTTCCCAATAGATTAAGTCAATATGTCATAAAGTGTTGCATATAGCAATACAGTATGACTGACCACTAAGTCCGCAGAACCTGAGGGGTTTTGGCGAAATTGCCCAACAAATTGGCGTCTGAAAAAGGTTGGGAAAACTCAAGAACTCCTCTGGGTGGAGCTAGTTTGAAGCCATGTCAGGAACATTTTCCCACATTTTGGGGCCATTCTGAAGAGAACAGAAGTCATCGCAAAATCAACAATTTTCCGTGATGCCCAGCAGAAGATATGCAAAAATACCATCTGGTAATTTAACACTTTGCTATTGAAAATGTTGAAAATTGTCATTTGTTAGTAGGTAAATCATCGAACTAACTGGGCCACTGTCCATAGCAAACTGTGAAATAATCAGAGGGTACATCAAGATAACACACAGTGAGGCCCCCCATTTATACCATGTTATAAGTTGGGTTTTAAACCCATTAACATCACTAATATCCCCCATAAACATCCATAAACCCTAGTTAACCTGTTAACATGTGATTGCGTCAAGCTACCAGGGCTTGGCTTGGCCAAAATCCCCTTGCCAGACCTGCTCCAACCACCAGGCTCCAAAGCCATACAGAACGATATCCAACCTCAATGGATCATCGGGTGGTTTTCGCGGGGGGGTTTCCAGGATTTCCAGCAGCAACACATGGCAGGAAATCCCAGGAATAGTCCTGGCCTATTCCTGGGTTGGGCTGAAGGAAAATCGACGGGAAAAAAATGGAAACCCGATGATCCATTATAAAGATGGGGGGGGTTCTGTAAATGTTCACCAAAAACAAGTCGGGGACTCAAGTAAGCAGCGTCAAAACCTAGTGGACACTTGCCCAAGTAATGTTGGTGGTATGGTAATATGAAAAGGATGAGGGACTCTGGACTATGATGATCCCCAATAGATTCAATAGATAAGGTAGCAAAATTGCCTTTCTTTTGCATCAAACAACTGTTTTTTTTCAACTACTCAAGCTTGTGGGTCCTGGGTCCCCTGGGTGGGGCTCGCACATATGATATATGCCAGCCATTCCAGCGAAGATCCCAACCTTCAAGGGAATGGAAACTCAAAACATTTCTCCAACCAATCAACCGGTAAAGCTATCCAGCTATATGATCTCTATGCTTCCTTGGAATCTTCTGGATACATTGGCGGCTCCTATTAATTTATATACTCCCAATATGAGCAGGTGATACCACCGTTCGAAGCCAGCAACAGGATCATGATCATCGACTCCCCGGCAGAGAACACCGGAAACCACTGGGGGCATGGGCTCCCATGAGCTTCATCGTAGGGCACGAAGCAGAACTGGCTGGCGAAGGCTGTCTTCGAGCTGATGCCCTGATAACAGCCCGACTCATCGCAGTAGTACAAGGCCTCAGGCATCGAAATTCTGCAGGTTTATCCTAAAAGTCATGGGGGTACCACTAAATCATCTAAATTAGACCATGACTTAAGACTTAGGTATTGAAACCCGTGGTGACTTGGGGATCCCAAATTTTAAGAACCTCCCCAAATATCAAGGTCCAACAAAAGTACGACGGTGAATCATCGGAGTTTCTCAAATCTTACATCCAATTTTCGGGTGACCAGACAAGGTAGACATAGAAATGTTCAGCGTTTACTGTCATGTCCTATCCATTTCTTTTCTGCCCCCCAAATCAGACCCCATCCGACCACATAAAATAGAGATGATTATATAAAGTTGTAACTTTCAGCCCTACCAATCCAATGTGATCCAATTTGTGGGTCCTGCCTCACTGAACATCACCGCGGCAAAGCCGTTGAAGATATTCACCGCCGGCAGCAAACTTCCAAGATACCACCAGAACCTGGAGCCTCCGCGTAGCCAGCCCTGCATAGCTTCGGCCAACCTGGGTCCAAGGGGTTGGATCGAAGATGAGTGAATTGTGAATTGTGATGTCTACCCTCTGGTAAACGTTTACATAGCTACTAGTATGGAAAATCACTATTGTTAATGGTTAAATCCACTATAAATGGCCATGTTCAATAGCTATGTTAGTTTACCAGAGGGTATATTCATTTCTATTCATTTTTGGTGTCTGGAAAATCTTCCCAGACTTTTTCAAACATTTTAGCTTCAGCATTCCCCAGGATTCTTCAGACTCTCCAAGTTCCATAGGGATAAAAAAAATGACGCAGCCCATGGATCCAGTGACAAGAGGAATAAGAGATTAACGAAGCCCGACATCGCGGTGGCCGTTTGCAGCTTGTTGAAGAAGACCGAGACGATGGCGGCGAACTCAAACTGCTGAAGGTAGGAAAGGACCAGAAGACCTGTGTTTGTGCTTATTGATGTGCTTTAAGTATCTTTAAGTGAGGACTTGTCTATATTATCTATATTTTTCTGCTATTGAAGGTGCATATTGGATAGACATTTTAGACAAATGGGGATGAAACCAAGCATTAAGCAGGATATACATGGATATACATGGATATACATGGATATACTGTAATGGGAACAGATTCATAGATTAACATCATTGGCAACCCATCCAATCCCCAAACACGGCTGAACATATTTGAAAATCGAAATGTATGGCTACAATCCATCCAGGAGACAAATCACGAATATGGGAGAAGACTTCCCCATCACCGGTGCCACCAAAGCCAGTAGGACATAAATCGCTAACACACATAGACACGAGACGATGGAGAAGTAACCGGCCCAGGAAAGCCAGTACATGGTAGGGGTGAGGCCGTAAATTTCTTGGACAATCTTCATCTTGGATTCTTTCTCAGTCACTATCTCAGCCATAGCATTCTGCAGAGCAGATTGCACGGCGAGCAACAAATACAATGGGATCGTCAATGCCAAAAGCAAGGCTCGAATGTTACCTGAATCGATCTGTGCAAAGATCCTGAAAAGGACAATGCTGATGATGCTGTACATGATCGCAGGCCACAAGCTAGTCAGAAGCCGTCGCCGTTTGAAGGCAACGTGAATGTGCTTTTTCAGCATCGTCCGAAAGACCTCAGACATCAACGGGGCAGGCCTCTCGTGTTGCCTGCTGGGGCGGAGCAAATGACTAGCATCTGGCGGCCCGCGATCCACTGGCACTGCTGGCACTGCCATTTCAGAGACCTGGGGCATGTTCCCCACAGCTATCCACAGCTCACAGCTCACTGTTTCCCTAGGCTCTGTGACATGATGCTGTTGAAGATAGGCTACTTAGCTACAACTGTGTTTATTTGCTGAAGAATGAAAGATCTCACAGCTGCTTCACCTTGAACCGAACCAAGGCTACCCGTTTGCAAAGTTCAAGGTGGAATCACAGTGATAGGATCCGAGTCAGTTCTCGGATCCACGTGCGTTCGCGTTGCGAACCTCTCCAATAAGCCGTCAATGGCTTGGTGGCGGATTTCAAATGGACATCCTCTTTGGTAGCAAAATTCAATGGCTAATGATGGCTAATCCTCAGTTTTCCTACTAAATGGTTATATTGGTATACCCTATTTTCAGACACACCTACGTCTTGCCAAAAAGGATCCAGCAAAGATACCCATCTCAACCCTTCGTCGTTGCGATCCTCACTGCCTTTTTTTGTTTCTTTGGATCTATGCGCTCTTGTCGCGCCAAAAGCCTTTGTTTCCGCGGGTGCTGAAATGGCTCGCTTCTTGTTCCGTTTCTTCTTGGTCCTTCTATCCCCCTCAAGAATGATATCATAGGTTTTGCCCCATCCCACTTTAGCACACCATAGATACCATAGCATTCAGCCCATGCCTGGAATGTCACAGCCAGCAATGGACCCAAAATGAATAGATATCAGAATAGATCCATTCCATCAGGCTTTCAGTTAGGGAGTCTCTACATCATCTACATCAAATGTATCAAATATAGATCAAACACACACACATATATATATATATATGATATATATGTATACTATCAAATATGATCGATTGAAGGGATTAACACTTGAAAACATCATTTGGTGGAAAATCATCTACAAATGAACGGAACCAATATAGGGGCGATACTGTAGATTATATAATCAATGTTCACTGGGAACGGCCCCGGCTCGAAATCATATAGCCCGGAGGAGCGACCAAATAACCAACCAGAATTTTGAGTTCAGAATGATGTCCCAATTTTGAACCGTGCCCATATTTGATGTTTCAATCAGGTGGAAAAAGGGAGTGACCATTTTTTAGAATCATCCAATGTTACAATGTTCTAAAAAAAAATCACTGGGACATTGATATCATGTAGAACTGCTATACCTTCCGCAATTAAGAAATCAACGTCTGGAAATCAACTACTGGTTGAATAGCTTGCTCACATCATCCAACTTCCAAGTTTGAGCCATAGCCATTGGTATCTACCTGGTAAAATACCAACTTTGATTGCAAAAACATGCAAAAACCAATGATTAGATGATCCAAAACCAATCTTTTGCCAAGTTGGATTATGCAAACCCATCCGTATAGCAATACGACAATCAATTTAGAACATAATGTTCTTTTGACCAGAAATTAGATGGACATCAACTATGTCCAAGTTTCAGCACTTGGCCATTTCTGCGTACCAACCAATCAGAACAAAATATAATAGCATAATTCCATGATTCTCATTCCCATTCATCATCCAGGTTTTTTCCTGCTTAACTGGCTCAACTCAATCCACTAACCTGAAAAGTGCTGTTTTGGGATAGCTCAACTACTAAAATTCCCAATCCATAACCATATCCAAAGTTACCATTATAATCCATAGTTCGATTTTTTTTTTTCATATTGTTTCCCGTTGAATTCACCATCAGACACCCGCGTCAAGGCTCACATACCTCGCGCGCGCGAAGGAATCCTCCAAGACGCTGACTCCGTCGCAGGAGCCGAGCCACGTCAGCTGGTCGTCACTCCGCAGCCCGTCGGGCTCTAAGAGCTTCGCGATGTCGGAGACCTGTGGAGGAATTCTTTGGGGAAACGCTGGATTTCGATAGGGAAATCTGTTTGACATCTTGGTGGACAACCATGATTTTAGATCATGTCCTATGTTTTTTCATCTTGGGGGATTTTGGTGAGGGGAATGTTACGAGAACAATTCAAAGATATTGACAACATTTATATTGATGTATATTGGGGTTTTTAGCTTTCCCAGAAATTTATGTAGGGCGTCACCTGAGAAGAATGATGAAACTAGGATTTTGACCATCAATAGTATCCGATACCTGAGGTTTAATCATCAAAATAGCGTGTACATACAGTAGTCACCGAAATCCGGATTCGACTGCAAAATGATCCAAATGTGCGCTTCTGAAGGGCTTTTCAATCTTGGACCCCCCACCTTGGCCAATGGCCGCGGCAAGCCTCGCAAGTAGCTACGCACCTTTTCATCTAAGTTTGATGGCACCTGGACAAGCTCCCCTTCGCCTTCGCCGAGGCCTGCCTCGGTTTCTACAGGCCGGAGGGGCCGGGGCTGGAATGTGAAGAGGTAGTAGATGGTGTCACGCCGGATCTTCCCAATCATCACCTGAAAGGTCTTGTAGGCCTCAAGTTTGTATTCCACCAAGGGGTCCCTCTGGCCATAACTCCTCTGGGTGCTTGAAGTATTGGGAAAATGTGCTGGTCAATTGGGGATCATCATCCCAACTATGTTTTTCACATCTTTTCACAATAAAAAATCCCCAAATATGATCAAACCATCAAAAAAACACCGAACAAATGCACAGAATCCAGTCCTCAACTTGGAGTAATTTCTTAGATTCGTCATGAATTTCAAATGTCTTCGCCAGTAGTTGTCGATCTGCATCAAGAGCACCTGCCGATACACTGCGCTACTGAGCTCCGGCGCATCCTCATCGATGCGGCTGGCTTTTCGCTTCATGGCATCCAAAGCGCCCTGCTGAATCCAGCGGGTCATTTCCTGGTAGACACCCAAAGAACCCCAAAGAACCCCAAAGAACATGCCAGGCAGTTGGGAGCATCACATTTTTTTGGATTTGTTGGGTGGAGAAAAGAAGTAATTATCAAGTATATAGTTTGGTTGAGGGCCTCCGCCTTGCTCTTTTGGTGGAAAAAATCTTTGAAACGACTAACATTGACCATCACTGCGCATTCCCCGCCTGGTTTATCAAAAAAAAAAACGTTGGAGGGAAGTCCTATGATGGTTGGCTGTACCCATTTTCAACGCATGGCTGACTAGATGAAACCCAAAAGTGGTGGTCGGTTACCGGGGCCACATAAACTTAAACCATAAGACAAACACTGTAGATGACACATTTGTGCCATAGTGCAGCAATAGTAAACTTAGTAAACCACACCATATGGATTGACGGTTAGCATCCATAATCATCCATCAAAGATGGTTAAATCATTGGGGGGTGGATCATCTCAGCATTTTCATGTCCAGCTTCCTCCATTTTTTCGGCTTCGCCTTGGCCTTCCCAGTGCTGCAGCTCCTCCACCGTCACCGACCAGGATCCAGTGAACCAGGCCGAGAGTTTCGTGGCCAAACGCTTCAGAGGCCACGAAGCGACGGGACCGGCTTCCCCACAGAGCTGCTGAACCAATTCAGACATGCTCTCCTCAAAGAGTCCCCACTGGTAGTGAAGTCATCTTTAAACATCGAGTCATCGAGGGATAGTTGATTCTTAGAAGGATAGTTGATATCATTATTGATGATAGTTGTATTATAACTAAATTAATGTATAATTGTTAATGTTTTGTGTGTGTGTGTCATGTTGCTCAATTTTTCTATGGAAGCCAGACTGTCTCAAAGGGTTGGTCTGAAAATGGAGACCGGACATCGCTGTCTGAAGACAAAAACCACCTTTTTGGTGCTTCCCCAACATGTTCAAACCAAACCATATTGTTGGTTTTGAGGCCTATTCCATTGCCAATATTTATCTATCTGATTATCTATATATATATACTGGTTGGTGGTTTTAACCATCTTGAAACATATTAGTCAATGGGAAGGATTATCCCATATATTATGGAAAATATAAAATGTTTGAAACCACCAGCCAGATATATATAATAATTATATATATACACATGTATATCACCATCTCCAAACAAAATCATTCAACAAAATCCATATGTGGTTAAACCAATAATAAACATTTTTACGTGTGGTATCTTTAACCATTCCCAAATGGGCAGTTTATTATCAATTATTGTTTCAACATGTTTTAACCACATTATAAACAAAGCATTTCCCCATCCAACCCCCAGCCGTTTCCTCACAGAACTTCTGCAGGGACCTCAGTACCTCTGCATCGCTGTCCAGCAGTGCCTTGCGCCGCAGCGCGTAGATCACTTGCCGCTGCTGGTCCAGCACCTGGTCGTACTCGAAGACATCTTTGCGGATGCCGAAAAAAAAGCTTTGGACCTCACAACCGGTGCCGAGAAAAGGATGTAAAGATATGGAAAGCTCCGAAATTTCACAGGTGACATGTAAAGTTCATTGAGTTGCTTCATTTGTTTGATGGGAACGGAGAGTTGAATCATCCAGATTCTTCAGGATGAATTGCAAAATCCTGTTCAGTCCCAATCGATCCCAACGGATTCATTGATAAACCCTTGCTGATTGGGTTTGCCCCCGAAGGAGTTTTCCACATTACTATTCAAATTGGCACCCCCTATTGAAAAACGGGATATTCTTGATCCTGCGCCATCATTTATAGGTGATGTTCCCATTAACTCCCATTAACAGTGGTGATCTTCCATAACAAGCTGTTGAATTACAAATGACATTATATAAATTGCCGGAGGATCCTACAGTGCAACCCGAACATTGGCATTCGCCATTCCACTATAAAGGTTCCATTATTTTCCCATTTCACCATTAAGCCACCATGGTTTGGTTGCTAAACATTCCATTTTCTATTGGAGATTCCAAGATGTTGTCCCCACCTGAGATTGTGCTTCGTCCAAGGCTGCAGACAACAGTGGCGACACGATGGGCACCCCATCCGCGCCACCCATGTCAGCAGTGAGCGTCCGGATGCTGTCGCCTCCAAAGACGCGAAAGACTTTGTCCGCCAAACTCAGGCAGAACCACGAACTGCCTGGATCACCTGCCACGGCAAAAATCACTGAGACCCGGCATCCCCAAAAAAAGAAGGTGGTTGGGAATTAGCATCATTTAGTATCCCGATTTAGTTAGCAAAAGATAAACATGTTCAAGTAACCATCCAAGGTTGACCGGACATCCGGAAAACTCTTGCTGGTTTTGTTGGAGAAATCATCTGCCACAACTTGGGGCATGTTCCAGCCACGTTCGATCGCCCAAGGTGTGTCTGTGTACGCATGAATATATATATATATATATATATATTATATATATATTATATATATATATATATATATATATATTATATATATTATATATATATTATATATATATTATATATATATTATATATATAGATATTATATATATATTATATATATAGATATATAGTATGTAGCTTTTCCATGGCCTCAAAACTGGTTGAATCTTTTTGGGGTGTAATTCAATTGGGGCGATGCACCAAAGGAAGGGATAGCAACCAACAGAAGTGAGGTATAGTGAGGTGATGATGCACTGATGTATTTAGGTGGTGCCCCACGGGTAGCCAAGTTGGTTTATAACTAGATTCGCTAGGTTTTAATGGTGACTATAGCTCTCTCTCCCTCTATATATATATACATAATAATTTAATATCTATACATATATATATATATTATATATTATATATCTATGCATAATATACGTATAATATATAGTGTATAATATATCTGGTATTGTGATTGGTATTGTGGATGTGGTTTTTTTTCCATCTTTCGCAAAGAAACGTTCCCCCGAGTTCCCATTCTACAGGTCATGAGGCTACCCCCACTTATCTCATCCCATTTTTGGATGGGGATTCTCCATGAAATAAACCATCCATTTGGGGTAATGTGGGTAAAACAATGCCACTTTTACCATCCCCCAGTCACCACCATGTTTATAGGTGGTATGGTTACCATTCGCGGTCGTGGGTGGTTTATGCCATTGTTTTACCCACATTTCTATAGTTTATGGCCAGTCACTTGTGGTCTATAAACTCTGGTTAACTCTGATTTATGGCCACTGTTAAAGTACCTAGACCCTCCATGATAAAGATTTATGGTTGAAGTACCATTGTTATATATGATTTTTAGGTACCATATGACTAATGGATGATAATTACTATAGCATTTCAACAATGGTTACCCTCTGGTCAACTATATCACATAACGGAAAATCACCATGCTATTAGTGGGTAAATCATGGTAAATCAACTATAAATAGCCATTTTGAGTGGGAAAATCACCATTTTTAGTGGGTAAATCACCATTTTTCGTGGGAAATTCCCCCATGGCGCCACGGGTTCCTTTGTGGCGGCGACCTTGGCGCCCCGCACGGCCCCGCAGCTGCCGATCGATGCGTTGCGACTCGTGGCGCTCGGTGCCCAAAACCTGCAGACCGCCCAGCTGCGCCACGCGGAGAGATTCGTCGGAACAGGAGAGACCCAGCTGCTGACAGGCCTGGCAGCGAGAACATGGATATAGTGACTAAGTGGATCTAAATGGCAGTGTGTCAAAACCTTGTACCCCTGGTGAACATCAAAATAGCTGGTCAATGGATGTTGATCCCATTAAAAATGGTATTAATAGGTATTGATCCATACCCATATCCCCAGAAAATATGGCCTTATATGGATTTATATGGTACAGTAACTCCATCTGTTGGATCCTGGAATGGCCATTGATGGCAGGGAGAACATGGATATAGTGACTAAGTGGATCTAAAATGATCTAAATGGCATAAGATCCTGTCTGGATAAATGGGGATAAATGTGATGTATAGATTGAGATGGATATAACTATAACTTGGCAATTGGCATAAGATTCTGACTGGATTTTAGATGGGGAAGAACATCTAGAAACTGGGAGAACTGGATTTTCAATGGGGAAAAACATCTAGAAACTGGGAATAACTGGGTGATGTGTTATGGGAATATCATGGGATATATATAAGTATGAGCAATCTGATATTTGGGTCCGTCTAATGGCGCCCCCTAATGAGGAAAACGATGATTGCCTGTGGAATTTGGGGATACCCCTTGTTTTTCTCAGACAAACCCATATATTTCATGTTGATGAGACTGTACGGTTTTAGCAACAAAAGAGAATCAAGATGAATTAAGTGACCAGATTCACCGAGGTGTAGCCCATAAACAATGCCCAAAGTCAGCAAAAGCTTGGAGTTCGATGGGACGGTTCACCCAATTCTTTCCAGCTTCGAACCCCTGCCTTGCTGTAAACTGTCTGCAAGGCGTGCAAGGAATCTCGGTAGGCCACAACGGTCAGGGCTTGCGGATCCTCGATGCCGTCACACACCGCCGCCATCACCGCCTCCAATTGAGCACTGGGATTGCTATGCACCACAGCACTGGCAGCCTGCGACATCTCTTCTTCAATTTCTTCGGGAAGGTCTAAGCAGAGGGCCAAGGATACCTCTTCCTTGCGACCAAAGGCTTCAACCAATGCCGCCTGCAAATGTAGTTTAGCCATGCTTTTGGCATCACCTCCCAGCACGATGTCTGTCCCCCGGCCTGCCATGTTAGTGGAGATAGTCACAGCACCTAAGCGCCCACCCGCTGCAATGATTTCGGCCTCCCGGGAGGCGTTCTCCGGCTTGGCGTTCAGGAGGTAGTACGGGACACCTGAGTCCACCATACACGTCAACCATCGTCAACACATCTCATACTAGTTCACCGAAAAATGCTCAGATGTTGAATCGTTGTAAGTACGAAAAAACAGAACATCGATTAAACTCTAATCAGATCTTCGAAAAACTATCGAAATAGGTGTTTCATGGTGTTTCTCAAATTGTTCCGGACAATACCCCAAAACCATGAGTTTGCCCCGTTAATCATGCCCTTCTTGTTGATGACTTTGGGGTCCCCCATTTCAAGAACCATTGGAATCTCTAGAGTTCCCCGCCTTCTGCCTCCAAGTGCCTTGCCAAACGCTCCGAATTTTCGATGCTCGTGGTGCCGACCAGCACCGGGCGCTGAAGGCTGTGTGCTTCGCGCACCGCGCGCACCACAGCGGACCATTTTCCCTCTTCGCTGGTGTAGACTTCGTCGTCCTCATCACGTCGTTGGCACGGCTTGTTGCTGGGAATGGGACTCACCTTCCAGGGGACAGCCAAAAGATCTCAAAGTTTCATGGTTGGCCAAAGACTGCCAAAAATCATGGCATTAAAAGACCAGGAATTGACCAAGGAGCAAACATAGGCCTATAATTATTATAGATGCCCATACCAAACAAATCAAAACAATGAAATAAATGCCATGTTATAGTGACTTTCGATAGTCTTTCAATTCGTTTGGCCTCAAATGATGTCCAACTCATGGCTCACCAGCTTGAAACCCAGCCTTCAAATCGTAGATGCTCTCAAACTCATCCTTTTCGGTCCAGGCGGTCCCCGTCATTCCGGCCAGTTTCTGGTATAAGCGGAAGAGGCATTGGTAACTGATGGAGGCCAAAACGATGGCCTCTTTCGAAATTGGAACACCTGGCAAAGTTGGATCGTATCAACCTGTTGGATCACTAATGATATGGATATTTTAAGATACCTACTGTGGTTGGAAGAAATCCTGCATCACCTTGGATGGTTGAAACCCTATAAATAATGGGATAACCACTTATCGACTGGTGCAGGATTTCTTCCATCCACCGCATGTTCAAGAGCAAAATAGTTTTATTTTCGCCCCTCTTGTGCATATAACCATAATTACTCATAGTCCTCACTGATCAAATTTGGCGTTGGCAGTTTGATACACACGAATAGGCACACTTTTTTCAGCAATCACAGTAGACGCATTACCTCATCTCAATAGTTCATGAACCATACGATGTGTAAACGCCATAATTGGGCCGCACTATATGTAACCATCAACTCATCTGAAATGTTCAGTGGACTAATTGGTAATGTGAGACGCTATGGATCATCATACTCTACGGGATCATCGGGGATCAAAAAACCCAACTTCTTCACTGATCCGACCCAGCGGGTCAATCCTCATCACCATCAACCTGTGAAAAAAAAGGCCCCCAGCTTGGCGCTGTGAGATTCACGTTAAAACCTATGCATGGCCGTAAAAGGCCATGGAATTCAATTCTGTGAAATTGCCGTTTTTAATCATTCTATGTATCCCACACCATTCCTGATTACCATAGATGACCATATTCCATGGGGAAAAAATCCTAAAAAAGATCCCATCGTTCCAGTATCACTGTTAAACTCCGGTTGAACCTCGTTGCATCCCTTTCCATTCCACCATGGTTGTACTCAATATCGCCCTTTCAGGAAAATAGAGGGGCCAGTCTGGTATACCATTTATAATATGTTATAATCATCTACCTATTGCTTGTTGAATGTAGGGAATCATCTATTAACCAATGGAGAAAGGACATCGTTGTAATGAGGGTAAAACAATGCCATGTTTACCATCCATGACTGGGAATGGCAACCATACCACCTATAAACATTGTGATGACTGGGGGATGGTAAAAGTGGCATGTGCCCGCATTAATGAATATCATATCCAGTTATAATGATTATCTATCATTGGATAATGATTATAATTTTAATAATGATTAGCCTCTGGTAAACATACAAAAAACTATGGAAAATCACCATTTTTAATGGGTACCCTCTGGTAATTTAACATAGCTATTGAAAATGACCATTTATAGTGGATTTTCCCATTAATCATGATGATTTTCCATAGCTATGTTAAATTAGCAGAGGGTAAATCAACCATCAATGGCCATTTTCAATGGCAGTTTCTGCGAGTTGGTTCCCACCTTCTTTCGCCTCAATGGCCTGTTGCAGGCCATCGCTCCAGCTGCGGCCCTCCACCGGCCGCCCCGTGAACTCGTCCACCACCACCACCTGCGCCTCGCGCACGAGGTACTGACGTTCCCGGACGTAGAGCTCTTTGGCAGTCAGGGCATTCACAACCTGGGAGCTGGTGGTAGATGTCTCAGTGGGATATTTTCTGGATCTAAAATCTCTCTCTCTATCTCTATCCATCCATCCATCCATCCATCTATCTATCTACATGTATGTAATCTTTGTTTATATATATATAGTATACATATCCTGGCGGCTCTGTAGAAGTTAAGGAATTCAAACATCGCACGGATCGCACTGAAAAACCCAACATATTCCCACAAGATTCAGTGACGCAGGCTACGGGCATCCTATGGATAGACCGGGTCCAAGAAAGATTCCAAGAGCTGCGAAGAATGAACAAGACCAATACCCATGGAAATCCTAAGTGGTTTCCCAACATTCGACTGGTGGATCACCTGCATGAAACCCATCAAAACATGCTGTTTTGTCATCTTTTAAAGTCCTAAAACTTCAGGTTTCAAAAATCGCATCATCTCCAAGGAACATAAGGTGCCCACGGATCTTGAGGATCATATAAGTCCCGGATCCCCAGAATCTGGCTGATCTTCTCTTCCCCAAGCTCCGTCAGGGTGCAGGTCTTCTCCTTTTCCAGCACCGTGTAATCCGTCGAAGGTACCAAGTCGGAGGCCAGTGCCAGGGCGGTGCTGTACTTGGTGGATGGAACCTCCTGGCGATGGAGGACGTTGAGAAAGACGTTGGATGGGAGAGATTGAATTCTCTGAATATGTTAAGTTATATGAGTGACTTCTATTTAAAAAGGCATCACTGCAGTTAGAACATCCTGCCAAGTGAAAAAACGATTCGACAAGTCTTAAATCTTAAGCCCGTACTATTGGGGGTGGAAGCCTTTCCGCAGTTAGTAGTTAGTCTCACTGGGTCACATCAGCCCATTCATTCTTGGGGGATGGACCTCAAGAAATTACTGCTCTGGTTTTGCTGAAAATGGGTCACCTCAAAAATCACCCAAAATCCACGGTAAAATAGCCATCTTGGGCTTAAATTCCCCGTTTTCAAACAAACCCATGCATCATCATAATGGGTAGTTATAATGTTATAGAGTCTATCCCATTATATTCCCAACTTCCGATCAAATCCCCATTTACAGATGACAGTTATTTCCCCATTGATTCTAAATCTCAAGAACTGCCAGCCCACTCCTGTTGCGCCGACACCACTAAGGGCGTGCGCCCCTCATCAATCAGCACCGAGTCGGCTTCATCGACAATGGCACAGTGAAAGGCCGTGTGCTGTCGAAGGCGCAAGTCGCTCGGCAGCTTGGCCATCTGGTCGCGAAGATAGTCGAAACCCAACTGCTGGTTGGTCACATAGGTGACGTCGCATCTGGAGGAAGGTGGTTGTGAGTAACATGCGAAAAAAGGGAAAAAAGGCAACCATGAGTATCTGGCTGGTGGTTTCAAACCCTCTGAAAAATATGAAAGTCAATGGAAGGATGACATCCCATATATGAAATGGAAAATAAAAAATGTTCCAAACCACCAACCAGGTATGTATCTATTATGTTGAGCATTGTCTTGGAAATGATGTCCAAAATGTGTGGAATCGAAACCAGCCCGATCCCTGAAATCGCTCATGATTTGGTTTTGTCTTACGGGACATGCCCAAATTTTTATGGTTTTTCATCATTTTAGCACATTTTAGCCATTTTTGGGGGATACCCCTTTTTTTGGGGGGGATACCCCTTTTTTTTGGGGGGATACCCCTTTTTTTTGGGGGATACCCCGTTTTTTGGGGGGATACCCTGTTTCCAGACACTCTCAAATATTACATGGTTGTTTATATCCCATGATGTTCCTCGTAAATCACCATTTACAAATGATTTCCCCCATCTTTTCCGAATACATCTCCCATTCACAGCAATAGATTCATGATTAAAATAGGCCCCCAAAAATATATAATCTATATTCCTATAGTAAATCCCATAGTAAATCTATATTCCTATAGTATAACATAGACCCGGGCAAGCCGGCGGCGGAAGTTTCCCAAACATAAATGACCTATAGTTCAAAGACACCCTGTCCCGACCGTGTCCTTCCCTCGACAACCGTTTGATTTTTGCAGCGAGAG
>Ga0126342_10002333_pt1 | contig 29360 bp, 19 predicted proteins | sample Cyp1metagenome_FD_92528 | JGI IMG/M metagenome (GOLD analysis project Ga0126342, IMG submission 92528) | Coral microbial communities from Lord Howe Island, Old Settlement Bay, Australia - Cyphastrea 1 metagenome | ecosystem: Host-associated > Invertebrates > Cnidaria > Coral ...
AAAAGACAGGTTTTTATCAAAATACGGGTTTTGGTGCAATAGAGCCTTTTTTTAACCCACAGCATGTATTCTGAAAGTGCTATCTATAAAGAGCTATCGTTCAGGTCCAGGGTATATATATATTTATTTATTTATTTATGTACATATGTAAACACAACCACCTGATCTGGGACGTTGACGCAAAATGTAAGTCGACTGGCGCCCACTGGGTGGCCCAAGGTACGTGAACGACAAGTGGATGCTGCTCAGATACTGCCGGAGACCCTCCGTGGCCAGAACCCTGGATCCCGGGGGACCCCTTGAACCTTGGACCGGGCCCCATCCAATGGTCGCCGGGCTCCAAAGGTTCAAAACGCCGAAGCAGCCTTGGAAGGCTTGATGCGAATGTGCCCTGGCCGGAAAAACACGGATTTTCTTCATGACGGTAGATCTCATCATGGAGAAACCTCTTCATCCATTTTCCAAAGCCATTTCAAATATTCTGATTTTTTTGGGGGATATCAACGGAGAAAAAACATGAAAAAACATGAAATATCTAAGACGTCAAGATTAGCAATGTGTGTAATTGAAGGACGTTGATAAGGACCATCCCTGGGGATTTTGTCCATAAATGTTTTCTGTCTAAACCAAGGCGATTTGTCTTGCCGTGGCTCTTGCCAATTATGATGGCAAGCGCCTCAAGTGTGGAGAGCTTCCAAAGTTCAGCTGGAACAGAACTGACCTGAAACACCCCATTCAGAAGTGGACGGCCGTTGTCGGGTTGAATGTGGGATTAGGATGGTTTTTTGGTGTATTCAGAGGGTAGGTGAACAGTTGCCAAATGCTACATCTTTGTTTCTACCCCCAAAAAATAAAATACATGCAACTTACCTGCCAGGAAAACAGACATGTAAATTGTTGCATCGCCAGCACAACCCCTTTTTCTGAGGTCTATTTCTTGCGACCCTGCTTCAAGAACACCGGAGCGCTTAGTATTGCCTGGGGCCTTATGGTAGCAGAACCTGGCTTTTTGGTGGAAATCTCTGGGTTTTGTTCCAGAAAAAACAATCTCATAACTGGTTGGTGGTTTGGAACATTGGTTTAATATGGGATAATGATGGTTAATAATGGTTAATAATCACTGGTTGGTGGTTTGGAACATGTTTTATTTTTCCACATATTGGGAATAATCATACCAACTGACTGACTAATATTTTTCAGAGGGGTTGAAACATTTGAAACCACCAACCAGATAATTTCTCATGTTGCTCTCCAAAATGGCAACTTGATGTCCCAAGATGTCAGACTGGATGAGCGCGTTTTTTTAAATGTTGTTTTTTTCCAAGAATATGATGTGATTTTTCTCCGTACATCACATGCCTGGAACCCTCATGCTCCCTATTTTGGATGTCATGTGTCAAATTCTCAAAAGAAATCCAACCTAATGATAATTTGGTTCTAGGTGCATCATACAACACGGATCTATCTGAGAATTGGGCACCCCTAAATCCATTGTCATATTATTATATAAATACTGCTAGAATCGGGTCCCTTGCACATTGCCATTCCGTTGACCTCATCTGATCTCATCTGGACAATTATCTGGGTAAATTATAACGACCTCACTGTTCTCCCTCACTATCATGGTTAGGATTCGGGGAAACATCCCCAAGATACGGTAGCCCAACATTTCAGGCTAGTGAATTATTGTAATTTACCCAGAATTACCCTCTGGTAATTTAACATAGCTATTGAGCATGGCACATTTATAGTTGATTTACCTATTAAAGATGGTGATTTTCCGGTTCGCTTTTTGTATGTTTAACAGAGGATATCAATTTTGGTCGATTTTCGCCTTCCATATGCCGGATCCCACGAGTATCCACGGTTTTGTGGCTAACAACCCATGGGAATTCCCGGTCCGTTGAACAACGGTCCCAGGCGACCGTTTTGGCGCTGCTTCCGGGCATCGTCCTGATCTTGGTGCCTCAAAAATCTGGAGTGCCAGGATTGGATGAAGAATCTGTGGAAATAGTGAGTCGATCAATATCACTATGAATAAACTATAGGTATTAACCATCATCTGTAGAATTCGATGCCAGAATTGATTAACCATCAAAACTATAAGATTTAACCATCAAACTCTATTTTTTCAATCACTATGTTTCTATAGAATCTATAGGTATTATAGCCATCAAACATAGTGATTTAACCATCAGAAACTAGTGACTTAATCATCGAAACTAGTGATTGAACCACTAATGAATATGGAATTGACCATGATAAAAGAAACGGGATGGAACCATCACACACAAGCATTTAACCGCCAGAAAATAGAGGTTCAACCATTAAGAACAGTGGTTTAACCATTAAAACTAGTGTTTCAACTTGTTTCAACCATTCAAGAACAACAGTTAACCTTCAAAAAAGAAATTTAACCAATTTTTCGCCTGGTTTGCGGTTAACATTGTGATATTGTCGGGATTTGATAAAATAAATTGGATTATAATGTGGGCATTGACCATAAAAGATAGGGATTTGACCACCAAAGAGGGTGGTATTGTAGGAATACGATAGGAACATAATGGGAATTTAAGGGGGTAACTTGGGTGACTTGTAGCGATGTCACCACGATGTCACTAAAAATAATGGTCAGTATGGAATCCAGCCATTCCAAGGTGACCTTGTTTCAGGTGGCAAATTTTTATACTGTAATTTAGCCAGAATATTGAACCGTGGCTATGGGAGACATATCTATGATATAACTTCACAGACCCTAAGTTGTGAAATGAATGGATGAGTTATATATATATACACAAGCCTATATGACCAAAGGACCCTTATATGTTGGACAAAATGACCCACAAAATGGAGGGTCAATCACCGAGTATACCTATGTCCGGCGCTGCAACAGTCTACCCCTACAGTTTGGTTAAAAAATGCAGGATGCGGGAAACCTCTGTCTTTTGGGGTAAAAAACATACGGTTTTCCGTTAAACCAATCCGTTGACAATGAACATCGCAAAATCTAAGGCGCAACATATCTCACTTGCTAGACAAATCTAGCGGGCAATAGAGGCCACTTCGATGAGCATCCCAGTTAGTGCTTCATCACTATAGTCCATAGTGTATCATCGTGTAACATCGTGTAGCCCAGTCATATGGGTTATGTGCGGCCTATGATGCACTGGGATGCCTCCATGCTGCGCAGGTGCCCATCAATCGCTTGGCCTTTCTCTTTCGTTGGGTCGGGGGGCCATAGGGACCCCCGGTGTCCTGGGGTCCTGGGACGGTGATGATGCGCACCCCTTGAACTTTCAAATGCTATCATTGAACTGTTTGGTTTGCAAAGCAACCCCCAAAAAAAGATGCCAAAAATAGTGTTTCCAGCATGTTATAGATGAAATGATAGATGAACTGTACTGTATATTTCCAGCTTTCCCACTTTTCGATCTTACTATGGGGCTTACTATGGGTTACTAGATTGATCCAACACTGATAAGTGCTGTGCAAACCACGTGGCTTGCGCAGCGGGTGTCCTGATAAGTGCTGGAAATGCGACCTGGTTTTTGAGATCCACGATTCCAACACATTCCAAGCGTGGCTTGAAATCCCATAGCAAGGTCATGTCACTGTCCTGTCTGCACATATTTTGGATGGATCAAAACCTATATGAATAATGCGTGGGAAGACCATCGTTCAAACACCAGCACCAGTTGAAAAAACCTGGCTACTGGGGTCTTGAAACAGCTTTATAAATAAATGTCCCGTTCATTGTTTTGTCTTTCGCACATCACTAAAACCAATGGTTTTTGCACCTCACTTTCCCCTCCGGTAGTTCGGTGATTTGCCTTTTCAAAACGCTGACTGACTCATATACTTTCATCACTATTGAAATCTGTGCCTCAAAATTCCATAAAATCCTTGCTGGCAGAAGTGGTTTGATGAAATTTTTGGAGGTCCCACATGTATGTACCCTCTGGTAAATAAACATAGACCCTGGCAGATAGGGGTTGGAAGACTAGTTTCCATTAAAAATTAGTGATTTTCAGGGTCCAACTGTTTATTTACCAGAGGGTATCACAAAAAAATATATGAGAAGAGACACCATGGTTTCTCCTGGGTTTCCACCAGCATCAGCGCACGAGTGCGTGCCACGCCTGAGGCCATGCCAGCGTGGCTGCAAGATGAAAAGCACAGGTTGAAGACATGGATTTCAATGGGATCTGATGATGCTGCTGATTTCATGGGAGTTACCCAACCTGGTTATGACATTCACAGTTTTCCATGCTTTTTCGATGGCCCTAATCGAAATAGATGCTTTACCGTTCTTAAAAATGGTGATTTTCCATGGCTATGTTAAATAACCAGATGGTATACACGGATATCGACTGATATTTTAATGAACTGTTTTGTCGCTAGAATGGGTTCTATGGTGGCTTACATAACGGGAATTTCAATGGATTTCATGTGATGTTACTTGATATGTAATGAGATTTCAGGGAAATTTAGCGGGATATCAATGGGATAAATTGATTTACTTTTACCACCCCCTTTGACACTGAGAATTGCCAATTGTTGGAGGAAAGGACTATTTTCCAACCACCGGTCAGGTCAATTAATTACTTTGGGGGACGGAACATTATTTATTAAATACTCAGTATGTTGTCAAAATGTTGCACGCAGCCTCATGTCTTGAGTCAATTCTTTGATTCAGATTAGGTTTTTTGTTCCTGTTCACCAGACGCCCCATGGGAAGTGGTTTCCGTACTGAAATGCACTCCAGTATGCAGGTCGCAAGTTTAGGCTGTGTTTCGTAGTTTCGCCATCAAACTCCACACCTTGAGTTTGTGGCCTTTTGTGACGGTTGCTTTGCAAAGCGCCATCGCCAACTGCGAACATAAGACCTTATATCTTGGTAATTCATGTTGTATGATGTTATACCATCTCATGTCATGTCATGTTATATAATGCTGTATCACATGTTATGTCATCTTATATCATCATGTCATATTGTACCATATGCATGCATCCATATGCATGTGTGGTGTCAAAACATGTGTTACCTGTTACCGTATACATAGTAATTAAGTGAAAAACAAACAGATATGTACAAACACATATGAACAGACCGCGCACACAAGAACGTTATTAGCCCCCCCCACCCCACCCACAACCAAAGTAGAAGACAGGTTTGCAAAAAATGGCACGCGCGCGACCCTCCTCGGGACGACGGCAAAAAAAACAGGGGTTGTTTGCCAGTTGACACATGCAGTTTTTTGGTGTCATCACCCTGGAGTAGAATCTCCTCCAGTTTCAATACTGGCTATACTTTGTGGATGATGTTCCTACCCATAGGATCCATGTATGCCATGTATGGTAACATTTACCATCAATATACCCCAAATGTTAGCATATATACCATACATGGATCCTATGGGCTATTTCAAAAGATTCTGTCTGCCTCATCATGGCCGCAGATTGCTGCATAAATAGGATATAATAGGATTAATTATGCAATGGCAAGCCATGATAAACAAACCCTTTGCGGGAAACTCAAGCGGTGACACATCCCCGTTGGAAATGGTGCCCCCGACGTATCCCGACATATTCTCAATCATTCATGTTATGTTCTTCATGAGTCATGATGTCGAATGAAGCCCAACGTATTGGGGGGTTCAATCATCCCATGCTTTCACAGGCTACATATATATATATATATATTGTATTATATAGTTATACACCTGATATAGTATAGTATCTTATATAATTTATATAATCATATATTGTTATATGTTTCAAACACCTTTCCAATTTATAGTATATATTATGCAATATTCATATACAAAAAACTGCACATTGGGAATCCATGGGAAAATCTGTCTCCCTTTCCAAAAATCGGGCCAGGCGAGGCTCCACAGTTGATGAGACGACGCAGGACTACTATCAGGCGCTAGGCTTTTTTTTTGTCTGGGAGATGGCTTCAAATGCGGAAATACCCAAAAATTATACCATGAATTTACCATAAGTTATATGAATATTTTTTGACCATATATGTGAAACTCCCAAATTATACCATGAATAAAACTTGGGAACTTTTTTTTTTGTGGTGTTGCCGGAGGGAGCTGTGAATGGAGCCACGGGTAGCTTACGAATTCCCATGTTTGTTTCGTTGAGTTCAGTAGTGTGAGAAACGTAAAGAACACACACAATCACCATAAAATCATATAAATCATAAAAAATCATATAAATTCTTTAATTTGATTATGTACAGTATGATAGAGAGTAATTCGTCAAGCTTACCACATCACATGTTTTTTGATTGTAATTACGGTGGCTGTTAATCTAATACATACATATACGTGTGTATATATATATAACCCATAGGATCCATGTATGGTATATATGTTAACATTTGGGGTATATTGATGGTAAATGTTACCATATATGGCATACATGGATCCTATGGGTAATATTATAATATATGCACCATGTATTTGTGTTTCATGATCTTGTGTTGACCTAACATTATTTTTGAGCTTTCACTTGCCGACATGGAGAACTTGAGTCCATGATGACCATGCGCCAAGGCACAGCATCTCTGGCCAAAGGCGGGGTGAGTTCCAGCCTATGGACCCATAGCATCACGATTGCCAGGACTCCACACGTTTGAAATTTTGGTTTCTGTTCGCCTCAAAGATTTCTGCCCAATTGAAAAACATTATAAATCATTCACTATTCTATAATATATATATAATATATCGCTTAAAAGCTTTTCCTTCCGGTTTTGAATGCCCGCCATAGAAACTGTGGTTTAGTATCCGATTGTTCATTTGTATAGGGGCCATATCCCAGATGCTCCATGTATGGAATATGTACCAACATTTGCCCTAAAAATCACCCAAATGTAGGTATATAATATACCATACATGGAGCATATGGGTATGGGGGGATTATTTTTCTCGCCTGTTGTGCTGAGCACCGCCATCCACAGCCTTCCGGGCTCAATTCGTTTCGCGTGAAGAGAAGACGAGGTAGACGTGGTGCGGTTTCGGGAGCTCCGAAGTGACGCGTGATGACATCGGTGAACCTGAAGATCAAGCCAGTTCAAGCACCCAGTGGTAACCTGACGGCAGCTGGTTAAAATCTCATTTGGGTGTGTCTAAAAATCTGGGAGTCCACAAATTTGTGGATGCAATTTTCCATCATTTTCCAAGGCTTTCTCTCATTTTAAGACAACGCCTGTTTTTGAACCATACTAGTATTTTTGAATATTTTTGAGCAACATATGGACGATCCAGGTATATATATATATATATTCATTATATACTGTAGTCATAAGCCAACTTACCTATAGGGGGCCCCTTTCCGCCACGACTTTTCGCGGTCACCCGGTCAGGTGAAGCGGAGATAGCGATTAGCATCGACACCACGTGTACGGTGGAAGAGCTCAAAGAAAAGGTCGCACCGCAGGCGCGGCGGAGCTTCGTTTGGAAAAATCGGGAGACCGGTCCGCTGGGTATTTTTCACATAGCTATGTCATGATTGTAGTATGTATATATATATAATTAAAAAAGACATCGGCCCATAAATTATAGATACTTTATGAAATCATGATTTATGAAACTTGAGAATGGTGGGAAAACCAGTTCGCTACGTTAAATAACCAGACGGTGACCACATTTATGGCATTTTTTTGGTAGGAAAATTATGATGAAGCAGTTTATTTGAAGGTTTTCCCCTTAAATTTTCAGATAAACCTGTGTGGTTGAGTTGGGTTGGCCCCTGGTCACTTGATGATAGATTCCATGAAAGAGCTTCTGGTTGTCATACATTGGGTAAAGTCAACCCCAGATTAATAATACCACACCTCCATCAATAGGGGAGTTTCCCAAAAACCTGATACTTCCGTGATGTTCTGTGAAAACATTGTACCCCCCCCCTCATACTAAAGTTTTATTTTTTTTATCAAGGATATACTAATGATGACAGACTTTGGGATCCTACTTCACAACACTTTCGGTGCGGACAGATGTTGTATATGATTCAGCCATATTCACCGTGAAACCTGTTGCCATCAGGGTACACTACTGGGATGATGGTTCGGATTGGGCTGTCCCAATATGGCCTTGAGGTTAGTGAATTTATTATATTAATTTATCAAGAGATAATCAATCTTGATATGTCTTGATGATGATCAGGTGAACATTCCTGCGAAGAATATTCGTTTGGTGCCTTGGTTAAACGATTGGACAAGTGGTCGTGGCAGCTGTAGTTTGTTTCAGGGTTATTGTTTGAGCGTAGGCTATGGATGGCTATGGTAATGAGCTGCTGGTTTCAGATATATGCTAGTGTGCGATGGTAACCAAGGATACTCATATTTAGAGTATATATGCGCATCTTAGTTATCTTCTCCACACCCACTTGCAATGATTTGTTTGTATAATCTTTTGGGTCAGAATCGCCTAAAAAGCAAATCTGGTTGGTGGTTTGGAACATGATTTTTATTTTTCCATATATTGGGAATAATGATCCCAACTGACTAAGTCCATCATTTTCCAGAGGGGTAGGTCAACCACCAACCAGTTGAGGTATGTGCAGGTCGGATTTGGCAAGATGCTCAGACCATCGGTTCCTATGAGCCGAAGGACCGGGCATGGTTCCGAAGAGTCACTGATGGTGGTACTTTCAATGGCCATTTCAGGAACCAAAAATTGGAGCTACCTACCATGTACAAGGTCTATTTTTCAGGGCTATGTAAGGGGATATACTTATGTACCTGGAAAAGCCTACGGACCATTTTTGGTCCATTATGGGTTTTACCTGTAACGGATGTGCTGTCAATTGCGTATTTTGTTTTTTGATGGTGAAGGGTGGTTCAAATCCGTTGACAACACCGGGCTCGGACATCCCCTAAGGGCTCGGACAGGGTCGCGATAGGGTACCCAAATCTGGCCACACATACTGCCATATTTCTCACCAAATTTGGATGTGCCCATAAAATACTCGTATTTTTTCACCATCATGTTGAAAGTAAGCAGATGTCAACATACTGCCCCAAATACTGTCTCTAGACGAGACGCTCATACTGTCGAAACCAGTCCGACAAATCCAAGATTTCAGGAAAACTATTGACCTGTAAGTAGAGGGTTTGCAGCCGGACATGGCCGTATTTGGAAAAACGTAACGGACAAAAAACATGTCCAAACCATTCCAAACCCGTATGGACAGTAAATTTTGTCTTTATGGTTTTCCAGGTATGTATACCCCCAACATATTAGGCTGTGTGGTACAGTACCTCCATTTTAGGGTCCTGAAATCCCCACTGATACTTGGTTTCAAGCGGGTTTGAACCCCCAAGCAGCCACACATGGTTGATATAATTGGAATTTTCGGGAATGACCGCAGGGGAAGCTCTCGGAAGATATTATAGGATATCATTTTTGGCAGGGATGTGTGATCATACATCATCATGCACGTTATGAGGCATGGAGTACATATTCTATTTCAAGAAAAACCAGCCAGCTCCCAAGTTTTGCTGACGACTTTACAACGATCTTTTGTTGATGCAAAGGTTGCTCCAACCTACCATACGCACATGAAAGCCATAAGGGGATTGGTGGTGTGACATTGTTATTTATATAAAATCGATCTCCCTTGTTTTTTCTGGGGTCTTGGGAGCAAGCGAAAACCAGATAAGCGTTACCCTGTTGCCCTCCATGACACATCTCCTTTACGGCGTAGGACGGCGTAGTGGTGCACTGCTTGAACAACCCGCAGAGAGACGCGGCTCCGACCGATCAGACACTGGCGCCAGCCAACCCCATGTCACAGATGATGGGGGCGCCGGCACCGGCACAGAATTCAGGCCTGCTCGGTGGGAAAAGGAGATAAGAATGCTTGGGATGATCATGAAGGTGCCACAGAAAATGAGGACAATTAGGATAATTACGTATACTACGTCCCTGTCAAGTGGGGCAATTAGGTCCTTGTTAATTAGGACTAATCGAAATTTGGACAATTGTGTCCTGTCAATACATCGACTGCCCCCGTCTACCCCAAGCCCGCCCCGTCCGGCCGTGCTGGTGTGTTTTGCCGTTGATGAGGCGATCCATTTTCCCAGATGATGGCGCAGACACAGCAGCAGATGATGCAAAATCCCGAAGTGATGCAGCAGCTCATGAATTCCCCGATGGTTCAACAGATGCTGCCCGGACGGACGTTGATGTGTGATGCACACTTATTTGATTTCATTTGATTTGGAAGAATAAGACAGCCTCCAGATTTCAAGGCCAATACATGCAAATACTATGTTGAGGTTGTTTATTGGAAACCAATGCTGTCACAATGGATGCAATGAGATATCGTGGGCTAGAAGTAAGACAAAGATACCAGTGGTTTCAGAGATGGCTTCTGCACAAGCGCTCGATTTTGATGTGCAAAGATGGGTCGTCCTCGGCTTTCATACATACTTGGTTCCCAACTGTTGTGCCCCCCCAAAGACTCTCAAGTATGATCAACAGTGAGAGAATTAAGTTTATAAATTGGATAATCCAACACCCCAGATCACGATTTTTCTTGGGGAGTGGAAAGAGTGGAAACCACCAACCAGGAGTTGACTCAGAAGGATTGACAATGGTTCCACTAGAGAAGGAAGGCCTTGTGGGACCTACATCTGGGCTTTTTACGAGTTTTCATCAGGCGATCCGTTGGGCATTTCCCAGCAAACTCTGATGGAGTCCACCCTTGGTGTTTTCAAAGAGGAGACCCTTCCACCATTCTTTTGGGGACATGTGGGTATGAGTCAAAACCATTCAAAACCCTTGTACCCCTAGTGAACCCTAAAATAGCTGAGATTTATGGATGTTCATCCCCCCAAAAAATGTATTTGTAGGTATTGACCCATCCCCATGTGTCAGGATCTGTCAGGATCTGTCACTTTGCATCACCTTTTCTTCATGCCTTGATCTGCCATTTTTGGCATTCGAAAAGTGTTTCCATTTTTGGCATGTTGAAGCCTGATCCTTCCGAAGCTCCAGGCCAAAGCCAGGATTCTTCAGCTTTTTTTTTATCACTAAGAAGGATGAGGTGATGAACTATCAGTGAACTATTTTTAAAATCAAATCACCCTTTATAACATACCAAAAGTGATTTTATATGTTATTATCTAATGATGTTTTTTTTTCTTCCACCCATATAACATTCCAAAACCTCCGGTAATCAAACATGGCGTGCTGGAAAATTATCCATTCATGATGTTCCATGATGTTCCTGTTTCCCAGCCAGCCATGTTTGATTATTGGTTAGTTCATGCTAGTTCATGTTAGTTGTTCCCATATTATCATACCCATGATATCCTCATATACAGATCTGTTTTCCATGTTTTACCCATGGCTTTTCCATTTGATCTTCGCTACCGATGGGTTCCCCAAATCCATTGGCGCCCAGGATGAGCAACCCCGAGATGTTGCGCGCCATGGTGCGGATGAATCCTCAGCTAAATGAACTCATGGAACAGCGTCCGGAGATCGCCCGGATGCTGGAAGACCCGGAGCTGCTACAGCAGTCCTTGCGTCACGCGGAACCAAGGGTGGTTTTTTTCGTGGGAGCTGGGATGAGGATTAAACATCAGTTTAAGGATGTTTAAGGTATGTCGATAACAAGTGTTTGGTATATTTTGGTATTTTCGGTGGATTCGGTGGTGGTTATAGTGGGGGGATGTGGGGGGCAAGTTGTCAAACCATCAATTGATCTACGGGAGAAGTTGAAAGCAGATCCGTATTGGGAGATGACGCGACCAAAATGAGGATGAGACGTGAATGACGCTACAAATACCTTAATGTCGAATTGGCGATTGTTCTACCATTTTCCACAATGAGTTTATCCCCATTTTTACGATGACCCCTCTTAACATTGTCCTCATAGTATCAGCACCATCGCCATGGTAACCGTTCATCAATGTTCATCAGCATCACCACTATCATGATGAGTTGGATTCTATTTTCTTTGGAATGACTCCTTTGGGTGTGCATTCCAAGCCGTTTTGGACCTGTGAGTCGCCACTCGTGTCACAACATGTCACAACAAATGGGATGATGATCCCAAAGAACCGGCATTTTTGAGGTCTTAAAAATCTCTTGGCAGGAGGTTTGTACATGTCACATCTCACATGTTTGGGATTTCAATACCATGTTTTTGGGATTCTAAATATTTATTTACATCCCAATTTTGGGGAATTCAACACCTTTTTTTTTGATTTTTCTCTTACTGGTGCGTTTTACGCCAGGAATTTTCGGGTTTTTGATCCAGTTCATCACTAATTAGTAATGTCATCATCCCAGCAACCCCCAGCAACCCATCCAGGGTGATTCCGCCAGGCATGGTGGCGAATCCATCTCTGATGAGGGAGATGACCCGAAATGCAGACAGGGCACTAGGTCAGTTAGATGCGATGCCAGGCGGGGATTGAATGGGATTGATGCATATCCCATGGCGGATCCATGTATGGTATATATGATATATGCTAACATTATGTAACATTTACCATCAATATACCCCCAATGTTAGCATATATACCATACATGGATCCTATGGGTATTGATTAATATTGATGGTGACGTGCTGTGAAATCATGGGGAAAAACCATAAAAAACGCTGGATGGTTTTTTTTGTGGACAATCCTAGCTATAAATGGATGATGAAATGGGGTACCCTCTGGCAAATAAACAGTTGGACCCTGAAAATCACCATGTTTTAATGGAAACTAGTCTTCCAACCCCTATCTGCCAGGGTCTAGTCTATGTTAATTTACCAGAGGGTAATAGAATAATAAGATGGTTTCCGTCATGGGGGTTGGCATCCTTTATCGCTGGATGCAACCAGAAATTCCATGGAAAATCCCAATCGCAAACGGATGAGAACTGGGGGTACCTCTATTTTGGGAAATCCCCATGTTGTGTTTCAAGATGGCGTTGCGGATATGTTTTCCATCGTTTTCTGAGAAGGAACATGGACCCCAAGAAAATAGATGCATGCATGATGGGGTTCCTTTGGAAAGAATGCAACGTTTTGTGTTCGTACTATATTCCGCTTCAAGTTTCAATGATGACCCGTCTTGGCCAGTGCTCCCATCAATGCTGATTTACCCTCTGGTAATTTAACATAGCTATTGAAAATTGCCATTTATAGTGGATTTTCCCATTAAAAATTGTGATTTTCCATAGCTATGTTAGTTTACCAGAGGGTAATATCAAAATGATCTCAGGTGGGCACAATGCTCTTGTGCGTGCTCATGAGGAGTTTGCAGATCCGCTTTTCGAAGCCATGTCCGGAGGTGGTGGCACCAATCCCAGCACAACAGCCGCGGTAGACTACTCCCAGGACACCTCCTCCGCTCCGAATAGCGAGGCATTGCCCAATCCTTGGGGTCCTCCGCAACAAGTGACTCAGGGAGGTGGGGCAGGCCCAACCCAGGTGGGTGGTCCTCCTCCAGAACCCACTCCCATGCCGACCATGTCCGGGTTCCCTATGCCCAATTGGGGCAGTGGGCCACTAGGTGGGCCACCTGTCCAACAGATGAACCGTGCCTACACCGGAGGACCTTTCATGACCCCCTGGGGGACCTATGTGAATACGCACATAACTGCCCCAAGCGCACCGGGAATGACAGGGCCAGGCACCACAGGGCCCAGTACCACAGGGCCAAGCATGACAGGGCCAAGCACCACAGGGCCAAGCACCACAGGGCCAAGCATGACAGGGCCAGGTATGACAGGCATGCCGCCAGCAGCAGGCATGCCGCCAGCAGGTGGCATGGGTGGCTTTGGTGGCATGGGTGGCATGGGTGGCATGGGTGGATTTGGTGCTCCTGGAGGATTTAACATGGCAGCCATGATGAACGCCATGAATGCAATGGGTGCTATGGGCCAGCCTGGTGGCATAGGAGGAGCCGGTGGAACCACCACATCTCCTCAGACACTACAACCAATGGGACCAGATGCTTGGCTTGTGACAATGGAATTCCATGAAGTTCCCGAAATCTCGAGGTCTTTGTATGGAACGCTTGATGCTGTGTAATTAATTAGTTCAATGCTGCGGACACGTGCATAGAGCGGTGTTTGAACTCAGAACTTTTGAAGTTATGACACAATCATCCGTCATAGTTGACTATGCCCATTTGAATTCAGTATGATTCAATGCCCCATTTGGGCCCATGAAGCACCGATGTGGATTGCAGGCAACCTTTTCGATAGCAGTAGCACAATTGGGGATTGGGATGGATTGGGGATATCCCATGTACAAGACTCAACAAGATCAATAAGTCGTGAGTCTTTTGAACAGGCTTTCTCCACTGTTGCAGGTAAATATGGTAAATGATTGCTGCCAGGGGTGGAAATGGGCCATTTTAGCTTTATATCTAGCCACTTTACCTGGGACCAAAGAGAATTGCTGTACATTATCTGACAGCCAGTGATAGCCATATTTTTGAAACTAGGGGATTTTTCCTTGCCCATGTTAAATTACTAGATATAAGATGATATAAGTGGATATGTGATAATAATTAAAATCACAACTGTGATAGATTATATATTTATAATCACAACTGTCTACTGTATATGCATATAATTTCATATAATATAATATAACACGATATTATTTAATACATATATTTTATATAAATAAATAATCATGATAATAATAATAATAATAGTAGTAATAATAATAATAATATTAATAATAATAATATAGATATATATATATATGAAGTATATAAGAATACGTATTGGATGATGCCAACAGCAAGGCCGCCGGCAACGCCGCAGCGAACCCGTTGAATCGCGTGCGCTTCGCCTCGCAACTAGCGCAGCTCTCCTCCATGGGGTTCAACAACGAGGCGCACGGGCTCGGGATGAGCTGATGACTGCGAGGATAGGGTGATTTCATGGGGATTTTTGGATCTGGAGGATTTTTTTGTTTTCGATTTGTTGATGGATTTTTATGGGTTAGACATGTTTTTTTTTGGTGAGGATGATGAGGATGTGCAATATTTCCATGCAGATTTCATGGGAGAATTTGATAGACTGTGGGGTTATCCAGTGACGTTTGTTGGTTTGGAAGTTTGGAACCTCCATTACCAACTGTCAAACTGTGGTTATTTCTACCGCGCTGGCCATGGAATTCACCTATCATGCTATGTTTACCAACGTAGCTATCAGGGGGCTCCACCGGATGTTGGGATTTAAGGGGGGTTTCATGAGGATACAATGGGATTACCCTCTGGTAATTTGACATAGCTATGGAAAATCACCATGATAGGTCGGCGATGGAGAGATATGGAGAGACAGAGATAGGTAAATCATTGAACTAAATGGCCCATTTTCCAGACTTTGCCAGGGGTTATAGTGGGAATAGAATGGGATGTAATGGGGATTGAATGGCGGTTCAATGGTGACTTATTTCATGAGGGTATATATGTTGGGATATAATGGGGGTTGAAATTGGGGTTTGATTGTGGTAGAATGCGGAGACAATGGGTTATAAATACTTTATAAATTATAAACCAACCATTTCACACGGATATGGCCTGCAAAAATACATTATATGAATGTGGTTGTACTACATGCGGTGTTTCACCAACCTGGGTAATTGGACCGCACAGTTCGGTTTTGTGGTTTAACCAAAGATCATCCGTGGATTAAGCGAATCCCTCATAACCACCCCGAAATGTCACTATCAAGCCAGGGTTTTTCGGGGGGGGGTTACTGTTGGGTTAGGGATTGGCTGATCAACCGTTTGAATTGAAATTCTCAAGATGTTCGTACGACGTTGGTATACATATCGGTAGCAACCTTTCTTGTGGTTTGGAGTACTTGACTTTAAATCATACTCGTATATCGCTCCAGCTGGCTGGTGGTGCTCTTGGATTTTTATTTTGACATGACAACTCGAATTGACGCATAATTTCCCTCCAAGCATCAGGAAACCTAAGCAAGAACTAGACCTACATGCGATGTGGGATTCCTATCTATGAATCCATGTTCATTCTAATGTCAGGCGCAAAGTGGGTTCTTAGCGCCTTGTTTATTCCTTTGAGCAACCAGATGCAACCAGCAATCATATTTTCAGCAATGATGTTTGGATATTTTTGGTCACGTCATCCTCTCGGATGCCCCAACCGGGCCTCGCACAGGCCGCCTGCTTGAGAGCGCTGGCGCGGCACGAAGGTCGAGTAGATGCCGCCATTGATTCCCTGCTGGCCGGGGAAGATGACAACAACCCCTAAGGGGCTGGGCAACCTCAGTGGCTCTATGGCGCACGGCGGCTTCGGTTCCTGCTGGTTCCAAAAATGCCCTGCCAGACCAGAAAGTCGAGCCGCTGAGGGCCTAAACCAAAAATGGTTTGGAAGGAGAGAGTGAGAGTTCTCAAAAGTAAAGCTCCCAAAGCTTTTCGTGCAAGAGCTGCATATCAGAAAAACTTGTACTGTGCCAGTTCCGAGAGAAAAGAGTGCGTTTGGGGTGGGGGGGTGCCACAGTGGGAAAGATTTTTGGATAGAAAAGACATGGCACACGCTTTTGAATTCACGATCCAACACTTGGAAAGCAAGTGCAGCTAGCTCACCAGAAAGCAGATAGTGGCTGCGACAGGAAAGGAAGTACCACAAGACACACTTCCTGTACAGCGACTTGCCGGAGGACAATCTACCCAGGGGAACGATTATCACTGGGCTAATCTGAAAATTCGATTTACGAATTGCAGGGTTGTGACCCAAGGACAGCGCCTTTCACCTGCCAATTTTAACAAAGTTCTTCTTGCTTTTGACAGTAAATCCTCAACCAATGTGGGGATTTTCCCGCAGCGCTGTAAGCTCACCCCTGAACTCATGGAAAACGACACGAAGATGGCTTTGAAAATGTAAAAACAGTTTGGAGGCATGTCTTTGGGACCATGGATTTCTATCTTGATTTAGGGTAGAAATCCTCCTTGAGGTTCATCTATGATTTCTCAAAGGGTCCCACCCATGAGGAGCTCAATCCTGAGAACTTGACACCCGACTCCGCAGAAGTCAAGGCGGATGGGCTCCTTTAGTGAAAATTCCTTCAGCATGGAATTTTCAGAGGCTAGTGATATTATTACCGTAGCATTTTTCTTTATCAAACTATCATTGTACTCGTAAATTCAATCCGGCAATGAAGCCCCCGTGTCACATCAATACATATCAATACTAGACGATCCCAGCCATTCTTCTGTTATCAAAAAGGCCAATATTCATCAAAAATCTATGGTTCGAGAATTGTTTCAGGGAAATATCTGCAGGAATACAGGAAACACCAATGTCTTGTGGTGAATAAAAACATGTCGAATAAAACCTCTGGTAATCTCACATGCTTGATTTACCCAAAGATGGCTCTGTTAGTTTACCAGAGGGTAAATTTCAATGGTTTTCCAATGGTTTTCCAATGGTTTTCCGATGGTTTTCCATGATGTCATCAGCCCCCAGATGGACGCCCTGGTGGGGAAGCTGGTGGATCTGCCTTCCAAGCCCTCAAGACGTCGCGATCGGCGCGCGCGTGGCTTGGAGCGCTTGGAGACACAAAAATGGGAGGTGCAGGTTTCGGGGTCCAACGGTCCAACGAAGGTGCCCAGAATCAATGAAGCCTTAATAAATGAAGTACCCTCTGGTAATTTAACATAACTATGGAAAATCACATTTTTTTATGGGAAAACTTACTATAAATGGTGATTTTCCATAGTTATGTAGCTATGTTAGTTTACCAGAGGGTAAATGAAGTATAACCAGGCGATAATATCTGGTTGGTGGTTTGGAACATGAATTGTATTTTCCATAATTTTCCATCTATTGGGAATTTCATCATCCCAACTGACGAGGTCATATTTTTCAGAGGGGGTGAAACCACCAACCAGTAAATGAATGTAAATGAAGTATAACCAGGCGATAATATGAATGGCCATAGAATATATAGAATGGTCATTGAAATAGTTGATTTACCCAGCTACAAAATGGTGATTTTCCATGGTGTTTTGTATGTTTGCGAGTCTTCAATGGATTGGTTGACGGGAAAATCTTCACCGGAAGCCATCGATTTTCCCATGAAGATCATTGGGTTTTCCGGTGAACAGTTTAAACATGTTTAAACCAATCCATTGACAGAATGAATGAACCATAAGGACATTATGCGACAATTTTTTTTGCGGAAGTTAGTTAGCCCAGTTCCGCCGGAGAAACTGATGATCAACCATGGGAAGATAATGAAACCAGCCACTTTGTCCATGTCCTTTGCCGATGTTAATAGTGATATCATAGTGATATAATAGTGATATCATGTGATATCAATATAATATTATTATATATTATATATATTATATTATATTATATTATATTATATCATATTGTATTGTATTATATTCTATTCTATTCTATTATATTATATATATATATTATATCAATGTTGTCTTTGGGGGTCAGTTGTTTTCTTTCCACCCCAACAGGCCGCAGGGTGACATTGGGCCCAGGTGGAGATGCACGGCCATCGGCGGCATCCTCAGGGATGCCGGGGACGCCCTCGGGTAATTTCACGTGGCGAACTTGTTCAGTTGGGGAAAACCATAGGAACATGGGAAAATCATAGAAAAACCATATATAGGAAAATGGAGGTTTACCCTCTGGTAAACAAACATAGCTATTGAAAATGGCCATAGAAATAGTGGATTTTCCCATTAAAAAGTGTGATTTTTCATAGTTACGTTAGTTTACCAGAGGGTAACATATCATAACTGCAAAATATGCCTATGTCAACATCAACGGGCGGAGACCTCAGCACTGCAGAAAAGACGGCCAGCCTGCAAAACGAAGCCAAACACGGTCACAAATGACCATCATCAAACTTGTTGTTTGTTCTGAAGGTTTGCATATATGTTTTGCTCGCGCCATCCTGTAGAAACAAAATGATCCCAAGTTTAGTGATCCTTGCATTACTGACTCACCAGCTGTGCGCCAATTTCGAGGCCTTTCGTGGTCAGGCTCCTTGTCTTGGATATTGCCCTCCCGGCAATGAGTATGCTGCCTTGCAAATACCTCTCAATGATTGTCCCTACTGTACCCAGTACAAATGCGACATAATTCGACTAGAAGGACATAACCACAAGTAACTATAGGAGTTGATTGCTAGCATGAACTCACTTGTGGGTGCTGTCTACAGCGCTGTTCTTCGCGATGCATGGGCGTTCTCACCAGCAAAGTTTGCACCGAACAGGATGTGTTGTCCATGTCCGTTTTGGAGGGTAGATGAGGGTGGCACCATGTGCACCCTATCATTTTCAATTGCTATGCGTACATTCTCTTGACCGACCGTCAGAGTGGGTTCAAATTGACCTACGTTTGTTTTCTCTTGCTTGCGACTCAATTAAGCAAGTTGCATATAGGCTACTGGCTATTTTATTTGCAAGTTCTCTTCTCCAGTTGTTGGGGACATGGATACCCTCCGGCTATTTAACATAGCCATGGGAAATAGCCTATTTATAGAGGTTTACCTATGAAAAATTGTGATTTTCCATGGCTATGTTAAATAACCAGAGGGTAGTTCTTCCAGAATATGGCATTACCCTATATCAATAGCATGGCCCAGCAACTGGTAACCATGTGCTTATCAATTCGCGAGCCATGATATTGCTATGAATGTGTCAGTGGCAGACCCAATAATAGCAATCCCCGGGTTGTGTCAAAAAATAAACATCACCTAAATTGGAGTTGTATAGTGCGGTATGCCACATTAATGCATGTTCTGGAAATAACCATATATATCCATATATTATAAAGCAAACCCAAAATAAGATAGAAAAAGTGGGAAACCTTGAAATACTAAGTAAATATATGATCAACAATATCTTGGACCAGGATCGTGGCCGTGTGGTGTCGCCACTTCCCCGAGAGAAGGGTCGGTTTCCCAGGATGCGCAACGAGGGTTTGCTATTCGAGGTTGCAGTGGAGATATCATGTGGTTATTTAACATATCTTTGGAACATGGCTTATTGATAGATGATTTATGGTGATTTACCGAACTTAAGCATATAATTTTGATTAATTATATATGTTAGTTTGGTTCGTTACTCATTGAGGCTTTCTGACGCTTCATATTTCATGGCATATCAAGGCTCAATGGTTGATATGTTGTGATTTGAATACGGGCTCGCAAGTTGCAAGGGCACCCTTTTACTCTTGAACTCAAAATGCCTACAAATGTCACAAGATGTCTGCCGCATATGCACAGATACTACACTTGATCATAGCCTGCACTTGGCTTCTTGTACTCCCCCTTTCTTCAGGGAAGAAACATCCAAAAGTTGTAGGCTCAAGGCATTTGAATGGTGCCCTATTTGGGCTTCTTGCCGGAGGCCTGGAAACGCCAATATTCAGCGCGCATCTTCTCAGTGCCCCAGCCTCTGCCTCTAAATTCATGTTGGAAATCATTCCATGAATTTCCATGTGAAACATCGGATGCACTCTCAGCAGCGGCCGCATGATCACCAATGCTGCCCGAACGTGATGGCATACGCTGAGAGATAGGCCCAGCAGCGCCAGCAGCAGTGCTATAGCCCGATCGTGATGTCATATTCTTTGATGTTGATCCGGCCCCAGCTGCCGCGCTACTGCCCGATTGAGACGTCAAAGGCTGTGATGTAGCCCCAGCATCTGCACGCATCATAGTGCTGGTGCCCGATCGTGATGTCATGTTCAATGGCGCGAGATCCCCATGCACAGCAGCATCTAAGCCCGAGCGTGAGGACATTCCTTTTGACGCGCCCTTTTCACCACTGCCCAAGCCCGACTGTGGCCTTCTCGACGTTGAAGAAGCCGCTCCATGCAGATTCCTCGTAGTTTCAAAAAGAGACTGCCATGCTTCGTGAATCTCCGCCTCATCCATCTCATCACGCTGTTCACTTTTCTTGCTATGCCCTTTCTTCTTTCTCCTCCTTGGCAACTGATCGCTCGTGTGAAGTCTGACAGGTCTACGGGGCACATCATCCTCGTCATCCTGCCAATCTTGCACTCCTCTCCCATGCATCTTGTTGTGAGGGTCACACTGGATAGCGCGACTTTGCTCAACCATCTTGCGCAGATCATTCATGTCGGCCAACGTCGCATAGCTACCAGATGGTCGATCAGCCCTTTCGTGCCGCTCTTCTTCTTCATCACTGCTACGCTGCAACATCCTCAGTCGTGGAGGATCTTCGCCTTCATGGTCTTGTTCACCAAATTGGCCGCCCGATGACCCAACCAGTCTATTGTAAAGCCAGGTGCCGCTTCGAGCAACCACGCTACCAACATAGACTGCATCCACACTCATCAGGATTAAACCAATGGCCCAAAACCACAACAACTCGTCATCCTTCTCAACGTCTTCAGCTGCTGCAGCGCCAGAGAGCAATGTAGCACCAACAATCATAGCGATCTTGGCACTGATGTGATCGCTACGTCCACCACCATCACCTTTGATCTTTTGGTCCACCGCCTTGATGCCGAGATCTTGAAGTGCTCGCTCAAATGCAGCACCATTGACCACCTTCGTGAAGGAATCAGCCACAAGCTCGCTTCCCTTCAAGTGTCCAAGATGCCATTCATTGTTCTGCAGGGCAGAGCGCAAAATTGCCGCTCTGATACGGAGATGCCTCGTCCTCCAACTGCCTTGTCCTTCGCCAGTAGCTAGAGAGATAGCAGCTGCGTTGTCTCCCCACAGTCGTTTGACCAGTCGTTCTTCTGGTTCATCACGAATGGCCGCAATGAGCGCTGCAGTTGCCCGGCCACCAACCAACGCTTCGCAAAGACCGACAAGCTCGCTTTCTGCTGTCGACTGTGTCGGAAAGGGTTGTCTGTTGGTATTCCACATCACTGGTGCTCCAGCGTAGTAATACACCTGGCCTTGAACTGATCGATAACCCTTTGTGGAAGCATAGGAGATGTCAGAGAAAGCTTCAATGGTCCGCTCACATCGTGGTAGGCCAAGTTGCCCTCTTTCGCCATGCACTGGTCCTGTGGTTTCAGCATACACCAGACCGAGAGTAGGTCTCTGAAGGTAAGCCATAATCTTCATGCCAATGGAGATGGTGATGTCTGGAACCTTTGTGCATAACCTGGACATAGCCGAGACCCCCAAGGAAATCTCTGGTCGAGTTCTCGTTGCAAGCCAAAGAAGCGCACCAGTACACGCCTGAGCTTTTCTGATCAGATCTGCATCTTCTGATCGTTGAAACTCTGCCTCCTCCTCCGGCAACGGCAGCTTAAAGTCCAATTGTTGCCGCACATCCTTCACTTCCCACTTTTTCACCAACTCCGCTTCATAGCTGTGCTGGTGAAGTCGATATCCACCTCCATTCTCCGGCCCATTTTGCTGGATCTCAAAGCCACAAAAAGTGATGGGTTGTTGAAGAGTCGCCTTCTCCGGCTTTGAGCACTCCCAAACCGATGCAATAGCATCCAGAGCACATGTGGCTACTTGAGGTACAGCTGCCAACAGAACATCATCAACATAGATTGCCATGATACCACAGTTGTTCACCTCCCCCGTTTCCAAACATGTTTCACGTAGATGCCACAAGTGTTGATCAGCGGCTTGATGGAAACTGCCTTTCCATTTCTTTCCAGCCTCTTCTCCGTGCCAGACCATGGAGGGGATCACGCTATCACGATGATCAGCCCAGTCTCTTGGGCTGGAGACTAACCCGTACATCGCAGCGTCTACCAACCAAATATCCTGATGAGATGCCACGCCCAATTTGACGTAGATGCCGGGGATGGACATCCCGATCAATTTGGTGCGGTCCTTCCTCTCAGCATTCAAAAAGGCACACTTGATGTCGGTGCAGTGTATGGCCCATTGTTTGAGGCTAGCATGCCTCACCACACTTCGAATTTGCGAAGCATCACATCCCTCCGCATATGTCGAAGTAGCAACCTCATCCTCATAGTTGCCACAGATGCAGGCTCTCACCTTTCTTTTTCCACCCATTTTCCTGGTGAACCACCTTGCTCGGCAGCTCCTCATACTTTATGCCACTCTCATTTGCCCATCGTTGTGCCTCAGCTCTAGACACTTGGCGAACTGCCTTTTTCTCCTCCACGATGGACTTGTACTCACTCATCATTGCCTCCTTCCAATCATCCCATTCTTTGTAGACCTGCTCTGTTGCTATGGTTTTTGTCACCAAGAAATTCTCAGACTCTTCTTCGTTTTTCTTCTCCAGGTCTATTGATCGGAGATGCAATTCCAAGTCCAACTTTTGATGGGCCAGCATAGAAAGCACTGGGACACACGCTGCATGGTCTGTGTCCATGTCATCCACCAACGTGCATTCCTCAGCCAAAAGTGTGGAGATTGCGCCATGCATGTGTAAAAGTCGTTTTTCTTCATCTTGATCTTCAGCTTCTCCACCATACTGCCTGTGTCTATCCTCCCCCGAGTTGGAATCCAACTCCAATCGTGCTACTTGTGGAACACCTTGTTTGCCCCGCAGACGCCGTTTTGAAACTTCGACATCCGATGGCTCATTGGCAGCCCTCAATTTTTCTTGCACCACCAAGTCCAATGTCAGGGTCTCTTCATTCTCATTGTTTTCAACCACCACATCTGTTGAGGCCAAAAATTTTCCATCCTCCAACTGTATGCAGTAGCCCCCTGATGTCAAAGAAGACCAAGGATCTGGACCCATAACCCGGCCCGGTGAGCGCTCCCATCGCCATGCTGCATAGCGCTGATTCCAGGACTTGCGCTTGACCAGCACTCGAGTATAAAAAGGTAGTAGATCTGGAACTGGATAGCCAACTTGCTGAAGCTGCCAACGCAATCGTCTTTCTGCTGCATGCCTGACCAAGATCGGCCATTGTTCTTCTGGTACATCATGAGCCCTCATCAGGACTTTGGCATGCCGCTTGACGATGCCGATTTCATTCTCGGCCCTTCCGTTGATTTTCCAGTCACTTCCAGAGGTGTATGTAGTCGTAATGTCACGACTGTGACACCACGCTTGTACTGACTTGGACGTCAGTTCTCTTGCTCTGTCAGCATGAAGTCGAAGCACAGGAAGTCCAAGGCTGCGAACTTTGGAGTAGATTTTTGCCAGCCCTTCTAAGAGGTGAGGAGTGGAGCGCGACGTGATGACCTCTGTGAAGGTTAAAGTCTTGACCTTCACCTGCTTGCAGTGCTCCACCAGTTTCATCCAGCTGTCGTAGGACTTCTTTGCCCTCTCTGTTGCCTGCTCATCAATCTCTTGCGGCTCCTCCTCCAACTCCACTTCAAGTCTTGGCAACTCACCATCTTCAACGTCACCATCAACTCCATCATCGTCCAACACTTCATCTAACGATGGTAGCGGAGCATCAGCAGGAGGAGAAGATTGACCTGGACCACATAGAGGAACATCATCCAAAGTTGTGGGAAATGTGTAAGATCCAACCAGGACATATGCACAATGTTGCCCAAACTGGTCTTTTCCTCGCTTGAGCTTGCCTGATAGGTCTACTGAGAGGCAGTACGCGCTTGGATGCTGGATTCTTTTGTGTGGTCGTGACCGGCCAGCTGCTTCCACGCAAACTTTGCAGTCCCTCCTCATAGGTTGGTGATCGTTGAGGATGTGAGCCTTCCATTTTGAGATTGCGATCTTTGATAATGGGCAAAGTTGAAACTGGCAGCCAGTGGAACGACTGTCATCACCAATGGAGTCCCGAGGTGCCTCCTCCGCAGAGCCCAGTGCCCCATGGTGACAACGTCCAGTGGCTAATGGCTTCAGGTTTCTCCTTAAACCTTCAACCAATGCTGCTTTCACGCCAGGTGCCCATTCAGACCACGTAGAAGACTCAGCTATGCGATCTGGTAAAGGTCGATCTTTCCAGGCAACTCGATGTTCACATGTTGGAGGAGTTTTTGCTCCTTGCAAAAGTTCGAAGCCCTTGATGTTGTGGCCAAAACTTGTCGGCTTTGGCTTGACATGACCATATGCCCCTTGCTCAAAGGAAGTCAACATCATTTGATACTTCTCCTGGAAAGCACGCCAGGCAGCTGTTCGCCAGACGCTCATGTATTGATGCTTTTTGACGTCCTCCTCAGAACGGTACTCCTTAGGATCTTGTGGTTGTTCCATGGCAAAGAGAACCTGATCACACCAAGATGGCTTGTTCTGGGTGGCCGTCATGTAGAGAAGCTTCATTCGAAACATCAACACTACATCGTCCTCCACCCAAGAGCGCTGCTGAGGGGACAAACTTGAAAGTCCATAGGGCTCCTGCTCACTACGCACAGGTTTTGGTCCATCATCTTCCGCATATCGACACGCAGAAACTGTCCTGCATGGTGGGCCACCAATGATGGCATGTACTGAACCCCGTGCTGCAAGCTGCATCAGGAACAGAAAGACGTGGTCGTTGAGCATGTCCATCTTTGGATTGATAACTCTATCCAAACAAACCACCACAGTGTCAGAGTCTTGGAGCTCTTGCCATGTCTTCTGATCCTTTCCGCTGTAGAGATGCAAGATGACCCGTCTTGCTTTCAACATCCTCCTCCGAAGACCTCTGTTCCAGGGGAGCTGTTCTGCATCGACTTCAATCACAGCTGGCGCAACTTTTTGACAAATGGCATCAGGAAGATCAGGAAATTCCTTCTTCAGCATGATTTGCAACAGTGTGGTTGCATCCAAATCCGGCAGGTTCTTAATCATGTCGGGATGTTGAACAATGGCACGTACCAAGGCACTTCTCGCTTTGGTCACACGGCTCTCATTCTCCAAGCGCTCCATCAGCTCCATGCCAAGACGGCAAGGCACCATAGGACATCCATTGACCACAGTAACCGCCACCTTGTCACCTTTGATGCCAACCATCTTGCACTCTCCCCCGCTCCAGGCGATGTCGTAACCCAACTTGGTCAGCGCACCCATAGGGAGAATGCCATTGCCAAAGCTAGTATCCTCAGGAGTCGAAAGCAGAGTTTCTGTACCCCGCTTCAGCCGCAGACTCGACGTTGTGCCTTTTGCTAATGCAACCACCGTCTCTGTCGCATCCTGCCATTCACTCCAAGAACTAGCCCTCCTCAGTGCATGCGTTGCGCCACTGTCTAAGAGCATCAGATCTGTAGGGCTGCGCAGCGGGTCTCCAATCTCCTGAAGGGTGATCATCTTGACATTGGGTAAGTGAAGTGACTTCAAGAGCTTGGTTGCTTCTCGAAGCAACTCATCCGTGCCACCTCCAGTCTCCGACTTTTTGTCATTCCCAGTGCCACCTCCAGTCGATGTAGCTGCTTGATCATTTTTGCCCTTGTTGTCCTCCTCCGCTCCAGCAGTGGTCATTCTATTGATGTTCTCTTCCTTCTTGGAGTTCCCCTGAGGACTGTCCTTGTTGAACAACTTCTGATTGCTGTCGTTCTTGGCTTTCCCCTTACCTTTCCCTTTTCCTTTGTTGCCACCTTTTTAATTTTTCACACCAGCTCCTGTCTCCTCTCTGTTTTCACCTCCTTCTCCCCCCACAGGTGGCTTCACCTGTGCCTTGGCTGGACAGTCAGCTTGAAGGTGTTGTGTCGAGCTGCAGTTGGCACAGCGCGACGCTCGATCAGAGACACCTTCCCATGGATGTGGCCATCGACATCGTTGACCTTGTCGGCACCCAGCTTCTGACATCCAAAACTTGCAGGGCCAAACATTTGCTCCAGTGGTTGTAGTTCTCGTGGTAGCGGAGCCTTGCAAAGCTTTGACAGCAGCTTTCGTTGGGGTTTTTGCCTCTGTCGGTGATGCTGTGGTTGTAGAGTGAATTGCAACTTCTGCTTCTGCTAGAAGGAGATCAAAAAAGAGCCAGACATTGTCCAGAGATGGTCTGATGTCCAAACTGCAGTTCATTCGGAAAGTGGCTATCCGAAAATTGGCCTGTGATGAATTCTCCACCACTGGCTTTGCAATGCCATCCAAAGTGCGAACCAATAGAAGAGGATCTGGAAGTTGAGCACACAATTCAGAAGCCCTTGATGCCTTCCGTTTCCACAAGCGCAGAGCCGCCACCACATCTTGGTTGGATTTGACGACTGGGATTGTTGTAAGGTCTTCCAAAAGCCTTGATTTCTCCAGCAGCCCTCCCGGTTGAAAAGTTCGCATCACGCGAAACAAGATGGCAGTGGTTGAAAGCTCTCTAGTGGCAATGACTTCATCCTTGATGGCCTTCGGCACTGATTGCAGCAAGAGGCTCGTCACCCGCTGATCTAAACGCTCAAAACCAGAGGATAGAGCTCCATTCTCCGGGGCAGCAATCTTCAACCTGGACAGAGGATCAGCGTGTAGCCAACGAGCATACGTCGATGTCGTCGCATCCATCACCCTCCTCCACCAGCTTGCTGCATTTTTCGACAGATCTCCAATCAGCGGCTCCAATTGAATGAGCCAATCGCCAGCTTCCAGACTTGCATCCCTTCCATCTGGTGATGTCAAAGTTGGTAGTTGGATGGGAATGCCTTTAAGGTCACCATCCTCCACCACTTCTCGATCTTGCCGAAGAGCTCTACTATGATGTGGAGCTCCCCCCAATTGATGTTGGATGCCAGCCCGATCTTGTTGATATACTTCTCCAAGCTCATGCATCGCTGCATCGTCAGCCCGAGCTCCATGACATTGATCACCAAGCACATGCTTCGCTGCCTGGTCAGCCCGAGCTCCATGACATTGATCACCAAACGCAGTGACGCTGCAAGCCCGAGCTCCTCCAAAATGATCTCCAAGCTCAGATGCCATGTGAGCCCGATCCGGAAGACGGGATTCACCATGGGCCTGCTCAGGGCCAGCTCTTGCATGGAGACGTGGATCACCAAAGGCCTGCTCAGGACCTGCCCGACCTTCAAGAAGATGACTACCAAACACTAACGCAGCATCAGCCCGATCTTGATGGTATTCAGTATCACGATGCCGCTGACCATGCAACACATCCGACATTCCAGATGCAACATTTCGACGCATGTATGTGACAGCTTCTTGATCATCCCTAGCTTTCTCAGCTTCAGTTTGAAAAGGTCTGGACCAGTAACTACCTTGAAACGACCTTGACCTCATCGCCTCGCTATGCAGTTTCTCTCTCAAAGATGCCACCTCTTGCTCCAACCAGAAATTCCTAGCAGTTCTAGGTGTGCACGCTCCCCCACCCACTCTGTATGCTGCCTCTCCCAAGACTCCTCTGAACTTTCTCGGAGGCTCCAACGCACATTCATAGTTGCTCAGCTCAGGAGGCCACGCAGGAAGTGGCGGTGGGTCAGGCGGCGGTGGACCGCTGGGAACCCGGGTACCATTTGGGGTACAATTGAAAGACTCTGGTGACATCCATGCCATGGTTTCATGTGTAGGTGGTGCTTTTCTAGGTGGTGACAACAAGGTGCTAGCATGTCCAACCCATGACGACGGAGCAGCCAGTCGAGACTGTTGATCTTTCTGTTCTTTCAATTGTTGAATCTCTCTCATCAACTTGTCATTCTGACTCTGGAGCCTAGCCGTCTCCTGTTGAAAATGTTGAAGCACTTGTTCACCAAGTTCATCTTCTACTGAACTATTGCGTTTTTCACCACATTCATTTTTTCCATGGATCTCATCATTGTGGGTCACACCACCCTGTGCCCTCCTTTTCCATGCCCTCTCTGGTTTCTTCCCAGTGTCCTCATCGTGACCACGTTCCATTGAAGCTACCTTCGTGCCCTCATTGGATTCAGTCTCACCCAACACCATGCTCTGAGGCTTCTCAGGTTGCGCAGCTCCAGGCGTCTCAAACGGCGCCGTCTGCTCTCCCAACTCCCCACCCTGCTGACCGCTTGGTTCACCCTGCAGAGGTCTAGGAGATTCCAAGTCATCATCTTGGGGTATCGGTGTTGAATGGGCATCTAAATTCAGAGGACGTAGGTGTTGTAGAACATGTTCACCCTGGGCTCTATCACTCCAGAAAGGATTGCTAGGTGGCACCGATGATGATCGCCGCATTCCATTAGGAGTCATGGGGTGCCACTTGGGCTCATAACCCTCGCAAGTTGCAAGGGCACCCTTTTACTCTTGAACTCAAAATGCCTACAAATGTCACAAGATGTCTGCCGCATATGCACAGATACTACACTTGATCATAGCCTGCACTTAGCTTCTTGTAACGGGAATTCGTCATGACAGAAACGGTCATTTGGACAAGCGTCTATGTGACCTCAGCATGACATCACTCTAAATGATGTGACTCTTTGTAATATTTCCCCACCTGCCAGGTGAGGGTTGTTAGATTTTATCTAAGTTGCCTTCTCCTGCCTGCCTCCTCTCCTCCTCTCCTCCTCCTCTCGTCGTCCTCCTCCTCTCGTTGTCCTCCTCCTCTCGTT
>Ga0126342_10002334_pt1 | contig 29358 bp, 27 predicted proteins | sample Cyp1metagenome_FD_92528 | JGI IMG/M metagenome (GOLD analysis project Ga0126342, IMG submission 92528) | Coral microbial communities from Lord Howe Island, Old Settlement Bay, Australia - Cyphastrea 1 metagenome | ecosystem: Host-associated > Invertebrates > Cnidaria > Coral ...
GATAGAATGCCAGAAGATTTGCCAGATAGAATGCCAGAAGATATGCCAGAAGATATGCCAGATCACATGCCAGAAGATATGCCAGATAGAATGTCAAATAGAATGTCAGAAGATATGTCAGATGGAATGCCAGAAGATTTGCCAGTAAGAAAATGTATAAATGTCATGGTGGGGATCACACGAAGTAAAGTAATTTCCCTGCAACTAAGGTGCACCAAATTTATTTATTTAGATAGATACTTATATTATATACCCTCAGTAAATTAGCAAAGACCGTGAACATTGCCAATTTTAGTGGGCACTATATATACATTATATAATACATATTCTATGATAGAATCTTAATAATCTTCCAACCTCCATGGCAGGGTCAAACTGTTAGTTGTGGCCATTTGTGGCTGCATATGGCTGCCTGAGAGACGGTCTCCAGCCTGACCCAAGGAACAAGTTGTCGAAGGCGGGATTTTTGCCATGCAGCCAGCCGCCCAAGCAACCTGACATGGAACTGGATTCAGCTGCCGATGGATGGATATGTCATGATGCGTCGGAAAATGCGGGATATATCCAAGTTATGGCACTTTTTGTGGGGGAAAATGATGATAAGCCATCAAGTTGAGGGGTTTTCTCCTATAGATGTTCAGAGAAACCCGAAGAATGGGGCGGGGCTTCCATGGAGCATGGGGTACCGAAGGCATTCGTGGCATCCTCTCCGCTACCAAGGATGCCACGGATGTCGGATGCGGACTGGGAATTGCAGCTTGGAGTGGAATCTTCCGGGGTGCATCCCAATGCTCAGCTCGTGGTTTTGGGCCGGGTGGTTTGGAAGTTCCGGGGGGCCGGGCCGGCCGGGCCGGGTGGTTTGGAATGTCCGGGGCCCTTTTCAACTGGGACTGTCACTATGGGTTCCCATGAGCTTCTTTTGTCGTTGGGCTAGTTGGCTGGTCCAGCATGACTGAGGATGCTGTACAAAGACCACCCAGTACCTTTGACTGTTCCCTGGCAGTTTGGAAGTTTGGTGCTGAGAATCAGTGAGAACACAAGAAATGGGGAAGCATGGGACTTTAGCCAAAAAATGTGGTTTAACCGGCAAGAAATTTGAGGTTATACCAAGTGAGACCTGAAATAGTGTTGGTTTAAAGTTTAAAACCAAATTTAACCAATCATTCTGAATTATGACTGGAGGATGGCAACGTGCTGGGGATATTCCAATTAACAGGGGGAACAATAATGGGGAAAGTGTTGTAGGGGAATATTTAGAAACCTTGGGCACGGTAATACCCGGTAATACATATTGTTTTTGTAGGGAAATATTGAGAAGAAAGGATGGCTTCAGTTCCGTACAGTTGGCCAAACATACATACCATCATGCCACGGTCAGACTTGGGCAAATTGCTCATATTCAGCCATATAGCGATTTATAATGATTTATACACGTTTCTTTACCCTCAAATAGATAAATAAATACATATACCATTCTAAGTATGATAATACATGGTTCATAATATTAGGGGTTTATATAGCCATTCCATGAATTACAGGAATTATCATGATATCCAGTTCATCTCTATATTCTTATTTATCATTATTATCTCAATATATATATATATACACATCTATCATTATACGTAGTATTTTCTTTAATCATATTATCATACTATCATATTATATATGTGATAGTTTAAATGTTCTTCATATATCTCATTTCTTCTATTATTATTTTTAAGTAAATATATAAGTCATATATTGTATATCATTGACTATCATTATATGAATTATATGACTAAATGGATCAACATTAATATGATGTATATTAGGACTATGCATTAGCATATATCCCCTTTATTATACATTATATATTAGGACTCTCACTAATATAACTGGTTGGTGGTTTGGAACATTTTTATTTTCCCCAATAGTTGGGAATGTCATCATCCCAACTGACGAACTCCATCATTTTTCAGAGGGGTAGGTATACCACCAACCAGATAATGTATATATGTATATATATATAAACCATTATATAAACCACCATTATGTGTATATATATATATATACACCATGATACTGTAATGTATATTCTCATATCCTCATTATATGACTTCCCTATCCTAGGTCACCCCGAGCCAGCGCTCCTCAAGTCGTCGTGAGCCAAACGGCACCTGGAGAGGAGCGACTCGGCGACACGTTTTTTTCCAAGCCATGAAATGGGGAGAAAAGGAGAGAAACACCGAGAAACACCCAGATTTCTCCGGAAAAAACTTGAAGTTTGGTGTTTGGAGAAGGAAAGAGGGATATTGAATGGGGACAGGGGACAATGTTTGGTTGACTGGATTGTCTTTTCATCGGTAATCTGATCATTACTACTATGACCATAATATGACCATCATATGACCATATTTGTGAACATCATGGGCCATGAATCATGGGGGTTTCTGATGTTTTCTGACCTGATACTGGGTCATCCCCCGATTCAAAAAAACCGCCATGGGCAAATCACAACGAGGTGCCTAAAGCCTCATCCGTGCGCCTTTGAGTAGTCGAGCCGTTGGAAAAAGAGATGTGGAGCTGGGAGCGGCTGGGGCCCAGTGCTGGTAGCGCAAAAACCTCCCAATCTGATGGTTGATCACATCTGATGATAGTTGATAAATCAGAGGTGATAGTTGATATATCCAAAACACAACTGGATAGTCTGGATAGTTGAGAAATCCAATCTGCTGAATCTGTCCCTTGAGGAATTGTTCTAGGGGATGGGATGCAACATGATGCCCACTTATCCAAGCTTCCAGGCCAAGACCATTCGAAGATACCCACGGGATCCGGACCTGCAGATACCATGGGCCAATGTTCTTCCATGTTCTTCCTGGAGGGGCTTCTTTTTCGAGCCACAAATTGAGTTAAGTTATTCGTGAAAACGCGCACATTTTTTTTTAAATATATATAATTATATATATATAGATACAGTGACCCTGAAAAAGATAGAGTTTAGTTTTGAGTTGAATAAATTATCAGAGTTTCTCACTACTTTAGATGCTGGTTGGTGGTTTGGAACATTTTTTATTTTCCCATATGTTGGGAATAATACTCCCAACTGACTTTCATATTTTTCAGAGGGGTAGGTATACCACCAACCAGGATATCAACACCGAGGATCTTGGGCCTCACTCTTCTGCTGACTCCTGGCTGAATGTAGACCCAAGATGTCAAGGGGTTGGAAGGCTACTTTCCCGCCATGGGCTATTCTCAGGGTCTACGGTAGTTGGGGGATGGTAAACCCATGGTAAATCCCTGTTTCATTCGTGTGAAAGTCGGAATTATTGCTGCTGAATGTCCACCCATAACCATCCACAAACAGTCAACAACCAGTAACTATTCCCCATGTTGGTCCAAAAGGTCCACTCTCCCTTTTTCTATTGGTTCTAGACCCACTACCCATGGAAAATCACCATCTTTCAGTTCGGTAAATCAACGATTTCTATGGGCCATTTTCATCAATTTTCCATAGGCAAAACTGTAACAAAGTACCAGAGGCCAGAGGCTATTCATTTATCAACCATTTAACCATGAAGAAAACCATTATTAGACCATCATAACAATGTTATGAACCATCTATCATCATTGGGCGGAAGAAAAATCCCCATAGGAACTGTGGCATGGCCCTGATGCAGCTGTGGTGCCTTGGACGAAGATACGAAGATGGGCCGTGTCGTCCCATCAAAGATGGGTTGGAAGTTGTTCAGATGATTTACTGTACCCTCGGGTGCTCGTAACTTAACACAGCTATCGACTATAGAAAAATCAAGATGCCTCAACTACTAGATGGTCTTGATTTACCATCTAGTTTAGTTATGTTTAGTTGATTTACCATGATTTACCGAACTGAAAAACCATATATAACTGATTTTCCGACACTTGGCCATGATAAATCAGCCATGGAAAATTGCTGGTGATTTCTTGGAGCTTAACCGCCTCATCATCCATGATGTTTTAAAACAACAAACTATGGGGGTTAATGCTGAAAATTTTGGGGGGATAGTTTACTTTAATATAAAACTCTATAGTTATATGGGGTTTGTAAACTATATAGTTTACAACTTTTGAGAGAACTTAATCTTTTTGTGATTTAAACGATATATCTGGAAGCAAGAGGGCTCATGCACATGAGCCAGCGAGCGTGGCTGTACAGGATGTCGCGTTTCTCACGCTTTGGTATATATATATATATCAGCATCACCCAATGCAGTATGATCACGCCCATCTCACCTGATATTTGACCATGCATGTCTTTTTCTTTCCAGACTTCGTTTTTTTTTTCAAGTCAAACAACACGCGAGTAGCAAGGACCTGTGACATACAAAATCTTCTAACCAGCTAAAAACATCTAAGAACTACCCTAAGGCAAAGTAACATAGATGTGAAATACCTTACCTGTTTTTAGAAGCCGCTTGTGGAGTACAACAATAGAAATCTATTTCTATTCTTTTTCGTCAATTCTCAAAAGTTTTCGGAAATTCTTCAATTCTTTTCAGGCAATTCTTTTCATATTCTTCAATTTTTGGACAATTCTTTGGAATTGACAGAAGAATTGGAAAGAATTGGAAAGCATTGAAAGAAACAATGGAAAGAATTGAACAGATTTGAAAAGAATTGAAAAAAATTGTAAGAAAAAATGGAAATTGACAGAAGAATTGGAAAGAATTGAAAAGAATTGAAAAGAATTCTGAGAAAAAAATGGAAAGAAAAAATGAAAAGAATTGAGAAGAATTGAAAATAAATTGAAAAGAATTGTAAGAAACAATGGAAATTGACAGAAGAATTGGAAAGAATTGAAAAGAATTGTAAAAAAAATTGAAAGAATTGAAAATAATTGAAAAGAATGGTAAGAAAAAATGGAAAGAATTGAAACGAAGTGAAAATAATGGTAAGAAAAAATGGAAAGACTTGAAAAGAATTGAAAAGAATTGTAAGGACAAATGAAAAGAATTGGACAGAATTGGAAAGAAACGTAAAGCATTGTAAAGAGTAAGTATATTTAATATTATTTAATATTGTTTTTAATTAAGGTAATGAAAACTTAAACCATTATAATTCTCTTCAATTCTTGACATATTCCCGGGGACATACGTTAGAGGCCTTCTAAAAACAGCCAAGAAATACCAATGGTTTCCCTTGGAAAATTATCCACATGGGTGTTTCATTACCATTTTGGTTTACAGGGTACATGAAATTTTCCTGTGTCTTAAGATGGCCCTTTTATCAGATTTTACCCTCACTTCTAGTTATTTTTTCCTGCTATTTTCTACAACCAAGAAAAAACCCAGAAAAGCACTAAGCTATATACACGTTCTCCATCTTTATCCAATAAATTGTCATGTCAAGAGTCAAGAACCAGATTTGTCATAATTTCAGATTTATCCAATTTTTGATTCTTGACATATCACGCCTTACCAATTGGTGACTGGATGATTCAGAATCCAGAAATCCCCCAGGATTTGTCGCAGCGGAAGCTTTGGCGGCGAGCTGCGCGGGCTGCCGCCTGGATTTGAGGGAGAGGGATACCAATGTTCAACTCCAGTGAAAGATACCCTCCGGCAAACATACAAAAACATCAAACAACTATGGAAATCAACTACAATGTTGAATGGATAAACGGATAAATGGATCACAATGTTGAATGGATAAATCAACTACAGTATAAATTTCCATGTTCATCCATTTTTAATAGTTATGTTAAATTACTGTACCAGAGGGTACTTTGAACCAGGACAGCCATGGAGGTTTGACTCCAAAATGATCATCTGGTTATGGGGAACAGCTGGTAATGTTGGTAGTTGTTTGGTACAGCTTAATTCGAATCTGCGATTGAATCTGCTAGCCAGCAATATTTTTTGGTTCTCTAAGGTTGGCCATGAAGAACAGGGGTATTTGACATCAAATTTGGGGGACTTAAGTGACTTAAGCCATCAATTTTCTGGTGGATTTAGGAGATGCTGTTTGGGTGAAGGACCCATTTCTCACGTCTCCATTCTGGGTCAATGAGAGAGAGTCAGCCCCCAGGCCGGCCCTCACTGGGCATGGTCATGCAGGATGGCCCCCCAGTTATAAGTTGGTTTATAAACCATTATAAGCCCCATGAACTAGTTCGTTATATCATAGTTATATCATGGCTATATCTACCATAAACCACAATGCGGCATCTGAACGCTATCAAACGGGGGCCCATCCTGTGGGGAACCGACAGATCTATGATGGCTATGCCTGAGCTTTGTAAGCGTGGGATATACTGCATAGCCAAACAGTATAAATATCCAAACATAAAATGACATAATGGATTTGGTTCGTTTTTGTGCAACTTTTTTTTTGCATATTTGGTGCGCTCTCTGATGCGTCAACCAAACCCGGCAGTGGAAGATCCGTTGAAAAACGCCATTTGCAATCGCGATGTATTATCCATTTGTAGATGGCTGTTCCATGCTGTTCCTATTTCCCAGCCATATTTGACTAGGTCCCAGCTGCGCACCTAGGGACCTAGTGCTAAGGTCCATCCTCTTTGTGCCAAGGTTGAGCGTTTGGTCGAGAGATTCTGAGGATGAGGAGCAGTTTGTTCCTGCCCAATGGACGCTCGTCCAGTGCAGCTATTAGCTATAAGTTGCCAGGGTACTTGGTAAATCAACCCAGTTACAAGTAGGGTAAGTAGGTGCGATGTCCGTTCAGAACTTGTGTGAACCAATCTGCTTACTAGCTGGGGTGAACCAATTAATTACCATGTTGAGGCATGGTCATTCACCATTTTTTGACCATGGTCGGCGTGTGCTTGGCACTGTGATCAAGATTGAGTCATTTCATTTTCTGTCACTGAGGGATTCAAGCAGCTTTTGCTAAAAAAAAATGGGATGTCGCAAACCATGCAGGAGCCTTGTATTGCTTGAAATATCTTGAAATTCTTCAGGTGTTGACTCCATGGTTTCCACCACAACTCTCGAAAAGTCAATCTTCAATTGCAAAACCTGAGAAAAAAGATAGTCTGCCTTTAACATTATTGTACCATTATATTTTAAAGATGGGTTATTTTACTTTTCTGCATCTTCTTGGGGGGTACCAACCACATCAGAGTCCCAATTCTTGTTCCGTTGGTTCAACATGGGCGGTCACTTCATACAAAGTGGTGCCCCCTAGTTTGAAGTTTGTTTAAACATCTCGTAACCATCCATTCCCTAGAGCTATTTTTGATTAATTTTGATTATACCTACCACGCACACAATATATACACAATATATACACAATATATACATATTCCAAAGGTGATCTGACTTCACCAACTGAGCTTCGCTTGGGCCGCGATTTGACCAAGGATCGGCACCTCGGCATACAGCGATGCTTCGGGCCCGTCGGGGTCCGCCAGCGAGGAGGTGCTTCGCCTTGCGGCATGGGGGGTGCCATTGTCAACCAAAACGGCAACAAATGGCGGTTCCCCGGTTCCCCCATTTTCTTGAATTAGTTTTGGCCAGTTTGGAGTACCTTAGTGCCCGGCACCACCACTAGTGCATTGTTTTTATAATTTTTTATGACATTGAATTGAGAAAACCGGGTACGCATAATGTGTGTGTATATATGTATATATGACCACACACTCTCTCTCTCTCTCACACACATATATATATATATATATACACGTTAATATATATATATACACGTTAATATATATATATACACATAATGTTGGATAAACCTGACCATTGCTGTTGCGACGAGCCTTTTGGTTATTGGAAGCCAAAAAACTCAGCCGAATCACCAGGGAGTGGTACCAAACCAGCCCCAGGATGCCAGGTGGAACCCAGGTGTGAACCGATGCGGAGCACAACATCATAATAAAACCTTCCTGAACCGGTAGCTTCTGAATTGATCCGGCATAGGGCACTGATGGGCACTGCAAAATCCAGCGCTTGAGCTGGGTTTTTCACCTCATTTTCCCCATAAACTGCATACATTGCGGAGAATTTCAGGTCGACCCCCATTTCCCAAGCCATGTCGAGACCACCTTCCCGCCAGGAACAGCCATGAGATGAGGGAGCCAAAGGGAGCCGTTTTTTTTTCGTAGAAGTTACATCAGCAAGGGGAAGACGTGATAGCATGAATATATAATACAGTAATATATATATAGATGAATTATTATGAATTGTAGATGGAGCTGAGGCTATTTTGTGTTCCGTAATGTTGAGCTGTGTTGAGCTAGTTTTGTAGTGTATCGACGGGCGGCCATCAGGGAAATCCAGCTCGAATCACATCGAATCACTATCAGCTACTTCAGCACGCTGGAAGCGATGTACATAAGATGGGCAGCTGGCTAAACAAGGCTGGCCTTGGGCTGGTCAGGTCGCAAAACGTCTGGATCTATGGAATTAGGAAAATCTGAAGAAATCCTTAGGGAATAGCAAAAAATGAAGAGACACAGAAGGTTCAAGTCTCAGCTTTGGGGTGTATAGAAATTATAGAACAAGCATCCAGTCCACCTTTCAGGAAAAATGTAGATGGCTATGTTCGATTTGGTGAAGGAAAATTTACAACCGTTCTTTAAATCGATCAATCATGTCCTGAATCATCGTCAGCCAACCTTTTGGGACTTTTGCCAAATTTCACTACCAGAGGGTCAACCCTCGAGACCTGCACGGCCGCGCCCTCGCCGACGCCTGGTTCAAAACTTGGAAGCGGGCGAAGGCTTAAAAAGAATGGGCGTCCTGGGTGAAATCCTTACCACCAAAAGGATGGTGTTGAAAGAGTTGAAAGCCTAAAAATCATGGATCAACATGGATCAACATGGATCACCTGGTATCACCTAACTGGTGCAGGATTTCTTCATATTCCACTGCTTGGGTGATCCCCACTGGGACCAAAAAAAATCGAGCACGACCTCAGGCCTGGGGATGGTGCCGCCGGGTCCTCGGTTGTGTAGACAGCACCAGACAGGTTAGTACCAAGAAGTATCAAGACATCTAGACATTATGATTACCACACATGAAACAGAGAGAGCACCAAAGTATCACATATTGCGGTTTAAGTCTAGTTTATGTATGTTTACGTGACATAATGCTGCATATGTGGATGCATACATATGACGGCGTGGGTGTGTGTGCGCATGATGTTTACAGCACATAGAAGTGATAGAATGATTTTAAGGACATTTGGATATACATGTCGGCACATCAAGAGTATGTTGGAGTTATGACACACTTCACACGATTCTTGTGCACATTTGCAGCTACGTAGCTTAGTATCTCTACTCTTTGGTCATCTAGTCTGGGCAGGGTGGACAACTCCAGGTGTTGGGAGTGTCCATTTCGGATGGTGAATATGTATGAATATGTCACAGAAGCGAAAACCATCGAAAACTCATGAAAAGATAGGCCCAATCCACAACAAAAACAAGCTTAGTCTTTGACAATACGTGCCAGATTTTGAAGGAGCCATGTGTCCTACTCATCAGCTTTCTATGCTGCAAAAGCAGGCTTTTTCCCATCTTCGATCGCGCCTGCCGCTCCCTTTGTCTTCGCATGAGCCACTGAAACATCAATCCATGTGCTGAACGAATCTCCAACTTTGGTTGGTACATATCCAATTGTAATCTCATCTCCGATGTTCATAGGCTAACATTGAGGCTAAATCAGCCGTTCTGTTGGTTCAACCATGTTCAACCAGACATCACCCATATTTTTTGTTGGCTTGGTGAAGTAGCCACCCCTCCCAACACTTTTCGTGGTGAAATCAGTGAAAGGTGTCCCTTTTTGCCGGGCGAAGAAGTGCTGACCTTTGGGACGGTGAAGGTTGGCCGGCGAAAAGTTGGATTTTTCCAGGGTAGCTCAGATTCGCCATGTAGGAACTACATTTGGGTGCTTTGAAAAGGCAACAAGTCTAGCTGCTATAGCCATATATATATATACCATTATATACCATTATATACCATGCATGGACATACATGGATGATCTAAGTGCTGTTTTCATATATATATATATATATATGTGTGTGTGTGTTGAACGACTCTTGGGAAAGAGTTTTTGGTGTCCGGGAAGCGGCTGCATGTTCCATCCTTTTCCCAGATGGGATGGTCAGGGGTGGATAGCCCAGTTGCCATTGCAGTGGTCAATCTCATCCCCCTGATGGACAAGGTTGAGAACAACCACCCCTATCCCTACAACACTGAATCATATTATATTAGGTCACTATTGTTTTGTATGGCGTAAGTCTTTTCATTCCATCTATTATATTCATGTCCAATCTGAATTTTGCTAAATTCATGTGGGCCTTGATCAAAAGCGAAAAAGTATAGTCATTGGATGATATACTCATATTGGACTTCATTTTCGGATCTGAAACCATTCAGTCGTATGGGCCCTTGAAGTGGATAGTTCAGATTCAGACCCGCAAAAATGACCAGCAGTTTGAGGGCCCAGACAAGTGCTGCAATGGATCCCAATGGTACGAATTTCATGACCCATATTGCAAGCGGCTGAAATATTCATATGGAAACTGGTTCAGTACGTGTTTTGTTAATGGCTACAAAATGCCATAAATAAATCTAAATTTTAAACGTAGCTATATCATTCCAGTTATGTACAGGCATGTATAGCTATCTCTACAGCTGCCTCCTGTTCTGACTTCTGACCTGCGGATATCATGCTATTCTGGCGAAAAGGGCTACATAAATCGCTGGCTAGGCTGGCAGAGGGCCCACAGCTGGGAGTTGCAAGGCAGGCTGAGGACGTAGCTGGAAAATATGGGAAAGATCTGCCAAAAATGAGAGTTTTCATAGGAAAATCTTCGGGATGGCGATGGAGAGAGAGAGATAGGGAAATCTTCTACAAACGAAGGTTTAGAGATAGGAAATCATCTAATCTGCCACTTTCCCCAGCCTGCTTCTTCTCATGAAGCATTCGCATCCAAAGTGTTGAATGCAGCATGAGGTTTATACCATCTGGGACATACACATATATATCTGTGTGTGTGTTGTTATGTGCATATGTAATTACACACACATATATATAATATGATGCAACCAAATGGGACAACATTCGAAGAATGTGGACAGAATATGGAACATTGATACTACATATATTCTACACCCCTTCCATCTTCAACCTTCTTCGCCGTGTATGCCACAGGGCGTGGACGGCCTGTGCTCGCTCTGCGAAGACCCTGACCTCTGCCTGGCCTATGCGCTGTGCCCTATTTGTCGCCAGGTGCCACGGGGCTGGGTGGAAATTGCCATTAAGACTTGGGGTTTAGTGGGGTTTAAGGGGATATAATTGAAGTGGAGTTTCCTAGTTTGGGGTTTCATCTCGAACATTGGACATCAGTCGCAATTACACTCGAACAGCAGTGGAGATTATAGCCATAGCTTCCAACCAACTTAATATGATAGTTGGGTGCATTGGAAAATAGGGTATGCCCGCAAAAAAAACAACATTGTCATGCGAAAGTGATGATGAGCCAGTGGATATAGGGGTGCATGATTTTCAGACAAGCCAAATTTAATTACGAAGCGCGACGATAAACAATAGGATTTTGATGGATTTTGGAATATTTTGGATATGCCCTTTTTTCAGACAAACCCATGATGGGGTGAGAGTTTTTTTGGGTCATATAGTTGGTGGAAAGTTGGTTGTAAACCATCAGAACCAAGTATGGACTACAAAAACCTGGCGACCAGCCAGGATTAGCAAATATGTGGGCCTCGACAGTGATGGACAATATGAATCTTTTTCTGGAAGGGGGCCTCAAGATATTCAACTTCGTTTAGAGCTATATATATATATATCTTATCAATAGGGATTCATTCATGGATACCCATGGATATCTACAGTTAGATGGGGGTCACCAAACAGAACTGACTGAGAGGGCCCATCCTGGAGAGATGAATGATCATGATAGATCCACAGTTTTGGGAATGACTGGAGCTGATTGAGTTAGCAAGGGGTCGTTAACTAAGCCCTCTAAAGTGCGGCTTAAAAAAGCTTAAAACATGTCTTTCCCTCTTCCGCAAGCATTAGGATATACTAACATATACCCAACCTGGTTATGACCAACAGTTTGCCATGGTTTTTCGATGGCCCTAATCGAAATAGATGCTTCATGGCCCGCTCAAAAATGATCGACTCACCGGGAAATCCAACGATTTTCCGCTGGCCGCGTCAGGCTGTTGCGTATTACGTTAATGTCAGGTAGTCCTCTGAGTTAGATCCGGGAAATTTCCTGTCCACCATGATTTTTGTAGACAAACATCGTTGTTTTACATGTTGTAACCCACTGGAATTAAGCGGATAAAAGGAAGAGAACCAAAAATTGCATTACGTTCTGCATAAGAGATCCCCAAATTACATCCAATTATGGCTTTAAACATTTTTAACCAGTGACCAGTGGTGATCGCGATGCTCCGAAGGTCTTGAGCGCTTATGCGCTCTGCCCCTGCTTTCCCTGCTTCAACTTCTATGCACGTTACCGTGTGGCCGGCATGGCTATCGGCAGGGGTGGCATGGATTCAGGACCCTTTTGTCATCAAACATGGCTCGGCATGGAGGTTTCGATATGTTTCAATAGACAAATATAATCCATTAATACGGGAGTTTCCAGCTTAAGCCATGGAGCTGATTTCCAGAGGGTAGCCCAATATTTTGGTTTAGAGGTTTCACTATGTTTCAAGTATATATGCAGTATATATATATATATCTATCTCTCTCTCTCTCTCTCTCTGCGTGTATATGTTTTGCAACATTTCATCCGAATAATGTCAACCCTAGGCCCTAAGGTTGTTTAATTGGGAGGGTACCAGGTACCATTGAAGTATCAGAGAATGGGAAAAGTATACCCTATAGGTATCCTACCATAAGTATCAGAATAGGATACCATTGGTATACCCTACCTGTTGGAGGAGTAACCCCCCATCCATTAACCGATGGGCCGATGGGCTTTCGGATGCCGATCGGCAGCCGGGCCACCAGACATCCCACAGGCCTCTCCAAGACAGGCCGAGCCAAGATTCCCTTGGACCGGGACTGCCAGGGGCACCTGGAGGGTTATTTTTCTGCCACAAAATAAGCGGCCCAGAGACCTATATGGAATATGCATGATGTAAAACATATATATCATTATATATCACACATGTAAACATATGCGTACACAATCTTACTTGTATCATCTTCACAAATAATGTGTATATATATATATATATGTGTGTGTGTGAGATAAGATATTATGTGATCATCTTTGTATGGGTCAACAGCTGGGTAATCTGGTGAGCACCAAATGGCTGGATGAGATGAGGTGCACAGCAGGAAGCTCGCGGATGTGGTGCAGCTTCCATCCTCTCCGGCTCTGCCGGGGAGCTCAAAAATAGATGGTATACCCTCTGGTAAACTAACATAACTATGGAAAGATCCACCATTTTTAATGGGAAAACTCACTATAAATTGCCATTTTCAATAGCTATGTTAAATTACCAGAGGGTAAATCTGAATAATCTATAATAATCTATCATATCTATGGAACCATGGCCCGTGAAAGCACATTATTGACTGGAAAAAAGGTGATTTTCCATTGCCGTGTCAGTTTAAAGTTTAGCGGATGGTAAGGTAAAGGTCTTTAACTGATTGAATCTCCTTAAGATGCCCTTCGTCTCGTACTATGGGGCTCATCAGTTCAGTAGATTTACTGCGCTTGGTGCAGTGGGGAGTTAGACAGAGGGAGCACCGGCAGCAGATTGCAATCGGCCAAGCTCACCTTTGCCCAATTTTACGAACGAGATATTCCAACCCCAGCTTGCTCGCCCATAAAACGTTTCGATTCATACCCAAACCTCACGCATTCAGAAAGTGCTAGTTTTCGGTAAGACCTATGCCTCACTGAACCACTACCAACCCCAGGGAAATCATCTTAAATCAATTTCTTGGTTATATAAATATATTTTTTCTTGTGGTTAAATCCTAGCCTTTTTTGATGGCAAAATCGACCCAAATCTGCCGGGGCATGCTGCAGCGCCTGAGCACAATAGATAGTGTTGGTCATGTCATGTCCCATGTTTCCTTTATGTTTATTTCCCATATGCACTCCCCATCAAATGGATCAAATGGTTGGTGATGGTTGGTGTCTATTTTAAAAATGGTCATGGACAAAAACAAGTTTTAAACATGGTCATGGACAAAAAACACGCATAGAATCGTATAGCTACTATAGTTTCGTATTTCCATCTAATTCCATACATCATTCTTGGTTTTTCGCATGGTTAACGGTTCAACCTATAGGGTTATCCCTTAGCGGCAGCCGAGGCAACAAGTTGGCGCGTTTTTCGGCGACCTGCCGTGATGGCTGCTGGGTTGGCTCAAAACTGTATGTAGATGTTACATTATATATATAGTATGATATACCCTCTGGTTATTTAACATAGCTATTGAAAATCACAATTTTTCATGGGTAAATCAACTATAAATGGACCATTTTCCATAGCTATGTTAAATAACCAGAGGGTATCATAAACATCAAATCTGGGCAAAACTGCTCCAAGTGCTCTCCTCTCGAGGCGCGTGCTATATATTACATGGTATATACTGGGGTTTCCATCAATGGGACTCAATGGGGGAATCCCCAACATAGATGATTTAGAATGGACAATCCGAAAGTAAAATGAATGAATTAGGGGGTTTACCACCATTTTAGGAAACCTCTATATATAATTATGACACTTTGAATATATAATATAGATATAGATGTAGATATAGATAGACAGATGATAGAGAGAGAGAGAGAGATAGATATATAGATATATAGATAGATTCGCAAACAAGTAATACCCTTACTGTGAAATCACTGGAATAACGATTGCGGGGTTTATCATCCCCCAACGGCCGGTCTGGTCTTAGTTTCAGCTATTTTAAGGTTAGTGCATTGACACCGCCAGTAATGACAAATAATTAGTGAAAAATAATTGCGAAAAATAATTATGACTATTATGACATGTTTTTTGACATGTTTTTTTTCTGGATACGTTGGTGGCTGCTGTAGCTGTCCAACTCATCCAAGATGATTTGGATGTTTTTGCATTTAAATTTGTGCATTCCGCCCATCAGTAACTTACTCATCGTTTATAGAACCCCCTAAAAATTGTTTAAACATATATTTTACCACTAATATCTAGCATTACTGGTATAGGCTTTCATTGCCTTGGGGTTCTACAAGCAGTTTGCAAAGACGTTGTGCTGGGGAAGCCCACCCAGAGACCATCAATGACGATCGCACCAGCTGGCCAAGCCACTGGTGTTTAAAGAGTCGCGGAGGCATCAGTTTTTTGTTGGGGAAAAAGGAGAGCGGCAGCCAGAAATTTGTCGAATTTCGTTTTTTTTTTTCCGGATTTCAAGTTTGAGATTTCATGGGAAATCGGATTTCGACCAAGAGGGTTTACCTAGCATACCTAGCCAAGTTGGTCTATAAGTAGTACAACTGTTGGGGTGATGGATGGTGATGGTTGATATATCGAACTAGTTCATGGGGTGAATCAAGACCAACTTACAACTATCAGGTTTGGTAATTTGTGTCAATGGAGGGTCTGTATTACATACATGTGTGTGTACTTTGAGTATGTACACATACGCACAAACACACACACAAATATATATATAAACCACCCAATGCATAATTCGGATGTTGATGATGCCGATTCACTCTTGAACCTATTTCTATGACAATGGTTCGACTGGGTTGAGACATCCAACCAGCTCCTTTTTCTCAATGAGGAAACTCCAGTCACGAATGATCCCCAAAAATGGGGCTTATGAAATTTGATAGTTAGGCCGTTAGGTCCCTTAAAGGTCCCTTGAAGGTCCCTTGAAGGTCCCTTAAAGGTCCCTTAAAGGTTCTTGTTTTCGGTGGGATATGGTAGAAACGACACCCTTAAATGGATCCAAATGGTTGATCCAGCCCTTGGGTTCCACGCTGGGTTTAGGGGAAACGGAGGCAATTGGTAAAAGGATGTGGGGGATGCTGGGGAGTATGGTTGAATGTTGCCTGCCATGGTGTTGTTCAATGTTTGTTCTTCTCCGCTGATCGGTTTTTGTGATGGGCTTCTGAGTACATGGAAAATCCCGAGCTTTCACGCCGGGTTTGCCTCCCTGCTATCCAGTGCTGTTCATGTACATAACATAAAGCCTTTTCTTCAACCATTTCATCGTGTACTTCCTCAGCTTTTCTGTCGGACACTCAGAGAGTGTGGGTGATGTTCCAGTTTTGAAGACAGCATGTGCAAGCAACTTGTTGTCGCCCAAGCATATATATATATATATTATATAATATGTGTCTGATTATGTATGTATGATTATGCATGTTTGTACTTACATAGACGCATAGCAGGGCGTTCTTGCAAGTTGATTCAATGCGGCTTGGCCCCAGAGCCTTTCGGCCCAAGAGAGGACCATCTCACGGATGACGGAAAGGTTGCGCCGCTTGTGTACAGTATGAGTGGCAAAAATGGGAAAACCCATGAGGCAATCTCAATCTCCGAGTGTCTCCGAAGTGGTTCATTCACATTATCTAGAAGTGATTCATTTTTGACCATTACGGAAACGGAACTCTCCGAGCTATCGCCGCGAAGCGACTTCTTCTCGCCTCGATTTCACAGAAGCACCACACAATCGGATTCGGCATCGATTTCATCATCATTCTCGCCTGCTGCTCTTGATAAATTGTGCGAAGTGGTAGATGGAGCCAAGGTCAAATTCCTTGGCACCCCAGTTTTTAGTCAAGGAGACAGAGTGATAGTGAGCTTCCCGGGCGCACACGGCAGAGCTTGGAACAGATTGATGGAGGGGGCAGGCGGCTGGAAAACCAGTTGTGTGTTTCTGCCCGACAAGAAAACACCAGGCTATGGCGTTCACGCCACAAGATATTTCGCACACAGAATTGAAAAAAGCTGTTTCTGTGACATGCTGTATGGCGAAACCGTGGAGTGGGGTTGCCGCTGGTTCCAAATGTTGCTTGCAAGCACAATGTATTTTGATTCCCTTCATTCACTCATTGTAGCGCCGCAGTTCTTACTTATAAAGATAGATGAACAAATGCCCCCCTAAAGGCAGAGTTGGATACATTACTATTTATATTATTTGTGTTCATGTTCAACCGGAACATGTTGCGCTTGTGAGGTGGATGGAGAACACACGTCGAGCAGAAGAGATGAGTTGTGAGCTTGTCGTTGTCACAAAACCAGACGGCAGTCTTGGGCGCTCACAAAGTGGAGAGGTTGAGTTTCTCCGCAAGTCCGGCTACATCTTCGAAGAGAGGAGTGTCCGGGAATTCGCCGAGGATGTGCTGACCTTTTTTTTGGCCGATCTGCGTGCGGACGGCAAATCTTTGAGGATTCGTTCGCCGTCCAGGTCCAGGTCTCGTTTGCCATCCCTAGGTGTGGACAGGGACAGCAGCGATGACGAGTTTGCGATTGAACTCAGCAGTTCCAACAAAAGATGGCCGACAGACCCCCAAGGCCTTTTGCTTCGTGAGCAGTGAGAGCTCTTTCTTCAAGCTTCCAAAAGGAAGCAAATATTTTCCCTCAATGCTGACAATTTAGTTAGATGTAGCTAGTCCCTGCACAGTGCTCATGACTGAAAAAGGATGATGGGATAACGCAGGCGCTGGCAACGTGACATTGCATTAGGTCCAAACATTTGAGAAGGATGCTCTCCTGTTCCCTAAGCCGGACGATGAGCATTTGTTCCCAAACCTTTGGGAACGGATTTCCCTACATTCAAGGAACACGATTATTTGGGTTTGTTTGATCATGTGGTACCCTTAATATCATTGGCTAATATTGGGTTATTGACTGTCATTAATTTTATTATTATTATTATTATTATTTTTTCCCATGGTCATTTGGGATCGTTTGGAAGGTGCAGTACATCTCATTTTCATTCAAACCCAAATCATAGTTGCCGATATCTCCCTTTAATCCCATGAATACCCCAGGAAATCCGATGAATTGTTTTCGAGCCGAGGCTGAGAAGACATCAGCGAGATCACCAAGAAGGTCAATCCCAGCAATCGGTCAAAGACTTATTTTAAAGAACACCTATATTTAAAAAGGACACGGGGCGTGGGACAGGTTACCCAATTCAAAACATTCACACATTCTTCCAAGACTGATTCTTCTTAATGCAATGTGAATGGACTTAAATGGGGTTAAATGGGGTAGTTCTCATGATTTCTTGGTAGAAATTCATATGCAGCATTATCCAACTATATACTGTCAGAAATGCCAACGACAATCCGAACCAATTTTCTTGACAATTCCCATAACCAGAATTCGGGCATAAATAGCCATCTATGTGAAAAATGTTTTTTTCACCATATACAATATATATATATATGACTTTGTATAATATAGCCTATCCAACCGCCATTTTCAGTATGTCAACTTTCCTTGTGAAGGATGACAAGCACGCCCACATTGTTACCAAAAACGAAAATAGCCAAACGCCTATTTTGCCTTACCCCTTTGACATGCAGTTTATGGACAAAGTTTATTTGGCAGGTGGCAGGAACAGTATGACAGTGGGATATGTCCGATCATTGCCCGGCCTACTTTCATTGCGTCCTTTATTTTTGTTGAACTCGCTTTGCCAAACCTCTCGTTTTTCCCAGTCACCTTTTTTGGGGTGTCCCAACCTGGTCATCCCAAGAATATCCAGATTTGATGCCCTGCTATTTGGTAATGCCTTTGGTGATGGCAAAAAACAAGAAATTGAGGGCAGCAGCTGGTTCTTCGGCGCTTCAACCGTTAAGGAAGAGATGTCACTGTGATCTCCACGAGTGTTCTGGAGAATCCGAGTGAAAAAACATCAAAAACGCATTTGATATGTATCTTGAGCTTTTTATGAGTAATCCAAAATATTCTTTGTAACCACTAATTTTTATTGAGAATAGTTTTGAATTAAGTTCAACTCCAGTCCGAAACATTCCGACAGCCAACCCACAAACAACTATTTACAGTAAAGACTTTGCAAATGTTGAATGACTCAACGGACTTTATTGAAAATAAGTTCAACTCACAATTCGATGAACCCCATTATCCTCAACAAACAAATGACATTGAACAACTACCCAAAGAAAGACAATGTATGAATATTTGTGATGTAACGCTCACAGCAGATGGTTTTGGATTATTTACCTGCTATCATCCAAGAAGGGTGAAATAGAACAACAGAACGGAAGGGAACCCAAGAAAGGCCAACTTGATCGAACTTGGGGATAGGATCTGTAGCTTTGAGAGGGGGAAGCGCATCTGAAACAGGTTGAAAACCAAATGCGAGTTGAAGGAAATCATTAGGTCAATTATGCAAATTTATTCAATATGTTTGTCAACATAGCAGTCCAACTACCTTGAAGTTACTACATCTAACCAATCTAAGCCTGTCGTGCAACAAATTTTACAACATTCTGACGAAAAGCTCCACTACATTGCCACTACATGGGTCCAAAATGGTCCAAACTTCATCAAACTTCGTCCGTTGCTGCCTAACTCCTTTGGAACGTGATCTGCAGCCCGTTTTTTGATCGTTTCGCTGCCGCGTGGGCCACAGAGGCTCGAAGTAAGCACAGATGGTCATTTTGGGGAACCACTTCACCAAAATAGTGATATTAATAGTGGTTAATAGTGGTTAATCTGGTATAAACCAACAACAATGGGAATATGATGATGATCTGATTGGTGCTTTGGAACATGAATTTTATTTTTCCATATATTGGGAATAGTCATCCATATATTGGGAAACCACCAGCCAGGATAATAAAGTCATCAAATTGATACCCAAATTTGACTTGGTCCAACTCTCGTATCTTCACGTACCAAACTGGCTGTCCCGAGTTGGGTGAAGGCACAGGGAATTTTCATGTACGATGCTTGACGATACAGCTCGTAAACGTTGGCTGGGTAGGTTTAGTATCATTAGGTTAATAGGTTGTTATATATTATTATAGATTATTATAGAATATAATTGGTAATTTGTTTCTTTGACATGAGTTTTGTAATGAAACAGACGCAGCTAAAGATATTGATATTGGCTTAGACTCCAAGATTGGCCATGTATACCAAGTCACATACGTATCACATTGCGTTGACGTACTACATGACGTATATAGTATGATATACCCTTTGGTTATTTAACATAGCCATGGAAAGATCCATCATTTTAAATAGGTAAACCATCTATAAATGGTCCATTTTCCATGGCTATGTTAGATAACCAGATGGTATATATAGTATCAATACCATTTCATATCATTTCACGTGATTTCTTTCTGGAGACTTACAGGAGGTGCCTTCACATTTCAGAACTGGATATCTGCGTCAGATCATTGATATGATAATTGGTGATTTGGTGCCACATGCAATGACATGATTATGGATGGGAAGTATCATTAGAAAGCTTGAAATTATTGATTTCACATCACCCATAGGAAAGAATGTATATGTTATGGTAGTTATGGTATATATATATGTATATGACATGTTCTATCATTTTCCATCATTTTTTAATCATGTTCTTCTCAAATACCCTCTGGTAAACTAACATAACTATGGAAAATCACCATTTTCAATGGGTAAATCCACTATTTCTATGGGTCATGTTCAATAGCTATGTTAAATTACCAGAGGGTATCACAAACATCAAATCCGGGCAAAACTGCTCCAAGTGCTCCCCTCTCGAGGCGCGTGCTATGTCGCTGTCCCTGCCACGGCCGGCCACGGCGGTGGTGGCTGCGCCCCTGACGGAGGTCGACCATCGAAAAACAATGGAATCTCCGGTGATTTTTGTTTTTTTTTTGAGTAAGTTTTGGAGACATATTTAGGAGATGTTCGGATATTGATATGCAAAACTCTACAAGATTCACAACATTTTCCATATGTGATGACTTTTTACTATATTTCGAATTAGGGTTAGGGAACTGTGATTTTATGCCAAGTTGGTGATAATTATTTGATACGACAGGTACGTGCTGTAATGAAATGTGATTTGTGTATAAATAATTATACATCCACAGTACAACGTTAGCACAACTGGAGCTCATAACGAGAGAAGACACACGCAATTTTTGTAGGTCAACTAGGTTAACCTTGGCTGGTTTAAAGGGTACCCCCTGGTAATTTAACATAACTATGGAAAATCACCATTTTTAATGGGAAAACTCACTATAAATGGCCATTTTCAATAGCTATGTTAAATTACCAGAGGGTAGTCATATCGCCATGTTTCCTGCTGATATTTCCCAACATCTCCCATGCCTAGGGACCTGGCGTTTTGCAGGTTGCAGCGCGACCTCTGCCAGCCCATGATGCTCATGGTACCCAAGGGCCTCGCTGGTGGCTGCGCTGCAACGAGCGGCTGTACCAACAAGAAACAGGGGGTTCCTGGATAAGCCATGATAAACCTTGGATGGGTTCGTAAAACCAACCAACGTTTCAGTAAGGGGCCCTTCCTGTATGGTTTTTATTCAATTACTATAAAACAAGTGAGTATTATACTGTCCATTCTGGTGAATAGTTAGCTTCTTGGTGCATGGTTGACAAATGGCTTGATTTTTTTTGCCAAATAAACTTGGCTGGCAAAGCCACTGGATGCCCAGCTGAATCACGCTGAACCACTTGTTTTTGCTGGTTGAATCATATCCATGTGTTGGTTGAATTCACTTGATTGGTTTTGTAAAGAGTTCCAATTTGTTGATCAAATCTAATTTCATATTGGTAAACTCCATTTATTTAAAAGACATGTTTTTTTTGATGATGTTTGTTTCGAATTTTTCCACTGAACCAACGCCACACCCAGCATTGAAGCTTAGGCACCGTCCCACTGCGGCTTCCGTAGGGGTCGCGGTGCTTGTGCGGCTGCCCGGGTACGAGGGTGATAATGTTTGGTGTGTGGGAAAATGTTATAAAAACGCTACTTCAATATTCCCCGTCAAACAACTGGGGTTGTGGATTACCTGGGTTAACTTGATTGGGGTCCAGTACATCAACAATTGGAAAGTCTTAACCGCCATGCTTTTTTAGCTCCGGCTTGGTTGGGGTGCGATTTTCCCCTTAACCAATGAGTACCAATTTTTGGGCATGGCAATTCGCCATGAGCACCTGCAAAAATCAGGTTATGACTGGGACTGCCACTTGAAACTCCACCATTAGACATTTGGGGATAGCTCAAGACGAAATGATCAGCAATTATCAAAGATAAAGACCAGGAGAGCCTTTGTGAAATCACATTTTTTCATTGATTAAATCACATTTTTTGTTGGTTGAATCACCATGGTTGTTGCGAACTTCAACATATCCTTAAATCATCTTAAATCCCAAAAGTGTTGCCGTTTAAATGATCTCAAATTAACACATAACAATCTAACGCTTCAATGTGCCACCTTGGGGAGAGCTGTTACCTTTAGGACCCAGAGGCCTAGTGTATTTCACGGGATCGCTGAATCCCACAGAACAAGAAATCATGTTTTGTTCCAGTCCTATACATTATATTATTTATATATTATACAATATATTGTATATATATACACGTATATTGTGTCTCAGTTAGTGGCACTGCAATGCGTTTTGTTCTTATTTTTTTGATGAAATCCAATTCCATCCCAAAGATTTTGCTGCTGAACACATTCCCATCTCATCCAAGGCGAGTGCGAGGCTCGCCTCCAAAACCACGCGGCGACGGAGTGTGCGATCAGCGAAGGTGGAGGGTTTGGACGGGACGGTTTTGACGGCCTGAAAACTCGAAACATGGGATGTTTCCTTACAGATTTCACCACAAGATGTGGAGTGAATCAACAAAGATACCCTCTGGTAATTTAACATAGCTATTGAAAATGGCAATTTATAGTGAGTTTTCCCATTAATAGCATGGTGATTTTCCGTTATGTTAGCCCGTTTACCAGAGGGTAGAGACTCTAAGCATGAGTTTTGCTGATCAAAACTGGTGGTACCAAAGGTACTGAAATTGGAGGTACCCAGTGCCAATTCTTTGGTGAGTCCCTAAAGATGGCCCTGTTTCAGAGAGAAATATTGCAATCATCCTCAATTTCAGTAGTTGAAGTTTGCCTTCATGAATTGGTAAACCTTTTTTGACGGCTAGTGTAGTACTTGAATCTTTTGTAAATTGGCAAGTACTTGTAGTAACCCAAATGAGCCAACGCAAAAAAAATAGAGGCTATCCAAGATTTGCATAGATTTGCCATGAGCGCAGGATAGACCGCCAAATGGCAATTTTCCGCAACAAACAGTCGCATTTCCACTCGCACTAGGTGGGTAATGATATCACCGGAGTAGGAAGTTTGTAACAAAACAGGAAACTCATTGGAACTTAACATCCAAGCTGGCAAACCCTTTGTGGGGTTCCCAGTTGATCTTTCACGAATGATCCCTACACATCTTAAAATTGGAACACGTTTGACATTTTTTTACGCTTGATAATATGAACATCATGTCGGAGAAGTACGGGTGGTTCACTGGCAGTTAGTAAGTAGGCTAGTTCACCCCACTTCGCAAATGGGTCGTTTGTGGTTGTTTTAACAACATTATAAACACCACTAAACCCTTCTTGCTTTACTGAACCAACTGGGTGGCCTTGGGACGGGCTTCTCTCATTTTATATCCCATGATTCTTGATGTTACACATTCTTATTCCAGCATGTTTGTTGCTTAAATCATGTGCAATCCTTGAACAAGCACCAATTCTTTACTATATATTCTTGGTTTTGCGGACAAAATTCACCCAGTTGTGAATTTACATCCATTTATAACATCAATTAACATCAAAAACACCACCTGTTCGTTTCACCAATTTTATGCATTAACATTTACAAACCAATTTAACTAACCATTAACTAACCAGAAAAACCATCACCAGCCCGAGGTGGCCACCTGCCTGGTGCGGAGACCATGGTGATTTCATGGTGATTTGTTGCAGTTTGCTATTGAAGCCATGGCCCAGTCGAAATAGTTGATTTACCCAGCTATAAAATGGGTGGATTTTCCTTTTTGTCATGTTAGTTTATCCATAGTCATGTAAACGTTTGCCAGAGGGTTTTTTTTGGTTGCTCGGTGTTTTAGTTTTGGATTTGCTATATATATATATATACAGTATATATACAGTATATATATATATGTGATTTAATGGTGATTCAGTGGGAATATTGTGGAAAATTGTGGAAAATTGTGGAACAATCTATATGGGATATCTAATATGATTGAATCCACCTAATTAACCAATGGGATCAATATTGGTAGATACTATTAAAGTAATCATTCTTATCTGATTATATCATACCTCTGAATATTTTACATGATCATACGTTATTCTTAATGTGGTAAACCCAGTAGTAAATCCACCTTTTTTTCGGGACGCTATTAAAGGCCATCTGTGGTAATATTGGGGATGGTTTCAAGCGTCGGATTCATGGGACTGGGAGATCAGTTGTTGATCGTTTTTTTTTGGATCAATATTGGCCTCCAGTAAACTTAGATAGAATGATAATAGTAAAAATACTATTCGTTATTGATTGGAATAGCTTTTTAAGTATGATTGCTGGAGGGTATTTCTTATGACGGAGGGATTTTTTCTCAGAGTTCCGAAACCTCTTGGGATGGACGCTGTGTTTTCAGCCTGTGTGTTTGGGGATGGTTGTTGTGATACATTCCCACTTACCATGTGGAAAACCCATGGGGCCTGTTCGGAACATGATTTGCCTTTCTGGTGGCTTTTCTACAACGATGTAAACATTTACAGCAGGGTGCCAAGTAGTATGTTTATTGGCACTTCTGTAAGAATAGTAATAATAGAATTTCATTTGGCCTAAATGATCCTAAATGGCTACATGGAATAGATTCTACAATGGGAATCCGTACTGTAGGGTTTGTTTGCTTGCAATCGATGCATTGAGCTGCTACTGGGCAGATGGTGTTTGAGTATACCTCTATCTCAACGTGAAGTCCCAGACATTTTCGGCATGAAATTGAATCCAATAGTTTTTTGCTGGCAAACTCACCATTTTGTTGGTCAAACAAGCTATAATACATGTTTTGGGTCACATGCCCAACGAAAAACCTCAGCCTTTCGGAGTTTTGAAGTCGAAACACTGACAAAAAACACCGACTGCCTTAGGCCTCCAAGTCTGACGACTCCTTGGACGTGGTGGTGGTAGGTGGTGGTGTCAGTGGCCTGACAGCTGCGCACAGGAATGGTGGGGTGGGGAAGCGCTGGGGAAAGGGAGATAAACCAGTCACGGGGATAACTTGACCCAGAATTGGGAATATCTGATATCTTTGGATATAGTATATATTTGAACAAATTAGGAAATACCTGAACATTTCATAGAAACTCCAAATTGAATTTCTCCTAGGTTTTTAGTTGAACATGGGCCAAGACACCGGTCGTTAAACAGTGATTTAACCAACAAAATGATGGGAGGGAAAACCACCCGGCATTGGAATCTAACAAGAAATTGGAGTTCACTCAGAATGAGGATTTTTTTTAATGGCAAAAGCTGCGCTCAAGAACAAGCAACATTGGGATTTGAGAGGCCATCAAATGGGTCGATCGCCCAGGATGATGCCATTATGAAACCTGACCCGGTGACGTGAAAAACTTCTCGGATCTTGTCGGTCAAAGCCGTTCCCATCCAATATCTTACGCTAGCTGAATCCCTATGTCATTTTTGCATTGATTATCCCTTTTCTTGCTGAACTCCTCATGATTTTGCTTTTCGAGGCCCAGTTTTTGCTGATCAGGTCATTTTGAATCAATCTTTCTTTACATTTCTTGTTGTTTAATCCCATTTGTACATCTCAAGTTCTATGTTTTTTTCCATATTTTTACTGTTTTTTTAAGATATCCCAAGGCTTCCATCTCAACTCCAACATTTCCATCTATTTTCCATCTATTTTCCATCTATTTCCCTGGTGGGTTCAATTTTAACTTGATTTCTCACGCCCCATCTTTTTCAGCATTTTGATGCCTTCAATCCCTGGCTCCAAGTGGAAGTGGTGTGAATAACTCGCCTGTCGGCTGTCGGGTAACCCCATGGCACTTCCGTCGCTGAAGCGGAAGGCTCCAAAGAGTTGGATCCAGTGAGGATAGAGTACTGGTTCCAGTGGATATAGGGTGATATGTGTTAATCCCAGTGGATATGTGGGATATATGTGGGATATTTACCGGTGAATTTCATACTTATATAATCTTATATTAATGGGGTCTATCACAGAATTTTGATCACAATCACAAGTAGTGGTTCATCCCCTGGTCATTTTAAACATCCCCATCCAAATGGTCCCTATTAAACCATGGTTTCTGGGTGGTTGACATTTGGGGGAAAAAAGCGTCATTTGACATGACGTCTTTTTTTGACAGTGATACCTTACATCATCTGGAATTCATGGGGTAGAAACTTCTACCCAGAAAAATCCATAAAAGTGTTGCGGGAGGATGGTCAGGATGGGGATTTGAGGATTTGATCAACTGAGGTAGGGGCATGATATGCCCCACAAACTTTACCCTCTGGTAATGACTAACATAGCTATTGAAAATGGCCATTTATAGTTGAATTACCTATAAAAAATGGTGGTTTTCCATAGCTATGTTAGCTTATCAGAGGGTAGATCAATTGGGCTTTTGAAGCTTCAAAACTCATCGGACATGTGAAATTTCCCAAGTAAAGTTGGGGAAAAAAAGCCGGTGACAGTGAGGATGATCCGGTTCTCCCGCTAAGGAAGTTGACTAACACCAGCATCTAATAGCCACTGGGATGATCCCCAACATATCCCGCTGGTATGATTGGCCAACGGACATACGACTAGCGCACCATCCAGTTTTTTTGGTTTTTTACCAGCAACGCGTGAATGAGGTTACTAAAGCACTCCTGTCAGCTCCAAAGCTGCAGTTTCATTTTCAGGCTTGTTGCAAAGGTTTCACTGATATATATATATATATACACACGTATATACAATATCTACATATTATATATACTGGTTGGTGGTTTGGAACATTTTTCATTTTCCATAATATATGGGATGTCATCCTTCCCATTGACGAACTCATATTTTTCAGAGGGGTAGGTCAACCACCAACCAGTATAAATAGGTGGTTGATGGATGGAATGATGTATGGATGAATTCATCGCCGCAGCCAGGTGACCATCGCTCGACCGAAGAGAGGTGCGGCTAGGGCCATATCGGGCCATCGCTGAAGCCATGGCGGGCTCAGTAGTTAGATGATTTACCTAAGAAAACCATGCATTTTCCATAGCTAAGTCAGTTTGCCAGAGCGTATTGAGCAAAAATGGGACCCTCACTTAGTAGTAAAGTGGGGGTTTATTGACAGGAAACCCTCGAAAACTCCCATGTGCTTTGATCCAATTTTTGTAGCCATGTTCGAACTTTGCAAGTTCGGGTAGGTAAGGTACCAACAAAAAAACACTTCTGACATGGTCTCACTCACTTGTCCAAGTGGAAAGTCAAGGAACTAATAATTAAGGGTTTACCAACCATGACCATTGACTTTGGCAAATTTTTTATCACCCTTGATTCACGGCTCGGTCATTTCGGCTTTCCCTTGCTTTCAGTTGTTTCAAGGGCGAGCCCCAACGAGTAAAGCTTTCAACAAAGTGGAGTTCAAAGAGTCAGTTCAGACAAACACCTTCACAGAAAACACACATGTGAACATGTTTACTCTCTTGTAAGGATTGTTATTCCCCCCAAAATATGGTATAATGTGGGTAAAGCAATAGTAAAGCAAATAGTGATACCCCCAAATATAATGACAATATGGTGATTTTAGAGGTTTTTGACCCATCCCCATATGTTTCAGGTCGGCATGGGGTCTTTTCCGAGCTGGGCGATGACGGCTAGGGGGCTCAGCTGACGAATGATTGTGGCAGTATCCCGAAATAGCGGAACTTATGAGGTTAGTGAGTTTTTTTGTGATTCATCCAGAACAAATATACAGATAAAGATATATTTATCCTAATGAATATCTAGCTATATCCCATTACTGTAACCCAGACTTATGCCCAGGTATGTTCTTTTCCGGTGCCATCTGCAAAATCCGGTGTCACCAAGCAAAGGTGTGACGCTGCTTACATGGGGGTTTGACCTTAGCCATCTTAGCCTTCACCAACTACATTGGGTCTCAGTAGTGGCAACGTGTGCGCGAATTATGATGAGTACCAAATGTGGTATTCAAACGTGGCAATGGAAAAATGATGATTTTGTAGATTCTTTCCCAGCTGCAAACCTCTATTTGCTGTACCGTGATTTCCCATTGCCATGTTTGATTAGCGGTCAAATGCAGCAACAAATTGCGAAGGCAGCCGAGTCAAACTGGTCAAATCCCAGTAGTGGATTTGAAATTTTGACCCTGTTTTGTCAACTGGTATACCTGTAGTCTGAAACATTTTTTGGTATCTCCATTCTAGTTTGGCATGTTGCAATTTATTGATATATTTGATATGTTTCAAGCAAATTGAAACCATCAATTCATTGGGTACAACATTTTTATTCCTTGATATTCCTTCACTCAATCTGTTGCAGATTGGATTGCCAATAATAAGTTATTATATAAACCACGTTTAAACCCATCATTTTTTTTTTTAGTGGTTTGGGATTGCAAGTCCCCCAACGAGCGAAAACCCGTGAGTTGTTCCGCCAGTTGGGGGATCATTTGCGAACGCGACAGCCCCGATAGTTTTTTGGAACAAAACCCTTGATGGGATTCTACCTAATCATGGCAATTTCCCATTATACTGTAAGTACTATTATATAAATTTCAAATCCCACAAAATCACCATAACCTGATGGGTTCAACCCCATTAACCCCATTCAACCGCAATTGGGTCGGTGACCCAAGTGACACACTCTGCAGCCCGCTGAGTTGTCAAAGGTCTGGATGAGTTGAAGCCCAGTCTCTTTTCGGAAGCCTCCACCTGGTCACAGACCAGCTGGACCGGGGCAGTTTTGACCGTCGGTTGCTTTCACGGCTTAGCACGGCCAATATGGGGAGAAGACTACTTTCCTCTCAAATGTGTGATGAGTATTGATTAGTTGGGGCCTATGTCAATTGGGATAGCAAAATGTCAGCTTCTAAAATGATATTGAACATTATTTAACCATAATTTGAAACTGCGAAACCAGGTTAGCCGCCAGCGCACAGCAGCTAAGTTTTCTTGAGCCCAAAACGAAAGTAAGCACAAAGGTTTTGTGCATGTCATCCTTGAGCAAGGGCCATGCTGGCCTTCTAATGATTCCATGGAGACACTTCTTGATTTGTGCGTGTCATCCTTGTGAAAAAACGGAC
>Ga0126342_10002335_pt1 | contig 29358 bp, 19 predicted proteins | sample Cyp1metagenome_FD_92528 | JGI IMG/M metagenome (GOLD analysis project Ga0126342, IMG submission 92528) | Coral microbial communities from Lord Howe Island, Old Settlement Bay, Australia - Cyphastrea 1 metagenome | ecosystem: Host-associated > Invertebrates > Cnidaria > Coral ...
AAGGCGGAAGTGGACATGGAAGTGGAGGCAGAGGTGGTGGAGGAGAAACTGGAGGAGGAGGCGGAGGAGGAGGAGAAGGAGGAGGAGGAGGAGGACGAGGAGAAGGCGGAGGAGGAGGAGGCAGTGGAGGACAGCTAGCGAGGAGGAGAAGAGCAGCTCTGATAAAATCTAACACTCACCTGGCAGGTGGGGAAAAACATGACAGAACTGAAGGAAACCATTCTATATATCCCCCATGTATAGCCCGCTAGCCGCTAGATGCTTTGGGGCCGAGTTTATACAGAAGAGCCTGGTATACACTGGAACGGCCACATTATGGGGGTGTATAAAGTGGACAACCTACATGTTTTGGCTATAAAGTCGCAAGCCAACGTTGTATAAAGTCGCCTGGCCAAGAAAAACATAAAAGTCGATGTGGGTTTTTGAGGGTAATTAATTGTGAACGTTTCCGACTACTATAAAGTGAGATATCCAACATCTAAACAATAATACTTGTGTCGAACAGTGGTACTATAATGTGGATTACCCACTAAACAACGATCGTTGTAATTTCTTCTTAATCACGCCGATGGAAAAAACGACAGCCAAACAAATATCAATATCGAAGTCGTTAACAACATCGATTTGTTTTTTTCAGGGATTTTACCTGGACTGGCCACTTTATCGACGCCTATATTGAATATAGCTGGGTTCTCACGTCCAGCTTTTGCAAGGCATTCTGCATGAGGCAGGTTTTCACAGAGGTGTTCCTTGTTGCAGCCATCAATTCAAAATTGATGCTTTCGCAATTATTCTTCTGACAGTCACACTGGAAGCCATGAGAATCAAACAAGGTTCTGGGCATCTGATTCGAAGGCATAAAAGATCCACGCTGCTGTGGATGTTGTCATCTCCCGAACATGCATACAGCTCAGCAGACAACATATTGGCTCGAAATCATTGGAAAACATGTTTCTATAAAGTGGATGGTGTGACATGCTATGGCCATTCTTATCATTCTTTGAAGGGAACCAACGGTCTATAAAGCGCATTGCCGCATATATTGAGTCATTTCCTTGCGGGAAACACGGCTTTATCCCAAAGTGGCGACCGGAATCCCAGTTTATAGAGGCAAAGGATATCCACTTTATAGAGAGCTATACATGGGGGCTTTCTATATATCTGGAACTCAACAGTTGCTCTTAGATAGACTCTATAATTCTTGTTGCCTTCACAAAACCCATAGCCTTTTGGAGCCAAGAGTTGTCGCCTGAAACAACAACCATCGACTTTGTTGATCAACCCAAACGATGGTGACAATTTGCCAGTTTGTCTCCAAACATCAGCCAATATCCCAAGGTTACACCGTTTGCCGCACATAGAACAACCAGTGAACGCAAATATGAGCGCAGCATACGGAAACAAACAGCATTTGTTCACCTTTATTTTTAGCTTTGACATTTGACAAAAAAACGGGCAACCGAGTAGTGGATCAAAAGCACTGCACAACTCGGGAAAAATTGCGCACAACACCCAACATTACGGAATTGCAGGATATGCGCGGGAACGGCGGGAACGCCTTTAAAACAATCCAGGTAGGATCAACCCCCCTCCCGAATAAGCATTTATTGTTGACGACCGCAGCTGCTACACCTTTTCTACAAAAAATTACCTCAACCTCCACCCTCTGCTTCCCAGACTAAAGAGGAACAATTCTGGATGGTTTTGGGGTCTTCTATACTGAGATTTGTATATAATGTGTTTTAAATAATTAATTAATTGTAGTTCTTCAATTATGGCCGTTCATTGCTAAATTAAGCCACTAACCCTACAGAATTCACCTTCAGCTTTCCCCAGAGCTGCACTAAGTGTAACTCGGCTCCAGAGTGACATCGTCCGCCAAAGCCGCATAGAGCCAATGAACGAACTCCTCCTGGGCCATGGCCGTGCTACGGGGCAAGTATGGCCAATCCATGACCAACTCATTAAATTTCGATAGATATGATAGGAAATCCGTCCGAATCAAATAATTAGTATGGCCATTCCACATCGCGTAGAGATAGCACTTTCATGTTCAAACTATATACACATAGAGAGAAAGGAGAGCCATTGCAACCCCCCTTACCAACCAAGAACAGCAACTAATCACATCTAACCGGAAACATTGTGATTTCTATCGATTTCTTCTACGCACAGCGAGAATTTTTGGATCTCCCGTGCATGGATGGAACTACTTGGCATTGTTCCCACTGCAAAATCCAGGCCTCCACATCCTAAGAGAACACAACCCAGAGATAACAAATCTGGACTTTGCAGGTCTGGTTTCTTGCGCTACTGGAGGACCAAACAAAATAAATGTGTTCAAACGAGGTTTACCCAGCGAACGGCAGCAGCCATCCTTCTGAGTCCCATGTCATCTTGTGAAGGTTTATGCTGCCGATCATCATGACAAATATTGAACAGGTAGCGATTGAGCGCGTCTCACTGGTTACAACATTGCTCTACTTATAATTGTTAATCAAACCAAACCTGTGATGCACATGTATCAACAAGTGTGTATGTGTATAATTTACACGCATGACAAACAATTCGGTTTGTAAATGCACATCGCTTCAGGACAACCACGTCCATCACACATAACAGTTTAACTCCAACTGTCCAAGCATCAAGTTGTAGCACTCCATCACCATTCCTGTGCATCCCACAGGTTGTAAACGGTTGAAAACACCCAGAAGTATCCATAGATAACCCATGCAAAACTATGGATATTCCATATAGTGGATATTCAATGGCATTCCTTACTCATGGTTTCTATTATATTTACTATATAACAATAACCCCAAGTGGATGCTCAGTCAGCAATCGAAGCTCGCATTGGATGATGCCTATGGGGACCCCATCCGCACGCAATCATTGGTTGATAACCGGAATCCTCTGGTAGCGGCTGGCGCGGCGAATAAGCTGGATAATTAGACGCATGGCTATACATTCATAGGGGACACACAGTGTTGGTCTGGGCAGAAAAACTCATGTTTTCCCATATTTTCAGGGATTCAAAGCCATTGTGGGACAATTCGACTTGCTGACCATCAGTTTTGGTGATACCATGGTAGAACCATGATAATTGTCGATGGAAATTCCATGAAATTCGCAGATCTGCAGGTAACAGCGTGGTTTCAACTACAACTATAAGTTATAGATTTCCCTGGTTGGTGGTTTTAACCATCTTGAAAAATATGAAAGTCAATGGGAAGGATTATCCCATATACTATGGAAAATAAAAAATGTTCCAAACCACCAGCCAGTTTCCGAAAGAACAAATCAAACTATCCCCTTTTTTGCGTCTTTCACATGGCTGGTTGAAAACACTAGATAAAATATATACCGTTTCTTCCATAATATTGATGCTTGCATAAACATTATTGATGGTTCAATAGCCATTACTGAAAGCTAAGACCATTAGTTCCTTAGTCATTTGTTTTTTTTAAAAATATGTTTTTGTTGGTGCACCACCCTTTGTGTTGCGAATATAGTCGGACCAATAGCTCCGAACGGCTCCTTCCATCTTGGGGGCGCATTTGATATGGTAAGTGGGCGGCATCTAATTAAATGGCTACATCTATACATGACAGGTTTACAATAGCGTTATTAAATGTTATTAATCATTCACTAACTAGGATGCACATCAAGTAAGGGCATTCATAATTTGCATAATTAGTGATAAGACATGCTGATGGATAGAGGCTGTAAAACAATTTTCCATACCATATTTGGAGGAATTGACATCCAAATGTGATGCAGGTCTCATAACGCCGATTGAAAACAACAAGTTAGATGATTACGATGATTCAAATGTTTATTCATGGAGACTTATATATAGGCTTTGAATAGGTTGAGTTGGTTTATAGCCATCTTCAACTGGTTACAAATGATACTTTATACATAGTTCCAGGTTTCGAACTTTCCTATTTTATGGTTGCTATAGTCTCGGGCAAATTATGGGAGGTATTGTATTTGACCATAGTCCCCATATTGTCCATTGTGAAGACAGTTGTCAATAAATAGAACATGAACATAGAACATGTTTTTGGAGTTTGCAAACGATATATACGGTATATACTATAGCTACTTAATATGATGCAAAGTTCGTATTAATAATCCCCAGGTCTAGAACCATGAGAAGGTGTTCACCCCAATGAGATATGAGAAGCAAAACCAAAAATGGCATTCATGAGATTTGGAGGGTTCATGAGATGTAGTATGAGAAATGTTTTGAATCCAAAAAGGATAAGATCAGGATTCAAAACGAAGCCGCTAGAAGCCATCAGCATGAAGCAAAGTAGAAAAGTAGAAAGAATGAGCATGAGACTATGCGGGGCAACCCAAAGGGATACCCTTTACAAGCTTCTCAAAATGCAATTGTTTACTTTTAAAGAAAGCATGTTTAGCTTTTTTGGGGTTTTCCAATCAGAGATTCTGTGAGATGTGCATTTGCAAGCTTTTGATCAGACAGCCTGTGCTACATTGAATACCACATTCCATTCATTCCTGGCTTTTGACTGAAAAGTCGCTGTCGCAAAAGCTTTCGCCGTAGGAGGCAAACCTGTTTCAAACAAAGTATGAAACTTTATGAAACACTTCAAACAATATAGCTTTGCATATATTCAGAGCTTGACAAACAATCGCAGAAGGTTTTCTATTCGCTGGTTCCTTTTGTTACTGCCCGAGCTCGGGTTCGTTGTCAGAAGCAAACTCAGCTGACGTGGAACTTGATGAGAAGCTGGATGATTCTGCACAGTTGTCGGAATTTTCTTGCGCCATTTTGGCCGCCATTTTGCGCCAGAGCTCGTTGCAGTTTTTCCCGTTCCCAGGTGAGTGTAGTGGACATGGAAATATACCCACCATTTTTAAGAACGGTAAACCATCTATTTCTATAGGCCATTTTCAATAGCTATGTTAGTCATAACCAGAGGGTCATCCCACGTTTTATTCTCTATCCGTTAACTGAACGCTGTAAACATATTCATTGTACCACCATATTTAAACCTGGTTGGTGGTCAATAACCATTTTGAAAAATATGAGTTCGTCAATGGGAAGGATGACATCCCATATAGAACATGGAAAATAACACATGTTTGAAACCACCAACCAGTTTTTGTTGGTGAAACTCCATTCAATTCCAATGATTTTTCCATAGCTCATCCTGCCCACGGAAACGCAAAACAAGTGTCTTATCCGCTGGAGCCATCAAATGCTCCAGGGTTGCAGAGTCCCAGACCTGGAGTCTGGGACTTGGGCGGATTACTCTGGGGAAAAGGTAAGGCGGTGCGAAGGGATACTCTCGGCGGATAAAAAACCAAGAAAACATGGGAATTCACCAGCAGAAATGAGAAATTGCCACTGTTTCTTGGCTAAGTTATGCTAAGTTGGTGTACAAGTAAGTTGACTGTCGGGTGTATGGTGGATATACTTAGATGGTTATTATATAGATGGGTTTGCAAACCCATTTTACCAACAGTGATGGAAACTTTGCATGGGAATATCATGGGAATCTTCAATAGTTATCCCATTGTCTATGTAGTACTGGGAAGGCAATGAGATAGAAAACCAACCACAATGGGAATACATTGTGATTTTTCGTGGTATCACATGGGGTGACACATTATTTACAACAAATAGATACAGTATTAAACATGTAACCAACACTAAATTGGATTTAATGGACCATGGAGGTAAAAACAATGGTAAGCTGGCGATGTGGGACATATCAACAGTAGCAGAGTTCCCAGCCAAATGGAGATGTAGGGAGAAAATGGCCCATTTACACATGGATTTACCTATGAAACGTGATCATTTCCAATAGCTATTGGAAAGTCCGAATTATACCATTTTCCGAAATCATTTTACAATAGCTTATCATTTCCAAGTCTTTCCAATACCATTTCCAATATCTAAGTTTACCTTTGGTCAGTCCGATATTTTTTTCGAGGTCTAAGTTGTGGTCACCTTTGAGGGGCTCGTTGATCCAGGATTTACTGGGTTATGTTGGAGTTTTGACATTCCAATTCTTTGGGTGTTCCGGTGGTCCTGTCATTTTACGTTCAAATCTAGGCCTAGGTCATTTACATTTATTTACTCTAGGCCAACCTGTGATGATAAGGCGTGGTGGTGATTGTTGGTCTTGTGAGAATGACTACAGCTACAGTGACTATGTGGCCATGACCACGGATCGGAGGACCAGAAGATGACAAGACTATTTCTGGTTGGTAGTTTTAACCCCTCTGAAAAATATTAGTCAGTTGGGATGAATATTCCCAATATATGGAAAAATAAAAAATGTTCCAAACCACCAACCAGTATTTGTATAATTATCCTGCTTGCAAGCATTTAAATATGTAATATACATGTATATATATATATTTACGATTGGTTGGACCCTGGTATGACGGAGGTAATGAAGGAATAACTTTTCAACCAAACTGCGCCCTTTTTGTGCAGGATATAGTTGTAGTGGGCCCGCAAGATATTCAAAAGAAATGGTTCCGCATGTAAACTCCTTTGCCATTACCTTCTGCCAGACTTACATAGCTATTGGAAATGATCATGTGTAATAGGTAAATCATCAATGGGCCATCAGAAAATAGCTTGAGTTACTGGTTGGTGGTATACCTACCCCTCTGAAAAATATGAAAGTCAGTTGGATGATTATTATTCCCCATATATGGAAAAATAAAAAGTGTTCCAAACCACCAACCTATCTAACATATCTGGTAAATCATCAGCTCAAAAAATCGGTTTGTGGTGCTCGAAGCGACAGCAATGCTGCACCAGCGCCTGGGGATTCAAGGCGGTCAACACCTCCGACAACCTCGGTTTAGTGCGGTGTCAAATGTTCAAGCATTGAACACCTCGCATTTTTATGCACTTTTCCAGTTTGGGGCTGCAGTTGGGATGAAACATGGGTGATTTACTGGAAAGTAAAATGGAATTTCATGGAAAAACAATGGACGATCACCTACCTGGGGCTGCAGTTGGGGTGATATTCACGCGTATAAACATGAGATTTTTACCATCATGAGTTGGGATATGGGGCCCAACTTAAACTATGTACGTATCTACTTATCAATGGCCATGTCAGGAACCTAGATTGGAGGTACCTACCATATGTAAGGCCTATGTAAGGCCTATGTAAGGGGATATACCCCCCAAAATATGGCCTTATACTGTACAGCTCCTCCATTTTAGGATCCTGGAGATCTCCCATTGAACTTAGTTCACTGGAACTGACCAACCTCTGGAATTTGGGGTGCCCTCTTTCCAGACGAACCGAGGATGACTAATCAAAGCGTACAACCCAAAGCATGCCATGCCGATCGGCTCTTGTAAATCTACAGTTATGGCCATTTACCAGTTATAACTACTAACAAAACCCCATTTATAGAATGTATAATCCCAGTTGTAATCAGTTATAACTAATAAATGGTCATCACTGTAGCAAATCATATTATTGCATCGTCGCCAGCAGCGTTGGCCTTGCTTGGACTGGTTTAACCGTTTAACCCATCCAAAAACCATACTGAGCGAATTGCTCCATCAATCCGCCAATCTGGAGTGATCCCATTCAAGGGGATTTGGCCCCTAAACCATCATTTAGTTTTGAGTGTAGGGAGGCTGGCGAGGTTGTTATATGATTTTCGGGATCATTCAGATTTGTGTGAAAACTGGTTTTGCACGCCAATATCTCATGGAACATCATCTCTCCGTGCCCTTTTACCTGGTTTCAAACACACCAAAATCATAGTGTTGGTTCTATATGTTTATATCGTATTATATCCCATTATATGCCCGTCATGTCGTGTCCCACATTATGCCCCCACATGAGGTTGGGCCTGTAGCCCCAATCAGCTGCATCAATTCTCTCTCTCTCTCTCTCTCTCTCTCCATTCGCTAGAAACACCTTGAAAAGGTGTTTCTAAAAATCGGAATTTCATCTCTCTCCCTCTCTCCATTCGCAACCGGATTTGTTTGATGAAATTCCCAAGTTGGTGGACAAAAACAACGCCAGAAGAAACCCATCGTCTCATCCTGCGATTTCTGGTGAACTCCCCATGTTTCTGGAAACAGTCGCATCCCACGAGTTGAAGAGAAAACGAAAATCCCAATCCTATGGCTTATCATAATCACGAGTAAATGTGAGGTAATGTGGGTAAAACAACCACACATAATAGATTGATATATTATTATTATATAAGCCATTCCCAAATGGCTGGTGTATTTTTGTTTTCCCTATTTTTCGTATAAGCCCCACATGTTCGTTACCAATCAACCAGGCTACTCTTTGCGGGTGATGGCTCCGTTGCCATCCTCAGCCACGTGAAAAAGATCGCCCCCCATGATATAATAATCATATATAATCGTGGGAGTTAATGGGGTTCAATGGGATTTAATATATATATATAACTATATAACATTAAGAATTTTGGAATTTTTCTATGGGATTTTAATGTGTATTAAATCCATTACCCAGATGGGATCTTACAATACCGTGTGATGCCACGGGATCGGCGACCAATGTTTCATGGAATGTGTCGGTTAATACCCCCCCAAGATTCAAGACATTTCAAGACGCTTGAATCTTGGGGAAAATCATGAGACACCACTAGATTTTGGGGTCCACAATTTTCGGACAAAACATGACAAAACTATTTCAGAAGTCAAACCCATTTGTATGGATGGATGTAAATCCAAAAACAGAATGCCATGGTGTTTACACGTAGGCTTGATTCCCAATGGTGACAGCCTGATAAACTCCTGAAACGGACTGCCTGTTTTGCAGCAATGATCTGCAATGCGTGTGGGACTGGGGCCTTCCCCACTTTGGGTGTTCATCAGCCACAATGACACTGCGGAGTACATACAGTTATATAAGGACATGTAATTAGTACCGTGTGGTATGCATCACAGTTTGTACGGTACTGAAGCACATGTATATAAGAACAAGACATGCGTTTATATGACTAGATGTAAAGCAAAGTGTGCACAAATGTCATATCTATTTTACTGTAGCTTGAGATTGTCTAAGGACCAATAGTCGTTGACACGGAAACTGCTAGTGATTCACCCTATCTCTTTTTCAAACTCTTGCAGCATCCCAAATCATCCTACAAGTGGATGTTTCGATATTTCTCAAACTTCAGGTACCCGTACCCCAAGACCAGGTCATTTTTCATCGCTTCCCCATGACCAAACCCCCCCAAAAAAACGAATCACTGGGACTGGGATGGCAACTTGCGGTCCCACCACATCCCCAATCTGCCAGGCATCTTTGTCAAAGCGCTTGAAGACCTTCACCACATCTTCCGCTGGCATCGAAAAACCGGACGCCAGCGAAGGCACAACCGGATAGCCCGTCAATCGCGTTGCCAAGTAGCCAGCTAACTGCTGCAATCTGGAAGATGTCCTGCAACACGGAAAGTTTGCCCACACCAGCGCCGTTTCTCACTAGCTGCAATCAAGGAAGCACGTGGGACGCTTCATGAGCACCAAGGCTTCAAAAGCCATCCCCATAGACTTTTCCTATACGTCCAATGAGACAATCAGCAACGCATTCCACATTTTTTCTGCCAGAATCAAAGAAACAGGGAGGACACATTCGGTGGATGGTTGTGGATAGTTGGTGATTGGGGTGTTCGGGCCGGGCTCGTCATTCGAAGTTTTGGGCCCCGAAAACTTTTCGCCGAAAACAGACATTGTTTTGAAATATCAGAGGGGCCATAGGAGACACGGGATTCCTTGTTAGTAACATGGGTTATAAACAGCGCTACATCCCGATTGTAATCACTAGCTCCATGGCTCATCCAAGTAAAGAAGAAGTATTTTTGGGTATGTCATCCACAATTACAACAGTGGTTAGTCTTCTCGGCCTGAGTCCGCCCATTCGAACAATATCTGGCGCATCGGGGCTACGGGAACGCCGTAACTTAGTCATGTAAGCCATGAGTTCGAAAGTCGGAATTCACTGGGCCCCACTCAGTCAACCCAAATGATGTTTCGTGGCTCCCAGGATCACCCCTTTCACCACCACTGATCCGCCTCGCCGAACACTAACCGTGGGGCAGACGACTTTGTTGGCTCGGCAGAAAAACGCTGCGAGCCGAGTCGTTCGTGGGGCCGGCCGGCGAGTGGCATAGATAAGTTCATGTATGTCTCCTTGCTAGGATTCCCATATGCTCCATGTATGGAATATTTACCAACATTTGCCTTAAAAATCACCCAAATGTAGGTAAATATGCCATACATGGAGCATATGGGATTTATGATGGACATATCTGTAATGAGATGGGACTATACAAAATAGCAACTGATAACCGGGCGTGCCGGATTTTAGTACCAAAAAGCGGTTCCAACTATGAAGAGCTTACAAGTCAACCCTTGCACATTGTGAGATACTTAAACCTCGTTTATACACTGTTCCTCACTATTAAAATCTATTAAACACATAAGATCATATGGGACACACATAACCTGGCACAAACAGAATGACATGATGCAAAAGCCAAATTTCCAGCAGTTCTCAGCATTTGGATGCTTGTTAATCTCAGATAACTAACAAGGCCACAACTATACTATAACCAACAACTGACCGGTTTCGAAAATATGTTTGGACATCTCCCACACGAAGATTGGGTTTCATAGGTTTCCAGCTCATGAATGATGATATTCATGGATACAGGAGGGGCAGTATTACCCACAAACCAAATCATCAACCACATCCTTTATCAATTATCGCTGCTTATGTTTGGTGGTTATAGGCTAAGTTAGTTTTTAAACCCATGAAAACCAAGGAATTGAGTCTGATTGTTTTTTTCATAGTTATAACTGCTGGACAAATCAGCAACCAACCGATGGACCAACAACGGTGGAGTCTGAGATACCCAGCAAACATGAGGAAACACACCATCTGGTTATGACTAACATAGCCATGGTATAGATGGCCCATAGAAATAGATGGTTTACCGTTCTTAAAAATGGTGGATCTTTCCATGGCAAACTGTTAGTCAAAACCAGATGGTAATCGCAAATGTATACACACCAGCTAGTAATTTAACATAGCTATACATTTCTACAGCTATAAAACCATATGTGTCATATATTATGTACCTTCAAACACATGATGTTAAAGCTGAAATACTTTTATATACCGCATGAATCTTGCTTTTCATTCATATTGTTCTATTTCATACCATCGTATATTCACCCTTTAAAAAAAGGCTTAGACCCTCCATTCCCCACCCCCACTCCGACCCGATGCTGTACAGCACCTCTGCAGCACTTGCAGTGCGCGCTCCGCCGTGGCATCGTCCGAGACGATGGTCACGCCCGGCACCTGAATCAGTTCGTTTCCATAGTCATGGAGGTACCCTAATGGCTGGATGGTGAATTTTAAAAACAATCCAAAAAAAACATGGATGATAACTGGGGGTACGCCCATGACTTCCTAACCTCCATATGTTTGGACGTGTTTTTCACATTCAACAACCATGAAACCACCATTTCCATCCACTTCCCGACCTGGCCCGAAGCCCACCTTGGCGTTACGTCTGAACTCGCCCACGCCGGAAGTCACACAGCGCGACAGAACCTGCTGTGGCTTGATCTCGAGTACAGTCACGGACTGCGAATGCAATGGTTTCATGCTGTTTCATGCATTCGTATACACATATTATACATATATTAATAAATAAAATTATACTACTGTATACTGTATACACATATATCGATGTGTATATATATACATATTATGGAAATATCCAATATGAAATGATCCATGGTTCTTGCTGCAATTCTGCTGCCTGACTTTCGGATCGTCTTATAAGTTGGAAGCCCAGTCCATACCATGCCTTAGAAAACTGTGTTGTCACCTTTTTTTGGGGCCAGAAATTGGGGTCCATCCATTCTCGAGTTTTTGAGACTAAACCATATCATATGGTGTATTGGCCCCCATTCAATGATGGAATTAACCTCTAAACTAGACTAGTCCGTGTAGAACATAATCTGCTTCGAAGCAAACGTTCTGAGCCAACCCTGTCCATTCTAAAGAGCGTTTTTCAACTTCTGATTTTTTCCATCAAAAAGCTGGGTTCAAAGTTGTTTCGTGCCAGCTGCTTCCACCAATCCTACTCACTCAAGGGACGCTCCGTGCTGCCAACTCCCTCACTTTTAAGTACACAAGTTTCTGGGTCAAAGTTCATCAAATATTTTCGAGAATAACAATGTATATATGTAAGAATATGTTGTGGTTGCTTAAGAAGAATGCAGTCATATCCATATAGGTGTTCAACATTGCTCAACACCTTAAATTCCAATGTTCCCGATGTTTTCAATAATACTTCTTTACATGTTTTGTTTCACCTGTGCTTTTGTTTCTCCGTCAGGAATGTTCACTCAGAACAATTGTTGTGTGTGAGGCAAGTTTCCTGCGGTGACAACGTTTAGACACTGCAATATGCTCGAGAACATAGGGGAAATCTGTTCATGGTACCATGCTTATGTTACATATTCAACCAATAGAGTCAGCAACAACAACCTAAACAAAATAAACATCTTTGAAAAATCATCTCAAAAATTCGGGGAAACATCAGTTAAATACTTATTTGAAACATTTTGGAAGCAACCAGACTCTATCGATCATTCAGATGTCAACGTCCCCACCCTCTAAGATTCGGAACCCGCAGAGGTGCAGAGGTGACGCAGCGGTGCATCCGGATCACAGTGGCCATGACTTGTAGCGTCCACGTCCCCTGGCCGAAAGGGTCTATGACAAGGCTGACGGGCAGAAAAAAAAACATGTTAATCCCTTCCTCCTAATATTAAACACGCCCTTAGAAACCATGGTTTAGGTGGGGAATTTCTACATAATTGGGAAAATATATGGGGTGTTTAATATTAACTTATTAAGGTGATGGGATTATACAATGCACTGTTATAATATACACATGGTGCTATACACTACTGTAACTTGCCACGAGGCTCTTCTTCTAAATTTCATTGGTGGCTTCAACCGGTTCCAAAAACATCAGTGATTGAAGTCACTGCTATTCTTGGATCCCACAAACTCCGATGGAAATAAGAGAACGCCCGAGGAGTTGTTAATCTCTCTAGAAATCCACCAAACGCGGGCTTGCCAAGATATATCATACCCTGACACTTGGAACTAGCTAGAAACCAACTTGGCTAACTATGGGAATCCACATTTGACGCTTGAAGAATACCCCCATCCGGCCCCATCCGATCCCATCATACTTGCTGGTCAATAGATAGGTGATGAAAGGTAATGTAAGCCACTAAAACAGTAACAAATCAAACATCATCCACCCATGGAAATGGTTGAAACCCAGATCTGGTGGTGAAATCACCCTATATCATTGTATCATATTGTATCTATCATCATATATCATAATCATAATCCATCAACAGAGGCTGATTTGGCACCCCCTTGGCCACAGCCTTTTGAGCAGCTCGTGCTCCCCTTCACGGCTGCTACTAGGTTGTAAGCCAACGAACGGCGTTGCGGTGCGCTGGAAATTGAAAGGTGTTTTGCAAACATACATAAACCATCATAAACCCATATACGGCGCCTCATATATAAATGGCATACTTGAAAATATTTACCTACATTTGGTTCGGTTTTTGGCTGGTCTTTGGTAAATGTCCATACTGTGCATGAAGCGCCTGCAAAATGTATTTGTTTAACCAATATACATATGGGATCACATGTGCATCCATGTGAATAGAATTATCTGTGCATGCAATAGGTATCTAGGAATATATATATATATATATTTATTTAACATTACTTAACATTGAATATCCACGTACTTTCAAACGTAAGCAACCTCATCCAAGACTATCTTTGAACAGTTCACATGTAGCCATCACGCAGAATTCATTGCTACATCTTGTCATCTTGTCTTGCTCCCTGTCACTAAATGTCCCGTCTTCACTGGCTATCACTGGGGTAAATGGGGTAATTGTGGATTCGTACATATATAATAAACACAACAAGGCGCCTTTTGCGTGGACCATCTTCCTCAATTTCACCCATTTTCCACACCAACATTGCCTTCATCTTCCGTCCTGGGGCCTCCCGGGATATCTCCAATTACTAAGTGGTGCTTTCATGTTTCTTCTTGTCAATCCAAAATTGTCACCTAAAATGGAATGATTTACGATCACAAACTGCCAACATGTGTGTTGCTGCAGTGCGTTGACCGTTGATCAAATTCGTCAAACATCAAATGTTCCATTGTCAAGAATCCGACCATGTTGGGTAATTGCAACAAAAGCAGGCTGCTTAAGCCATGGTGTTTCAAAAAAAATATATATATCAATCTGGTTGGTGGTATACCAACCCCTCTGAACAATATTAGTCAAGTCCAGTTGGGATGATTTTCCATTCCCAAGTGAATTGGAAAATCATGAAAAATTCCATGGTTCCAGTCAGCACCAGCCGCAGCTGACTGGTGGTTTCACACCCGGCTCCTGGAGGAGACCTTCCAAGCTGGACTCACCTGATCCATAAAGATGCCGCCATCACCCACCTGCAATCTGGGGGAACCCATCTATTTCTGTGGGTCATTTCCCATGGCTATGTTCAATAAGCAGAGGGTATATCTTATGTTATGCTATACCAATATGTATCAATATGTTTTCTAATATGTTACCCAACATGGGTCGAGTTTCTGATATGGATCATTCATCACCATTCATCACCATTCATCACCATTCATAACCATTCATAACCATTCATCACCATTTATCACCATTTATCACCATTTATCACCATTCATCACCAAAAAATCATCATTAATCACCATTAATCACCATTAATCACCATAAAATCATCATTAATCACTAGTAATCACATGTATTTCCCCCTTTTTTGATGGGCGGCCTGGGGTTCACCATCGTGCCACGCGTGCCACGCCTCCTCCGTCAAGGTCGTTGCCTTAAGTGACTGGTGCTCCAAATGATGGGGAGTCCGAAAGCAAACCATTAGAAATTAGAAATATGGGCATCTATACGATTCTACCTAAACAACATCTATGTCTATTTCAATATAATAATTTAATATGTGTTTTATTTGTTTAAACACTGTCTGTATATATATAGTCTTTTGTTCCATGCACAATTTTGGTTCGCCTGTTCAAAGAGTCGAGGAATCAACTATGGAGACTATTTATTCATATGTGCAGTATATGCATGCACGTTTCCTATTCAGTCAAGTTAAATGCCCTACAAGGGACCCCCAAATTAATAGGCCCGATACAAAATCAAGAAGAAGTGGTTTCTAGGGGTATCTAAAGTCATTGAAGGGAAAACCGGACCTATTACTTCCATCAGCATCCCAGCCAGTAAGGGACTACTAAATATCATATGAATAGGGCATACCCCAGTTAGATTAGTGGGTTATAACCCACTTACTAATTGGGATGCACACCCAAGCATTGACTTTTGTACAATGAACATCAATGAACTATTTAGATCTATTTAGAAGTATTTCCCATGATGATTGATATTTATTACCCCTTTATGTTAGTTATTGTCCCATGAATGTAGGATTCGCCTTTAATGGAAACCGATGTCCCCGGTGGCCGCCTCTTTGACGGTACCGGTCGACTGCGAATGCTGCATTCGTGTGACCGTGGACGCCTTCGGTGAGGTCGTTTACGGAAACCGAGGGGTGACGAAGTTACTATAGTGACATAATAACATATGGTTTTACTATACTTGGATTGGTTTACTATGGTTACTATGGATAAAACAATGTAAAACTCGATAATGACATCTGCCCTATGGAGATCCAAATACTTTCTGAGAGGGTACTTAACTTTGCAAGTCATAGCCCAAATGCTTCCTGAGAAGGTACTTGGATCCATAGGACCATGGTAAAATATGCTAACCCTATGCTAACATGATGAAGTTACGACATATGTATCAATACTGAGAGAAAAAAAACAGAACAATAACATCATATAGGAAAATGGGAGTGAAGTACATTTCTATAGTGGTTGGCCAACACAAACGGGGGATAGCAACCATTGGAACTAGGATTTTGACCACTGAAACGCGGATATCAATCAACAATAATGACTAGTAACAACTACTCGATTTGGTTTCAACCCACACCAACACTTTCCGTCAAATGGGCGTTCCAAACGTTGAGTGTACAAGGTAAAAAAAATCACAACAGTTGACAGGGCACGCACATCATCATGCATATTTCATATGCTGAAGTGAAGTTATGGAAAACCTCGCTTGAACGAGCCATGGTTTGCTTGTTAACAAGCGCTAAATCCAGTTACTGACCAGTTACTAGTTAGATTGGGATATAGTGGTCATTATGTAAATGGATTTTAATTGGGATATAATTTGTAAATAGATGATAGTTGTTTGTTTTTGTGATGTTACTAAACCGAGTTACTAGCCAGGAATCCCGGCTTTCCCATTGCCCATCTAAGTGTGGCCTTCTAGCCTAGCAGTATGAATGTATGAATTTATCGATGGCAACACATTCACAAATCCCAACTCTAAGAGCATAAACACTGATGAAGAGGCTGCAATTATCGAATAAACTTGAGAACCTGGTTGCTGAAAACGGATATTTAACGATGTTAAATTTCAGTACATACATACATACATACATACACACACATATAGATATATACACATATGTGTTTGTCATATGTTGTCACATTATATCACAAAAAACTACATCGTCTATCACTCACACAAATATATATATATATATATGTAAATATATGTGTGTGTATCTATATGTATACTGCATCTAACTACATATGCATATATATATATATATATGTATTCTGTGTATGTGTATATACGCATATATAAATGTTTATGTAAGTGTATATATATATATATGCATACTGTATCTATCTATAGGTATATTTGCATATATATATAAATATGTATAATGTAAATATATATGCAAATGCATACATATATATATATGTGTGTAAGCATATATATATATATATAATATATATATAAATACACACAGTAAAAAAATGTATAGTGTATATATATATATACACACTGTTTATTTATATATATATATATGCGTTATTCATTAGAGTTACCAAGGGATGAGCCAAGTGAAGCAGGCACTGGAGGTTACCACCTGCACGCTCTTCTTTCAGCATCTGATCCTTGTGCAGAGGTAAACCGTTGATCAGCGAGCCAGCCTTGGAGCTTGGTCAGCCATGACATCAGCGATTCCCCAGCGAACCATCCATAATCATCCATCTGGTATGCGCTCCTTGATACTGGACTTCAATTCATGGACCATCTCCAAAGCCTCAAGGAAAGACATGACTGAAGTATTACTGAAGTCACAAATTGATCCAATTTCTCACCTGTCGGACTTGCATTTGCTCAAGGCAAACATATCCGTGTCAAGCTGCAGGGGTAATAAGTGGAGATCACACGTAGAACCCATTGGGGCAGAAGAAAACGCAGAAGCCAATCTTCGATGCCCTTTCTCAGAAGCTCTCGGATTGTTTGCTTTATTAAATCTTTAGTATGCGCTCCATTTTTTTTCTACCCAAAGCAGATTAAAGCACTAAACTACCCGCACCCAAGGATTTTTCAATCGCCTCTGTCTCGCTCAAACGCGAGGGACGACGTCCTGCGATCTTCCAAGCATGGCCACTAATACTGGGATCACTTTTGGTAATGAATGATTAGTTGCCACCTGGTTGCTTAAACATCAACTATCTTAAACCAAGACTTACCCAAGCAATAATGTTCCTGTAAGATATTTCTATGAAAAAAACACGGGCACATGGGCATTGCCATTAATTACTGATATGAGCATCCACTTCCAAATTCTTGGGTGCCATTGTTGTTTTCGCGGGTGTTGTGTGCTGTTTGGAAGCTTGCATTGGGTCCAGGAAAGGCTTGTCTTGTATGTGAAACAAGGTGCTATCGAAATATGGCCAGAAGAACGGCGAAGTACCCGAAGTCATATGCAAAGGAAGTTGCAAGAGTTCTGAATTCTTGACGACTGTTTGCTACCACTAGATTGGCTCAGTCCATTTGAAGCTTAGGCTAAGACGGATCCCAACACACCGTCATGGCCCAAAAAAGATCACGTTTTTTTTTCGTGCCATTCATATGACAATGTAAGCCACTGCCAGTGTAATATATGTGTATGTATGCTTCTTTTCTCAAAACTTTCCAACTGATGTCAACTATACCTTTTCGGCAACAGTATCTTGGGCTATCCACCGGCCTGATTAGTCAACAGCAGTCACCGCCAGAATCATCAGATTCGAGTTATGTATCCATGACATCACTCCATCATATACAATTCAATATGCAGTCCTTGGTGCTTCTGTTTTATACAAACGTTTGCTCGCATGTGTGATCAACTGTTTACATATCTGTATGATTCAATACATTTAAAATCTTACATACATGTAAATTTATTCCAAACACAGGTTAAATATTTACATCATTTTACATATCCAAAAAATATGGAACATGTAAGATTCCCCTGGTTGCTTAACCATCAACTATCTGAAACCAAGACTTACCCAATATATTTTAGATTTGTATCTATTTCCCTCCGAAAAAACCTTCCCTGGAAAAGCCATGGTCCCGACGACTTTCCTTCGATGTCCGGTCCTGAATCGAGGCCTAGGTGTGGGCAGAATTCTGACCCCGAGCAAGAGATAAGTTGGTAAAATCAAACCTCAAATATCAACTTGGAATTTCTACCAGATAAATTATCATGATTTAACATGAACAAATCAAGGTTGTCATGATTTAGATAAATTGATCCTGTTTTAAAACTGTTTTGTTTGGCTTGGTTTCGAATTAGAACAACTCCAAAGTTGAAAGCTGTAGCAAGCTTCTGGACCATCCAAGAGCCCACAAGCAGCCCCTCCAATGAACGGAGGCCTTATGAATCGGCGAGTTCTTCGCAGTGTGCTGGTTTCTTTTAAGCATGTTACCATCATCCCTGTTCAAAACGTTGATTGTATACTACATTACTATTATGATATATATATATATATTTATTACATTGCTATCAAAACATCCCTGTTCATTATATGATATCATCTCATTTAACATACCATATGATATGTTTTGTTGTGATATATCATATCCATGGTTGTTGTTGATATGCAAACTCAAAACATATCACAAATGTTTTGTTCATGGTATGAGATGTTTGTTGTTATGTCACTTGTGATGATACCCTCAATACGACTTGAGAGCAAACCTCCATATACAGAAGGAAACAAAAAAGAAAAACATTTACCTTTCAGATCCTTCCAGTAAACTAACACAGCTATGGAATTCCATCGGTGTTTCCGTTCGGACAGGACTTACAGTAAGAATTTGTGCAGCTCCAATTGTCTGGATATCTGTCACTACAGTTATAAACTGCAGCCCCAAGCAGGTCACATACATGATTCCATTCTATTTTCATTAAATCCCACGATGCAAATTCTCATTATCCATGTGTCACCATTAAAACTCATATTAAAACACCATTAAATCACCATTTATCCAGCTCTGCTTCATAGGAATATGTTCCACTCATTGGCTGCACATCCCATCTCCACAACGGGCGCTCCAGACCCAAGGCATCACCCAAAACCTTGGGGACGATGAGACACTTTTGGGGGACATCATGGGAAAGTAAGGGAACAAAAGTAGGGATTTTACGGATTTATATGGATTTACCATATGAACAATGATATCTAATGCATATTAAACATGTATAATAATGGGATGTTCATGGGATATCAATAGTGTTTACACAAACAGGAAGGCAAAAAGATGAGGGGGCACAAATTGTTTTCAAATTTCTGATTGATTTCCTGTTTGAGTGTTGGATTTCTGCCACGAACAGGATCCTTCACCAAATAAAAGAATAGTTGTTTGTTGTTGGTCTCTCTCGTCTTTCTAAAGGTGTGGAAAAACAAACACCGAAACCTCTGAACAGTTTTCTGATTTCCCTTGCTGAATGTTCAAAATCATTCCTCACGGGACTTATACAATCTTGATCTCACCTCCTCCATGCTCTAAGCGTCTAAGCATGCAAAAGCTTCTCAAATCATCCCATGATCCCATTATCACTACATCCCATAATATCACTAAAAATAATCCTCATGATTGTTATCTCATGATTATCACTACATCTCAATAATATGATTGTTCTTTTGTCACTACATCCCGTGAAAAATCCCCAGCTGCAGGGCCCCAACATCCCGCAGGGCCCCAACATCCCGCAGGGCATGCTGATCCTGCGAGGCTGCCAAGCCTGGCGATGTACTGCACCATCTTTACCAGTTTATAGTGTGATTTCAACAATAAGCTATAAAGATGGTGCAAACTATATACCGTAGTACCTGGTAAGATTTACTACTATTTACCATCTTAATCACTTTAAGGTACAAACTATATAGTACCTGGTTGCTGGTTTCAACCATCTTGAAAAATATGAGTTCGTCAATGGGAAGGATGACATCCCATATACTATGGAAAAACAAACATGTTCCAAACCATACCAGTACTACGGTGGATGGTTGCGAAATCCTGCACCACCTGGGATGGTTGAAACATGTTGAAACCCTAGAAATAATGGGATGTTTACCACCTATCAACTGGCGCAGGATTTCGCAACCATCCACAGTACTGGTATGGTTTAAGGTACTATAACCTCGTTATTGGTCTTAGTTGGTTTTCAAGGCAGCTAGTACTGGTACAATGTTACAACCAATACACCCCTATTTTACACTATCGGATAAACATCATATTTTTGCACCTAGTGAGTTGCTGCTTAAAATATCCACCTATATAAACATCATATATGCTGCTTAAATGTGTTTTTTTTAATACCAGCAATAGTTGTGGTAATTTGACACCTTCCGGCTTCAGCCCCTTTAAGGAGGGGGATGACCACATCCATCCCCTGATGGAAATCCAATTTATATAACCTTTATAGATACTGTGTATATGTGTAATGGATAAACATGGAATAAAGATATGGATAAACCCTATAGGATTTTGGGACGGGATAGCCTATTTTCAGACAAACCCTATTTTTATCAATATTTTCGGATCCATTTATGTGTATATCTAAGTTATATAAGTTACAGTGTAAGTATATGTGTACTAAGTTATGTGCATAAATCCCGGCTAATGGATTCAAACCATTTTGGGGATCCCCAAATGTACACTTGGCTCAATATGTTCAATCTGTGATGGAATCCTTTGCAGACTTCCCTCGTTGATATTCCCGAGAGGTCCATTTGGATCGAGGCGTCCATCTGGTTCAAAGAACAAGAAGGGATTGAACATGAACCGCTTTGTAAAATAAGAAAGCTGATAAATGTGATCAAAACACTAGTAAACCACCCATGACTGGGAACGGTAACCATACCACCATACCACCTATAAAAATGGGGATGACTGGGGGATTGTTTATGACATATGACATTGTTTTAACCTCATTAGTCATATTTGATATTTGTAAATAATTTTATATATATATATATATATATTTGTCATGTATTCCCATAGGCCCAAACGGCCCAAAACAAAGTCTCACCGCTTGGTCATTGCAGTCGCACCTGCGGCGCTGCGCTGCGCAGTGCGTTTTGCTAAGGCTTTGGTCACCTGCGCAACGCGTCGCAACGGAGACTTGGAAGACCTGGAAGACCTGGGATTTCCCTGGGACATGATGGATGTTTTAATGGGAAACCATAGGAAAACAATAGGAAAATGGTGGTTAGTAGTGGTTAGTAGTGGTTAGTAGTGGTTAATAGGTGGTTAATGATGGTTAATCATTGGTTAAACAAATGGTTGGTTGGTGGTTGAGCCCTACCCCTCTGAAAAATGATGGAGTGTTCGTCAGTTGGGATGATGACATTCCCAATAGATATGGAAAAATAGAATTCATGTTCCAAACCACCAACCAGTCATTTTTTGTAGTTTGGATTTAATCCAAAAATTGGTGAATAATGATTCCTGATAGGCTTCCTCACATAGAATAGCTAGACAGTCAGGTAGATAGGTAGATAGATATAACTAGATTATTTTGGATGTTTCATTAAATTGATAAGGGTACCCCAAAGGTAACCTCCCACAACAATAAAGGTTCGCGCAGCCCCTAGCAAGTGTTTATGGGCGTCAATACCCCGCAGATTTCGGTGACTATGTACACCTAACCCCCTATGACGATCTGGGGATGTAGTCTTCAGACATTGTGATAGTGTCAAAAAAAATCGTTTCAGCCTTTTCCTTCCCCAAAACCATTTATACGTGTTGAATCCGGAATGTCGATGGTCAAACCTATACCATTTCCAACATCACCATTTCAATGGGATTCACACCATCCCCGTAAATGGTATACCTTTAAGGCATTATGTTGCCCAAATTGATCAATCAATATACGGAAAAACCAGGTCTTGGGGTCAACTGGTTATATTTTGATATATATATATATATATTTATTTATATCTATATATATATATATCTATATATATATATATATCTATCTTTATATATATATACTTACCTATATATATATATATATTTGCCCAAATGTTATGGCCATTGAGGCCATTACTGTTCCATTTTGGGGGGGGACAATCCGCAAAATCCCTGCCTCACTGGTGGATTGATTCAGCACCGGGATGCTGCCCGGGCTCGCCGTGCGCTTCGCCGATGTGGCCGAAGTCAGGGCGGTGCCGCCGAGAGAAGCGGCTGTGCCGCCACCCAGGGCGTCACCAAGCACCTGGGAGATGGCAGGAATGGGGATAGAGCCCCAAGCAAGATAAAACAATATTATGACAGGTTGGTGGTATACCTAGCCCTCTGAAAAAAAAAATGTCAGTTGGGATGATTCTTCCCAATATATGGAAAAATAAAAGATGTTCCAAACCACCAACCAGTTATGAAGAGGATACACATATTCAAATATGGACACATGACATTAAAACATGGAAAGCGATCGAACATCCTGCCCATTGCACTTTGACCTCAAAATATCCTTTCCATACTTCGTTGAAAAGACACCTTTGAGGTTCCATCTCTAAAATCAAAACAACGGTGCATATGCTGATAAACACAACAACGGTAGACTTGGTCTAATGAGTTTAATGGTGGGTCTGATCATCTTAGGGTCCAATTTGTGGGTTATTGTGAGGGTAATTGTATCATATTGTATCATTGAATTGGCTTTGGAAAACGGGTCTCAACCTATAGCATCCTATAGCCATTCTGTGGAACATGCTCCAGTTACTGTACAGGTGACCTCTGCCGTGAAACATGATTCGGAAAACAGAACTAACTAATAACATTTTGAAGAATCTAGGTGAATTATGATCATTCCCGGACAGGAAAGGACCAAATTTCAATCAATTGATCACCCTGACCATCATGGTGGGGTCGGCCAGTAAGTTCCTGGCAATCGGTCAGCAGCCGTGGCACCCACTAAATTCTACCAACCGAAAAGGTAAATACAGCAAACAACAGCAACCAACGAAGCCGAAACCAAGAGCAATAGAGATAGCCTACATACTTTTCTCAAAATAACAATTCCAAAAGGATACTAACAATTAAGAAACTCATGCGCTAGAGCTAGCAAAGGATAGCCTACAGCAGCCACTTTCCTGCGCAACGGGTAAATCATATTTCCTCACTCTCCTCAAAGGTAGTGGCGTCAAGGCTTCAAGGGTCTCCACTATTCCTCTGGTAATTAATCGGAAGGGTGATGGAAGTTTTTGTCAAGTCGCGGCCGCCCGATACAACTCCAACAATTCCAGTGATACCATCACGATTGGCGACCCCAAGGGGGCCCGCAAATACCCCCGAACCGTGGGCAAAAGCCGCCTCGGTCTTGCCTTTCCTGCCAATCTCAGGCTTGCAGGTATTGTATATACTCAATTTAAAGCAAAGGGCACCTTTGATGTTCCAAGTGTTTCATTGAGCGCAAGGCAAATGATAGCATCCTCATAGGAGCATATAGAAGCTATCAGGAGCCCAGGTTTGTGATTTTTTGCTGGCTTACCCGGCTTACCCCTATGTTTGGTAGTGAATCCCACATGTTTGATGGATGGTTGAAGGTTGAATCACCGTGTTTGCTGCTTAAATCCTGTAAATATTTTTCCTGGTTACCCTCTGGTTGTTTAACATAGCCATGGAAAATCACCATTTTTTATAGGTATACGGTAAACCTTCTATAAATGGGCCATCTATACCATGGCTATGTTAGTCATAACCAGAGGGTAAATCATTAAGTCTCAATTGTTGATTGCCAAATCCCGATTTTATGCTGGTTGAATCAGAGAGTTCTCCAATCACCACCCTTTTTTTTAAGGCCGCGTGGTCACGCCCGAGGGGGCCCCTGGGCAGCCCTCACATCTCTCAGCGCGTGTTGATCTTGGGAGGCAGCCAAGACTGGCAAAGCTTAGGCTTGAGAGGCAATTTACTCAGGGCATACTTCACAGTTATGGCCCTTTACCAGTTATAAGTACTTAAAACCCCATTTATAGAATGTATAATCCCATTTATAACCAGTTATAACTAATAAATTGCCTTAACTGCAGGTAATTGCCTGAATTGGAGGTGCTGATCTGCTTATATAAATGCTAAGGCCTATGCCTATGTAAGGGAACATGCCCCATTAACATATATATGTAACAGTACCTCCACTTTAGAGTCCTGAAATTCCCACTCAAAATCTGGCTCGACAAACATCAAATCTACAGATTCTGATAAGACCTTGGCATATTTTCTATCATATCAGCGGTTACTCAAAAACTGCTGGTGACAAAACGCAACGTCCGGTGAGCCCTTTGCGCCTGCAGTCCGCTGAGCCGTCCGCTGAGCCGTCCGGTGAGCTGCTGTCTCCGGCAGTCGGCAATTTTTGGATGATCCCGGCAGGATTAACCACTGGATTTGATCATTGGATAAGCAGGAACAATGTGTAATTGTGACCCAGATGCTCCATGTATAGTATATTTACCTACATTTGGGCGTTTTTTTGGGTAAATGTTGTTAAATATTCCATACATGGAGCATTTGGGTGATCATTTTTTGCAACAAACATGGGGTAGTTTGTTGAAGTCCAAGATTGGCATATTCGTAAAACATTAACATCCATCACGGTGGGGATGAACTTTTCGGATGATTTTCCGCTAACAGCTTAGGCAGGCCCTAAGGGTAAACCCACTATGTCACTATTTTTTATCTAGAAAAGCATGCAATTCCATGTATTCCATGCTGGTTTGTGGTTTCAACCCCTCTGAAAAATATGAGTTCGTCAGTTGGGATTATTATTCCCAATGTATGGAAAATTCAAAAATGATCCAAACCACCAGCCAGCATGACTCATGTATACTTATGCTGAGATTTTTCGTGGTCATATGAATCATATCGCCAAGATTGAGCAAAGCGAAAGAACAAGACCCATATGCTCCATGGTGCCCGAACAAAATCACCCAGTTTTGTAGGTAAATATACCAGCACCATGGAGCACATGGGATTGGCAGTAGGCCAAAAACCACTTAAGCCATATCAAGTCAGGTAAACATGCCATGCCACTCCAAATGGGCTACAGGTGAACTTCTGGCATCCATCTGCCAATGTGATGTCAACCAGATCCGCTGCCCTTGAGTCGGCCAAAGCTGAGTACCGACGAACGGATCACATCGTCGCAAGAGGTTGTCGCGAGCATTTAAATGTCAAAGCTATAGCGAATCCTTAATCTGGCTGAATTTCCCGTGTGAATTAAATTCTATTTAAACTTCTCTAAACTGCAAGGCGGCGCCTCACTTCGTTTAGTTGGCTTATAAAATCTTATAAATAAACATTTATAAACCCATCCAAAGAGTCTAAAGACATATATCCAGCCCCAGTGCTCCCAAGTTAGCATACTTCTAAGCCAACTTAGGAACTACAGTGGGGGGCTCCACTTTCTAGAGATCTGGGACAATTGTACAAAATTCACGAACCAGAATTTCAAAGGCTATTTGGGGATGATGTCCCTTATACTAACCACCATTCCAATGTGGTCGCAATGAGGTCCTTAGAATGCATCCAAATATTACTCAATTATCTAGTGATGGTTGTCCGTATTACATACCCAATTACCCAATATGTATCTATATGTATATATATATATACATTTCCATCTTATAGTCATCTTATATATATATATTAAAAAAAAATCCTCATTATATCCCATTATCCATTGTTATTGATAGCACTGGCTTCGCCGTTCGACGCCTCCTCCGTTCGTTGCAGGGAAGTGGGCGAGCACTGCGAGTTCTTGTCGACAGCTGGCAGCTGGGAAGTGGCCTGAGTCGTGGCGATTTATGCTGATGAATCATCAACGATAAGGCTTCAAACCAGCAACTGAAGGGACACACATATATATATATATAACATCACATATATATATATATATATAACATCACATATATATATAACATCATATATATATATATATTCAAATATATATATATAAATGGAACTATCATGAACATATAATTGATGTTAATTTTATATAAGTTGTTTGGTGCCCCTCTCCTGGTTGTGAGTTGGTTAGTTTACAAATTAAGACATTTTATAAACACATTTAACTGTACCCGGGCCATAAACCTTAGTTATTGGAGTTATAAACCAAACCAGCTATCAGGGTTGCTCCCAACACCCCCAGCAACCCTGGCTGTGGGGCGCTGGGAAGGGCGGTTAATGTGGAGTAATGGTGATCAAAGGTGACTAATGGTGATTATTAACCATGAGTGGGGATTAATAGGAATATGTTTATATATATTATATATACATATAATAATTGGTTTCATAGGGATTGATGTTTAATTAACAAATGTTAGATGCGATTTAATGGTGATTATTAACCATTATTAGTGCTGATTAGTGAGAATATTCTAAGCGAACATTTAACCCTCAAACATTGGGATTCGTCAACAAAGACTATAATTTAATGGGGATATACCATCTGGCAATTTGTTCCATAATTGGCAATGGCCCATTAATAGGATATCAAATGCCTTCTAAATAAAATTAGGTTTCCGTAGTTATGTTGAATTACTGCAAGGTCAACAAGTGTGTATTTCTCACCTTGAAACATATGATCAAGATTGATCAAATGCGTGTTGCACTATTTTGATGATCACAAAAGTGTGTCACCTGCCAGAAAAGAGCGTAACTTTGGGGAACTAAAACATGTCTTCGGAATTGAACACGTGCTCATCAGAAACCGTCTCAACATATTCAAACCGGGATGGGATCTGTATGGATTTCTATTTCCACCGTCCCTGAAGAATGGATAGTCCATGATAGTCCCTCAAAAAGATATCTTTCCATGATAGTCCACCGATTTCTATAGATTCTATGGATGCTGTTCAGGGAATGAGGGGTTTCGAGTTGTGTTAGATGGCCTTCTCAGGAAGCAAGCTAGCCTTACACATAAATTTCACCTTGAGCTAAACTGCATTAATTTGTGCACATCTTTCTCTGAAATGTTTTTTTCCATATCGTATAGTTCCATAAAGTCAACCTAAATGAAGATCTACCCCGGCTTTTCCTAAAAATCACTTTTGGTACCCCGTCAGTGATATAGCCCATGGCCCCAACCAACCAACCAACCTGGGCAACCGTCCCCTGCGCAAGTTGCAATGGTAATCAGAGAAATACATCCCTGACACCAACCCAGGTTGATCATCTGAAAATAGCCCGAGATTCCTCCAGGAAACTTCATCGAACTTGTGGATTTATAATACTTATACTCCGGAAATCAAACATGAGGTGGCTATCAACTCCCGTTTACTTCGGAGATTGTCCAGCCATCCACGTTTCATGACATAGGAAGGTCAATCCATGATTATCCCACTCTTATCCCATGATTGTTCAACTATTAAACCATATCAAAGCATATTAAATCAATGGTCATTCCAGGAACCTAAATTGGAGGTACCTACCATATATAAGGCCCGTGTAAGGCCTATGTAAGGGAATATCCAAAAAAATAATTATGGCCTTATATGGTACAGTACCTCCATTTTAGGATCCTGGAATTCCCATTGACATATTAAAAACCATGGTTTTCTCACATTGCACCAGAGGATACCCCAAAGAAAACGCCGGCAATTCCGCCGCTGATCCGTTGCTGCCCAAGGACCGTGAGTTGGAAGCTGATCTCTTTGGAACCTCGGTACCATCTGCGCTATCCAGGAAGGACAACTGGCTACAAATTCATACCAAAAAATAATACACAAACATATAAATAAATAAATATATATATATATATTATACATATATATATATATATCCATTCCCGAAGCAGCCACGCCCCACCTTCACTATGGCCCCATCAATCCCGGAAGCGGAATCCTCACATTGGGCATGTCATCTCTATGGATTGATGACCATCCCCTGATACGGGCACACACACATATATATATATATATAGTATTTTAATATAAATGTAAACAAAAAACAACAACTTTCGACCATGGCACATGTCACTAAAGTGAACCAAACTAAACCATGTCGATACGCGGGAGCTACCGCACTAGGCAGGGGATGATCTGCAAACAAATACTTCACCTATTACAAGATGTGCGCAAGCACAAATGACATAAACAAGTGTTCTATCATATCTATGCGGATGAATAGCTTAAAAGCAACGTTGTGAGCAAGAAAAAAAGACACCGGGCGAATATTGGATACTTAGCATTTCTCAAGACAGCTGGCTAGTAGATGTCTCCATTGATGGAAACACGAACACTGGAAATGGAAGAACTACCCATCCAGGTCAATTTAATCCGATATTACGTGAAATTATGGAATGTAATGTCAAGCCTGGATTTTGAAGGTGGATCAACCGGGAAAAAAAACACGATGGAACCCGCAGGAACAAAACAAAAAGTGGATGATCGACGAGGGTCACAAATCATGCACAATCAAACATAAAACACATAAACCATAAGCCGTGACAATGATTTGTTTTCTGGATTTGAATGGATTGTTTTCCACTTGAATTTCTACAGCGGTTCCTTTGCACTTGGGCCTCCTGCCGCTTGGTTGGCCTAACCTGGCCGTCAAAATGCCCATATGTTTGTGGTATGGTTCCTGGCTGGTCATGATTTTCCCCATTAAAACCGCTATGAAAACATGCATATGTTGAATTATGATTCTGGCCGACCTGCATGTTGTCCCAATGAAAATGGCTATATATCTCTTGGGCTATGTCATGGGTATGGGTCAAAATTGGGTACTGGGGTGTCGACTTAGCTCACATCACGCCAAAG
>Ga0126342_10002336_pt1 | contig 29356 bp, 33 predicted proteins | sample Cyp1metagenome_FD_92528 | JGI IMG/M metagenome (GOLD analysis project Ga0126342, IMG submission 92528) | Coral microbial communities from Lord Howe Island, Old Settlement Bay, Australia - Cyphastrea 1 metagenome | ecosystem: Host-associated > Invertebrates > Cnidaria > Coral ...
AAAGGAATCAACTACAAAATGATTCCAAATACAAAATGGGGGGCACAACCCCTCCTGTTTGTACAAAAAAATCCTGGCTGGCAATCTGTACTGTAGCCCAAGTCCTCCCCATTTCGTAGCTGACATTTGAAGGTGGATGTAAATTACTCATTTTCAGACAAACCTATATATATATATTTATATCCATATCCCTTTGGCTCCTTGTAAAGCCTTTCTTTTCCAGCACATCCGCCTTGCAGTACTTCAGGTAATCCTGATCCTTCAGCAAGCAATCCTGCAGCCAAGCCCCAGGCCAGATCCGTCGGTCGAGCCCAACGGAAATTCATCTGGCGACTGCCAAATGGGGCGCCTTGAATTCAGTGGTGTTTTCTTCAAAGATGTTCCAAGAATGGAGTAGATAGCCGCAATCTTTGACCAAGAAAACACAGTGTGAATAACTTAATATTATCACCCAGTTTTTTTGTCATATAGGAATCGAAAGCAGGTTGAACATTCCAGCATGTAGTGATGGAGGATTGTTGCCCAGTAGTTTTTCAGTTTCGAACGTGTCTATCCATTGGGGTTGCTGCACCTGAAACAAATAAGGTTACCATATGGGCGACAAAATGGCTACAATAACAGTCACTAGGACAAATCTGCAGCCCCATACGGTGACGACTACATACAACTATGAGGGGGATTCTTAAAGCAGGGGTACCTCAAATCATCTAAAATCAAACCAATTTAGTCCCAGGGTTTTGGGGCACCCTTATATTGGGGGAAACTCCATAAAGGGATTAACCTCCGGTACTCAGTGGACAATCAGCTATCTGTCTGTACATGATTGACCGTTTGAGAATGGTGACTCAACATATTCCGTTTCCAGCCTGGATTGCCAGATCAGGGTATGGAACAAAATTGGGATACCATTCTGTAGCCACAAGAATGGTCACTCCAAGTACAAAACCATCCACATTCGGTGGTTTTTAATCAGGTTCATCTTTTCAGCTCCATCTTTTCAGCTCCCTACCGGGTTGATATTTACCTATACCCTAAGTTGACCCGTCACAGGGGTCTATTTCAACGCTTACTAGAGCTAGAATAAGCTAGAATGACCATAGTTGTAGGGTCATTATATATTCTCAAAAAAATGATCCAACACACATACCCTAATAATCTAATAAGATCAACAAATCCCATTGGTATCATAAAAAAAAAACACATCAACTAACGTGGGAAAGCCAATAATAAAACACAAACACCTACCATTTGGGGATAGTTAACACCACTTAAATAAACATTTCAAAACTGGCGATACCATTTGGGCCGTCATCATCGTCCGGCCTGGCGAATGGTCTTCACACGCTTCTTCAAAGACCAGGTGCAGCCAGAGGACCAGGCATCCTGCAGGCACAAAAATGGACCAACAGGGACCAACAACTGTTGGGGGGATAAGTTGAGTGCACCAACAGGACGAAAAGTTTACATATATGTATACCATTAGAAATAGTTTTTTTAGTTGATTTACAACCATTAGAAACGATTTTTTGAAATGGTGCTTTTATGGTGTTTTTTTTACTTGATGTTTACATAATTGGTTGGTGGTTTCCACCCCTCTGAACAATAGTAGTCAAATGGGATTATTGTTCCCAATATATGAAAAATTAAAAACATCCAAACCACCAACCAGTAATTGGTTGTCTTCTGTTGGTGAAATCGACCGTTTGTCCTTGCCAGGTGCTTCGCCAGCTGGGCACCGACCTTTCTTGGGCAGCCCATACCTTGCAACCGAGGACACATGGGTTTGTCATGGTTTTCTGAAAATAGGGCACCCCGAATTCCAATGGATTCTCATCATTTTCCCTATATTTTCACATTGAAAAACTATGGGTATCCCCAATTTCAGGACACCTCCAAATTCGTGTTTTTTGTGAAGGATCAGTTCCAGCTTGGAACAAGATCAAACTAGAAGACTCCCAAACAAAGAGGTAAAACATCCATGGAAATCCCTAGAAATCTTCGCCTCAAATCAATGCCCGGTAGTACCAGGTAGTACCAGCTATAAGTCACTTCTAACGTCAGATATATGGAATGATAACCCTCTGGTAAATTAACATAGCTATTGAACATGACCATTTATAGTGGATTGTCCCATTAAAAATGGTGATTTTCCATAGTTATGTAAACGTTTACCAGAGGGTAACCCTATAGAAATCACCAAACCAATCCCTGCTGAATCGGGCTAAAAATTACCAATCACCGTGCCGAGTCGAGCAGCCAAAAGCCGACGTGGTTCTCCCGGACGCATCGGCCCTCCCCATCCCCTGCTGAAAAACTTCCTTCTCGGCCCACCAGACGGTCATCCCCGCCGAAGCAATGAGGCCCTGGTGGCTTGGTGTTGGGGTAACCGTTGCACGCAGCGTACCTTGGCGGTTGGCCGAAGTCTGTATAGTAAACACCACGAAAAAACATCCAAAAAAGGTAGAAACAGATGCCACACATCCTACTCAAAAAGTGGGAACTTACGATTATTGGAATTACTGGTAGTGCTTTGCTTGTTGCTGTACTAGAATGTGCATGAATTTGTCCTGTTCTGGGTACTATACTATTATACTCAACACTCCAAAAATGAATGACTGCCCAATCAGTTGATACCAAGCAGCTGTCCAAACGCTGGCGAGACTTCCAGAGAATAGCGTGAGATCCTTTGCAAACCCAGACATGTGTTTGAGCACAGCAGCTACCAAACCCATTGAACCTCTCCCCATTCTCCTAGGATTCACTTCCCAAATCATTCATTTATTGCACAGTTACGATTCTTCACCGACTTTAGCATATTATAAAAATTATATACACCCTACAGGCATGATCTTGGCTTGCAACAGCAGCAGGAGCACCAACAAATATCCTCCAATCTATCAGGCTCCAACATGAGGGCTATGGACCTCTTGGCCCATGTGGAGCACGCCATGCATTTACCAGAAACCATCTGGATGACTTCTAACTGGAGCCCAAGGAGCAAGGTGTAGTTGTGGTCTAAACGGCCCTCTTGATATAGCCGCATGGTGCAAATGAACAAAGCGTCACCCGGTAGATCCGCCACATTTTGGTCCTGAAAAAAGGGGGGAAACACAGATGCCCTCGGAGCCGCTTGATGTTGATCTTCCCTATTCCCAACTGCCAAGAAGGAGCGATGAAATGTGCATAAGACATACCCATGTTTACTGTTTCAAATACTTTTAAACGGTCATAATCAACATATGCATCTATCTATAATAATAATGCTACATATAATATAATATATATATATATATATTATATTATATTATCACAATCAGGTAATCGTAGCGACTGTTCTATCTTTCCTTGGGACCCTGTGCAGGACGTGACATGCCCTGGCGGATTTGGTGATCCTCGATGTTGTAGTCGGCATGGGACATGCCCGGATGGAAAATGTACGCATCCTTGGCATCCGGATGCTGGACATGTGTTTCCTCAAGGTGAAGCTGTTAGAACCTGTTTATGCTAAGTTTGGGAAGCCCAAATGTTGAATTTATGTGTTGGAATCATCATGTTTTGGCCGCAAATCCTCCAATGGATTTACTTCAAAACAGATACAGGAAAGCATGATTCTTCATGAAGTTTACCTCAGACTCAAAATAGATAGTCAACTATAAAGCTTTCCTGCAGATGTTCCCTCAAACTTTCCATCACCATTCACACCAAGCATCCAAGGGCACAGGCGCCACCCCACGGCCGTTCTCACACGCTGGGGCGACGGAGTCGCAGATCTGGTGCTTCTGAAAGAGATACTCGGGCACCTTTTCAGCAGCGATTTGGGATGGGCGGATGGACCTGGACCTGGATCCGAAAAATTTCCAACCAGAAAAAAATAGGTACAACATGGCAAGAAAATGGTACACATTCTGGGAGAAAACGACTATTTTGATGTTTCTTGAAAGGTTGAGGTAATGTTCAAGGCTGGAGGATGGAGCTTCAGGATCACCTCCAGTCTTGCGAGGTATTTTTTTAAGATGCGCCGCAGCAGCGTCGGGGGGAGTAAGATGTTGCTCGGTGGAGTTGGCTAAGTTGTATATGTTGCTCTAAATAGCCTGTCAAAAGTCTAGGATGTGAAGATCCAAACATGCCAAGTCAAGAATGCGTGGGCCTTCCCATGAAACTTGAAACGTTTGGCAACTTGTCCCTCCTGATCAATATTCAATTAATGGAAATTTCACTCTTAACACCGCCCATGTTCGCGCAGACTCAGCAATAAGATGTTATATTGATGGAAGTGAAGGAAACCATGTAAAACACAATGAACCATGATCATTTGCAAAATGATCAAAGAATTACCCTCTGGTTATGACTAACATAGCCATGGAAAATCACCATTTTTAATAGGTAAACCATTTATTTCTATGGGCCATCTATACCATGGCGAACTGTTAGTCATAACCAAGTTGGGTAATTACTACTGGGTTTTCCGGAGAAACTCGGCCGCTTAAGCATCCCGAGATATCCCGAGGCCTCATGGCTTCCGGTGCTCAAGGTGCCAAAATGATAGGTGAAGTTATAGACATCTCCTCCACCTCTGTCCGGTTGGATCCGTCATAAAAAGGGCAGCTATTGAAGCCAGGGCCCCTTATATATCGATGATTTACCTAGCAGGGCCGTTCTTCCATCGTTATGTTAAACTACAACAGATAGTATCAAATAGTATACTGTATACTATTCTTGGTGGCTATTAGTGGTTTTTGTTGGATATTATTGATGGTTGAGGGCTAATTAAGGGATTACAAACCACCAACAAACCATAAACATGCATAAACCAGCAAATAATCAACACAAATCTTAGGCTTCGACTCGCGACGGGGTTATTTGAAATAGGGATTGGTTGGAGGTCTGAACCAAAAAAAACAGAAGGACGGAACTCCACACAACTCCATCGTAGGTGGCAGGAGATCAATTAAGAAAAAACAAGTAATCAATCCAACAAAGGTTTCCCACCAGATTGAAGAATACATCGACAGGAAATTGGCTTTGCTGACTGGTCAAAGTTAATAATATATATATATATGTGTCCTTGACCATGAAGTAAGTGAGACGTCGCCCTTCAACGATGGTGTAAACCACAATGTCAGAAGTTGTTGGAAGATGTTGGAAGACGGGGATTTGGGATTTCGACTCCTTTCTCTGCTACCCAAAAGTACACTATAATATATATATATATTGTTTTTTTTATAATTAAATATATAGGTAGTAGGCTTAAACTGTGAAAAAATACACTTCATCATGAAATTAAAATATATTAAAATCAAAAACCCTTCAGAAAGATATATCAAACACAAATAACCATGCTCAGAGTGCAGACAAGGCACTGTTGTTCCTCGGAAGGGTCACATTCAACTCCACTGGATTGTTACCCTCTGAGCACAGGCTGATGTGCGACCCTTTCCTGAGATTATGTGTGGAACTTCGGAGTTGAGATATTGCATCCCGTTTTTTTTGGAGGCGGAAAGCATCGTTTCGGGCTGGTGAATTCAAATGATATTCGATCGAAGAAAACAACAATTAAGTTGACATAACTTCAAGTAAGGTTGAACATGAAAAAAATACACCACCAACTAGTACTTGTTTGAGGGTAGAGTTCCAAAGTCGGGATTATGGTTTTCTGATTGCAAAAAGGGAACACATGGGAAAACTCATTTTTTTTACTTCTATGTACTGTTATGTACTTGTCAAATCTTGTCAGCATCCATTGTCTTTGGTTCTATCCTGGTCTACCTGCATGTTTGGTTGCGTTCACTTTTAATCCCTTTTGTAGTTGATTCTGGTTGGGCATATAGTCATATGCTGTTCTTGTCCCTGTTTAGCCCTCATGAAACACATGATTCGTTGGTTCTCCAGTTGTATCCCAATAGTTCTTGGGTAAACTGCAGTTTGCTGTGCCCATTTCTGATGATTGACACACCCCTTGATCTAGTGAATCCCCATTTGGTTTTCTTATGTTTTCTTGTACATGTACAGGTAAACTATATGGTAAACTCACCCATGTTTGTCTGTGATACCATCGTAGTCTTCAAAATCCAATCATCGGGAGGCTGTAGCCCGCCCAGTGGGCCAGCCCGCCGGCACGGGCGGCGATGCCCCGCCGCAAGGCGGGGCTTGAAGGGGTGGGTGAAGGAGCTCCGGCGCAAAGTCGTGCTAAAGAAACCGTTTTTACCCTCTGGTAATTTAACATAGCTATTGAAAATGGCCATGTTCAATGGGTAAATCCACTATAAATGGCCATTTTCAATAGCTATGTTAAATTACCAGAGGGTAATTCCAAGTTTTCAGATACAATGGAGCATTCTAGTGGTTTGATCCTCATTCGATCTCTTGAATATTCGGTTAATATTCAATGAATATGTGCAGATAAGTCCCCCTTATCCCGTTATGAGGGTAATGTAGTAAACCCAATGTCATAAGCCATCCCCAAAATCAAAATGAATGGTATATAAACCATCCCCAATTGTGGGAGTTGGAGTTGTGGCTGTGGGTTTCCCACAGTAATTTGATCCTCCTTCAACAATATCCATACTACATACATATCTATCTATATATATATGTATATATATTATATTATCTGGGGTGGACTTGAGATAGTCTAAAAGTCCCTGATAGGTTTCTTAACAACAAAAAAACGCATAAACCATCATAAACGCAATCCCAGCTCCCTGGTCAACATGCTATGTAGTAAGCTGATCTGGCCAGATATTCTAAACTGGATGTACACATCTAGATGTGGCTCACTGACTAGGGAGATGTGAAAAATGGGAGGGCGACTTGTTCCGATATTAGATGTACTAGTAGTAAAGTATAGTAAAGTGCCTAATCGAGAAAATTGAGTAATTAAACTAAACTTAGAATAGTTTTGGTGCTCTTAAGATAGTCACTGCACACAGGAGAGGGGTCAGTTGCCCCTATCCCCTGTGCACTCCTGAGCGCTCCAGAGTGCACAGGGGCGAGGGGCAACTGACCCCTCTCCCGTGTGCAGTGACTATCTTAAGAGCAGCTACATACCACCCTTGACTAAAGTTCAGCATGTTCTGCATGTTCAAAGGTTTGAGCTGTGGTGGATTTGATAGTGTGACACGAGAGTTGAACAATTATTGGTTTATTACCCCATAGGGCGCTTTGGGTATTATGATGGATTGTGTTTTCGGGGGATGGTCACCATTCCTGGTAAAACAAAGTCCAACAATAATGATCATAACAATGATGATTAAAACCCATGGTGTAAGCCTGTCATGCCAATCCAATCCATGTGCTGATACTATTGGACTATGTTAAGCACAGCTCAGTTATACTATAATTCCATAATATGTTAAGTATAAGCCCAATATAATCTATTAACATTACACAGTATATATATATATATATAATATGGTGTTCCATTAATATGCCATTGACATGTCAAGTTTCAAGCGCAAGGCCCAAATAGTGCAGGGCCGTCCAGCCACCAGCCGCTGACCCCGGTAGGCCGACAGCTGAGGATTAGAGGCCCAGGAGAAGAAATCGGTAAATCCTCGAGGATGAGAATTGACAACAAAACATGTAGCATGTTTAATGGGAAGAGCCATCAAAACACGTATTTTAATAGTGATTTCAATGGGAATAGCCTTGACAATTGTTTTTTCTTTTTTTAATGGGGATTTAATGTGGAGATCAAAGGGATAACAATTAAAATGGGACTTGCTCATGGGATGTCATTAATCAAAGTAATGGTTACTCAATGAATTAACCAAGTATCAACTGATGACTGGGTTCTTGACCAAAAAAGAAAACAATTGCAACACAAATGTAAATTACAATGATGGCCTGTACGCGTTTCATTTTCTTTATTGGCAAAAGTTGGGAACTACTGTACAAGATGATATATGATATGACGATAGGTTACCAGAATCGAAGTATAGAATACAAGACAATAAAACCAACAACCAAGTATAGTAAGTGTTGGTGGCTGGCTGTCTTCAAACCTCAGCCCCTAACGATGCCACAACAAAAAGACTTTCACAAGCTAGTTGCCTAAGAATTCAGAAATTGGAAACTGAATAAACATGGATAGGTAAACATGGAACACGGAGAAAAACTCGGGGTTGGATGAATGGAACCCTTTATACGTTCTACAGCAGGAAAACATGTTCATCCTCATCCCCCCTTAAGCATCCTGTAACTATTGAGAGTATCTGAGAAATCATTACCCTCTGGTAAACTAACATAGCTATTGAAAATGGCCCAGTCGAAATAGTGGATTTTCCCATGAATGGCATGGTGATTTTCCAGTTCGTTATGTAAACGTTTACCAGAGGGTATATACTATTAATATTCCCATCATATTCCAATGATATTCCCATACCATTATGAACCATTAATAACCACTAACAACCATTTGGGTTCCTAATAACCATTTGGCTTAATATTACCCATAGATACCCATAGTTATGTTAGTTAAATGGTGAATTTCCCATTAAAAATGGTGATTTTCCCTGCACCATGCCACACCGATTTCTCTGGACCCAAACGCTTGGCCAAGCACCAAGCTATCGTGCAAACAAGCTTGTAACATTTTAACATATTTTAACACTACCAAATATCACCAATTACCTTTAATTATATACCCAGAATAACTATTCCATACAGCTACTGTAATTACCTTTAACCAGAACCAAAATGTTGGATTCAATATGCAACGGAATTCATTCCTATAATTGGTCAAGTGAGGATCAAGGCTATCCTACCCCATCAAGATCCCGAGCCAAGGTTTCCCAGAAGTGGGACATCCCAAGGTAGCGATTTAGAATTGTCCATGTCAAGCAATAGACCTTTTAATGACGTTTTAATCGCTGCCTTAGTTGTGATGAAGCATGATTAATTTGCGATGGGAAACCCACAATGTCATTGGATTGTCCATAAACTTCAGACCAGCAATACAAGTAGGCTGCGATAGTGATGGTCTCAAAAAAGGTTTCATAATTAATTGGTAATTCAATGGGGGTCAAACAGCTCTCCAAGAGCGATTCACAAAAATCGTCATCTGGTCAGCATGAAACATATTGATGAACAGGGATCATGATCCATGGAATCCATTTGAAGGGGTGGAAATAGAATGTACCATCTGGTTATGACTAACAGTTCGCCCCTGTAAAGATCCACCCATTTTTAAGTTCGGTAAACCATCTATTTCGATTAGGGCCATCTATACCATGGGGAACTGTTAGTCAGAACCAGGTTGGGTATCTCCAATAACCATTCAGTCTGGATCATCTGGATCTACCACAACTCCAACAAATACCATGTCTGGTCCGACTGGTCCCAACCAGGTCCTAACTTTCATGTGTGGTTTGTCAAAAACCGGGCTATGTACATGTATGTTGCTTGAATACATGGCAATCTGACTGGGGATTAACATTCGCATAAAATCGCATAACGTCCTAAAATTGCTGGAGTTTCGAGTGCAGTACCCGTGGGTACCCCATGTCACAATTGGTTGGGGTCCCTGCCCGGCTCTTTATGAAACCCCCATCTCTTCCCAGAGATCCTCCCCAGATCGCACAAGGATCTCTGCTGACCAAAGAAAGGCAGCACCCGACAGATGGGATGTTCACCACCAGTCATGACATAGGACTTGTTCTGCACAACCCTTGGGCCAGCTGGGCCAGCTGGGCCAGCTGGGCCGGCCGGAAACAAGATAGGCAGAATCTCTAGCATCCGACATTCGACATTCCAGTAAAAACAATTTTTGGGACTGCCATGTGAAATGTCATGGAATGTCATGGAAACATATGGAAACCCACACACCCACACACACTCCCAGACATCACGGTGCAGCCATGTCACAGATCCGTGGCATTGATCAGCAGATCGCCCAAACCCACACTGGGTCGCATGGTCTCTACTCGCATGGCCTGCTGATCCTTGTCCTGCGCAAAGAATCCGTTGCCAGTTTGATTGTAGCCTCAGCCATGGGGCAACACAAGGGGACATCTTGAAAATGGCAGACATGTTTTCAAATCAACAATTTTCTGTTTGGGGGTTTGAGACTGGTCTTGGGCAACTGCACTAATATCCTAGCCCAACCCTGTGTGTTACTGGAACAAGAGTGAGTGGCTTCGTGGGTCGAGATTCAATACACTCAGTGCAACAAAAACAAATCTGCGAACAAACATAGTTGATAGTTTATAGCTGTTTAGTATTACATATATATATAATTCCCGTTTATAGCGGATCATTAACATCTTCAAATGATTTAAAGTGTACCCATCCAAGGGCGACCCAGTCCGTTCCAAATTGGGTGCCTGTGTCAAAAGTGGTGAATTTCATCGGTGCGGAAAATCGCCCCGGAATCTTTGGACGCGCAGGTTCTGTCGCGTCGAGCTGCAGCACCTGAAAAAAACTGCACTGCACTGCAGTTGAGGCCCGAAATACCACTTGGAGGTCAGTTATAACCCCTATTGATGGAATGATAGCCCCATTCATGGAAGAACAGGTAAAGGGCTTTAACTGTGGACTATTAATGATAATTAAGTATTGTGGGATATGATGGACCTATGACATAAATTACCTATATACAATTCTTAATGTGGATAGAACGGGGATACAATTTTCAATTAAATCTTGGTTTTTCTTAGCAGCGGGGGCCATGGGACAACACAACCTCCCAGCAGCAACCAGACCAGCTGCTGTTGTTTGCTGCTGTTGTTTGCTGCACCAGCACCAGAACCAGCACTGCCACCACCACCAGCACCAGCAACAGCCACCAAAAACATCCAAAACAACAAGACAAAATAGAAGAAGAAGGAGAAGAAGAAGACGAAGAAACGAGAGGCCACCTTTCAAAGGTGATAAGAAGAAAATAACTCAGAAGATTCCCATTTAGAAATTTCACAAGAGTAACTCAGAAGTTTCTCGCTGGGAAGTTGTGTTGTCCCATGGCCCCCGCTGCTAAGAAAAGCCAAGAAATGAACCATAATTTGGGGAGGTTGATGGGGTAGTCAATGCCATAAACCACCCCCCAATGGCTTGCCACAAATAGCTGGGTCTTAGGGAAAAAATTGCGGGTTTCTTGTTGGTTTTAGGTGGTCCAAGGTAGCAAAATCAGCTCAACATATCTATACATGGTATGGCATATATGATCATGTGTTTTGTTCATGTGAACTTGCACATCAAGTGCATGCTACGCTGTGGCTGTCGGTTGGGGCATGTATTCATGGGTGGGGGGTGGGGTAGGGTGGGGTGGGGTGGGGTGAGGCATGTGTTAACGTTCGTGTGAACTTGCACATGAAGTAGATGCTACGCTGTGGCTGTCGGTTGGGGCATGTAATCATGGGTGGGGTGGGGTAATAACGTCACTGGCTCTTTCACACACACGTCATGCTACGCTACTGTACGTTCTCTTGGACTTCCACGCATACGTCATGCTACGCTACTGTACGTTCTCTTGGACTTCCACGCATACGTCATGCTATGCTACTGTACGTTCTCTTGGACTTCCACGCATGCGTCATGCTACGCTACCGTAAGTCTTTGAAAGATTTCTTGCCAGCTCACATGGTTTTGAAATGCAAATAGCGTCGACATTCCACTTTGCACCCCTCCGTGAAACAATATGTGTTCATGTGGTGCTGGCGGTCAAACTTGCAGAATCCAGATCCTAAAAGGTTCTTGGAAGAACTTGAAGCGCTGCTGTGAACAAAAGACGGCTGAAAAATTGTGAAAACGAATTAGTTGGGGGCTTTGAAGAAAACCCCAAAATGGAGGTTTCGTGTAGGCGAAATGGCTGTTTTCACTTTTCTGCTTGGAACTAAGGCGTTCACGGCCTTTACACTTTACGCTAAAGTCGCACGAATTCCTATTGGCACAAGCACACACATGATCAACAACATCCCATGATTCAAAAAAACACACGGCCATCTAAAGGCCGTGCTCCAAGTTTGTTATATCAAGTGACTCTATGCTATCAACACTAATTAATGTATCAGTTGATTCCTGCAACATTTAGATTGGTTTCTAACCAAGAAGTGGACTAATAACCGATGCACAATTATGGTTAGTAGATTAGTACATATTAGTACTATATCATCATATCATACTATATCATTATTTTCATCAACACCAATATTCTATGGCAAGTTCAAGTACCAGATTGATTCTACCATCTCTGATCACACCGGGTCTGACTTCTCAACTTCCAATCAGCATTTCGACTCGTTTCATGTGGTACTGACGTGGGCCATTAGAGGCTCACATGTTTTTTTGCTCGGCGCAATCCCCATGTATAATCTAGTAGTATAATGAATACCACTCTATTCTATCCTATGTTGTTCACTCTCAAATCCATTTTCTTCTGATTAATTCCCAAGATTCCCGAGCAAAACCATTTTTTTGGGGGGATTTTGGGCATCAAAAACGCAACCTTCGAAGTCCGCCTGGGGATTTGCCGCATTCTCAGCCGCTCGGATCATGCTGCCCACTTCAGTCAGCACCCGCATCTGAGCAGGTGATGAGAGGTTTGGGGTGAAACCTCAGCACCTTAGAGCTGTTTGCAACAAAACTTATTATTGCTTCTTATACCATCTATTCTTAGACAATACCTAATGTATTCCATAATTAGTCTAACATGTTTCATGCAAATAGTCCATAATAAGCCCCACATACTTTGATTGACTGTATCCCAGTTTCCCAAAGTTTCGCAGTGCCTGATTGTCAAAAGGAGCTGGAAATGCCTCGGCTCGAAGGTGGAACACTGGGATTTGCTCAAGGGGTGCCCCCAATACCCAGGCCCATTCCCCAAGGGGTGGAGTTCCCATTGGGAAAATAAGCCAAGCATATCCCATAGGATCCAAGTATGCTATATATGGGAACATATGGCACCATTTACCATCAATATATCCCCAATGTTAGCATATATACCATACATGGATCCTATGGGTATCAAATCATCTTCAGCAAATTCAAGAAAAAAATAAAAAAGATGATGTACAGTGGATCCAACAGGAATGGAATTGCAAACAGTATCCTTCTGGAAACCTTCAGCACTTACGCTTTGAAGCATGGCTTGCTGGGAAAGACCCCCATTTCAACAGGAACATGTTCCATACTTGCCACCTCCAAAGATGTGACTCAACGTTGCCAGGAAAAAAAAAAACAACGGCAACCCACAGTGGGAAAAAAGCAATTACAGAACATAAGCTAGCAACATCAAGCAATATGTGTTTGATCTCAGAAAACTACTTAGGACAATTAAGATACACTATCCATGTGGTTGGAAAACTCGTGGTAGCTCCTTGGATCCCCATTTAATAGGGAACATGGATACTCATAGCCCATAGCTCCTTAGCTCCCTTCTAACCACCGGATAGGAAATTAAGATACCCCAGGCATGGCAGCGGAGCCAACAGCAGGTTTCCTACAAGATCGTGGGCTCGTGTGGGCTCCACTGCAGTGTAGTGCTTCTCTACATCTTATGAGGAAGCAAACCAAAACGTCAACAATAGTTCATGGTGAGAGTGTGCGAAAATCTTAGCTGCCCAAGTTGCAAAAGCCAAAAGGTGGAGGGTCCCACAGGTGCCTAGCCATAGCTTAAGCACGCGCATGTTGCGTCGCGGGTCGCAGGCCCCCAAAAAAGTGCGACACTGCGGAGCTGCGGAGAATAATCGTTTTGGTCGACAAGGCAAACAGATGGGATCCACCACACGAACAAAAGAGACATTGGTTTCCTACGCAAACAACCATTTGCATTCACAAAATTGAGGGGTACAAATGTCTGAAGCTGGCGACCTAATGTAAAACTAAGTGAAGCAAACATGTTAACCCTGTCAGGACAAGAACGATAGACCTTGTCGCAAACAATCGCCCATATAAGTTTGGAAAGGAATCGAGACATACTCATACGTAGGCATTTGCATAATATAATGAACATGTTTGATCAGTATCAGTACTGATTAAGGCTTAATGTTTAAGGGCATACATGGAGCAGCTAAGCATGATATAGCATGATATCACCAGCAACCATAAGGGGTGTATGTATGTATATATATATATGATATGTAGTGTTTACGGATCAGCCAGAGATTAGAGTATCAGAAAGATCTAAAAAATGTATTGGAGAGAAATCAATGATGACGAGGCGCTTGTTGATGTTTTCACAGTTTCCACATATACAGAATGGTGTATCCACTGGTTTCCGCGCAAAGGATGGTCCTGAAGACTCGCAAATGATTTATTTACCCCTCCAGGAAATTCATCTATCTATATTAACATGAATAGTTATTATTATATATGTGTATATATATAATTAATTCATATATATATATACGTATATACATATATATATATAAATAATCATTTAAAGATACGGAAGACCCACACATCACAAATGGTGTAGAAAAGATCTCGGGAAATCACCGGAATTCTCATACAGTGCAGCGAGAAATGACTCATGACTCGGTCGTCCACAAGGTCAGACACTGAAAGGCACGACCCCAGAGTTAGCTAAGTTGGTATTTATAACTAGTTAGCTAAGTTGATATATTAAGTTGGTGGTTGTTTGAAATATCTATATAATAGAGTCAAGGCCAGTTAATGAACAGGTAGGCACTACATTGTAGGTCTTACGCCCAACTAGTTCTTGGCAACAAACATGTGAATTTCGCCAAGTTGTGAACAACTTCTTTTTGAGGCTAACAGCCAAAACCTCCAAACATCATAGAGTCTGGAGGTGAACAACCCCTGAAATACTAAATACTGATAGCCGGGCTGTTTCTTGCTTCTTGCTTCGGGGTGACTTTTGCGTAGCTGGGAGTCCCATCAGAACACAGCCATGGCTCTTTTCTCCCTTACAAGTTGTAGCTCATCGCCAGGAGTGGAATGAAATCCTCAGCACTCCAGGCACTCCAGCTTGGTCGAGGCATATGACGGCCATATCAGGACTATGTCGATACGGCCCTCAATGCTGAAAGATCGCAGCATTGCAAGCGGGGAGAACTCGAAATCGATCGGTCTCCGAAACAGGACGCCTACTGGCCTACTTCTCCATGATTCATAAACAAGTAGTGGTGACAAAGGATACAAAGGCAATCTTGACGTTGTCTTTCTAGATTGGCATGGAGATGCAGTGGCAAGGTCAACAAAGTGGCCACATTTCACTTCACTGTTCGCAGGGTTCCCCCCAAAAGGGAGCGCGCGCTGTTGGGCCTGTTGGGTCCTCATGCGCGTTGCGCTTCACCCAACGAATCTTTTGTGAAAGTGGTCGCTGCTAGGCTGCTAGGCCTTTTGGCCCCCTGGATAGGCCTCGAGCGGATGCAAAGATTCATTTCCGGTTTCAAGACAGGATTGAATTAGACTCCTTCCCAAAACTAGAATATTGATATATTGGTACCACAAGAAATCTATTCATGATTAAGGGGTCGCTAATATCGGGGTACGGAATATGATCCATGTGATCATATCATGGAAAGACCTAAACGATCTCCACAACACGTAATCACGTGCAACACTTTAGGATTCCAAAAAGTTTGTAGACGTACAATCCCTATTTGATGAATGCTTGATATACAATATCATACACATATTAAATCAATATATATATATATACATATTTACAAAATGTATATAATTATTGATATATATATATATATATATACATATATAATCATATGTAATCTATAAACCCCTGACTGAACCTCTCCCAATCATAACCATCCTTCTACACCTACCGGACCCAGTCCGACTGTGCCTCACGGGGAGTTGGCGGTGTTGCTGATGCCCACGAGTTTCACATCTGAGGAGCCCAGTTTTCCCTTGTCCGCCTCCACGGCTTTGGGTTTCGCCACCTGGCTGCCACCGGTTTGGGTGTGGACAACCACAAATGCATCTTGAATGCATACTAGAGACTCATCACTTACCTAGATGGTTGTGAATTTCAAGGGTTTATAAATGAAAATACGGGACTCCCAAATCCAATGAGTTTTTTCCCAGAAATGTGGGGATCCGCCATTTCTGCACATCTCCAATGTGGGGATGCCCATTTTGTTTCCCTCAACCAACTTGGATTTCCCGGGAAACCTACTTTAATCATGCACTTTGTACGTTTTTGTTTCTTAAAATTCTGTCATGACTAATTTAGCCAGAGTATTCCCACACATATTCCCAACTTCAGCAATTCCAGCTAAAGTCAGAAAGTCCGGGTCATCCGTAGTCAAGTTCTAGGCCCCACAGCAAAGTCGGGTATCATCTTCCAACAGTTGTCAGTGAAAATCAAAACTATTGCGAAGAGCTAGGTGAGTGCGAACAAATCATGGGGGATACAATGGGATACAATAATGTCATAAACAAATTGGTATGTTTTGCAATGTTTCACGCTGAAACTATATCCTGACCTAGTAAAACAAAGGTGTGATGTTGATTTATATTTCAAATGTCAAGTCGATGAGAACAACAATGTACTACAATGTGGGGTCTCCTATAGTTATTTTTGTTGGTCTATAATCCCATCTAACTATAGTATATTATTATATGTATTACTGCCATAAATCCAAAGGTTAACCAAGTTATTTGCACCAACTTAGCTATCGTGACAGACGCCGCACCTTGCCAGCCAGGCCATAGATGCGAACCAAAATCACCACCAAGAGGGCCAGCAAGAAGGCACCTTTTGTCAAAGGGATGCGGATAAATAGACATATGGATATATATATATATAATAATAATAATGATTATTATTATTATTACTGTTATTGTTGTTGTTATTATTAAATTATTATTATTATTGTATTTATGGGATATGTATACATACATATTGATGGAGAAGGATATCATATTCAACAATCAATGGTGGATAGTAAATGACAATAGATGCGAAATCATTTGTTTTAATCAAATCGATCATATTCGGATACACTGGATAATTTATATATATATATAAAATAATCATAATCAATTATATATAAAATATGATTATAATCAATTATATATATATATATAATTATAATTAATTATATTTAATTATGATTAATCAATTATATATATATATATATGTATATATATACAAATACATATATATATATACATAATTATAATTAATTATATATATATTTATTATAATTAATTATATATAGTTATATATATAATTATATATATATATGATGTTGGAAACATAGATCATAGATCCTGCATGATCCTGCCAAAAAGAGACAGAAGAGAACTTTTTCCGCTAAAGTCGCCAATTCTAAGGGGTGTGTTAGCTTGGGGGATGGTATATTAACTGCTGTTATCATCGAACAGGCCAAAGAGTCATGGTCAATCTTTGGTAGTCCACGAAAAGAAACAAGTAATCTTTTGCTGGCTATGGCTGTTTTCCATTCATAGCAAAAAACTAAAGCATTACTTTTCTACCTATCCAGTTGGTTGTGGAGGGAGCCACGAATGGGGATGTCTTGCTAATTCCATGGTCTATCAATGGGTTTAACGGATGTGAACCAATGGGCCTTCTTCCTCCACTCTGGGTCAAAATAGCGGCATGTCAACACAGATGAGAACATCAGGAACTACTGCAACCCAAGAAGTGGGATACTTTTTATCATTCACTGGTCGATGTACCCTGCATGATACATGTTTATAATATATATATATATACCATATATCATGTATGATCCAGGGCATTTCGCCCGCCTGCGAGTAGCCATGCCCTAATACCAGTGTGGCTTGTAATCTTGAGTATCGAGGTATGATCCCACTTCTCAGCACCAATCCACAACCTGATCACCACGGAATTGATGCATGCGGGTTCCAAAAAAGGGGGTACTCCAAAATCATCCTTTCTTTTTACGCGAGAAACGCATGGCTTGGGTGCCCTATTTTTAGAAACCTCCCTATGGGTTTGCCTAGAGAAAAAACACATCCGAAACGAAGAATTGTGCCTAAAATTTGATGGCCATTGGTAGTACAATATGTGGCAAACGATATTGGTTAGCAACTGGTTGAATTGATTCTAGCATCTAGTTATTTAACAGTTCGCCATGGAAAATCCAACCATGCTATTAAGTTCGGTAAAACCACATCTATTTCGATTAGGGCCATCTAAAATACCATGGCGAGCTGTTAGTCATAACCAGGTTGGGTAACCACCATTCATTCACCATTAGCCGTTAATAACCTCCATTAATCACCATTAATCACCATTAATCACTGTTAAATAACCAGAGGGTAATTGTACACAAGCTCATTGTGTGGTTTCTCCCATGGGATACCCCACGTACATCCACACTGACGGAGGTGAATCATTTTTCTCGCCAAGGAGCAAAGGTTGAACACGGAAGATCCTGCGAGAAAAATAAAACACGTCGGCGCTTGTGCTCCCAAATGGGATAGTGCTTGATTGAATCTAAAGTTGGAAAAACACACCCCCAAATGGGATAGTGCTTGATTGAATGTAAAGAAAAACACATATTGATAGTTGATTCTTGCATATTCTTGCAATCATCAAGTTGGAAAAAACATACGGAATCATTAGCCTGGCTTATTGTCTGCATGGAATGATGATTGTCACACGGTTGGAGGGGAAATTGATGATGTAGTTGGTTCACTTAGAGACAGAAAGAAAGGCTATGGCGGCTATGGATCAAGCATGTCTCATGGCTATAGTGTGTGATAACTTCCCCTGTCTGCTTTGAATGCTGGGATATGCTGGGTATTTCCGAAACACTGCGGACAAAGCAGCTTGGAAACTAGGCTGCCAGACGCCAATGTGAGCCAAATCCATGAAAAAATGCAGGATGGCAATCTAAGCTGAGCACCACTCATTCATGCAATCCCATGGAAAGCATCTCAACCAGGGACCGGAGCAGATCCCTAAAAATCGGTGAAGGTTCAATGTTTTAAGAACACTGTGAACAGGACTTTCCTCCGAGATAGTCAAGCTAGTTTAGAACAATATCATTATAGTATAGGATCGATGGTGGATACAATACAGTTCAATGGATGAATTCAAACCAACTTTTTATTGGGAGACTCTGCGCCCAGTTGTACATTGGTTTACAATTCGATTCAACTCTAGCTCTGTTTCACCATAAATCCACGAGTTGTTAGACTTCTACATCAACACAACTTTCTTGTTATAAATTTACATCACTAATAATGTGGTGAAAACGATAGTAAACCGTCCTCCAAATCACCATTTTAAAGGTGGCATGGTTACCATTCCCAGTCATAGCTGTTTTAATCGCATTAATATTTTATAATCACACATAACTCTGAATCTATAATATCTGATCTCATCATTTTCAGTCATAACTCACTTATCCTGGTTGGTGGTGTCAACCCCTCTGAAAAATATGAAAGTCAGTTGGGATGATTCTTCCCAATATATGGAAATATAAAATTCATGTTCCAAACCACCAACCAGCCAGTTATATTCCATTACCAGAGGGTTAATCACCATTAATCACCATTAAATCACCATTAATATCTCTATTATAGATTAATAACCATTATAGTATACTATATATTATATATACTATAGTAACTATAGTATACCTATATATACTCACTGTTCAGTCCATGTTTGGCTCGCTCTGCCCCTTGCTTTCCCGCCCAAGACGCCCAGATCCTGCGGCAATCTGTCCCAAGAAGATCACGATCACCGCGAGGGCCTCTCAGTTGACAACGAGTTCAGAATTAGTTAATATGTCTACATCATATTTTAGTGTCTTCAATTATGTCCATGATATTATAGTTCATTGTTATTCCATTTCTTTTTCAAAATTTATTGACACAACTGACATAAGTGTCCCTGGTGAGCCATCCAATCTTTGGAAAGCACGCCTCACCCACATTCTTTTGGATACCATCCAAGGACTTCAACAGGTAAAGCCTGGGCGCGGCCATCGAACAGGAATGGAACTGGGAAGCCACACACGCACACGTCACTAGCCTCTGGTAATGACTAACATAGCTATTGAAAATGGCTAATCGTTGATTTTCCCATTGAAAACTTGGCATTTTCAATAGCTACGTTAAAATAATTACCAGAGGGTAGTCACTAGGTACAAACGTTTTGCATATCTCAGGCATAAGTGGGGACATAAATCCCTAAGATCTCGTCGCAGCAACGCCCAACTGCCCGGCCATCTTTCATGATCATCAGCCCATCTTTCTGGGGATGAACCAAAAGAGAACCAACTCCCTGTTGCGGATGGCTTCCACCACAAATTTATGATACACTTGAGAATATGAATTTATATATTTATATATGTGATATAATAATTTAATATAATATAAAATAATATATAATAATTTAATATAATATAATAATATAAAATATAATATAATTTAATATAATATAATAAAATAAAATATAATATAATTTAATATAATATAATATAAGATAATCAAATATAATATAATAATATAACATAATATAACATAATATAATGTAATACAATAAAATAAAATATAATATAATATATAATAATTTAATATAATATAATATAATATAATATAATATATTTACATATGTATATATATGTTTGTGTTCCATGTGCACATATGTACATACGTGTATATATATATGTATGTATATATATATATATATTGGGTTTAAGCATACCACAAGAATTTGAAGCCACAAACAAAACAACATAGCTTTGCAGCTTTGTTAAAGACAGAAAACAAACACATTCAGTTTTCAAAACACTAAACCTTCATTATTTATAAATACATATATGTATGTTATATATATATATGTTAACACTGATTTGAAATGTTGTGTGCGTCCCAGCAGCGTAATCAAGGACTTAGAAGTGAACGACAAGGTCACGATCCAGGTGGCCATGGTCCAGTGATCGAAGAAGCCCGCGGCCTGGCTGACCTTGTAGGATGGCCTTGGGAACAACGGTGAAAACCAGCGGAACAACAACGGAACATGCTGGCAAAATACAATAAGTACTATATATATTATATTATATAGATATAACACAATATATATATATATGTATATATTTTAAATAGATAATATAGATATATGATATAAACATGTATATAGATAATTATAGATATACATATACCTCTACACATGATGTGTGTTTCTGTTGACATACAAAAAAAAAACATCCTCAGGTTTGGGCAAGGCTGACATCCTGAAACCATGTTTGGTTGGATAAATCCCCAGGTCATGAGCCAAGTCCAAGTGTCCATGATCGTGAGCTGAACAACTAAAGCGAGGAACCATTGTGACTGTTTTTGCTCGGATCAATCACATGTTTTGCTGATTTTGTTCAGAACAAGTTTGGCTCAATATGCGAAAAACCAGCATCATTCACCAACATAAAAGAAGGTCATCCGCAAATGATTCCAAACCTTCATTTAGGTCGTGTCGCTACAAGTGGGACTCCCATCCAATCTTAGATACCCTGCCCAGCAAATATCTTTAGCTCTTTAGCAGCAATTCTCCATTTGCAGTTCAGAGCAAATATATATATATAAATAAGTGGTACCAAGCTGAAAAAAAAACTATATATTGCTGTACTTCACGAATCTAAAAAGTTTGGCCACGAATAGGGATGATTCACCCAATCCCGACCATCATTTCCAGTAACCTATGCAAATGAGTTTGCTTTTACTCATAAATTCCCCTTACATGGGTGTGTCTAAAAATGGGTATACCATCAAATGGAAAATGATGATAAACCATCACATTGTGGGAGTATCCTATTTTCAGACAAAGCCACTAAGCCCACTAAGCCACTAAGTGGATGAAAATACCACATCATGTTCAATGTTCACGGTAAAATCACAATGTTCTTCATGATCTTCCCAAACATATCCTGATCAAACCCTTCAAAATGGCATAAAATGGCCATGTCATGCCATGTGCATCGGACTTCCGGACGTGTTTCAGGCGAAACGCTGGACATCTGGTTCCATGACGGCGGCAATGGCCACAGAGGCAATGACGCGGGAGAGGGACATCAGGGACAGCTTGGCCGACATGGACATGCCTCGGTGAAACCCGGTGAAATCCCGGCATTGCGGCATCGATTCAATCCGGAGATTCGTGAAATATGTCGTCGGGTTTTTTGGATCGGGATATTTTCTGGTAAACGTTTATGTAACGAACTAGAAAATCACCATGTTTAATGGGTAAATCCACTATAAATCACCATTTTCAATAGCAAACTGTTTGTTTACCAGCGGGTATTTTGTTTGAACCCTTCAATTCTTGGGATTCGAACGCTATATCCACAGTATCATCATTGTTGCATCGGGTCAATGGCTTTCATACCGTCTTATACCAAGACACAAACGTAATTTTCTAAGATTGCTGATACCGCAGATCACTATATAACCAATTCAGGCCCATTTGCATGCGTGTCCATGTTGGTTGTTTATGAATCCATCTTTCGGTGGTATATGGGTGTGTCTGAAACTGGAGTATATCCCACAAATGTAAATTCTAATTGGAAGATGATTGCCATTTTATTTAGGGATATCCTATTCTCAAAGCAAGATCAGAATCAGTCTATGTCCTAGTTGATGCCAGTGAACATCACATTTATGGTGATGTTTATGGTGATGTCATAATTGAGCAGTGTCGAGTCGTGTCGAGCAATGCCAAGACCACAATCATCCCCAGACCACTGCTGTTTGAGGACGGGATTCTCAGTCCCTAGGTTAACATCCTCCATGCTCAGGAAACCAGTTAGATCATCCCTAGCGGCCCTAGCTTTCACCGACAACCAGCAGGGTTCAACTGCCATTACTTACCTGAAAACGCATGTCTCAACAATTGAGCACCAAAAGGACCCAAATACTATGTGCAATTTTGGATACCCTGGAAAAGACTGGTTAGTATAAATTTAGAATTAAATTTAGCATATCTATATAACCAATTGCAGCAAAAGATTGAAGTACTACATTAGCCACCCAGGTCTACCTACCTATACATCATCATATTCCCATGAAATTCCAAGCAGTTGTTGCTTAAAACATCTGGAAAATCCTAAATCATTGAAGTTTTGATGATTCAACCCCTCATGATCCTAAAAAACTCCTATGTCCTTCCCATCGTTTTCTCCCTGCAAGGTGGGGCACCCAAGTTCGAAGTAGCTAGTTAGATATACGATATATCTACCACACACTTATAGATTAACCCACTGATTTGCAGCAACTTAGCTATCGCTTCAGCCCCCCAAAAAAATCTATGATTCAATAATATTCAATAATGAAATCCCTCCGTTTGATGCTGAAAACAGCACCTTCTTACTATACAAATCCCATTAAATCCCATGACAAATCCTCATACAATCTGATTAAATCCATTAAAATCCCGTTAAATCTTTGTAAAATCCCATGAGCTCCCATTAAGACCACCATTTGTGACGAAAAAAAATCCTGCAGCAAAACGTTGACCCGGTTGACCCGTCCGCGCCGAGCTGCTGCTGAAGCCCTTCAACTTGGCATCCGACAAGACGGCAGCATAGCAGGACACGCCCACCTTGAACAGCACCATGGCCTCGTTGAGGTTCAGGACGACGACCCACAAGTGGTGGTTTTTGAACCAAAAAAAGGATATCTAACCGTTGGAAATAGGGCATTTATGTGGAGAAATGCTGGATTGATGTAGATTGATTTGGATTTGACATGACATCTAGCCATTAGAAATGTGGATTTAATTGGATTTTCAGACTTTGTAGTTTCAGACGGTATGTGTAATGATCAAATAATTTAGTTTATTGCCAATTTTCAAGATTTCGAACATTTTGTAGCGTTGCTATTTTTCTTAAAGCTATCTTATATCCTTCTGCTGTGCAAAGGAAATTCCTCCGCTTTTGTCAATTTTTGATGCCATATGATGCCATGATATATGTTGTTTTTGCCAATGTCTGGATGATTTTCCTTCACAACCAAACCCATAAATCATAGTGTTGCTTACATAATATATATTTGTATATATATAAGTATACATATATATATATATGTATCTCTATATATATATACATACATACACACCATATTCACCATTTTCGTGTTTTCCTCTATCTCAATTCACTCGTACCCCCGCAATTCTGTGTATATATTGGCTTCTAACCCGCATAAAGTAGTTCGATAGATCTACCACAAACCGTGGTTCGTTTTACTAGCTATAGACCAGCTTTGAACGAACTGGGGCACCACCTTGCAGTTACAAATTGAACGTCCCAGTTTTAAAAAAAACATGAAATCTCAGTTTGTCATGGTAAAACCATCATTATACATATGTTCCATTGTCCTATTATAGTTGTTGGTTATACACCTGAAAATCCCAGTAAATCCCATTAAATCCCACTAAATAGATGAGTCAGGTATATAACCAATAACTAGGTATCATATCCATTTCTGGTTGGTGGTATACCAACCCCCTCTGAAAAAAAAATGAAAGTCAAATGGGATTATTGTTCCCAATATATGGAAACATAAAACATGTTCTAAACCACCAACCGGCTCATTGGAGTTTCCATGCAGTGGATTTCCCCCGGTCACATCTATCCTGATGTATGCGGCCCGTCATTGAGGTTATTGAGAGGTTATTGGCCCCAAAAACAATGTGGCCCGTTTCCAGTAATCTTTATTGGTTTATACACCCCTTTATATAAGTTCTTCGATATACCATAACCATGTCATGTGATTATTACCTAGATTCTATCCTGATTTCTCCTGATTGCTTATATATGGCTATGACTCAAAAAACCCTATTGGGTAAGTTCATTCATAGGTAACTTGACCCATCTCATCATCCCCATCATGGAAGATCTATATGAATAGATTACCTCATATTTTCTCCAAAGGTCATGGCTTATTAACACAACAACGTCCCGGGCACCCCGCAGGCACTGCAGCCCCGCAGGGGATCCCTTGGGCTTCCTGGCCACACCGACCAAGGGGATGCCGCTGTCGCCATCGCTGCTGCCACTGTCCACCATCACAAAGGCACCTCGAAACAAGTGCGAAATCTTGAAAATCATGGGATCATCATAGGTACAATGTGAGGCCCCCCAGTTATAAGTTGGTTTATAAGCCCCAGTAACTATAGTTAGAAGTACCATAAACCATAGTTATTGGATTTATAAACCCACTTAGCTATCTTGGGGGCCTCACATTGTAACTAATGGTAATTAATTATGATGATAATTAACTACTACTAGCTAAACAAAGGTAATTAACTAGTAACTAATGGTAATTAATTATTAGCCATTACCATTACCATTATAACCATTAGCATTAGTTACTAGTTAATTACTTACCATGATTACTATTTTGCTAACTAATGGTAATCATGGGAATATAATCACGTAATGGAACTAATGGTCATGTAACTAATCAGGTAACTATTATGAACTAATGGTCATAATTTCAAGAATTAGTGCTACTAATTCGTAATTATTGTAACACTGTGATATTTACAGTGTTGGTAACTATTGGGATTCCTATAAAACACTGGGACTAAGTTTGGGATGATAATGGGATGTTTATCATCTACCAACTGGTGCAAGATTTCTGAACCTTCCACAGTATCAACCAAGCAGCATAGTGCGATAGCATACCGAGGTATTTTGATGCTTGGACCACGGTTGCAGGCAGGGGCCCTAATAATAGGTTGGTTTAAAACCACATCTAGCTAGTTCGATATACATCAACAATGAGTCCAATCGTTCGCCTAGTCATCAAACCAACTGACTTCTTGGCAGGGGACCCTTTCCTGTGACATGCTGATTTCACCATTCCTGTTCGCATGAAACCCTAAAACCATGGCTTGAGTCAAACTTACGAGAAAAAATCATGGAAAACAAGAAGATGTTGGAAGCAAGAAGCGGGATTTGGCTTCAAATCGGAGTTCAAGGGGATTCGAATGGAATATTGATACAAGGTGGGGCCCCAGTTGATAGGTTTCGGTTGGTTGAGCTAACTCCATTAACTGTTGGGTGTAAAAACCAGCTTACCTATCTTGGGGACCAACATTGTAGCATTCATGAGTCACGAGTACCAAAAGGCCCAATTTGTGGGTATGATTCCTATCCATTCATCCATGGCCATCGTAACTAACAGTTTGCCAAGAAATTGTTTCATCCTGAGAAGCAAAACATTGATATGCCCTGTGGATCTAAATGCCTTCTTAGATAGCAACACTTGACCACTTGACCTCCCTAAATACACGATACCCAAATGAGTGCCCCAACAGGTACGGCTGGATTCCTTTTGGCATTAGGAGAGTGGTGTCTTCCATGTGATATCATATATAACATCATGATATAACATCATATCCTGAATCTTTATACATGTTCAAATCTTTATCATCTCAAAGTTCTTTCATTGTCCATTTTCATATATCCCATGACATATATATATATATGTCATATCATACACACACATATATATATATATATCATTTCATATATATATTTATATATATATAATATCCGTTATATATCCATTATGTATCCATTGTATCCCCATGAACCCCCTCGCGTCGTTTCCCCATGGAGGCCCTCGTCGGATTCGGATCCGGGACGCTGATGGCCAAGGTGGCGGCCACCAAGACGCTCCACTGAAGATCACCTCGACGCAACGACGAAAAGGTGGCGATGTTTTACGTGATATTGAAAGCTTATACATATAATACATTAAATATATAATATACATATTTATTTTCAAACAAAAAACTAGATATAGTATATCTTATGTGTATATGTATATATATATTATGTAGATCTATGTATGTATGTATGATATGTGATATATATATAGTCTATGTAGATCTAATGTACGCGGTGTTTGATATATATATATATACATATATATATATATATATATACATCATATGCCATTAATATATCTTTGATACGGCTATTTCCATATGTATATATATATATAATGTGTTAATATGAGTCTATATATGGAGATGTCATGGATAATGAATGGATAAGCAATGAATAATCTGAGATAGATATATGGTAATATTGGTATGATATGTTAATATTGGTTTTGAATGATATTGATAATGCAATAGTTAGGCACAATACAAAGCTTACATATGTATATGTTAGTATTAAACTCTATATCAGTATCGATACAAATTATAACCCCGTGATATTGATACGTGTATATATGTGCTGATGATGTGGGAAACCCAATGCCACAAAGCCACCATTTGGGGTAGTGCAACAAGCACCGATATAAATTGTGAAATTGGGATGGTTTATGACATTGGATTTCCCACATTATTGATATATGCTCCTATCTGCCTGTAACATATAATCTATGTGTATTTATATATAAATATATATTCACACACATCCAGTAACCAGTAAACTACACTACCTGTGAGGGAACCACATAAGTATGCGTGAAGATGTAAAATTCTACCCTTGCTGTAGCGGGTCAAATATGCACATGGGTCTGATCTAATTCCCCTAATATTAAACACCTCCTAAAAGATCCAAAATAAGTGCAAATCTCCTACTAAACTATGGTGTCTAGCACCATCTAGCACCTTTTAATACTAGAGGGAACGGATTACTGGGACTATGATATCACAAAAGACTACAAGTATCACTCACTCAGCAAATCAACAGAAGTTGCGAGCCCTTGATGGTTGGGTGTGCCTGAAAGATAATCGTTTCTAGCAAATATCCCTTCTACAATCGGCTAAACAATACATACCTAACATGTGTGTGTGTGTGTCTATGTTATATATATATACACATCTATACAGGTACATACCAAAGATACATAGCCTTATTTAGATTCACTAATACACATATTACAGAATAAATGGGATATACACACGTGGGTGTTCCCCCAAGATCTGCTGTCCTGCTGTCCATACGCTGGACATAGAGCCAAGACTCCACAGGCAGATACTAGATACCATGGATTTTGATGGACACCAATTATTAACCCTAGTATATTAAGTATACTAGGATCCATATACCAGATCTATATGTAGTATATTAACCCCTGTATTGATGGACGAATTTTCACATCGATTTTTATTAGGGATAAACCATTTTTAGGACACCATGTAACTTGACCATGGCATCATGGCACATGTCAAAGATTTAGGGCCTTAGTAACCAAAAACAAAATAAACATGGTTTATGATGTTGGTAGCCTTTGCTTTTGCTATGTTTTGCAGGGCATGAAGACTTGATTTTCTTTGGGGGTTTGAGTTTCTACAAATACCCTCTGGTAATTTAACATAGCTATTGAAAATGATCATTTACAGTTGATTTACCTATTATAAATGGTGATTTTCTATAGCTATGTTAGTTTACCAGTGGGTAATTTGATATGTTGCTATCAACTGACCAATTCCATACCTAGTTTGCTCCGAGCGACTCTGTTTGGTTCCCTTGAGTTGCATCATCATCACAGCCTCAGTCGCACCGTGGCTGTCTCCAACTGTGGCTGTGGTCCTCGAAATTTGGCCCAGGGGAACCCTGAAACTTACTGGCGCTTAGTAGGGAATGGGGGATCGATCCAATCTATAATTACTATAACAATCATCATCAATCATGCCTGGCCCATTCTTTCATTCCCTACTAAGCACCAGTAAGGAAATGGCAAGGAACGATCTTTGTTCAAAACCGTCCAAAGCCATTTGTGGCGCTTTGGAGCAACCCCAATTTGGACGAAGCATGACTCGCATGAATCAAAATTCCGTGGGCTACACGGTTGTACCTCCTTCGACCGAAATGGGCATTGCGTGGCCCCAAATCATTTCATGGCTCAACACCATTCTGCCAAAAATTTGGTCATCAAATATCATCAGCTTCGAATAGTTTGATAATATCATCATATATCATTCTTAGGATTTTAGCTGGTCATCATTCATATCATTCTGCTTTCTAGAAACCATCATTCGGATAATTTGTTTGAAACCATCCTTTTGCTCAACAGGGCCAGCTCCACCATCCAATGGTTGTTGGGAAAAAAACCATCCGTCATTCTTGGTTTCATCTCTATGGTATTTTTTTCAGGTTTGCTGCTGTACTTTAAGCATATATCATATGTTTCAATGTTGTTGGCTATATGGCTATATCTAGCAAATTGTCGCATAGATATGTCCACAATGGTGGTATATTCATACCTGACGTTTAACATAGTTTTAACGATAAACATACAGTACAAAAAAATACTTTGCTTCGAGTGATCCCCACCATGACATTTCAAAACTGCTTGTTGACACCACTTTTGTCTGAAGCTTTTGTCACGGGACTTTTGCCCAACTAACTATCCCAATCATTTGTTTCACCTGGCAGGTCATTGTGCATGTCAGTCTGTCAAACAGGATATAAAC
>Ga0126342_10002337_pt1 | contig 29356 bp, 28 predicted proteins | sample Cyp1metagenome_FD_92528 | JGI IMG/M metagenome (GOLD analysis project Ga0126342, IMG submission 92528) | Coral microbial communities from Lord Howe Island, Old Settlement Bay, Australia - Cyphastrea 1 metagenome | ecosystem: Host-associated > Invertebrates > Cnidaria > Coral ...
TCCTTCATCCTCCTTCATCCTCCTTCATCCTCCAGTGTCGGTCTTCTCTCTTTCGTTTCTCCATGTCATCGACACATTGATGGTTAGGCAAAGCTGGTTTAGCACTTTAACCCCAAAATCACAGAATAGCACACTGATCAGATCTCTCAAAGCCTCCTGCGTGATGACTAGAGAGACACACTCAAAACACATGACCCCAAACGTTCACCAAATGTTATATACAAGCCACACCAAACTGTCAAAACAGTCCACCAATGTCCACCACAAAACTGACCACAACAACTCCAAACCGGAAAAATACGGGACTCGCCATGTCCGACCGGCCCAAGAATTCCGACTTCTTGCCCAGACCCGTAAGGGACAGGGAGATGCAACAGAACAGGACTACAGCATGTTGGCGGGCGGAATGCCGAAGGCTATCAGATAATCATACAGATGTAATGAGCATGAATATGTATGTACCAACTAGTTACCCATCTACGTGCTGTATTATTGTGAGATCCTGGGAGTTGCAAGATGTTGGCCACCTCCAAAACCATTACCCTTTGCCAAGCCAATTTTCAGAAATCACGCGATTTCTCCATAAAACTCCTGCACTGCACTTTGGGCAGGTCCGCACCTACTTCATTGTGGTATCGCGCAGGTCTGGAAAAACCGTTTCAAAAAACAAGCCATGTTGTTCCAGTGTGGCTAATGCTTGTGAGATGGCTTTGATGTTGATCTTTCGTGGCACTTCATAGCTCCTACTCCAAGCAAACTCCTCTCCCATGCTTTCAGCTGGAAATGAGCTGGTGCGGCAACTCTCAACTCTTGTTGTATTAGAAGTAGCAGGTAGTTGCCATTGCCATAGGTCCCATATCTGTGCCATTCTTCACCCTTTTGTTTCAGCTAATGCTGTAGGACCCTCTCACGCGCTTGCATCCACAGGCCATTCCTGTGAAGGTCTGACAGTGGCGATGCCCCTGTATTTCAAATCATTAGGAGACCCCAAGTGTATTCAAATGCAACAACAATATCAGCCCCGCCAAAACAGTTTGCCAAGAGGTGCTTTGGCTTAGACAGTTGTAATGCTGTGGCTCAGTGATGGAGAGGGTCGTGAGGGCCAATACAAGTTTCAAATACTAATACTAGATATTTATACATTAATGCTCTGAAGGGCTGGAGAGTATGGAGAGTGACACCGGCGGATGGCGTGCCTGCTCTCCTCGTCTTTAACAGCTTTTTTTCCCTTTATCCCAAATCCCCTAGCTCGAACTGACAACAGGTGGAGAGGCCCCGGGCGTGCTTGTGAAAGACGAGTCAATGCATTGGGTTGAGCCATGGTCATCTCGTCTCCCTTTAGCCAAGATTCTTTGTGTGGATGGTGGCTCCTGTGCATGTGCCGACCTGGCGCAGGCAGTTTTGTCGCTGTCAAGTGCTTAGATCTTTTCAAAAAGAAATTCTACAGCTAGAGGCCGGAAGAGTTGGCGTTCTGCCAAGAAAAATCCGGGTCTTGAATTCAACCGGTACCTTCCAACATGTCTGCTCAACGTTTACTCTGCGACTCTTTAGCTTGTAGCCATAAGGAGAACGCCACTGCTTCCACAGTGCAAATGGATATGCACTCGAGGTCTTGCATTTCAGATGTGATTCTGTTTTACCCAAAACACCGGGAGCGCAAATTTGGTTTCTGAACTTCTGGAAGAACTAAACTGGCGAATCTGCCGCTGGTTCCCTGCCACAAGGATCCCAAAGGCAATAATATACTCGTTTCCAATAGTTTCTCGATGACGTACAGGAAATGGCGGAAAACTGTCGAACATGGTGGACACATTGCTTGGACCATGGTGGAAACATGTGGAACATATGTGGAACATACTAACATACGCGGAAAAGTGGTGGGAACATGATGCACATGGCAATGGCAACTGTGACCCTGCGCCTGGCTAGGATCAGCAGTGGGTGCTGCAAACCTCACTGCTGTGCCATCTGCATGGCATGGGTCAAGCTGGTTGGCTTGGTAAGCCAGAGGGAATTCCCAGAAATGCACCGTGAATTCGTTTGTGTTTTTTTCAACCTGGCTGATTGGGAGTTACCTCCGCCGCCTAATGGAATCCACCGTAAATATGAAACCAGTAAATCCTTGGTTGACGGTTTACAATTTTACACCCAAGAAATGCTCAAGGTTCGCGCGCACACACACAGTCAAGTTAGGCAAGAAGCGAGAAGTCGAAGTTTCGAACCACCATTGCAAGTGTCACGCCTGAGACGAACTTCAAAGCGAGATGTTGTAATTGCACGGTTGCCCAGGAAAATGTGAAGACAAGTGTGATTCTCGCAGCATGATTACTATAGCGAGGTGAAACAATCATGGCACTTGCACAATTACATGATATTACAGGCTTCAAGGGCACACAATCATGGGTTCAAGTTGCAGCACTTGCGGAACCCTTCCAAAGCTGACATCTGTCAGGTTCAATGATGAATATGTGGTCATGCGGCTCCTGAAAACGACAGGTGCCCAACAATCTTCATATTATTCAGTTTCTATTCGAATTTCATACATTTTCAAAATTATCTCCGGTACACACACATATCATGTATATATATATATTTAATTATATTTATTTATTTAAATTTCTTCGTCCGTATACACACGGTTTTGTTCTTTCATGCCGATGAACGTAGCTGACTAGAATGCTGTGTGGACACTCCATTTGTGTTTCATGGCACAAGTTCGATGCCTTTTGAACGCCTTTCATCCCATTGCCAGTGGCTGTTTCACGTCGAAATTTGCACAATATGAGGTTAAACAAAAACCCACGACACGGGACAATACCACTAGGGGTTGATGGGGGGGTGCTGTTCTGTGGTGATCTTCAAGAGTACCGAAACGATCAGAGGCAAACAGGTGCCCAGCTGAGACCATACGATGCGACCGGTCTTGGTTCCAAACAACCTTCCAGCATGGCGAAAACATCGCCGACGCATTTGCGTGGCCTTGTCAACGTATGTCAACGTGCTGTGGGGCCCTGGGAAAATTAAACTATGTAATCTCTACTTGGTCTAAAATTACTTTAAGCCACCCCAGTCATCACCGTTGCCAGGTAAAACTAATCCGCGATCCAAATCTTATGTATGTTCGGAGGAAGTTTTAAGAGTCAAACTTCCGACTTATGGACAGATGCAGCAACAGTGGTGAAAACAGTCACAGAAGAGGAAAAAATCAGAAGAGAAAGAATCAGTAGAAATAGAAGATGAAGGCGCGCGAAAGGGCCCGGGTCAAGCTTCGGGTCTGAGAGGTGAAAAATTGCACGCTGTTGTGGCGCAAAGCAGATTTTGAAGTCGAAACGGTCAAAACACTTTTTGGAAGTTGAGATGTCAACAAAATGCACGCTGTTGTGGCATGAAGCACATTTCGAAGCCAATTTGGGAAAAGCACACCAAGTTTGGACAACTTTTGGATTTTGAGATGGCACAGTGTACGCAGCTGTGGCGCGAAGCATTCGAAGTGAAAATGTTCAAATCGCACCACGTTCGGACTACTTTTGGAAGTTGAGATGTGGAAAAAGTGCATGCCGTCGTGGCGCGAAGCACATTTGGAGGTGAAAATGCTAAAAACACCACATGTTCGGACCACTTTTGGACGTTGAAGCGCCGTTTCATGTGGCAGGTGCAATGGATTCTGCACCTTGCCAAGGGACATCAAAAAGAACGTATGGTTGTTGATCAAAATTCCTTTATCCGCAAACCGCCATTCTTCGCGAATAAAAATGTTACTTTCGCGAAACTTTCGCGAACTCCACGTTTATCTTTCGCGGGGCCCATGTTGGGCAACAGTGCCTCTTATGAAGATTCGTTCACCACCTGCCAAATTACGCCAGAGAATCACGGATCACTTCTTAATTTTGATAGCCTTTTAATCAAACGTGCAGCTAGGATCACGGAATCCCTTCTAAAGACAGATTGTTGCTGACTAGGTTTGTTTTTGCAAGGTTTACTAACCCACCCCCTTCAATATGCACTTTGACTTCCGCCCGCTCCTTCGCAAAACTTTCGCGAAAATATCCCTATTCACAGACCCCGGCCATCAGCAGGGGGCGCAGTGAAGGAAAAGCGAGCACCAGGGGATTTGGTGTTTGGCTGTCGCAAAGCCTCACTTTTGGAAACTTGGCTGCTGCATCTGAAGCTTGTGTCTTGAGACTTCAAAAAGCATCATTAGGCAGTGGCAGCGGCAGGTGCAAGGATGTGCTTCAGGACCATGGTGTTTGGCTGTCGCGAAGCCTCACCTTTGGATACCTTTGGAAGCCCGGCTGCTACCTATGAAGGGCAAGGTGATTGTCCAAAAGCACCACCACACAGGGAACTGAACCAGAACCAAACCGAAATTCTCCGGTGCCCTTCTCCTGCTGGACCCCAAGCGGCAATGGGTGGCAGCCCTGTACATAATGATTATAATATCCAACTTTCGCGACACTTTTAAAAACATTACTTTCGCGAACTCGGAAAAAACTTCGCGAGGGTTCCCAACATAACATTTATAAAATAACATGAACGGTCTTCGCAATTAAAACTTTTTACGAGGACCTTTAGATCGATTACCGTATAGATTTTCAAAGACGCATTTCGCGTGGAAGGTGCAATACAAGAGACATGTCCATCGGACATGTTTAGAGTTTAGAGGTCAGGGCGCCGATTTCCTGCAAAGGGTTATGTTTTGGAGCATCAAGTTTTGAGGTTTCCTAAGGTGATTTTGCATGACAGGTGCAGAACTTCGTATGACCTGGCCTCACTTTTTTCCTGGCAGGCACAATACTTCAGACGCATGGAGTTAGAAAAAAAATGAAAAAAAACACAAAACGCATTGGTACAAGGCTGTCGGGTCTGCACTCAACTTTCCATTTTTGAAGGACGTCTCGCAGGATTGCTTCGCTTTTGAAGCTGTCAAGCTGTCAAGTTCAAAAGTGGAGGAAGTCTCGCAGTATTTCGTTTTGAAGCTGTGAAAGTTCATTTTGTGAGGAAGTCTCGCAGAAGTGCTTTGTTTTGGAAATGTCAATTTCCACTTTTGACGGAAGTTGCGCAGAACTGCCTCCTTTCAGGTACAAACATCGATAGATCGATACATAAATAGATAGATAGACAGATAGACAGACAGAGAGACAGAGAGACAGAGAGACAGAATAGACAGAATAGACAGAATAGACAGAATAGACAGAATAGACAGAATAGACAATAGACAGATAGACGCGTGGCTAAATAGATAGATAGCTAGCTAGATAGATAGGTCGGTAGATAAATAAAGAGAGATAGATAGATAAATAGATAGATAAATAGGTAGATAGATAGACTGACAGACAGACAAACAGACAGACAGACAAATAGATACATAGATACATAGATACATAGATAGACAAAATTCTAGATAGATAGATTAGATTAGATTAGCTTAGATTAGATGAGTTGGGAGGAGATTAGATTATATAGATTGGATTAGATAGATAAACAGAAAGAAATACAGATATATAGATAGTTAGATAGTAGGATAGATACAGACAGATAGATAGATAGAGATAGAGATAGAGATAGAGATAGAGATAGAGATAGATAGAGATAGATAGAGATAGAGATAGAAAGAGATAGATAGATAGAGATAGAGATAGAGATAGATAGAGATAGATATAGATAGATAGATATAGATAGATAGATATAGATAGATAGATAGATTGATTTAGTTAGATTTAGATAGATTTAGATAGATAGATAGACAGACAGATAGACAGATAAATAGACAAACAAATTGATAGATAGATTGGGGTGGGGTGAGGTTTTGTGCATTCTGATTCCCTGCTGAGACGTGCTGATATCCACTCTTCCTGTCTTTGCGATCTAATGAAGCAGGATCGACACAACGCCGTGTAGTGGACAAACCGGCTTCCACACCCCAAGTCCGAAAGCTGCATATAATCTGCATATAGTAGAGTCAAATATAGTAAGGTCAACCAATGTATAAAGTGAAATGAAATCAAATATAGCAGAAGTTGACTAGAAAAAGGCATTGTGAAATGGAATAAAATAAAGCCATGTGTCAAACAGTAAAGAAAAAAGAAGAACTAGTGTTGCATAAAATGAACAGGAGAAAGGATAAATGGAAAGAAGTAGCCGCATTAAGGGCAATTCAAGCGGAAGTAAAGACATACATCAGAGATCTTAAGTGCAATGAGCCAGTACAGAATTCCAGAAATGCTCACAATCTGACATTGACAAAGTAGAAGAAAGAACAATGAAAAAAAACAAGGTAAAACAAACCAGATGAAACTGTCAACATCTGTCAGAGAATCTTCGCGATGGGGCCAACCTGACCCATCTCTCCAGGTTCCCGGGCCCAGCACCGAAGGGAATAAAGGCATAGTCACTGGCCTCAAACGACCACAGGATCCTTCCCGGCTCCCTTGGCGACTCTTAATGTAGGCTGTAAAGTACTGGGGACAGAACGCTGAAACAAATCCAAAGATCTACGTTGTTTACAGGGTATATCATGGTATATCACTTATCAATGCACATCAAATCCATGAAGTCAAAATGCAATGCATATGCAGCATTATCTAGGTGGGTAGTATATCACATTACAAACATCTAGCAGCTGCGATACTATTGGACTTCAATGCCCGTCACTTCCCTGGCCATGCTGGGCATCCCGAGCGATCTCATTCGGGTAGAGCTGGCTTTTCCAGCCATCTGGGTCGTATCCAGCCTCAGCAACCAATTCTGCTGCCACGCACCAAGGGCAGTGCAAAGTAGAAAAATGCAGTGCACACACACACAAAAATATTTATATGTATATATATATACATAGCCATATTAATATGAGCACTGTATATATAATTGTATATATGTAAATTTATGTGTGTATATATATATATATATATGCGTTGCACATCAATAGACCATAGTTGTCCATAGTTCCATGCTGTCAACAAAGTCTCGCTCTGCATAGAAATGTTCCGCCAAGGGGTGGCCGGAAGGTCATTTCGCAATGCTGCTGGACAAGGTGCAGAGAATTTGTCAAATACCATGGCACCCTACATTGTACATCCATTAATCAATCATATCATGTTTATCCGATTTATGCGTATAGATTGCTTGTTCGTTTCCAGCTCCCCTACTACTAAAAATTTAGCTGGTATAGTGGTTATGTACAGATTATCATTATCCACAAAAAAAATCAAGGGAATTGCTGGGAATCGCCAGGATTGTATACATGTTTAACAATTGTTTAACTGTTTGTCCCTCTGCGCAGCTGTGCTTCAAGCCCATCCTGGAACGTCGGGATTTGTATACCTCGGCAGTTGTAAAATCGAAGGGATCGTTGAAGCCAATTTCAATCCTGCCACAAGTAATTCTCCATAATTATCCCCAGGAACCTGGCAATCACTTGTGCAGAAGCTCAAGGATGATTTGGATTGCAGCTTTCAGAATATGGAAATCAGAAATCAGCACCGCTCATTAGGGGTAAGTGTTGTTCCTGTTCCGTTAGGTCAATCCAGAAGTGTTCACCCACCGGCTACACCGCAGGAGACGAATCAACGAGAGACTTTCGCTTGAAGCGATCCGGGTCGTAGGTGTTGGGATTGGGCCAGTACCTGTGGTCGCATGCCAGGGCCCAGTCAGCCAAACCAAAACATAGGAGACGAATGCAAATTGGAAGAAACTGAATCATTAATCCTTGAAATCATCTAAAAGAATTCAACGTGCGAAAGCTGGATGACATACTCAGGCACCGCAAGAAATACACAAACACACCGGCAATGTAAACAGGAAGTAGAACAATTGCGAGTGGTGTGTTTTTTGAAGCTGTTCATCCTTGCAACAGCTTGACCATCTTCAACAAGCCAGTGGGCACTTCTCATCCCTATGGAGGTTGTAAATAGATACCTTGGTCTAGACCCAGGGCCATGGCCGATACCAAAGATGACGCACAGTGCTTGAGTGCTGACAACCAAGAACACAACTACTAGTACATCAAAAAAGAGGGGAGCTCGTCAACATGTGTTAATTGCAGTGAAAGATCTTACCAACTGCTGGTGGATCTGCCTTGGAAGTGACTCCAAAGTTTCCTGGGGCTACGCTACAGCCACCCCAAGCCCCATACGAAGAAGTCCATCCCTCTCAGCACCTTTGTCTCTGTTCCTGTTGCTCCGGCCTCGTGTTTGATCGCAGCACTAAAGACCTTCGAAAAAAAACAAACGGCATCAAACGGCTATCAATGTGTGACAGGTTGCAGAGGTCAACTATCACCCATTTGATGAGTAGACCAGTGCCAGTTAAATCAAATCGGCAATCTTTTGTGGTAATCACCTGGGCCCCCTGGTCCCCTGGAACCCGCCAAATCCGCACAAATTCTTCGTGGGAAATCATGAGCTCGAGTGAATTTGAGAATTCAGATTTGTCCTCACAGTCCACTGGTATAGCGTTTAGTAGGTCAAAATTCACATCACCATCGTTCTAAAATAATCTCAATTGATTGGTGCCTTAGTACGGGCACCTACCATTTCATAAAAGCTTGAAGTGGCTGGCATTTTTGGTTAACACGCTCCATTTTACCGAATTGCAAACAGATTTGCTACGACATGCTACCCAGAAAAGTTCCATGTGGATGTGGCACCTGGTTTTGTCGGAGCTCCTGAGCTTCCCCGACTGGCAAGGTGTCCTCATCCAAAGCCCGTCGAATCAGAAGAGGCGGTTCTGGATACCTGGTTGGAAATTCCCACAGGCTTCGGGATGGAAAAATGATGTTTCAATCATCTTCTCCCATCCACAATCCTCAGCAACGGGGGCATGCTTGATGATGCTTGATGACTGGTGCTGAGTTGTTTCAAAGATCTGGCAAGCTGCAGAACATGAATTTCATGGCTCGTTGATCTCTGGTGACTGGTTATGCAGTACTTGGGGCAAAGGTATGGCCAGCAGCTACAACCAATTACATTTGGAGAAAAGAACTGTACATACAGAATCATAGAAATCTCGCGAATCTCGTGTTATTTGAAAGCTCACAATCCTGCACCCTGGGGCACATTCTGAGGGACTCAGCAAGGCACAAGCGGAGCAGCTCCATGTCTGACACAACCGTGGCAAGGCGACCGTGGGCGTGGTTCTTCCGAAAGATGACATACTCACATGCACAAACATGTTTAGAATATCTAAATAAACAAATATATATAATATTATATATATATATATATTATATTTATTTGTTTATCTATGTCGCATATGTTTGCATTAGGTTTACAGTAGTCACACAGTAGATCTGAGATGTGTGATGTGTGGGTGTGATGTGTGTGTGATGCGTGCGACGCGTTTGCGGTTTTGCCCTGGTTTCAATAGCCCATAGCCACTGATAGCCACGTCATTCCAGCGGCCGGACCATGCCTTTGATGTCTTGGTAGGTTGGACCTGGGGGGGCTAGCAGATTTTTTTTTCCAGATGCCAAACGGCCAAACGATGCTCCCAAGTCCAAGCATTCCAATCGCTTTTTATCTTTCAATTTGGCTGTTGCCGAGTCTGTCCGGAACGAGACACATTCTGCCCTCAACTCTGCCACACGGACATGCGCGGCACAACTGGTGCGTGTCCGAAGCCGAACGTTGAAAGGTGGGAATGTTGGGATTGCGCGCCAAATGGCTGTGACTTAGTTGTGAGGGTAAACCATGATAAACCGCTCAAATCTACTTCAGAATCTTTAGACGTTTTTAGTTCCAGCCATTTTTACTCTTAGGTGTCTCCCCTGCGGGGGCTGACTTTGATTTTGGGCCCCGGTTTCTGCAAACGCCTAACAGGCTCATGAACTCCTTTTCCTGTGCTTGGCTGCAGGAAATCCATTTTGGATACATACTTCGGGGGTGTTTTGGGATCTACCCATTTTTACATACGTTGATGATATGTTATGTGGGATATTATATATATATATATATATTATGCAATATATATTGCATTATATGTTATATATATATGTAACTAGTACCCTACAACCTCTGACGTCAGGGCAACCATTTGTATAGGACCCAGGTCATGGCTTCAAGTTTATAAAATTGGTGGTGGTGGAAGCTTGGTTTGATTCCCCAGGAAACACCGGTGAACCAAAAAAAAGTGCCTTACAAAATGCTTGCCCCAACCTCAAATCCCGGGTCCCAAGCCAAGTCATTTTTATAGACTTTTGTCATATATAAATTGGTTGACCTGGAAATATGTCGGATGTCTAACTTGTACCGATCCCACTTCCCCGCGAAACAATGCAATCCCTTTTCACAGTCCCGAAACAGTATCCGTATTTTTTTGGAACAAGATGAAAGGAATAAATACATCTATACAGTAAATACGTCTAAATACACTTTTTCAACCAATCCATTGTGTAGCATAGCCCCAAACCATTTTGTAAGAAAACTAGTTTCAAACCCTCAGCCAAACATGAGCATGCACGCGCCTCAATTTTTTTCCAATTCAACAAAAAACATAGTTCCTGGTCACCTGGTCATTTTCGAGATTTCAATACCATCCTTTACACTGCCTGAAACGAGCCCCAAACAGTGTTATGAAATGACTGGCCCCGACGTCGTTTTAACATTTGGGCCAAATTTGGCTCTTACAAAATGCTTCGCCCAACCAAAAATAGGCCTTTTACAAAATGGCATGATTCACTGGGCACAAGTCGTTGCAAAATGGTTCCTTTCTTTATAGGAATTGCCTCTGAAATATGTGGAATTGCACCAGTTGGCCCTCAGCGACTTGGCACACGGTGACCCGCCAGCGAGGGCGCGCGGCCTATGAATCGCGGGCCCTGGCATTTCCAGTATACACACGTACACACACACACACACACGTATATATGGGTATGGGTCAATACCTACAGATACATTTTTAGGGGAATGAACATCCATTTACCAGCTATTTTGATGTTCACCAGGGGTACAAGGTTTTGACCCATCCCCATATATATATATAATCACACAATTCTGTGCTGATGATAATGTAATATGAATATATTGAAATATATTGAAATGATATGACATGATAACATGTATGCAACTGTAGATGTACAAGTGTACGCAAGTGTATCGAACGGAATTGGTTCTGCATGGTTCAACTGTGTTGCAAAGGCCCCATTAACAAAGCAACCGTTCACGGTTCGAATTTCGAGAAGACGCACGACCATGACAACCCATGCATTGGCACCCGGCCACGGGTTCGACATGGTTCGATTACTCACTGGTCTTGGGTTTTGGCAGGATTTCTTTCAACTCACCATCTTTGTGCATCTGCATCACCTAAGTCCCAACAGCTTCAACTGCAACCACTCAAAAAACCCAAGGATCAGTTGAGGATCGAGGCCCAGGCGATGTCACAACCACCCACGAACTCTGCTTTCCTGGGCGTTTTGTGCGATAGTTGAGGTGGAACCGACGGACAAAATGCCAGGAAAACCATGGAAAACCCAGGCTGGAAGCCTTGAGCTATTGTTCTTGTGGCTTGACTACTCCCTTCAACATCCTTCAACCAATTTCCATGAGCTGAAGATAGCCGAGGTGAGAATATAGCAAACGCAGCTCAAGGTTGGATCTTCCACTCCAATTTGACAGGGAGTGCAAGGGCAAAGCACAGGCATCCTGTGCACAGTTCCCAGTGGCTCATGGCCAAGTCTTTTTAAGCATTTATATACTTCACTTGACATAAACAAAGCTCCAACATCATCACAAATCATGATGCATCAATGTCTGGGGGGAGGACACGTACAATTGAGGAATCGTTGGCCAATCAGAGAATTTCTTCACACCTTCACGCACTTCAGGATATTTCAGCCTCACTGGCGCGGTCCCGTGATATTCAAGCTTCGATTAAAATGTTGTGTTCCAACATCACTTGGGAATGGAAACTTCCTATTTTCCCTGTTCTGCCAAAAAAAGGAAAAACATGAAAACAGGATGTAATGAAAACTGTCATAAGTTATCAAATGGAAGTCAACACAGTCTTCTATGGGTGGACATTTCAGATTGAGGACTGACTGTCATCCTGGGTGTGCCACAAAGTTGACCAACAAAGAGATCATCCGCAGCATAAGGTCCCAACACATTTACGTAGGCATAGTCAGAGAAACCCACCTCTTCCAGGGCCTTGCGATTGCTGCACTCCTTCATCCTCAAGGTCCCTGAAACCCTCCTTGATCCATGGCAATATGGAGTGCACCGTGGTAAGAAAACAGGTCAACAACCAATACAATACAAACTACATCAAACTACAATTACCCCATGTACTCAACATTTGGGTGTAGAAAAAACAGAGCGTGCCAACATGTGCCAACACTTTACCACAGTATCTTTCTGAAACATCATTCAATATCATTCGATATTCCACCTATGCCTGTCGAAAATTTCCTGGAAATTACCCGAGTAAGGCAGTAAGGCAAGCACTGATACATCACTGATATGTTCATAATAGAAAGTAAATGGTTCCATCCTTGAAACATCGGACACGGTGCCTGGGCAACAGCCCTGGAAAAGCCGCACTGTGGCATATCTGGATTGCCCTTCATGAAGAGAACCACCTGGCATGGATTTTGGAACATTTGTGCCACATATTTGAATGCCTATCATGGCTCCAAGTCAGGTGCCACTTAATCCCTTGAAACTTACACTGCAAGAAAACTCAGAAGCATGTGCCTCCGAGATAAATGATCTGTCATGAGCTGTCAATCCCTCCGTGATGATCAACGGCATTTCGAGTTTTCCCTACGCCTCGTTCTCTGTGACCAGCTGCTTCAGCATGTCATGAACCTGATGCCAAGTCGCATCTCAAGCATTCAAAAGAACATGATGAATGAACAACGGGAACTGCCTGAAATGGAAACGGCGCAATTATACCCTTCTAGGATTCTAGGAGTTTGTGCCTTAACAACTTAACAACTCTTTTCTTTGAGACTGAATCCCCCGTCTTGTCTTCAATGTTGAGCATTGACAGTTTGGAGACCCCGTCCCGATCTCTGCGATATGTCTGGGGTTCGTTTGCGGCAATGCCTTGTTGTCGTCTGCCCCGGAGACGTTGCTCTGTGGCTCAAAATCCTGAGAAACTACCACATCACATCAAATGTAGACAATGTAGACATGTGTGCAGGAAGGAACCGGCGTGTCAAAAAAAAAAAATATCCCGGCAAGAGACCCCAAACAGCGTTGCAAAGAACATGAGGAAGAGATACCAAGTTAGATTTTGCGAGTGCCCTTACCCTTTGCGAAGATCTCTGTAGAAGATCGTGTGCAAGATCTCCTTGACAGGTTAGAAACTGCTGTGCAAGATCCCTTTGTAAGGCTATTTGTACAAGGTGCTTATAAGAAATTTCCACGCAAGAGCTTTGTAACGTAAAAGATCCCAGAATAAGATCCTCTTGGCAAAATGTCTGTACAAGATCTCTATAATTCTCTTGGCAAGATCTCTTGATGAGATCTCTGTACAAGCTCTCTAAAAGAGCTCCCTTGGCAAGATCTCTGCAACAGTTCTCTATGCAAGGTCCCTGTGCAAGATATCTTTACACAACAGGTTTCCTAGCAAGATCTCTGTACAAGATCTTTACAAGAGGTCTCTTGGCAAGATCTCTTTATGATATCTCGGTAAAAGCTCTCTAAAAGAGCTCCCTTGGCAAGATCCCTGCAACAGATCCCTAAGAGGTCTCTGTACCAGATCTCTATAAAATAGGTCTCCCGGGCAAGCTCTCTGCACAAGCTCTCTATAAGAGCTCTCTTGGCAAGATCTCTGCAAGAGACCTCTTGGCAAGACCTCTGTACAAGCTCCTTGAAAGAGGTCGATTCTGTTTAGGAGATCTCCGCACAAGCTCTCTATAAGAGCTCTCTTGGCAAGATCTCTGTAACAGACCTCTTGGCAAGATGCTTGCAAAACTTTGCGTAAGATCTCCTTGATCATCAGAATGGGCACCGCGCGCGAGCGATCTAACACGCCCAAAGTGCGGAGACAGGGTGCACGAGCGATCTCAAAATTTGCACCGCGCCACAGCGAGAGCGATGCGACAGGCCCAAAGTGACGAGAGGGTTGCGCCAGAGGTCTCTGGGCAACCGTTTCGTGCGAGACTTCCTTCGAAAACGGAAACCGAAGGAGCTTTTGTGCTGTAAGGGTCATCAAAAACGATGCACGTGTATGAGACCACCACAAATTATGACGCCAACGGGAACAGAGAAAGTTGATTTTAGCATCAAAAAAACAAAACAAACTGACGGGAAAAATCACCAGAAAAAGGAAAAAACAAGAACAAAAAGAACAAGAACAGTTTTTGTTTCTGGTTTGTTTTTTTCTGTTTGCTCGGGTTATGTTTTTGCTTTGCTCTTTATTTTTTCATGTAAAACCCTACATTCTCTGCGTTGTTGGACTCATAAACCTCGAATAAACACCAGGCCTTAACCCTTACCGTAAGAACCCCAAGTGTGGCCACACTGTTTGGCGAACAAAAAACTATGATCGAGGGCAACCAGTGGGAACTGTTTTGATTTTAATTGCAGATAATTCGAGCTTGAACTTCAGCTGCAACCATTGAGACCTACGGAAGCTATGACATGCCCGTGTGGAACCAACACCAAAAGAGCGTGGAGTTGAGACCCGCAGACATTCGCTAGGAATAGAATAGCTCTGATTCTATTTTTTGACAGTGAGATGGCTTCCCAAATTTCTATCAATGAGTAATTCTGATTTTCCAGCTAAAAGAAAAGATTATTACTCAATGCTTAAGCAATCTTACTGGTGACCCATCTCTGGGCACCAACTGCTGGACCTCGCAATTGTCTCATCTTTTGCGAAGCGTCGGGATGTCCGGAGAAGTTTCGTCTTGCTGCGGCAAAGGCCTCATTGTGCGGGCTGGAATGCCGAACTATATAGTCATAAGCGTGTAAATTCATGCAACATAGCAAATACACACACATATATATAATTTACCTCGTGATATTTATATTTTTATATATGTATATGTATACATTATTATCATTATTATCATTATCATTATTATTATCATTATTAAATTATTATTTATTATATAGTATAATATTAAAGAATATATTATGAAATATAAATACACACACTGTATAGCCTATGTAGCCCGCATACCATGACTTCGTTTTCTGCGAATTGACGGGTTGTGATGATGACGAGTTTTGGAATTGGATAAGACAGGACCAAAAGGCAGGATGCACACGGCAAGTGCATCAAATTCCGAATCACATTTCAACAGCTTCCTCCTTCAAAATAGCACTGGTTGAGGACAAGTTCGAGATTTCATACGACTTCTATATATATATATTATATATATATATATTACATACATACCCAAAAGATTCAGCAGTAGCCAACAATGATTTCTTGGGGCCGCGCAATGCGGAACGAAAACAAAAAATCCCGTGGCACCCGGCAGGGGCAGGACGCAGGAGGCCACCAACGGCACGGAGAGCATAGCTGCCTTGGAGAATCTCCGACTCAAAATGGACGGGGGAAGTTACCAACAACTCATGGGTTCCTTAATGTTTTGAACTGCTGGACTAGGTGTTTGTGGTATGTTGTTAAAAATGTCATTGAAGCACCGCCCTCTGAGAAGAGGGGCCAGTTTAACCAATCTTCTGCTGGTTTGTAGGCCCTGGACTTCTTTCAATCGATAGTTGATCTTCAACTTGCTGCTGCTCAATGTATCATCCCCATAAGAACAAACCGTTCGTACCTGACTTTGCCATATATGGTCTACTCTTCATTGGTCTTCCATTTATACACCCGCATAGAATATCATAGAATAATATATATATAATTATATAAAATGTGTCCCATGGGCGTGTGGAGACTGAAGATATTTGCAGCCACCAAGGGCTCCTTCACAAGGCTACATCCCCGCATCGTCAAGAGTCGATGAGAAGTCAAGAGGACCTGTCAATCCAACTGAGGGTCCCAAACTCGTTCCAAGCCGCACTGAACGGCACAACAGCCGCCTTGCCTCGGGTTGGGAGTTGGTGACCCTGGGGCAAAAGACAAAGTGCATCAAGCAACTAAAATCTTGAAATAACATGAAGTATACATGAAGTCAATGCCTATATGTTGCCAAAGGTCTTGCTCCCTGTCTCCCGAACTTTCTCCGTGCACTCTCCATGTTCACCAGCTTTACCCTGGGTTTCTGACTGTTGTGGCAGCCATGCCGCCTGCGGAAATTCTGTGGTGGACAATAGCTCTGTAGAGGTGGTTCTCCTGTCATCTCTACTCCACTCTGAGATCAAGATCTGACACCTTCAACATCTACCAGCCTTCATTGACTCCCTGTTCGAACCATTTTGAACCCACATAACCCAAAATGTTTGGTTGATGCTGAATATGGACATATATGGACCAAATAACAAATATCACAACATCACCCAGATATCTCAAATTCCGTTCTGCGACACTTCTCGTGATGGCCCAGTCCCCTTTTGGGTGCAGCTGGTGAAAAAACAGCCGCACATCTATGTCAGGATGCATGCCAAAGCCCAAGACGCGTTGATAACCAAACTTTATCTTGCATGTCAGGACTCTATAGGAAATCATCCCACTTAGAAAGTGGTTGACACCCATGGTTATAAAATGGCAAGGCATTGGCAAGGCCAAGGTGAAAAAACATGCCCAGCTGATGGTCCTGCACCCCGTGCGAGGAAGGCTCAGTCAATAGGCGAAGCAAAAAAGGCCAGGCCAAAGCAAAACCAAACGAAATGCACAAAGAAGATAGTTGGAACACATAAGGATGGTCCAATCCCTTATGTTGGGCGTATGCATGTACGAGATATACACCCCCAGTTTTCACCATGGCACATGAAATTAAACCTCGACAGCTCCACGCGGTGCCTGCCGATTGGCCTATGGTGAGCTCTGCAGGGCTTCAAATGGCTGCAGAAAACTAGAGCTGAATCATGTTGAATCATGTTGAATCATTGAACAGCTGCTCCAGCAATCTGATGTGCCTACTGAGGGTCAAATCATCTCATGTCAAATGATTCAGTGATTCAGATCATGGAGTTCAGATGCAACTTTTGTGCATCATTTTGTGCATCTTTTGATCATCTTTTGCAATGGTTAAATTGGGGATCCCAAATTCCCGACTTTCAACACACATCCGCACATTGGCGATCATGCCACGCTGTCCTCAGTTCCAGACGCACCCGGTCCCCCATGACAGTGTCCACCTGGGAGACTGTTGGTCCCAAGGGAACAAAATCTGGGCACACCGGCACACCAGAAAAGGCAGGAAACACTAAGAAACTTAATTCCTGAACCACATAGCCTTATGTGTGAGTCTTCAAGTGTACATACCGCCTATAGCTCCAGTTCCTGTTGCTCGCATCACAACTCTTGCCAGTGACGTGGAGTCCTTTTTTGGATTCTCCTTATTTTTCCACTCTCCTTGGTGCCACCTACTGCTTTTATGTTGGGGACATTCCCGCCAGAAACTGTTTGAAGCAGCTAGCAGCTGCAAAAATCGGCAAAACTGAGAACCTCCTTCTGAAGCCTTCCCATCAGCTCCGGATTCTGAGCCTTGGCCAGCAAATCGGGTCCGTTCAAGTGATGTGCGTGACCATCAGGCACAAGATGAACCCCCAAAATTTCAGTTTCACTTGTTCCATCTTCAGGTGTGGAGGCATTGATTGGGTGCATCTGAAGGTATCACAAGCAGCTACGCATTTCTTATTGGCTTCGAGGTCACAGCATCTCCCCAGTGCTGTGGGGATCCGTGGGGCTATGGCCAGTTCAAACAGTGACCATGTCAAAGCACTGGCGGTCGTCTCGTGCCCAGCCTAGATGGACACCGTCGAAGGGATGTCTGAGATGATCTTTTCATATCTGAAATTGGCTGGTCTCGCTTCGGGCCCCAACAATCAAGAAGGTGATCATATCCTTAGGAAGCAAAAGCTGGCAGGGCAACCATTCCAACTTTCAAGAAAACCTCCAACCGGGAATAATTAATCAATTAATGAATCTATATATATATACACAGTTAAAGGACGAAAAATGATGAAACATGACTCACCCAGGTGATGTTGCCAAAATGGTTACACGATTCATGTTTTGGACGCCAGGTCTCGTCCCTCAGTTGTTTTCCGGAAGTGGCTTCTCCTCTCATGTCCACCTGCGGCTGAAGGATTCTGAATGGATTCTGAAGGAGTGGCGGAAGCATGGATGCAATCTTCAGAAATTTAGGGTGGAACATGTTGGAACCCATCTGCATCCAGCCGTACCCAACAGAAGATTCCAGAAGGGTTTCGACAGAGCATGAATGGCATTATATTACAAAGACAGCCACGACACCCTTCCGATCTTTCCCTTGCTCGGATTTCGCACCAGAAAGCGCAGCAGAGACGGGTTGTCCATCCTGGCGACATCTAGAGAAGAGGTTCTAGTACGTGTTACCATGGATCCATTGCAACAATAGTCAACTTTGAGTTTGTCCCTCCCACCACCAGTTGCATGCACATGCAAATGCATGCAAATGCATGCAAATGCATGCAAATGCATGCAAATGCATGCAAATGCATGCAAATGCATGCAAATGCAGCTTTTTTCAAGAAGTGAACAGCTTTGCGATTCTCGAGTCAGCATGGGACTTGCTGGATCTGGTGGGATCAAGGGCCAAGCTCAGCTTGAGGCTGAAGATGACTAAAGAAGCTCATAATCTCATATCATCTCATATATGTAATTGAATTTGCCACTGACTGTGGTGACAGTTCTGGGAGGAATTTCTGCCTTCGGCATCACGATTGCAAGGAAAGGAACCTCTTCCTGTCTGCCAGATCATTTTCTTTTAATTGTTGGAACATGTTGGAACCTAAGGGCAATTGACGGCAACTGGTCACAAATTCGAGGCATCCAGATCCAGCATCCCAACTTCAAGCAAAAAATGGAGTACCAAAAGCACTTCAACATACTTCAACGGCTCACATCCGACGCAAACAGCTTGTCTGCTTTGTGTGTCGAGTGGCATCCACCAGGCTGCCCATGAGGCGTTGGGCCTTTACGAACTAGCTAGGACACGGAAACACAGCCGGTTCCCTGTTGAGTCCTCCCTGGCAAATGTGGAATCGCCCAGCAGCAAAGATCTTGAGGAAGCATATGGAAGCATGTAGTTACTACAAGTTGTACCATGGTGTGAACATATTAGAGACTTTAACTAACATACTGAAGAACGCATAAGGCCCTGAAAATCTGAAAGAGCACTACCAGTTGTTGTTCTGTGGGCATGTTGAAATTGGAACTATTTGACATCATTCGCTTCAAGAAAGCCATCTACTATAAGAATCTTCTCAGATCTTCTCAGAACTGGGGTCCGTGCAAGGAATCTCCTCCAATGGCCGAATTTGGCCACTTCAGGTAATGACACATGGGGCCTCGCGGTTCACGCAGCACTTGTTTCGCCCTGGCGCCTGGGTGGTGGCAGATTTACAGAAAGGCGATCTTGCCCTGTGCCACTGTCAAAAAATGACACCAAGCAAATGCATGCAAATCCTCGGAATGGTCAGGTACCCTTCATCTGAAATCCCAAAGTACGAGTAGTCCAAGTATTTTGTACAGCAAATGTTTGCCCCTTGTTGTGGCTGCGAGCTTCCCAAGAAAAACCTTTGGAAGTACTCCCAGGGTCTTGACACACATGGCCAGCTACCCCTGCTGCACCTCGCTGTGAGCTGACATGAAGGTGCTGGCGCTTCGGGACTCAGTGGCAGGATGCGCTTGGTTGGGCTGCAAGGCTGAAATTCCAGAAATTCCATACCACTCGCAAAAAAAAAAAAAACATGATTGTTTTCCCCCCAAGGAAAACAATTCGAGCCATGAACGTGCACTAATCCCACACTAATGATTTTGGGGTCTCAAAATTTGGGACCGCGGCCTGAAAGTATCAACCATCTGGCTGGGCAATGCTGACACATGTGCAGTCGGAAAGGCAACCTTTTGACGCAAAATGCGGCAACTTATTTCACTGGGATTATTGGAACTCTTCACATCTTTGTTGCATTTTGTTGCTATGTATTCGTGGCTAATGCTCCAATGCCAATAATCCCTCAAACTTCGGCCTCGAGACATCCATTCGGATGCTCTGGACCTAATTGCAGGGCCGCAGGGCACAATGTTCGAAGTTTGTTGCAGCAATTTTCTGGAACATCAGCTAATGAAGCTAATGAAGCTAATGATCAGCTAATGTTAGCTACCTAGCCCAAATGCATAGCAAATCTCGCCCGTTAAGCTGGTGGGTTGCAACATGTTGCCCCCATTGAGCGACGTTGGTTTTCCCACTGGTTATATAGAGGTTTGTGATACCAAACATTACCAAACAACCTGAAAACAGTGCATTGTTTAATAGTTTAATAGTGTTCAATCATTCTCACTCGGTCTCACTCGGAACTAATCAACCATATCATGATTTATCATGCATATGTAATCTTTTAAAATCTTTTACAGGGCGACAAGTTGGCCATCCTGTTGGTGTTCCTACCCGCATGGGATCAGCTTCTCCAATCGCCATGCCTTTGGCTCACAGGACAGCTTGCTTCCAGCCTTCACGGCATCCTTGGCGATGGACAAACGCGATGCGGTGCAAAGCTTGATGGACAAAGCAACTCTTCGTTTCATGATTCTGATTATCCCTTTAGTAAAACGAGCAGAAGTTTAACCCTCCCATAGCACCTTTGAGGAAGTTTCGGCAAGATATGTTGGAGGCTCTTTCACCGAGGCTCTCTCACATCCATTGGCACACTGCAGCAAAGGATGGCCAAAATATCTGAGACGCTCACGGCCCTCCACAAGCCATCAGCTCACTTGCCACACATCGTGATATCTCCTTGGCGAATGGGCAAGCGGCAATGCAAAGCAACATCTTTGAGAGAGGAGTCCAGAAATATCCCGAAGCATAATTGCAAAAATAATCCGATATAGTCCAACTATCTCCCGTAGAACTTTGACTCCATAACCTTGATGAACATCTTGAAGAGTGCAAACCATTACACTGAGAACCACAGAGCACGTGGAAACCCGCATAAATTGTGCACGCCCTTCATAAAATCTATGTGCACGTTCGTTCGTCCATTCTTACCATTCATTCCATTTCATTTCACTTACTGTAACTTCACTTGATTTCAGTTCATTTCATTTCATTTCATTTCATTCATTTCATCCATTGCTTCCACTCCTTCCATTCCTTCCATTCCTTCCATTCCTTCCCTCCCTCCCTCCCTCCTTCCCTCCTTCCCTCCCTTCTTCCATCCTTTCTTCCTTAAGTTCAGTGCAGTTAGTCATTCATTCATTGCTTCATTCATGCCTACAGACTTGCATCTTCATGTTGAACGACTGGTGACTGTTGTACTGACCTAGATGACCCAGCAGTTCTGCCTTTCATCCAGGTGTGTGCCGCTGCCAATATTCGCATGGAATGGCATGTTCAAATGGAAAGCTTGCTGGGTCAAAGTCTCTGATAGGCTTTGGCAGCCAATTCATTGCGTCTTGGATCGCCTTGCTTCCTCGAACCTCGCGGTTGCTGCAATGCGGGCAGGATCAAAATTCCAGATCTCTTGGGTCATCCCACCCTGACTTCATGTTCACTGACCGTCACTGACCCTACATGTGATGAGGCAATCACACTTCATTCCTCAAGTTATTGCCTACATAAAATTACTAAGTTATTGCCTATGGGAGGTTCTTGTACACAATAAATCATTGAATCATATCTTAAGGACCTGAAACATCAAACCTCTGGCCCTTCGTATCGGAGATACACTAAGTGTATTCAAACGCAACGCGTCCTCAAACTTAACAATCAAAACTCACCGTTAAAAGAAAAACGCAACACCAATCTCCCGTATCGGCTCCGGATCTGATTGTCACCAAAATGACCTAAAATGACCTCATGAAACTCTATCACATTGTGGGTACAAGTCGCACTTCAGAACATCTCAGATTCGGATCCGGCGGCGAAATGCCCCACTGAAATCATCACCGCTGCTATTTCCACCTTTCTTTTCAGGCTTGTTTTGAACTGCCAACTATCATGGACACTTTTTTTGCCAGGGCTTATCATGGACACTTGCCATGTAAATTTCTCATCTTAGTTACATGTTAGATAGATGTCAACCATATATCTAAACACTTCTCAATTGCCATCCACATGTTTTTCCGCTGATTCATTCTCTTCATTTTCCAAACACCTCCAACTTCGACTATCTTCGCCTCCGGCCCCAAGGCCAAGGCCCAAGGCCAAGGCCCAAGGCCAAGGCGCGGGAGGTCGGAGTCCCTTCCTGTCGTTTCTGCATCGCTTCGCGCGCCCGGGCGGCGATCTCCGCGCGTGGCGTCTCCGACAATGCGGACGGCGAGGCTGCGGCCGCCTGGCAAACTTGGACAATCAAACGATGACTTTAAAAGGCAAAGGGGATAATATGAATATAATTATATGAATATAATATGTACTCTATATATAATATGAACATAATATGTACTATAGTAATATGTATATGATTATGATCGATTATGATTGATTATGCATGATTATGCATGATTGATTATGATTGATCATGCATGTAAAACTATGAAATGTAGTTACTAGTGTGCATAAATTTATTGCATTGCATAATTATGCATACCTACAAAGATTATCCCATATATTACATGACATTACAGCATTATATCACACATGCACAAAATTACCTCATACATCCTCATACTGCACAGAGCGCACTACAATTCATGCCGTTTCATTCCATTACATGTCATTACTCTACCTACTTCTACGATCTTTTACGTACATTGCGTTGCATTTTCATGTGCGCTAGATTTGCATGATTTTACAATATGTTTAATTTACATTGGTTGTACCTTACATCACACTGTACATTCCACGCCCCCACATCCGAGCGGGTTAAGGACACCTTCCCTTGCAAGTCGGCCGCATACCCGGCATCTGATGATGACGCGCGAGTGGAAGGAGACACTTCTACCTGTGATGGTTATGGTCCAAAAGGGTGGGCCCCAAACATATAGACCCACCACCAAACACCAATAAAATAGGTGGCCAAATCTGGTCTTGATCATTCGTACCCAACCTTGAACATGTTGGGTGAGGATCCCCCTGGAATTGGACTAATTGGATCAAGGTGCCAAGGCCAAGCAAGATATGGAAAGAAAGCAGGACATGACTGGAAATTACATGAAATTAGATGGATAGCATTCAGACCAAAAAATGAGGTAGACAAAAGCAACACCCATCTTGGATGAATGTGCCCGATGTCCGAACTACAAGAAAATGGCACTTAAGACATGTGAAGAATGGGATCATGACACCTAGTAATGGCTAAAACTTCAAAGCGCTTTCCGGAGGAAACGGCTGGAAATGCATGTCGTACTGTGAACTTCTTACAATGCTAACAATGCGAAGTGCTGCTGAGCAATGCCAACTGCTACACAATGATAAGTAATTGATTAAGGCTAGATGGTTTGGCGGTGCTAGGTGATACAAACTGATGCAAAACATGCAAAGACAAAGGCTCGGGCGAGTCAACTGAAGGGCCTGAAGGGCAAATGATGGTTGATTATGCTAAATGAAATGCTTTCCAGGTACACATCGATCTGCCTTGCGGACTGCTGTCTCTGGCAGGCGCACTTGGCCATCAGTTCCACTTGCGGCACTTGCGGCACTTGCAGCACTTGCAGAGGCTGTGGCACTTGTGGTGCTGTCAATAGCTTCAGCAACGGCACCTCTCGGCACTTCCTCTTGAGGTATCTGGCGGAGTGCCATCAACACACACGCGTAAACTTACACACACACAGGTTCTGAACGATAGAATGCAATAGGATGTCACAGGGACGCGTATTTTGCCACAACTTCATCAGCAGCTGCCATGCATTTTTGATTCAACGTCATCTGCAGCTGCCAAGAATATGCGCCACAGCGGCCGAAGATTTGGTTTGGGAATTGGGCAGGTTAGGATTCAATATGGCTCTCTCATTTGCGCCTCATTTGACATCGCCACACATGGCGCCGCAGATGGCGCTGCTTCCACTGCAATATCGCTGCAGCCTCGGCTCAAGCCCTGATGGCTGCTGGGCCAAGGGTCATCCCATTGAAAGATGTGAAAGTGAAAGCCATAAGAAATTACATTATAAATGACTACATGTACCCATATATCTATATATCGAAAATAATATATATATATACAGAATTGCTTCAGCAATCATACCACAACAAAGTCATCCATTTTTTTAATATTCATCAAATGGGCAAATACATGCAAATATGAATTAAACCATAATAAAATATAATAAAACCAATCAACATGGAATCAGATGATGAATCATGGTGCCAAGATGTGCCAAGTCACCTCCAAATCCTGCAACTTCTGGTCCTTTCACCGCATCCCTCCAACTGAAGTCGATGCGTTGGGGCGTCAGTTGCTGGAAGCGCTCCGACAGATTCCGGTCTTCCGGGAGACGGGAGGCTTCCTGGTGGAGCTGGATCTATCTATTTGATGGCTCGTGATTAGTGACAGGCCATTGCTGGATTTTATTCCCAGATCATTCTCTCCGCCTACTAATCCTACTATTGTTGTGGTGGCACTACTGGAAAGTATTTTCTCAGGGCTGATAGTGCCGGGATGGAAGAAATCAGCTCTAGACCCTTTCCAGTTCCAGTCCCTCCAACCCCAAGAAAACCCTATCCAGAACATACTTTGCCGAAGAAACGACGCCCAATTTTTCCCGAGAGCGTTTGAGCGCAGCGTTCTTCTAATAGCGGGGGTCTGTGAAACATTTTCTCATCTTCACATCTTCTCATCTTCACATGTTTTCCCATCTTCTCATCTTCACATCCTCACATTTTCACATCTGTGCATCTTCACATCTTCTCATCTTCACGTTCTCTCTTGCTCTCTTGCCCTCTTGCTCCATCATTCTTTTCTATTTCTCTTTTGAGGGCGCGGGGCAGTGCCAACGAGACGCCACGAAATGCAACCCTTTCGCACGAAATGAGGTTCGATCGCCAAAAACTGAAGTAAAATTGCAATTTCCGGGTTCCCGTCGCTACCCTTTCGCACGATATGAAGTTCGATCGCCAAAAACTGAAGTAAAATTGCGATTTGTAAGTGTCCGGCGCAACCGTTTCGCACGAAATGAGGTTCGATCGCCAAAAACTGAGTAAAATTGCGATTTGCAAAGTGTCCGGCGAACCCTTTCGCACGAAATGAGGTTCGATCGCCAAAAACTGAAGTAAAATTGCGATTTGTAAGTGTCCAATCGCAACCGTTTCGCACGAAATGAGGTTCGATCGCCAAAAACTGAAGTAAAATTGCGATTTGCAAAGTGTCCGGCGAACCCTTTCGTACGAAATGAGGTTCGATCGCCAAAAAATGAAGTAAAATTGCGATTTCTCGTGTCCGGGCGCAACCCTTTCGCGCGAAATGAGGCTCGATCGCCGAAAATTGAGATAAAATTGCGATGTCATGGGTTCGGTCTCTGTGTGTGAAAGTGTTTGTGTGTAAAAGCTTCTGTGTGCGAAAGTTTCTGTCTGTAAAAGCTTCTGTGTGTGAAAGCTTCTGTGTGTAAAAGCCTCTGTGTGTCAAAGTGTGTGTGTGTGTAAAAGCGTCCGTGTGTAAAAGCCCCTGTGTGTAAAAGTGTCTGTGTGTAAAAGCTTCTGTGTGCAAAAGCTTCTGTGTAAAAGCGTCTGTGTGTAAAAGCCTCTGTGTGTGAAAGTGTGTGTGTGTGTGTAAAAGCATCTGTGTGCAAAAGATTTGCAAAAGCGTCTGTGTAAAAGCGTCTGTGTGTAACAGTCTCTGTGTGTGTAAAAGTCTCTGTGTGTGAAAGTGTTTGTGTGTAAACGTCTCTGTTTGTAAAAGCGTCTGTGTGTAAAAGCGTCTGTGTGTAAAAGCGCCTGTGTGTAAAAGCGCCTGTGTGTAAAAGCGTCTGTGTGTAAAAGCTTTTGTGTGCAAAAGCGTCTGTTTGTCAAAAGTTCTGTGTGTGAAAACCTATACGAAATTTACGATGCAAACTATGGTCTTGTGTTTGTGATATATTGTCTTGATACTATTCTTCTCGTCTGCCTATAAATATATTGTCTTGTAATATAGTGTCTCCATACTAACAACAGAAGACTCTGCTCCTCTACGCTCTCGGGCCATCCGTCGTCTAGTTTTCAATAGGGTAGCGTATGAACGACCCGTCCCCGAGTTTTTTTAGCAATCCGATTGCCAAGCCATGCCAAGCCAGAAAGGCAAAAAAGAGGAAGCAAAGCAAGAAAGAAGGGAAGGAAGAGAAGGGAAGAAAAACAGAAATATAATATCAATAAATATCATATAAAATCATAAGGGAAAGAAGGCAGGAGGGGATAATGGAAAACAAGGGCATTGATTACACATCGATCCTAACCGATTCCTTTTCCCTGGCAACGGTTTTGTTGGGATCACTAATCAGTTGCCACCATTGTCCAGCAGCCATCAGTTGGAGTTGCCTCAGCCTGCGTCTTCAGCAGCTTCTGAAAATACTTGATCTTCTCCTTGCAATGTAAAAGTGGGTCAGAAGACATTGCATCACCGCAAATCATCGTCCGGGAACTGTTCGCGATCCTATGTTCGGGCACTATGTGACTAACTTCAAAGTTTAAGTTATATAACTCAAAAATGCAAGCAATAACGCAATAATGCAAACAATCTGATACAGTATCATATTATTTTTGATGTGTGTATGATATGCATATTTATCTATATGCATATATAGTATTATATAGTCACACACACATATATATATAACATTATATAACATGTTATAGAAATTCTATCTGGCGGGTCGATGGTGTTGTGACGGAAATGGAGGCAGAACTCAACAAATGATACACTGTCGAGGCACTAGCCAATGGTTCCTTTGCAAAGTTTTAAAGGAGCCCCTCATGAGTGGCTGTGGCAAACCACTGCAAGGAAGTTGATGTTGGGCCATATTTGTGTGATCGAATGCTCGACGGAGTTTCAAAGCCAACGCGCTTGTATCTTGTATCATCATGTTTCCCTCGATGAAGAGCAGCTAGACAGCTTGAAGCACTCCAAAGACTTTCCAAAACATACAGCTGGTCCATCAAGATGATGTGGGCCCTTCCCATACAAACAATCACTTCAAATGAAGTTGGTTGCGAACGAGTAAGCCCAGGCAAGTGATTTGTTGGGGATTGGGGTCCCACAAGAGGTGCGACAAGCTTCTGATGTGCTCAAATATTCCTGTCCTTCCTCACTCTCCTTAGGCCAAAGTGCCGTGTGAAGACTTGAGGTGATGTTACAATCTAGTTTGTCAAATTGGGTAGTTGGGTGACTCCAACCCACAAGAGAAAAAATTGAGCCACTTCACACTTCATTTTCCAGGTCACAAGAAAGGTTGAAACCACCAGGTAGCTCACTCTGGACTTTTTGACTAAGCCTCAGACGAATGATGCCATGCCCCACCGCGATGCCCCCACGGCACCCAAAGACTTGAGCTGGGTCAGCTGCGAGTGGGCCGTATTTATTTTGTTTGAATGCGCAAGGAATTGGGAATGTATAGGTAAGCTCCAATAGTTCAACTGCAGCAAAATGAACCTCGATGAACCGTGTCCTGAAATGGGCAGCTCTATTTGGGCAGCTTGGGTGACATCACCCCAATGCCAATTTCCAACAAGAAATTGCCAGGACTATCAGTGACTATCATAAGTCACCGCAGTTTCTGTGCAGTCTTGGGCGCCTGACCTCTCCATATGCACCTCAGTGCCCCACTGTGCTACCAACCAGCTAACTACCAAAGTCTAGGTCGGATTTTGGCGGCAAACAAGTTCCGCCAAATGATGCTTCGCCAGGATCGAACATCATTGACATTCAATCAACCACTATCAACCACTAGTTTGTAGCTTAGTGTAGCTTTATGATATTTTGTGATCCTTTCTCACCTGGTTTCTCTGCCGAAAACCCGTCCCGCCAGGGCACTGGAAGGGTTGCGGAAACGAGCGGCCACCTCGGAGGCCTCCGTGGTCGAAAATCCCCACTGGTCGTGGGATTAATCAATTTATGTGACATTAATGTTGGGATTGTATACTCTAAAAAATGTGGTTATAATGGGATATTAATTTATGGGACGTTAATTTATGTGGTTATCAATCAATTTATGTTGCATACCCCCCCCAAAAAAAAACAACGACATTATACTACTCTAAACTTGGGGTTGGGGTCGGGGATAAGTTTGAAACACATCAAAGCGGTGCACGACGAAAAGCTGGAAATTAGAACAGGGCCTGGAACGATCTACAGAAAGTGTTTGGCGCTACAAAATGGCAAGGCCTTCGCCAGAAACAATAAACAACATCTATACATATTGCATCATATTGCCCATAAGAAAATAAAAATTAGCAGTAACATACAGCAACATTGCAAACTTGCAAAGCCATTTTGTAGGCAGGCTTTTAGCTATTGGGAATTATTGACCTCTGGGTTTTTGTGCCACTTTACACTGGAGTCGACCTCACCCATTCTATAGCGGAAATTTAAAGGGGGGTTCTATGTTGTAAGTATTAATTTATCATTATTGTTGTCGTTATTACTATTATTAATGTTACAGTTGTGAGATTTTGTGAGTCTATGTATGCTTTCGCATGTTCTGTGTGTCCGACGGATTCAATTAGTCAATTAGCTGGGTGCTGCAGGGCAACCACCGGGTGGAACATGCGTCAAGCCGGTGGTGCTGCGTCCAAGCTCTGTTTCATAAGCTTGAACCTGGCATTTGGATTTCTCATTCGCTTAGAATATTTACAATGGGTGAACATCTACACATTTACTGTTTCTACCTGTTTCTACTGTTTCTACTCTCTAGAGGACACAAGAACAGAACAGTCGACAACCTGAACTATCTGCAATATTTCGCAACTTGGACACTAATCTCTTTCCGGCGGTATCCTTTGATACCTGTCCGAACGCGGTCCAAGGAGTCCAATCTGCCGAGAGTGCCATTTGAAGCTGGCCCAAATGCACAAACCAATCATGGCTATGCCCAAATAGATCTGAAGAACCAGGATAAAGACGCGCAAGACGCGGGCCCCAAAGGATGGTTGGTTAAAGCCCAATGGCACCGCATGCTCTGCACCATGTGGAACATGAGAGAGTTGGACAGAAACCGGATCCTTGGTCGCTCAAAAGCCAGTGCGAAAATGTCCCAACTTTGGAGTCTCTATGAGAATTGTCAGGTAGCCGCTGGCACAACTTGTGGTTCTTGTTACACTTCTCGATTTGTGCAGCGCCCAGCAACAGTTTTCCGCTCTCTATGGCTCGATGCGTTGTCACGCACCTAAAGAGCTGTATCA
>Ga0126342_10002338_pt1 | contig 29354 bp, 33 predicted proteins | sample Cyp1metagenome_FD_92528 | JGI IMG/M metagenome (GOLD analysis project Ga0126342, IMG submission 92528) | Coral microbial communities from Lord Howe Island, Old Settlement Bay, Australia - Cyphastrea 1 metagenome | ecosystem: Host-associated > Invertebrates > Cnidaria > Coral ...
AGGACGACAAGGATGACAAGGAGGACGAGGAGGACGAGGAGGAGAGGAGGAGGAGGAGGAGGACGAGGCAGGAGGAGGCAACTGACATAAAATCTAACAACCCTCACCTGGCAGGTGGGGAATGATGGAAAAACCAGGTCATATCTATAAATGATTGGAAATGGATGATGAATGGGGGTTTCCCCCATTGACTTAGGAAACCTCCATATGGTGATCTAATATTAGATTCCAATGCAAATTTAATAGGGGAAATTATTGGGATATGATGAGATATAACTAACCATAGGATTCATGGGCCATTTAAGATTCCATGGGGGCTGCGGTGTTTCGGTCACAAATGGCGAAAAAAACATGGCGAGCCTTTAGCTCCGTAAGTTGGGTGGGGCCGCTATGCTGCTATGCTTATATATCCACTACTGGTTGGTGGTATACCTACCCCTCTGAAAAATATGAGTTCGTCAGTTGGGATGATTAAATTCCCAATATATGGAAACATAAAATTCATGTTCTAAACCACCAACCAGACTAGTATGGGTTATTATGAGGATAGTGATGTCATCCGATAAGTATCACTACCCAACTTGATATGATGGATGGATGTGTCAGAAATTCGGTCTTATGGCAATCCAAAATGGTGCGTTTCATTAGATGGATCTTGGGATACCCTATTTTCATACAAACTCATATATGCCGGTCAAAAATGGACCAAGCCGATGGATACCCAAGAATTTTCCTTGCCTTCACCCTCGAACTTATGCCTAAGCCGAGATTTTTCTACTACCTTTTGACATCAACCATAAAGACGATGGCATGGACCGGCATGGAATAAATGTCCCCAAAAACTCGCCAAAATCATCCCTTGACCATCCAGGGAGCCGTTCTGGTCGCGGTCCAAACGCCGGAAGGTGGCGCCCTCCTCCTGTGGTTCCTCGTTGGGCGCTACGTCGCCCTCCCAGAACTCGGACAACGTGAGTTGACCGTCCCCATCCAGGTCCTAGGGTTGGGGCGGCTGAGGGAAACTTGTCTTTTTGGCCTTGGAAAACGTGTTGTGGAGTTGGGAGGGATGGGTTTTTCATGGTTTTTCGCATGGTTTTGATGATCTTACATTGTGAACGAGGATGCTTGTTGATGCTTTGGGGATGTATTTTCATGTCTTTGATGATTGGGGATTGTATGGATGTTTCTGATGATTTGGGGATTTGTCTGGATATGTTTTGAACATGTTAAATGGAGAGATAACTGTCCGATCATTTAAAAGCAGGAAGCAGATTGTGGATGGGTTTTGCTGTCAACAATTCACACCAATTTTGAACCTCACGTTTTGTGTGTCTGGATGGTACAATGTGTTTTCGCATCCTTCTTCCCCTGGCTTTGATCCATGGTTTCTCCTTTACTTCCGTTTTTCCTGTGATTTGTTTCAAGTTTTTCCCGTGTGGTTCTCATGTTTCGTTTCTTCTCCGTCTCCTTCTCCTTCTCTTTCCTCTTCTTCCTCTTCTTACTCGTCTTACTCGTCTTGCTCGTCTTACTCTTCTGCATGGTTTTTTCTTCTCTTCTTCCTCCTCCATCTCCGTTTCCTTCTCCTTCTCCTTCTGTTTCTCCTGCTCATCCTTCTTCTCCTCCTTCTTCTTCTTCTTTTTGCTGGTGACAGTGCTGTTGATGCTACCACATGGTCACTGTTCCCACAAGGTGTTCGGCCTGGGCAGCCAACAACCAGCCGAAAGGATTTGCCCGTCAGCCCGCCTTTCTCTTCAACGCATGTTCCGCCACCAGTCGCAACAACTCCTGAGACAAGGCTGGCACACACCCATACAACGGGCAGAAAATCCAAGAAGGGCCCCGGATGCCAAAACCCAAAACAGACAAACAAAATGTCGATTTTACCCACAGAAAGTCAAGGACGGACCGAGAGAAATCCAGCAAAAGTGGGGATTTGCATTGAGTAAAATATGGATCCTATAATAACAAAGGAAGCATGGTTCCGAGCTATGGATGGGACTGCATCCCAAACGTTGTTCTGGCAAACGGCTATACAGAGTGACTAACTGAGGGCTCGTATACAAGTACTTCTCAAGTTTCAAACTCCCCCTCCCCGTTTTTTAATTATATCTACATGCATATATATATATATATATATATATTTACACACATACACACACATACGTATTCCCATTGTCTTCACACACACGTATTCCCATTGGTGCTGATGGTAGAAGCAACTACTAGACAGCTACACTAGTCTAGTCCTCAGACCTTCCACAGCGCCTGCTGCGTCTCCGGGTACAGCACCGCACGTAACTCCGCAGGCGTCAGGCGCCCGTCTGCATCCACGTCTGCGGCCTTGAAGAGCTGCAGATCTTCCGTGCGGCGCTTCCTGGGAGTCACGGTGATATTGAATGGAATTTAATGACTTATGCCAACAGGAAAACTCACCAAAATTAAGCTAGAAAATTCATACTGATGAAAAATCCAGAGGTAATTGAGCTAGGTTCAAACTCAATTACTGGGTTTTTTTTCAGGGTTGACCTCCACTAAACTAACTAGGCTTCGAGGATTAACAACAACACCAGGTTTGATCGAAGTGTTGGCAACAAAAATTGGGAAATAACATCAAGAATCGTGTCCATAATATATATATATATATATATTATGTATATATGTGTATAATGGGGTTGAATATAACCAGTATTTCACTAGTGTTTATGGTAAGTAAGCAGTGATAAGTAAGCAACCTTTTTTTATGGGCTTAACGAGGTATAACTATCAAACAAGGGATATACCTGATATGGTTGGGCATCGAACACATGAGGACATCATTGATAAATGGTGGTTGATGATGGCTACGGTTGGGTCAGCTGAGCAGTTTGGATGCATATCACGGGGACATAGGCAGCAACATATCGTTATCGGAACAATGATTTCTTACTGGTGCTTAGCAGGGAATGAGGGAATGATCCATAATCACTAGTAATAATAATCCCATTCCCCCATTCCCATCCATTCCCTACTAAGCACCAGTAAGATTTTGCATAGCGATCAACAATTACCATTTTTATCATGCGTATCATGGAATAGGAGCTGACAACTGTATAATCAGCATTGTACAATTACAAATTGTTTGTGCATTCTTTTTCTCCTCAATGCCGCAAGGATGGTATATAATCGGCAAGCTATGATATACAGTTTTGATAGGAAGGCATCCATACACCATTTGAATTATAAGCTCGAATTCCGGTAGATTTCAAAAACTAAAGCTGCCATTTTGTGATAGGAGCTGGTGTTCTTAATAAGTCTTAATTTGGTATGTCCACCATCTATGGTATTTTCTTCAGCTTCTTCTTGGCTGACAAGCAATGGGCGACAAACAACGAAAAAAAAAGCACCCTTGGATTTGTTCCTTCCTTTTTTAGAGAATATCATGGGCAGATAACCAATTCCACATTTCAACCTTACAAAACAAAAACAGAGCTTCACCACCTCAACCAGAAGGGCCCCCTATCATCTACCAGATCTAGCACGTCAGCCACCAGAGACAGCTCAACGACTATATATATATATACATACATTATACTATTATATGTTAGGAAATAAAGAGGTCAACCTGTTCTCGACGGAAAAATATTGGGATAGCGATAACAAAACCATGGCCTAAATTACCACTCTTGATTGATGCTTATGAAAGAGGACAGCTTGAAGTTGACTCCTGAAAGATGTACAAAACAACCTCCACCCAACAGCAAAAGAAATATACAATTGCTGGATGATTGATTATCATCACTAATTATCAAAGCTACAGCATTACAGCATCACTATCATTCTCATCACAATCAGCACGATTTTTCTCATTGCACTGTATTATTTCTCACTATTCTTTTTGTCATTGCTTAATGCACTATCGAAAAATAAGAGCCAACAAACCCAAGACTGAAAGCCAAATGTGAAATCGTGATCATTTACCATTCAACTGAAACATCAAAATCAGCACGACTGTCCCGTGAGTCACTTTTTTGTTTTGCCTCACGGGACAGCATGTTTTGAAAAGCACTTAAAATCACCAAGGAATTATGGGATCATGGCAGCCATGGCCATGTCTGGGAAAAAAAATTCCAATGTCCCAGAAACATCCAGAAAGAGGATTGTCCATGAGCAAAAAATATAACAAAATCATCATTTTTATCATGATAGCAATAATGTTGTTATTGAATCTGTTACCCTTTGGTAAACTAACATAACTATGGAAAATCACCATTTTTCATGGGAAAAATCACTATAAATGGCCATTTTCAATAGCTATGTTAGTTACTTTACCAGAGGGTAACCCTTATCAACCATTATTAGAATCGCAGACCGCGTGGCCCCGTGGTTTGCCCAACTTGGCTGAAGCGCTGCAATGGAGATGCCAAAACAACGCGCTGTTTTTTTGGATGGGGCTTTACATAAACAAAAAACGCCTGCCAATGGAACAAGTAACCATACTGACCATACCAGCATGTTCTTGTACTTGTACATACAGTAGCAATATATATATATACACAGTAAATATATACACACACAATATCCACAATATCCACAATATCCACTTCGACATTGACGACAAACCATGCCTTGCGCCAGGCGGCTCCATGTCTCTCCGATCGTCGTCATCGATGGGTTCCACCTCGCCCTCGTGGAGTTCCTCAAAGGTCACCCAGCCATCGCGGTTGCGGTCCATCTCCTGCGACGTAACCCCTCAGAGATGGCTCATTTGATGGGGAAAAGGTGGGGCAAATATATAGGTAATTCACCAGATCTATTGTGACCCTATTGACAAACCCATCATGGCCCAAAATCTGTGAAACCACGGGAAAACTCAACGTTTTGCGTGGACATGTTGGTTGGTTTCGAATCTTAGGACAAGAATTACGGAAGGGAGCTGTTCAACCAAGATCTACATAGATCTACAAAGTTTTGGGGGATGTGCAAACACCAAGTTTTGTTTTTGAGTATAAACAACATTCTTGGTTCATCTTGGTTCTCTGTCCCATAACCTTCTTCTCCATCTGGGTGTTTATATCAACGAACAAGGGGGCACGATTGCTACTACAATGAGGATATCACTTTCACCCTATTGAATAATCTTGCTGGTCAACAATCTCATCTGGTTTCAACCGGAAACAGTATAGTACGCAGTCTCAAAAATAGTCATGGGCTTTACTTTCCGGAATTCTCCCCCATGGCAAAAGATCCAAACCAAAAACATGGGAAAATCTGAGATACCCTTCAAAACATATTGGATTCTTAGATGTTCTTAACCGGTTAGTTTCTTCAAGTTTCTTAGTAATCTTAGTACCATCTGGTTATTTTAACATAGCCATGGAAAATCCACCCATTTTTAAGTTCGGTAAACCATCTATTTCTATGGGCCATCTATACTCTATAATTATCATGGCTATGTTAAATAACCAGAGGGTAACTCATATATTTTCCATTATTTTCCATTATTTTCCGATCCAAATCTCAGGATTTTCACCTGGCAGCCATGGCAGACATCGGCCGCGCCTCCAGCGCCACCTCCACATCCTTCGTCGCCAGGCCCAGGCGCACTGCCTCCGCGGCCCTCAGCAGCTCCAGTGGCGACGCCTGGCCGTCGCCGTCGCCGTCCAGCTGCCCAAAGAGGGACGCCAGGCGCGAGACGGACAGGGCGTCCTGGGCAGTTTTCGCATGTTTTCGCCATTGAATTAGAAAATCTGCGGGTCCAGAGATGTCAGAAACATCTCTTATCGGAAAAAAGAACGGGGCTAGTCTCAGATCTCCTGAACAAAAACAAGCTAGTTCTTCACACAAGGCGGGAGGCACTCTCACTCGCAGCACGCAGTCATGCAGACTACGGGCATCGAAGAAACACTCGCGTTGGAGTCAAAGAGGAGAAAAACATAATGATCAGTTGATTGACTTAAAAAGAAACTTCCAGCTAGGATATAGTTACGATCCACAACAACAACCTCAAGCATGCAATTGGCAGGGAAAGGCATGGCAATTTTTCCCTAGACTATTCGTGGCACAAAAAAAATGACCCAACCAAGGTTTGTCATAGGGTTTCTGCAGAAAAATGATGCCTGCCAGCTTGTTTCCCGGGCCCCACCTCTTCCACCGCCTCACGAAACTCCTCCGCAAGGGCGCACAGCAGGGCACAAGCTGACCATCGCAAACGCATGGCACAAGGCTGGAACCAAGGGGCTTGATGACAACTGAATTTTTGCTTGGTGAAAGCACCCCTTTGGGGCCCATAGGATCCCATAGGTCCATCCCATGCCCCCGTTTTGTTGAGGTTTCCTTCGATGTAGGTGGCATTTTTGAGTTCGGTAGCGCAGAGCCACTACGATGAGTCCAAAGGTTTGTCTTGGAAACTGCCATGGAAGTGCAGCACTGTACTTGCTAAAAATCCTCGAAGCAGCTATGGGTTTCAATCCATAGGTTGAGCCAGAATCCGCCCAGGATCCAATCATCATCATCATCATCATCATCAGCAGCAGCAGCAAGAAGGTGAACATCATCAACTTCATGCTGTGTTTTATGACTGCTGGTACATCACAATTCAAAATATTAGCAGTCCTGGATCAGAATGTTTGATTACACGCGCATTTCGCTTGCTTAAATCATCTTAGATCATTGTCTCTTGCTTAAATCACAACTTTATCTCTCATCTCCTTTGCCCCATGATGTTTACTTTCTGTGGTATACCCAACAATATCAATACACATCAATACTATCTATATATATATATATAATAGTAATACTAATACTTGTAACAATAAAAAGACCAGCTTGCGACAATTCCAAGAGAAACAAAAAAGACCATGATTGTCTGTTTAAGTCAATCAGAAATTCCCTCCCTCATCTTCAACCAGCATCTTAATTTCAAAGAGCATGTTACCCTCTGGCCATTTCACATAGCTATTGACAATTGCCATAGAAATAGTCGATTTAACCCAATAAAAATGGGGAAAATCTCCAGTTCGCTATGTCAGCGATGTCAGTTCTGTTACTAGAGGATATCCCCATTTTATCTCATTTGTTATGTTTGACCCATAGGGTTTAACATGGTTTAACATGGTTTAACCCAATAAAAATGGGGATCTCCCAGTTCCCTCCCAGCCCGAAACTCCAACCGTAGCCATGGCACCGGATTGCCACCAGCCTCCTGGCTGGGCGGCCAACGCATCTCCGTGGGGCTGGTGGTAGCCGACTGGGCACGGCGGTGGGGATTTTCGGTGGGAAAAAGTGCTGGTGAAGCAACAAATATGTCTAAAATGAAGAATTCATTGTGGAATTAAGTTGTATTGAATGATATTGTATGATATTGAATTATATTATATTATATTATATTATTTATATATTGGTGAAATTCAGTACCACACGAATGACTCCAGCAGGGGTAAATAATCTCACGTTGATTCTGGCCCGATTTATAGAAAGGGCGATTTGCCAGGCATGGAGAGCCATCCCATAGCCGGCAACCACTAAGGACACTTTTTCAACGAGATCAAACCGCTGATAAAATAAGGACTAACTATAGGATGACGGCAATCAATCAACAATGGGGTGAATTGGGATCATGTTACCCTTCCCAAGGTCATGGCGGCCAAGAGACTTCCCACGGAAGTTTTGCGTTTGCGGAAGATCCTGCAGCACCGGCCTGCTGCGATGTTTGTGGCGCTGGACTGGTGGTTGTTGCTGCACCAGCCAGCGCAGTGGTCCCGGCTGGATCAGGCGACGATGGCCCGGGAGCTCCAGGCGTTGTCGGGGGCGCCCCAGGCGATGGTGGGACTGTCGTTGCGGGTAATGATGTTGCGGTTGTTGATGGACCCGGTGCTGGTGTAGCCGTGGTTGTTGGGGACCTTGAAGTGGATGCGGCGGCGGTCGTTGGAGTTGATGCTGCTGGGCCGGGGGATGGTGCTGGTGACGGTGCGGTGCTCGTTGGCGGGGGAGGAGGTGATGGTGCGGCTGTGGTTGGAGGGGGCCCAGGCGACGGTGCGGTTGTCGTTGGTGGGGGCCCAGGCGATGGCGACGGTGCGGTTGTCGTTGTGGGCCCAGGCGACGGTGCGCCCGTTGTTGATGTTGTGGCTGTTGTTGCGGCTGTTGTTGGTGGTGCGGTTGTTGTTGGTGATGGTGCGGTTGTTGTTGGCGATGGTGCGGTTGTTGTTGTTGGCGATGGGGCCGTTGTTGTTGCGGCTGTTGTTGCGGCTGTTGTTGGTGGTGCCGTTGTTGTAGGCGATGGTGCTGTTGTCGAACCCGGTCCGGGGGGGACGGTCCCGGACTCGGTCCAGGCGATGGCCCCGGCGACGGTGGCTGGCCCAGAGCCAGAGCTAGCAGCAGTCCCAACACCACGAGGACTGTGCGCTGCAACAGCGTCATGGCTGGATGGCATGGTAGAATCAGGAAGAATGTACTTGTGCAACTTGTCAGAATGCCCCCTTGCAGTGCGTCCTTTGACATCCTACTTCAACTGTCCTTCAAGTTGGCAATGGCCCCTGGAGACCGTTGGCTGCGGCTCAATCGGTCCAACTCCGAAATGCTTGGGTCATCCAGGTTGACCCATGGAGGTTTTCCAGTCAGGTAAGTGAGTTGCAATACACTCTGGTAAACAAACATAGCTATTGAAAATCACCATTGTTAATGGATGAATCCACTATAAATGGCCATTTTCAATAGCTATTTTGGCATAACCAGAGGGTAATCCCCATTGAGCCCAGTCTAACCTCCTCAATCCCCCACCGGGCCCCCCAAAAACCTCTGCAGAGCTCCTGCCACTGCGGGGCATCCCTCTGGGGACAAAGTCACAGTAACTGAGCAGTACACTTCAATGGAGTTTCTGGCAGGGTGTCATTATGGGGCAGGGATTATGTGTATATATAACTATACTATATGTCATATTATATATCATATTATATATCATATTATATATCATATTATATATCATATTATATCATATTATATATCATATTATATACAGTATATATATATATATCATATTATATATCGTATTATATACAGTATATATATATCATATTATATATCATATTATATATCATATTATATATCATATTATATATCATATTATATATATATATATCTACATGTGTATATAGAGTCAATCCCACAGCGGGTTCGTTGGGCCATCAGTCCCAATGTTAACCATAGTGATGGGGGCATGAGCTACGGAACATCCGCCACCCAAAGGCCACTTTGGGACCAACAGAGGCCCTTCAAACCCAAGAAACCGAATCCCATACTTTCCATCCCCATTGGATCCCCAGCTGGGACATGGCGATCCAAACTCACCCTGCAGTGTGTTCTATGGAAATCAAGGGACCTACCACTTACCAAAAAAACTAAGCTTTACTCAGAGTTTATGCTTACTATACTAACTCCTCTAATTTTCGTGGTTACCTTCTCCCAACTTTCTTGTTGACTCCAATTGTTTTTCTGGTTCCTCTTGTTTTGCCGCGTTTTTCCCCCAATTTCCGTTGGTTCAAAACACATGGTCGAACCACTACTGTTTGGTGCTTAAATCCCAATTCTTTGATATGTGAACACATATGTGATATATCAAATCTCCATTTTTCGATGATAGCATCCGAAAGTTTGAGGTGTTTCAAATTCCAAATCTTTCATGGTTTCACAATAATACGTCCTCCCATAGAATATGTTTCAAAATCGTGCCAACAAAGTCGGTCCTGCACCGTGATTTCTGGCACCTTGCGCACCAGATCGAACAATGGCGGCGGGGAGGACCTAGGTGCGGGTCGGTCTTGACCTGAACAAAAATGTGCTGTTAGGATCTTGTTAAAAAAAGTTGGGGCTGACCCTTGAAAATATGCGGCTTTGGGTTCAAGTCGCCATTTTCTATCTATCTGTCCGAAAAAGATTAGGAAACAAATCACGGCTGGCACTAGTCCCTAAAATACATGGAAAAAAGAAAGCGGATTCATTCCAAGATTTCTCCCCAGTAGACAGCAACAAGCCAAGTATATAGTGTAATGACCAATCCGCTGAGAATTGAGTTGAGAATTGATATGTTTGTTTTTAGCAAGCAATTTAAAAACTACTGTCATCGCTAAACATGGCTACTACAAGTTTACCAGCTGATTTCCCAGTTCTTTGGACAAAAATCTGGCTAAAGAATATAAGAATCCCATCATTCCATTGGTTCATCCCATGAAATTCCATTAAATCCCATCAAAACATCATTAAACCCCAATGAAATCACCAAACTCCCATTAAAATTCCACTCAAAACCACCGGTTTTTATCTTATTTGGCCCAGTGGTGCCAGGCTTCCCTGCGGCGCAGCCGCTTCCAAGGCCACCAGCGGCACAGACGCCGTCGAAGCGCCAAGAACGGCGGCGCTTCCGTCGTCCTCGGCCTTCGCCTTCAGGCCGTCGCTGTTGAGGATCAGCAGCTCGGCTTCGTTCTGCAACGGGGACCCAATTGTGTTGAGATACCATGAGATACCAATATCATATAATATCATATAATATCATATAATATCATATAATGATATAAAAATATGTATATAGAGGGTTACTGAATATTATATATATACATACATACATATACATTGTGAAAAATCCCAAATGGTGGTGACATGTCCATTGTGGACATCAATAAACATCAATACCGCAAGTATTTCCCAAATAGATAGCCTCTGGTAATTTGTTACCTATCACCATGTTGAAAACCGTAAATCACTGGGCAGCTATGGAGGAGACTGCCATAAAATATGTGGCTGCTTTAAACAGGCGAAAGCCTGTCGCGTTTAACGGCGTTTACCCTCTGGTAATTTAACGTAGCTATTGAAAATGGCCATTTGTAGTGGATTTTCCCATTAAAAATGGTGATTTTCCATAGTTATGTTAGTTTACCAGAGGGTAACCATCGAATTTTGGGCTTGCCTATTTACAAACCAGGAAATTACAAAAGGTCCCAAACCATATCGCAGCCTGGCTCCCCTTCATCCAACAACCAAGGCTTGCAAGTCTAGTCAGAAACCAAGCAGGTTTCATGCACGTTCCTGTAAAAATGGGGTATCCCTCTTTTTAAAACAGCCCCATGTGTCACTGGGGTTTTCCAAAAATGTTCAGGTACCACACCCATATCATTTAAGTGGTAATGATTATGTATGTGTATGTGTGTGTATATGTTTATATATATATACACATATCATTGTATGTCCCCGTTACCGTTACGTCCCATGATATCCCAGCCCCGTGCTGTGCGAAGGGCGCCTGAGTGGGCGCTGTTGGCCTGGCGATGTTGTGCGCGTTGGGGATTACCAATGAGGATTTGAATGTGAGGCATTCGTGGTTCGTAATGGTTACTAATGATTAATAATGATCAGAAATAATAATTAATAATGGTGAGTAATGATTAATAATGGCTAGTAATGATTAATAATTGTTAAATAATGGGACGATCATGGGACGATCATGGTTCCAATTATGGCTAATAATGGGAGAATAGCAGCTAAATGCTGGGATAATGCATAATGATTGGTGAATAATGGCTAGCATCCCAAAAAATCAGCATTTTGATGGTTTGTAAAGATCATCCCCAGTGATGGTAGGTTTGATGGCATTGGGCTTACCACAAATCCTAAGATTCTTTGAAACGCTGAGCTGCAAAATCCTAGGCTTCAGCAGATTGAAATCGCTTCTTCTCAGGGAGGCCTCAAGCCCAAGAACATATGATGTGCGGATAATCTGCTGGCGGTGATCAGCTGTTTATCCCCCCAATCCACTGTCTCTCCTTCTTTTTCTCTAACATTTACTTCGGTTTTTGTGGAAGTTTGTTTAGTTTGGGTGGTGTTTTTCTTCCATAGAATGGAAGAGAGTGGGACAATGACACAAGAACCATTGTTTCAACCATATGAAACCTCCATGTTTCATGGTGAAACCAACATGTTCCACCATTTTGCCTGGTTCAATCCCATTCAAAACCAAAAAGGACCACCATTTTCCATGGGGTTCTTGGTAAGCCACGTATGCCCACCTCTCCGCCACCCTTTTTCCTGCATTTCCCGGCCGCCTTTCGTTCGGTCCGACGGCTGGGCCCTGCAAACAACGTTAACTGACTGGTGATCTGGCTGAAGCAAAAACTGGAGGATTTGACCGATTTGACCATAAAATGATGGCAAACATAGGGGAATTTAAGCAATATAGAGGACTTGACCAAACCATTAAAATGGGCATTGAATGTGATCTGATCGAAGAAAAAAAACTGGGGACAAACCGAAATTGGGATTTGGTGAACGCACATGGAAAACAATGGGAAATTGAAGCAACCAAAAAAAACTCAATTGCCAAAGCAATGGTGGCCCGAACCAACAAGGGGGGTTCCTGAAATAGGGGTACCCCCAAATCATCCATTTCTGGAGACCCCAACACGAATTCAGGCTCTACGACCAAGAAGAATGAGGATAGAGCAGATTGTTGTATCATCGCAGCCACTAGCGAATGGGCTTGCGCCATGTGCCAAAATCAGTGCGAAATCCTGGATACCCAAGGTCCCCAGCATTGGTTTCTCCCAATTTGGGGCCCAATTTGGGGTTCCTCTGAAAGTGGGGAATGCCAATGATGTAACCCCATGTGATGCTATTTTGAATGTAGTGATACTATGTGATACTGATCATAAACCCCTTGCGTTCCAGTGCCCTACAGCACGCCTTCACGGCGTTGCGATAGACCCGCGGCATGGCTTCCACGTTGGAGAATCTGGCGGTCGCTTCACGTTGGGAACGTTGGCGAAGTTGGGGGAAATCAGTGGGATCATCATCATCATCATCATGATCATACCCAATCATAATCAAAATATATCATAGTGTAACCATCAACCATCATCAGGAAAAAAAAAAACATCATACTGATTCTGATTGTAGCATAATTACTAATAATAATCATGTTCATCATCTGGTTGATAGTCTTGTTGCTGATGACGGTGGTTTGGACACTTCCAATCCTGCAAATTACAAAGCCCTGAAAACTAAGAGTTTAACATAGGACACACAGAAAATTCGCCTGTGGGGAACGTATGTGAATGGATTGGGTCACTGGGAGTTGGGATGATAAACATTTCCATCTCCATCAAAATTCACTGAGTGTTTGTTTGCGATGTTGATAAAATATCCAAACAGCTAGTTAAAACAAATCTATTGGTGTGTATATATATATTATATTCCAATAATCCAATTATTGATATTGTGTATATATGTATGCATACATACACATAATTAATCATAATTACATATATATATATATATATAATCCCCACTTTTTGTTCGGTCAAACCCCCGTCTCTGAACTGAACCGTGCAGTACAGTCTCCGTACAGTCCCCGGTCGCTGTCCTCCGCACGCGCTGGTACAGGTTGCTGATGGCATGGTGGATGGTGCACAGGTCCTGCATGGTGGATTGACACACCCAAATCCCTGTCTCTTGGGCTAGCGTCTCTTGATTTTCCGAGACAATAAACCCTAAAACCTCAAGTCAAAATCGATGCGTATAGCCAGTGTTTTCGTTCATCCTCAGGTGACAAGTATATGATTTTTTTCTGGGTGTAGTATTTGAACGTGGGCGAACGTTGGGGTTGGCGCCCACATTGTTTAACCAGCAAAAATGTGGATCTCAACAAAAATGGTTATATCGTTTTTATTGGGTTTCTTTTATATATACTGTAATGTCAAAGAACGGTGTTTTTACCCAAAAAAAATGGGATTTCACCATCAACAAGGGGGTGTTTAAAGGTTTGGTTTAGGGTTCAAGAAAAGTTCCGCCGTCTTAAGAGGTTGCGGGGATATTTGGGGGTAATTACCCTCCGGTAGTCAACCATGGCTGGAATTTGTCAATGATTCTCCCAGCACCTCCCAGCTATAAACCTCCATGTATCGAGTTTGTCTCCTATATTCATAGATGGGAAAATCATTTATACTTTATATCTGAATTATAACATATTATATAACTAAATCATCTATAAAATCTCTATAGATTGTCACATCCTTTTCCAAATGTTCCAACATAATTTCCCAGCTACGTGTCACCCTCCATGTCGACCGGGCGACTTTTTCAAATCCTCGAAGTCGCTCACGTGGCACTTCCCCGAACGGCCCACGTAGTGCCGCACCTCGGTATTTCTGTGGTGCCGTTCGAGGAAGGGCCATCTATGAATGGAATAAGGATTACTGAGGATATGAATGTGGGATATTAATGGTTAATAGTGGTTGATAAGTTTATTAATGGCAAACTAATGGAATAATAATGCTTGAATGATGGGATCATGATGGTTAAATGATGGGATAATGATGGTAATTGAATTAATAACTTCCTTGAAGGCATATTTCTTCGGGAGATGTTCAATGAAGTACTCTCCAGCACGCAAAGCGGAATCGACAAAACGACCAACGACCCACCTGCTCAAGCAAAGCGGTGGCTGCTTTGGCCTGAAAAAAGTCCAGGTGGAATGGGAGAACTTGGTGATGGAATGGGAGATGTCATGAGGATCCAAGTGGTGTTTTAAATGACATCCAAGTGGTGATTTCATGGGATATTTCATGGGACCTTATGGGATATGATAGTACTAAACAACTTGATATGAGAGTTGGGTGCGTCTAAAAGTGGAAAACATCCAGAATCCAGAATGGCATTGTAGTTGGGAAAATGATTAACCAATGGATGGCATGGGGCACCCTATTTTCAGACAAACCCGGCCGACCAAGTCTGAGCGACATCTCCGTGGGTGAGACCATGTCCCTCCAAGGTCTAAGCTCTCTGAGGGTCTGAGGGTTCAGCAAATGTTGGGTGACCTACAGAAATTATTGTGACACCATATTTTCCAAGCAGGGATGGAAACTCTTTGAAACGACCACAAGTTCATCACTCAGATATGTTTCATGCTCTGCTTCCCACTCAACCCATCTTTCCTCATCACTCGGATCCCCAGTCATCCCCAGTCAAGGTTGCTGCCAACACCCCACAAGGATGGTAAGTGGCCATGATTCGCCAATGGGTTGGAGCAACTGTGCAACCACCATTTTTTGATGCTTCACCACCCTATCAGTCCCTATCTTGGATGGTTAAACCATGTTAAACCCCCATGTTCATCCATGTTCCATCATTTTGGCTGCTTAAATGACATGAAATCCCATGAAATCCCATGAAATCCTATGAAATCCTATGAAATACCACAAGCCCCCGCCTCCCGATCAAAGAGCGCATTGCGGTAGCGCTCCCGCGCCGCGCGCTGGTCGCTGGCACCGCTGGCACCCGCCCCGGCGTCGCCCGGGTTGCCACCGCCCACACCGGACGGAGCGCCTGGAAATGATGGGTGGTTCACCCAACCCAAAAGGGGTGAATTGCCAGTACAAACCATAAAAAGTTGGTGGTTTTACCAGCAAAAATAAGGGATTTTACAGAGCAAAAATCGGGGAAGTAAAGGATTTACGGGGTTTGCGGGATTTACGAACTACTTTTTACATTTACCAACGATTAACGTGGATCTACCATGATCTACCACCAAAACAAAATGCCGATTTGACAAAAAGTTTGGGGGGGCAAGCACCAAGAAGTCTGATTGAAACATCTCGGCTAGAACTTCCCCTCAGGCGGTGCATGAAAAACATCCTATGCATGGCAAGGAAATGTTCCTTTCTAATGGATAATTTCTCTCTCTCTTGTGGATTTTTTCTTGGAAGAAAACCGGGAGTTAATTCACCATGGTCATCCCATTTTTGGCCGAAAATCAGCTGGAAGATAACCATCATCTTTAGTCAGACATAAATTTCACCTACCCTCTGGTAATTTAACATAGCTATGGAAAATCACCATTATTAATGGGAAAATCCCTATAAATGGCCATTTTCAATAGCTACGTTAAATTACCAGAGGGTAAATCATCCCATGATGTGGAGACTAGACACCCGGACACCCATATTTCAAATCTAACAAAACACCCTTGACACTGGATAGATCCTGATTTGATTTCAGGGACCATTTGCAGAAACCATGGACATTTATACCAGCCATAGCGTGCTTCAACCGAAAATTTAAAAAAATGGAATATGGATGTATAGACCCACAGCAATTGTTTAACTAATACCCCCAACAGCCCCAATTCCTGGACCCCCAAAATGGCCATATGTGCCATGGCTGCCATGGGTGTCATCGACTCCCACCTGGATGGCCCATGGCCGCGTAACGCGGACGGGGCTCGGAAGGGGCCGTGATCCACGGGTGATCCGTTCGTGACGAGCCGGCGTTGTGTGAATGGACAGGGGCCCCTCATGGCCCCGAATCGTCTGCATGGCAGATGGCATACCCTTTGGTAATTTAACAGTTTGCTATGGAAAATGGCCCATTTATAGTGAGTTTTCTCATTAATAGCATGGTGATTTTCCATAGTTATGTTAGTTTACCAGAGGGTACATATCATACCATCATACCCCTCAACATTCATCGCCCTGCCGCCCTTTTGTCGCAAAGCTCGAGGAGTGGTGCACCGCTGTACTGTCGGTAGGGCTGAGTTGGGGAGTTCGCACGTCAGTTCTGACCCGCTTTCGATCTATGGGTCAAAATTTGGGTAGCAAAGGACCAAAAGTTGTGATTGTTCACTATTTTAATCTATATGGGACCATATATTTTATAAATCAACCATTTTTTGGAGGGTTGAGAATTTTGATCCATACCAATCTCTGGATGGGTCTCCGCTATGTCTCCACTGTGAACCAAAGCCACATCTGGCGAATGAGTTCAAAGTTCCCTCGCCTGAGACCCATTGCAAACCCGAGCCAACGATTGGAAACTGAAGCTAAGAGTGGACAGTCCCAAAAAACGTGTGGCATTCCCAAAAATCATGTTTGGGTAAACATGTTGGATACTCTCGATGGTTTGCATCCCATCCACCAACTTCAGATCTCACAGCAGATGTGTCGCAAAAGGGCGAGATGCCTCAGCTGTTTCGGGTCCCCGAAACCAGAGTGGCCACCGGGTGAAGATTAGATGGGAGCTTTTTTACGACCACCTCAGGGCTGCACCCCTTTCTTGTGACAATGAACAAGCCTTTAATGCCGGCAGGGTCAAGAAGTTTCAGCCAGATCCAAATGAGCCAGGGCCCATCATCACAGAAGTTGTCTCCTTTTCACAAGAGTTGTCATCGTTTAAAAAAAAGCCCCCGGATTAATGTTCGTGTTCAACTGCTGCAGAATGGACTGCCTCGCATTGAAGCTCTAAATCGTACTATCCCATATATAAGTAAAGACGTCCCTGAACTCCAGGACTCTTAAAGTCTTAAACAAACTATCCCAATACATTTGGGATTGTCTGAAGATGGGCAACCTCCGAATTTGATGGTTAATTGGTCAATCATCATTTTCCCCTTTAAATGGCCGTAAACGGAGGGTATACCGGGTATACCCCATTTTCAAACAAAGCCATATACCCATATTCGAGAAACCATTGGAATTCTCCATCACCCCCCAGCTCTTTGGCTAAGGCATCTACCGGCCTCGAAGCTTGTCAAGCACAAGACCTCATCACTGAACCATGGCGTCTGGTGAGCTTTTTCTCATGCCAGTATAGTAAACCCCAGAGAATTGCCATGGTCATCCATGGTCCATGTGGGGATTCTATGGGGTATCACCTCCGGGATACCCGAATCATCGCCGGTCAACCCCCAATGGAAATGGGCAACCCGGGTCCCAAAAAGGTCACACTGCAATCATGTTTTTTCCCGGCTAAGGGGGAAAATGGAACCAGCACCAACCCTTAGGCCCTTGGGGTTTGATGAAACCTTCAAGGACTCACGGTTTTTTCTGATCGTCCATCCTTGCTCTGTCGCCTGAGATTCCTGACTCTACGGCAGACTTCAGCGCGAGGTTCAGGTGTTTCTTCATCTGGCGGGTGCCCAGAGACCCAATGGATCGGATGGTCAAAAACCGATCAAAAATAGGTGATGTACCAAGAGTAATTCATTCGCAAAAAAACACAACCGTCTTTTTCTGATATGAAGGTGTCTGAAGATGGGCCCGCATGGCCAATTGAATGGGGAAGATCATCATTGTCCAATGGGTTTAGGGGCACCCATGGCCACTTTTCAGACACACCCATATCTCACACTAACTTGGTCAATATACAGTATCCGCTTTTCTCCCACAAAATCCCATTCAAATCCATTAAATCACCATAAATTCCCCTTAAAATCCCATTAGGTGATTCAACATGAACGGCATTTCAATTGCTCATACGACGTCCAGCTCTCAACTGCCAAACCGAGGCGCCTTCTGCTGCATGAACTGCTGCCTGCAATCCGCTCAGCCGGAAATTGCCCGTGTCCTTTTTCCGCCCACGTTGTGTCACATTGGCACTTTACTGGTCCCATTTAAAAAAAAAAGAAAAAAAATCCACACCAACCTTGACATCTCCCCTGGTGAAATTCCCAGCTGAGGCTCAACTTCTCTTGAGTTCAGTCGGAAATCTAGCTACAAACCTTGCCAGTTCGGCGATTTCCCAGTTTGAGGACACCAGAGGGGAAACTCATCACCATTAAAATCCCATTCGAACCCCATTAGACCACCATGTTTGATGGTTGAAACCACTGGTTCCCGCCATTTCGGCTGGTCAAATCTCATTAGATCCTGTTACAGTAAATGCCAGTTTGTTGATGGTTCGGCCTGCCCCAGTTCCCTTTTCACCCCATGATCTCCATTCTTGATGTTTAAATCACCATGTGCCTTGGTTCCCTACCACATTTTCTTGCGAAAAAAAAAAACGTCAGTACTCTGTTCGATCATTTTTATCCAACTCAAAAAAAATCTCCATCTTTTGGCGCTTAAAAAAAGGTTTTTCAATTGGTTTTTCATCACCCATGTTTTGGTGGAAATCTCCATCTCGCCTGAATTGGCTCAGGCCGCTGGCATCCATGGCACCAGCATCCAACGCCTGGCAAAAACATTCCGGGAACTGCGGAACTGATGAGCTACAAAAATGACGAAGATGATGGGGAAAATGCTGATTTCTGGTGGTTGATTGATGGTATTGATATGTATTGATGGTTGATTGATGGTTGATTGATGGTTGATTGATGGTTGATTGGTGGTTGATTGATGTTTTTTTGCTCAAATGACTCAAGATGCGATTGTTTCAGCAAGAACATTTCAGATCTTCCAAAAAAACAAAACGGTATTCTCGCGAAACATTGAAAATTGATTTTCACCAACTTTGGGACACCACCAATCATCTGCCGGGCTGCACCAACATCATAGCTACACATTTGGAGGAAAAAAATGGCGGCAAACGAACATACATAGATATATTCATATCATATATAAATATATAGAGAGAGAGAGAGAATGATATGGAAAGTATACACACCATATGAAATGGAAATCATCCACCATACTCTTCAATTCTTTGTTTGCCCATGGTTCTGGGATTTTTCTTGGGGGTCCGACTTCAAAAACGAGCCATGTTGCTCTGCTGCCCCTGTGGCTTCCACGCTTCCAAGGGCGCCCGGGGCTCCCCAGTTATTTCAGATCCCGTCCTTCCCCCTGCAGCTGGTTTCAAGTTGCTCAAGAAACCTAACTTGAATTTGGGACTCATCAGGGTTATCGGACTTATCAAGGTTATAAATTTATACATACAGGACCATACAGGTCTGAGCTACCACTCAAAACAAATCTTACACCTTCGGGTAACTCTCCAAAGTCGTCTCCCCAGATCCCCATTTCTCCATATCTTCAGACATTATATCCAGGTTCTCTCCATTGATTCCATTATTTATATACTATATATATATACTATATATATACTATATATACTATATATATACTATTATATACTATTATATACTATTATATCCATTATGTCCGTCCCCATGATTCCAGAGATCCCAGTTAGGCTGTGGCTCCTAACATCCACCAGACTCACGTCGTACCGTCGTAGCCGCACCTGGTTCAGGGTCTCTTCTGCCAGCTGCTCAGCGTCTTGAGCTCTTGCCTGGGACTTCAGCAGATGAGGATTCAACCAACATTTTTTGGGACTTGACCAGCAAAAAATTGCGCATCAATCAGCAAAAATGGATAAACATGGTGTTTTCTAACGGAAATGATGGATTTAACCAGCCAAAATTGTGATTTACCAGCCAATAAATGGAATCCATTTATCAATAATTGAATAAAAGTTTGGGATTTAACCAACAAAAGTTTGGGATTTAACTGACACAAATGTGAAATATAGACTGATCAGAAATTACCACAACCCAAATTGGATGGGTTTTAATATGTTTTAATGAATGTAATTTTTGACCGCAATACTGATGTGATAGTGTTCCTGTCAGTAGATGCGATAGGGTGGTGAAGCCGGATGCAAATGTCATTGATTTTCCGGAGTGTTGGTGTCTGTATGAGTTCATGCAATTCCGAAACCCTGGTTTTCTCATCCACAACTTTTTTCTGGACAGAATAGACAGCTGCTGTAGGATGTCAACCACCATGAAGAGATCGAAATGACTTGACCGCCATCATCATCATCATCATCATCATCACCACAGCTCCCTAATCGGAGTAAGATCCTTTTGAAATGCTGAGTTCTAAAGAATGGTTCAACATGTGCTCAACTTCTTGCTATATCGATTCGGTCCATTCACACTGGTCACTTTCTATGGTACAGGGAAGCGACGACAATGTCACGCCTAAGTCATGCCTAGCGTGTTTTTGAATGGCATTTACCATTGTAAACGCTGTATCCAAGAAGTCATGCCTAATCCAAAATCATCAAATCAACAGCTCAACGCCATCTTACCTATAACTAATCAACATACCCACAACCTGGAATTCTGCATGCTAATAGTGATCAGCTACGTGATCTCATAAGAAAACAGGTTACATATTCAAACTCCAGAGTTCCTATGCGTTCTTGCTAAAGGCACGACTTTTGCGAAACACACTTCCCCAAGGCACAACGATTTTTTCCTAAAACAGGTACGACTTTGTCAGATGCCTGTAGGAGTTTGTCCAAGATTCAATTTCTCACCACTAAATCGTGTTCAACCATCTCAACCTCAGCTTTCCCTCACGTTCCCTCACGTTTCCCTCACGTTTCCCTCTGTTCCAGCATCTACTCATCGCGAGCCGAACCCAACATATGAGGATTGGTCAGAATCTATCGTTTTCCTGATTTATCATATCAAGCTAAGTAGATATATCCCATGACTCATGACATCTTCCAATCACAATGCTTCAATCAATCATGTATATGTGTATATATATACATATTCTCCTAGAAACGGTGATTTGACATTATTTGACCACAAATACGTTGGTTTCCCTAGGATTTCTATCATTTTCCTAGGATTTTTCGTTGCGCCATTTCTATCCTCAGTCACGGCATGGCACCAACGGCCCAGTCTGGGCTCTCCCGGCGTTCAGCTGGACCCCCAGGCGCTGGGGGCTCCGTTTCTGCAAGATCTCCTGCCGCTGCTGGATCTTGGCCTCGCGTCAAGCGCAGCAAGCGCCGTGGAAGGGACGAGAACTTCATGGTGAACCAATGGACGAAACATCCGCGGGATTGAACCAGCCAAAATATCGGGAGATATCACTTGATATCACCATCAACATGTGATTTTAAAGAAAATGTAGAAAAGTAAAACCCATGTCTAAAACCTAAAATATAGTGAGAAATTGAACATGTTCTGTCTCTTGGGTGCTTACCTGAAATCACGACCGATTTATTGGCCAATTTTATTGGTACCTATTTTGGGGGATAATCATTTAGAAAAAAAACAGCAAGTACACTGTAATCACTACCAAGACTAATCAACCCGGGTTTCACTGCTCAATTTCAGATTCCATAGACGATTCTCGATATCTATCTACATATCTATCATATCAAGTTGATTGCCAGTTTGTATATTCCAGTGATTATCCCACTATGTACAGCAAATCTCCATTTTCTAAGGGTTGGTTGGTTTCTTACCCAAATTACAATGGCACATATTGGGATATCTAAGATATCTATCTATGTCAAGTTGGTGATATAGTTGTGGTATCCCATGACTCATGATGAATTGTTCCCACTATTCTTCCCCTATTAAGCATGGATTATATATCGTTCCCTAATTGAAAGGTTCGGCCATTTTGAGATACGTACCCCAATCCCAACCATACTTCCAGTGACGTCGCAACGTGAGGTCCTTTTAATGTATCCAGATATATCCCCACCGTATCCTCCATTACATCCCCATCATACCACATGTTTGCTAGCGCAATCCCTTTGTTTGTGGATAAAATCGCCACGCTTCTCCTTTGAAAGCCAATTTCCCTGATTGAAGCATCTGAAATCAGCATATCTGATGATGAAATCATATAAAATCACCATGTTGGTTGCTTAAATCCTATCATCCCACGTAGCGTCGCCTCCACGGAAGACCTCAGCTGGGCCAACGCCTGGCGCGACGTGAATGGGATTGAATTGGATTGAGAATCGGAGTTAGAATCGAATTTTTCATGGGATGATGGACCTAGTTGGAGGTGATAAACCAAATTCGTAATTGTGGGAGACCAGTAGATCGTAGCCAAAAATTGTGGATCGATACACGATCTGGGCATAGGAGGATTGAGATTTCAACTTCAACATGAGGATCTAAAACACCAATGACAATTCAAAAACCAAAACTCTAGGGCTGTTTCACGAAAGGGGGATATACCTTTTTGAACCCATTGAAGTTGCTGGAAAGTTCCCATTTCAGCAGGTAAATGATATACATAGATAGATATACCTGCAAACTCACATAGATGTGGAAACCCCACCATTTGTAGAGCATTTTCCTAGGGTTTCCCCATGTTTCACATCTTTTGTATTTTTTTTCCCAGGGTATATCCCCATTAGAAAGTGATGAAAAGATTCCTTAGATCCAACAAAATATGCAGCGGCCTCTCGTTTTCCTTCGTAGTCAACGGCAGCCTCGCCCGGCTGAATTTTGCACAAGATTGCTGAAATGGGATTGTTGGTAATGGCCAATATTATATATTGGGTTATAAGAAACCCCATTCTATTAAGATATCATGGGGGTAGTATTATACAGTAGATAATTGATATGATGAGAAAAAGGCAATGCCATGAACCATCCCACATTGGCATTCACTATCGGATATGCTCATTGGAACTCATTGGGATGTAAGGTAACCCACAGATGGTTTGCCGGGTTGTATCTCTTCAACAACCATTTCCTTTTGAGACCATAGAAGGGCCTGTCCATATGTCATATATCATTCACCTTTTGGAGACACCAATCCCAGAAGCATCCAGCAACCCATAGTCCATGCAGAAACTTTGAAGAATCAAAGTCTGAAAGCACACACTATGTACTCTCATGGTTCAAACCAAGCTCTTGCACTTCTTTATCCGACCAAATATTGAAAAAAAAAAACGTGAAATCTCTCTTACAACCTCAGGGACCTGAGGTTTCTCCCGAAAAGGTTTCGTGATCTGAAGCTTGGAGAGTTTCCAGCATCAGGTTAATCCAATTGGTCAACTATGCCCATGAGGTTCCCGATTCCAAATGGTTCCAGCCTCAAGTGGCAGTTTTCACTCGTGTTTTTCCATAGGAAAATCATCGTGCAGTGATACTAAGCCTCAATTCTTAGAGGTTTACAGGCCCCAAATGAATGAAACAGGTGTGGTTTTTATATTCTTTGTCAATCATTGTCAATATACAGTATACATATATAATTCCATGACTAGTCTCAACTCCATACCCACAGACCTTATGGCTGATGAATTCGTGGGGCTACCCCCAAAAAGTCCTCTTGTTCTTGCAGGACCATTCCAGGAAACCCAACTGGTTTGTATCCCCACTTGCTAATCAGCTACAATTCGTGGGGGCGATCCCTATGAAAAATGACCGTGTCTGGGTAATTATACCCTATAATTGGTTAATGATGCGGAGTTACCTCCCAAAAAAAGTAATTCTCTGCCCTCAATTCTTTTACTTCCCTTGCCTCCTGCAGTTTGGGCTCGCGATCCATGATGGCATCAGCAACGCTTCGCCCCTCCTGGCGAAATTCGCAAATTTCCATATGGAGAAGATGGTGATGAACCCGTGGATTCGGGTGTATCACTGTACAGTATCACCCATGGACGAAACCAAAAAAGTGAGGGTAGAACTTCCCATGCCCAAACCCTATTTGCAGTCAGGGGACTAAATGTGGCCTTGGGTTAATGTATGTTAATGTCTTTATCTTTACTTCAAGATACCTACTACTTGCGGACAGGAACCACCGGAACATCATAAGTATTGACCCGTCACCTCCAGGCAGCATCTGTCACTGGATTCATTCCAAAAGTCGGCTGAAAACCAGGGTCGATTCTTCCACCTGCTGAAATCCCGACTGTTGCTTGCCTTTGTTTCCTCTTTTTTTGCTTCCGTAAAATCCCAATTTTCCACAATTTTCCGGATCGCATCCCGGTTCGCTGCTCAGACATGGCCATGATACTTCTCCCATGTCCAGGCTTCAAAACGGGGAAACAAAACCTATCATATCCAATTATCAGCCGTGTATGGATCGAATCACAATGACAACTGCCTGCCGCACCGCTTTCAGCTGCTGCAAGAGGTCCTTCACCTGCAGGAATCAGCTGGTGTTGCGGAACTTTTACCCCTCACAATGGGGGGGAAACCATGGTGAGCCATGGTAAAGCATGGGGTTTACCTCCAAATTTCCCACCAGTTCTGAGTCTTGGAAGTTGGACATCTCATGGTTTTACCCAGCAATGATCATATCTGTTGCTGCCGTTATCCGATGAAATATCTCCTTAGAACCCATTGCTGTAAATCCCTATAAAATCCCATTCATATAATCCCTTTAACAAAAAAAACATGAAATCCAATTTAAACCCTATAAAATCCCATGAAGCCCAATTTAATCCCTATAACATCCCATGAAACCCAATTTAATCCCTATAACATCCCATGAAATCCCATTTAGTCCCAAAAAAACATCCCAATCAAATCCATGTCATCTACAAAAAAATCCTATGACATCCCATTCATTGGTGGGTTTTATCTCATCAATTGGTGGGTTTCTTCCCCATCAATCGATCAAGCCAACGACCCCAACGACTTCGAAACCTTCGACTCCTCAAGAATCAGGTCATCCATTGCTGAGACATTGGCCTGGCGCACAAAAAAAAGAGAACTTTGCAAGTTTCAACCGCTATTTTTGGTGGAGTTTTATGAAGCTTTATGGAGTTTTACTAGGTTTTACTCAGAGGTTTGTACACTTTTATTGAGTTTTATCGAGTTTAAAAGTTTATGGGGTTGTATGGGGACATGCCCTTAAAATCCTTAAATCAACCAAGGCTTTGTGCTCTGTAGATTCGCGGATTCGTGGAGCCTTCGTAACTACTTAGTGATTCAAAAGCTCAGTCTGGAGCCCAGCGCCATTGCCTCAGAATGGACATCTGGCCCCGAAAGGTTAATTTTGCCAGACGGGCCCCAGCTATAAGTTGGTGAATTCCATCCTTGTATCCATTAAGTATGTATGTATGTATATATATATATATACATAGCTATGTGTATCCTCCATAAAGCCAAACGTGAACCAAGTTACGCGCGCCAACTTAGCTATCGCAAATGGCAACACGCCCCACCTTGTATAGATATTGATAGTATTTGATAGTTATTCCCCCAGTAATCCCCATATATATATATAACCATATGTAACCCAATAAATACTATATGCACATATATTGTCTCGTCTTCCCACCATCACTGCAGCCCCACGTGTCACATGTGTCACACCTGCAGCTGTTGAAGCTCCGTCACACTCAGGTGCTCCACCGCCGCAAACCTGCAGGGACAACTGGAAGCCTTCGTTGGAAATTCCATGACTTCCATGGTTGATCAATTCTGGGCTCAATGATTGAGGAACCGGCTCAATGTTCCATCATGATCATCATGTGCGGTGCACATTTGCCCAAGTCATCCAAGTCCAACACTTTCATGAAATTCAACTGGAAATTGGTACTTCATCAGCATGGTGAATGCTGTGTTCGTGGCCAACAATGGACCGGGATGGGTATGTCCCTACTGCATACTAACTCAGAATCATCTGAATGAATAGAAACCGATAGGCCGATGGCGAACAACCAGGTTTTATGAATGCAAGATTGGTATCGCCAAGAAAAATACCCTGATGAAGCAACCTCAATGGGTAGTTCAGGTACCTGTACGCATTTACCAAGCGGATGGGTGTATCTCGCAATTTCTCATCTCGCAATATCAATTACAGCAGGACCATAGCATGAGACTGAAACTACACAAATATTTGCCACATTGTGTTGGTTAGATCCCCTCTGTCAGTTTTTGCTAAATCCGTGTTCTTGTTGAACGGCAAAGAAAACTTGTCGTGAGCACTACCCAGATTACCCTCTACCATCCCCAAACCAAGTGGTTGGTTGAAGGTGGGGTTCCCACGTTGGAGTGTTGCACTATCCCCATGAAAATAGTCATTCAATCCACATACTAAAACATCATGTCTAGTTTAAACAAAATCCTATTGAATCTCATTTTGGTGGCCTTCAAATCACAGTTGTCTATGGAACTCAAATGCCCTGTTCTCCATGCAAAATGGCCATGTTTTTTTGTTAGATCATAAATAACCCCAAATCCACTGGCTGATCATCTTCTCCATAATTGTTCATTGCCATAATTTGTAATTTGGGATATCTCCAATGTTTATAAATATAATGTGTATATACAGTATACATATATATATATAGTGGTGTATGTTTCCTTTATATCACCATAATTTTTGGATTGTAAATTTCCCTGCCATCTGGCAATTCAACTTTTTGCTTGGGAAAATCAGCAATTTTACAGTAAATAACGGTAAATCATCTATGCGCCATGGCTTCCATAGCAAACTGTTGGTTTACTGGAAGGTAAATGGATCAAGTCATATCAGGTTGGTTAAGGTTGGTTAGTCCTATCCCATTCCATCCATGTAGTTCCCTTTTGAAAAATCCATGTATTCCCTGCATTGGTAACTGTATATACAGTACATATACCTATAATTTGATCATCAATAGTAACTATCCATAGATTGTAACTGGTATTTCCACACGGGTTTGGGTCAAACTTGGGTACCCCAATAATTCGATGGTCATTAGATGGTCTATACATGTCTATACTAAACATGAATCCTAAATTCTGTGGTCCGAGTCTTAAAGTTTGACCCATCCCATCAGGTGTACCCCCATTTTTCATCCATTTTACCCTTTGGTTATTTAACATAGCCATGAAAAACGGCCCATTTATACTGGTAGATGGTTTACCAGAGGGTATACCTTTTATTAAGATTTATTATATAAGTGTATTCATCCCCATCATTTTCCATAAACTATCCTTTGGGGGTACCCCCATTTCTGCCATGGACTCACCTCTCTGGTACCACTTGCGCCACTGGGCCCGGCGGCGGAGGAGGAACCGGCGCCTCGTTCGACCAAACGGCTGAGAGCTGGGCGGGCAACTGGAGTTGCCATTGAAGAATCCGATCGAAATTTATCTGAATGGGGGTTATAGCTGGGAAAATCATGGAACTATGGGGAGTTTCCATTGCTATGCTTGGTCACCAGAGGGGTGTAAATAGGATGACCTACTGTGGTTGCACGTTGTTTCCAATTGACAAAGACAGGAAACCATCATCAACAGTATTCCTGACGGTTGATGCTCTCCACCAGATCAACATTGATATTTCATAGATTTTTCTTTGGGAAGCCAGATTTTTTTTCCACGCCTATGACCTATGTCTATTATATAAACTTTGCTGGATTGTATTCTATACGAAGTTCAGAAGAAAACCACCTCAAACCTCTGAAGACCGACAGTTTTGGTATGATGAACTGACATTGATTGAAACATAACACATACCAGTAACTGGCAACATGACATTTGCGTCATCGTCATGATCAACGCTCGGATGCGGCAGCACCTCCGCTGGCGAACTCTTGGGAATCACCTCGACTCAGTCCATCAATGGCGAGTTTTGGGTCAAAGGATAAAGCGAACTTTGATCATCATGTTCCTTGTCAAAACAACATACACGTTCACGTTTTTATCGCCAAGTTTTGGGCGAAACCAGCAAAGAACAAAGGGGAAAGACCCCAAAAATTGGATTCGCTAGCGGAACTCATCAGCCAACAAAAATGGATTTCACCTGAAATTGAAGGGAACGAGTTTGATTGAAACAAAGAGTTGGGGTATGAGGTCAAAACATGTCAAAACTGGGTGCCCAAGAGATTGGAGGGCTGAGATCCTACAAGTTACCTCCATAAAGCTCTGCGAGGCGAACTCGTCCGACCCCAGCAACGGGTCAGGCAAAACGGGATTGGTTTCAATTGAAGCAGAACCCACCGCAAAATTGCCGCATCGAAAAAAATGATGATAAACTCTAGAAATTGTGGATATATGTGGATATTGTTTTCAGACACACTAAAAAAATGCCAACAATCTTGGATATATTCAGATCCAATTTTGCGCAAAACAATTAAGCTCTGCAGGTGAAATGACTCCGACGTTTCAGCCTCGGCTGATCAGCGTGATAAACGTCACCCTGGTTTGTTACTGAACTGCCAACAACCGTCACAACCATCTGTTCTGTTTAAAATCTTGAAGTATATAGTGGGAGTTTTACTAACCTGTGCCTATTCAACCAAGTTTAATTGGTCGGTTAGTTGTATCATGCTATGGCTATATCCCATCTATATACCATTGAACCCATCAGGTTGGACCCTACCCTGCCCACATCTCAACATTGGCCCCTGCTGTCTTGGGCACGGCAACCACCTCCGCTTGGACGGATTTGGGTCCTCGAAACTGCATGGCAGGCTGTTCACAGCAGGATACCAGGGTACCCGTTTCCAAATATAACCAGGGACCACGAGATACGAGACTTCACTCAAAATTCATCGTGGTACCTGCAGCTGAGGTCTTGTGTAGTCACTGGCCATCCAAGTTTGAAGACTCTCCACTCACACTCAAATCCTTGAACGCACACGCACCCCGAAATTTCATCGGTGAAAACTTCATTTTGCCACTGCTAAACAGACCACGTTTTTGCGCGATCCATCCAACCTATTTTTGGACCCAAATCATATGGTTTGGTGAAATTTCCGACTCTTGCACCGGCATTTGTGGGCACCCCCATGGAATAGTTGAAGTGGTAAGCCCCTCATCTGTGACACCAAATCCCCCTCATCTGTGACACCAAAACCCCCCTGATTTTCCCTCATCTGCGACACCATTTTCCCCTCATCTGCGACACCATCTGGTTTTA
>Ga0126342_10002339_pt1 | contig 29342 bp, 32 predicted proteins | sample Cyp1metagenome_FD_92528 | JGI IMG/M metagenome (GOLD analysis project Ga0126342, IMG submission 92528) | Coral microbial communities from Lord Howe Island, Old Settlement Bay, Australia - Cyphastrea 1 metagenome | ecosystem: Host-associated > Invertebrates > Cnidaria > Coral ...
ATAGCTGTTGTTGTAAGAAGTGTAAGAATGTCTGACCTTTGCAAGGTTCATTGAGGCTATAGAAAATAAGGTTTGGAAATTCAATAGCTGTTGCTGTAAGAAGTGTAAGAATGTCTGACTTTTCCAAGGTTCAGGCCACTTTTTGGCCAAAGAAAATAGGGGAAGCTGAGACATTGTTGGTGCTGCTTTTTGGTTTCCATCCTGGGATATGATTCCCCTGCCGAAAGCACCAATTCTGACCGAGGTAAATCCACGAGACGCAGGGCGCTTCATCAACCATTCCTCCTCGCCCAACCTGGGTTTTGAGGGGGCGCTCAGAGACATTTCGGAGGGAGAAGAGATTGTGATGGATTACAACCAGCATGGAGACCCAGCATCTTGGAGATGTCATCCGTTGGATCCGAGGGGCCAGCAGCTTTTTATTGGTGAGGGAACCCCCAAAGAAAGGGCCCTAGGGGGCCATGATTTGATCTGTGTTTTTTTCAAGTCCTAAGTTGGATGTTTCAAAAATGTTCGCTTGACTGCAGTTAGCTGGTTATTTGAGTGCTACAATGCTTATCGCTTGCGATTTTTTGGCTCAACTCAAGTGCTTGCTTGTAAAGATATCAGGGTACTATTGGATGAAAAACATTTGTTGTTTCCAGTCATTTGCAGCAAAAAAATCGAGAAGATCGAGAAGGAATGATGCCAGATGCTGCAGCTGAGGAGTGGTATCGCGAACTTTGTGCTGAATACAGAGTTCTGACAGAACGTCAAGTGGCCGCGCTCGCGCCCACGGAACCATTGAGAACCCAGCCGCAAAAGTGTGTCTGGGTTGGGGTTTGATGGATGCCTCTATTTAAAACGATGGTAAATCCACTGGCTTGACAAGTTTCCGATAACTTCCAACATGGTGTACCATCAAGTCTGTAGAAATTATAAAGTTTGAAACCATCTTTGATTAAAGTATGATATACTGTAAGGTGGTGCCTCATAGTTAGCTAAGTTGGTATTATTGTATATGATTATTATGACTATGGTTTGTGGTATATATCATATATGATATAATTGTTATAAATGGTGATAAATGGGGATTTACAACGATTTGTAGTCGATTAAAGTGGATGTATCATCACTGCCGCCCACCTTTTTGGAAAGAATTTTGTCAAACTTTTTGTTGTTTCAAATTGCTCAGTGGTGAAATCACCATTTAGATTAAATCCACAATGTTGGGTAAATCATGTCAAATCCTAAATTCAAGCGATGAAAGCCAACCTTTTCTCGAAGGGAAATCCGCATGTTTCTTGGTGAAAGGTAGGGGTTCAATGCCAGTCTTGCTTGGCTAAACCCATTTAAATCCTCATTGTTAGGATAAACCTAGATGAAATCCACATTTCTTGCTTGGTTAAATCCTGATTATTTGGTTGGCAAATCTACCAGCACCGGGGTTGCAGGAGACGCGGCGTCCGCGACGTCTCCCTGAGATCATCTGTGCCATCAGCGTCACCGCGTGACGTGGCGACCGAAGATGAACCGGTCATTTTTCGCCCTAAGAAATGGGATTTTGCAAGGATATAGTGACTATAGTGGGATATAAATTAGAATTAACCATTGTCAGCTGGTGGGAGCAAGCCTGCCCCCAATAGGTGTGTCTGAAAATGTTATGGCATTCATCAACCAATTATATGCATATGGCTGGTTGGTGGTTTGGAACATGAATTTTATTTTTCCATTCAGTTGGTAATCTCATCATCCCAACTGACGAGCATATTTTTCAGAGGGGTTGAAACCACCAACCAGGTGGGATATAATTTAGAATTACATAACAATAATCCAAGACACTTATCTATATATATATATAAATACATATATATATATATATATAAGAGTATTTCTATGTTTTTTAGAGGGATGTGGATAATAGGGATATATGATGATGTATGTTTTTTTGATATTTCGTGAAACACTATGAACATTTTTGGATAATTTTGGATATATGTATGATTTTTTTGGGATATGTTTCTGAAATATGAATGGAATATGGCAATATGATGCAATATGGGTGTGTCTGAAAATATGGTAGGTCCCCCATCTAATAGCCATTTAAAAACGGGATAGTGATCATGGCTAGCATTGGGTTTAGGGTATTTTTCTATTTTCAGACCAACCCGTAGTGGGATATAACCATAATCCAAGAAACCATAGATTATGTAATGGGATGTAATGGGATGTAACTGAGAACAAAAAAACACAAGACAAACAGGGACTCAAGTATCAAAAGTAGAGGTTATTCCCTTCCCCCTAAGATTGAACATCCGCAAGAAACCATGGCGTGATAGGGGATGAAATCACACATTGGGGACCATACAATGAGCCTGTTGAATATTGGGGGATGGGATTGTCAAGGACTTACTCCCCTTACCCTGATGGAATGTTTTGGAACGATTTGTGGGGCCCCAAGAGGAGTTATGTTTGTGGCTCAGGTAGTTTTCTCAACATATTTCAGTCGTCAAGTTCCGAAGGGATGAAACTGACGCCAATGAAGAAAGGAATACTGGAAGTGGTGATCATAACTCAAGTGAATGATGTCGGTATGTCTTTTTTTTAGCTGGAAGACTTCATGTGGTTAATACCACCCTTGCGATTTCTGGGACGCACATCCACGTATTTTTGGACAATTGGACGATTTGCAATAGGGACGGGCTTACTGGCATGCAAGGCGGTCTTTCTTGGCTGGTCAAAGAGTACGGGAATACATCAACTGGTGAACAGGCCAGGGATTCATCAATGGATTTATTCAAAAAACAACTATAGTAACTACAGGAAAGCGTGGTGTTTAAACCTTTCCCATGTGGTGATTATAGTGTTTTCTCTAAATTGATTCATCCAATTCTTTCAATGAAGTGCAATCATGATAAGGAAGCCTCAAGATTGTGTTCCGTATCTGCTAGCGTTGTTGGAAGCCTGCTGATCCTATCCCTATTAAACACCCCATTGTATGGAGGTTTCCCATGGGGGTATCCCCAGATATCATCCAGCTATTCATAGGCTTTTCCCGGAAATAAACCATCCAGCTATTGGGGTAGCTCCATTTCAGGAAACCCCATTGTATGGTCCCAAAGATGTGTCCAAACATCCCTTACTAAACCATGTTTTTTCTGCTGGATTTGAGGTTGGGGATGACTGCTGGTGCTTTGGGTGGCCAGAGGCGCCGCCGCAAACTGCTGGTAGTGTTGAGCGTCAGACGTCCGACTGAAAAAAGGGGTTCAACATGGTTCAATACATATGGTTGCATATGGTGAACCATGTTTTCCGGATGAAGAATTACGGAAATTTATTTTGATCAGTCCATGTGCCCTCTAGTATTCTGAATTGAAATAGCAGATGTTGCACTGGTCACGACATTGCATTAGTTGGAAGCACGTGCATCATACAAAAGCTGGGGCATGAAGGTAGCGTGTATATAACGTATATATATATATAGTACAACATCACACGGACCCGCCTGCACATCTGGATGTATTTGGATGGTTAACACCAGGGGACATGTTTGCCATCAAAATATAGTTTGATGGATAATACGCAATTATTTGTACACTATTCTTTTGTAATTATGTGATATTTGTTGTACATATTCGGATGGGATAGTTCTTGATGTGTGTACATATATATATATATGTGTGTGTGTGTGTTGGGCATATGCTCATATCTCTGTACATATGCACAGTAAAATTAACGCACGGTGAATGTAGATCCTTTTCAGATACCGGGATACCCATAGATTTCCATATGTTTCCATTAAATTGCCACCGAATGTTTTTCTTTGCATCATGCAAAACAGATAGAAATGTAGCAGAGAAGCAAAAACACCTACTAAAACAGTGGCAACGTACTTTTATCTTTTTCGGGTTTATGTAATCTTATGTATATAATATACACATAACATATGATATACAGATATACATTACATTTGGGTAAATTATAATGACCTCACTGCGACCTCAAAGAAGTAATGCTTCCTAAGGGGAATTATCCCAAGAAGAATCCCTATTTCAGATTTGTGAATTATTGTAATTTGACCAGATACAGATATATATTATACATATACATATATTATACATATACATATATTATGCATATACATACATATTCATGCATATACATGCATATATATATATACACCCTCTGATAATTTCAACATAGCTATGAAGAATCACCATTTTTAATAGGTAAATCATCAAGAAACATCTATTTCTATGGGCCATTTTCCGTGGCTATGTGCATCGTCAGGCTTTGGGCCATGCTGCGAGATCGCCGGGGGATCCTGGAGAGATACCGTGGGGATACAATGGGGAAGATGTAGATATGATATATATATAATACATATATTAGACATATATATATATATATATATTTGACATATATATATATATTTGACATATATATATATTTGACATATAAATAATTATATATATATATATATATGACATATATATATGACATATATATATACAATGGATACAATGATATCTAGGGATAGAATGGGGATACAACGGATAAATATATTTTTATGGGTATGGGTCAAAATTATGTGAATATTATATAAGGAGACAATGGGTACATGTACATATAATGGACACAGCTGTGCAAAAAAGGGTATGCTGGGTATCAAAATTACAAGGTGGTTGGTTTTAGAAACCAATGAAACTTTTGGTTACCGTTGCCAATAATGTGGGTAAAACAAAAAAAACAATCCCCCAGTCATCACCATTTTTATAGGTGGTATAAATGATTCCCAGTCATGGGTGGTTTATTTATGGCATTGTTTTACCCACCCAGAAACCATTTTTAAACCTTCGCCAAGTTAAACGTCAACTTGGCTACCCAAGGGGCCTGAAGGTGATGGCAGATAGGGGAGTTGATCCTTCTGACCAGTCATTTTTTTTTTTTCGAGATACCCTCTGGTAAACTAACATAGCTATTGAAAATGGCCCAATTATAGTGGATTTAGCCATTGAAAATGGTGATTTTTCATAGCTATGTTATAATATACACATAACATATGATATACAGATATACATTACATCTGGATAAATTATAACGACCTCACTGAGACCTCACTGGAATAATGGTTAGTAAGGGGAATTATCCAAATATGGTCTTATTTCAGGTTAGTGAATTTTTATAGTTTGCCCCAGATACAATGGGCTTGTGATTGGGATCTAGCGATATAATGGACGGAGAAGCAGCCAATATTAGTGCCAGGGGTATGAATTGGATGGTATATTGATATGTTGTCGCCATGTTGAGGGATGGTCTTCAACCCATGTTCATAGGGATTGATTTATACCCACTATGCTTGGATTGGCATGGGATGGATGACCATGAAATGACAAATTTCGTTTTTTTTTTTGCGCTTCTAAAATGATGTAAGGATGACCATATGTGTCCGCATCACAGCAACTTGTGGCCATCCCCTTCCAGTCCCAACCGACCAACGAGACCATTGAAATGGCCACAAAATGGAACTCCCCCAATTTGGATGGTCAAATGGCCGATCTGCTCGGTGAAGGATGGTTTAAGGGAGCGTTGACAGGTCGCCCGCATAGTTTCCCAATTTAAAAAAAGGTTTTCCCACAAGCGTTTCATCAAACCTATCCAATGAAGGTGATATTTATTGGGTAAAAAAAAGAACACGTCATAAATTTGGATTTCCGAATGCCAATCAAGCAAATCAATGGCAATCCAATATTTTGAATTCGCATTTTCAGAGTCTGAACTCATCTCCCTACGAGGCACTGAAGATTGGTGTCAGGAGAGGTTGGAGTCGGTTGGACACCTGGGAAGTGCCCTGTTGTTGAATACTAGCAACCCCAAAATTCAGGATTTGTATCATCAATTATCCCTATTAAACTCATTGAACATCCTGTCAGCCATAAAACCAAACCATGAAATCCCATGAAGATTTTACATAGCTCCACATATATATATATATATACATATTATATTTCTATTATATGTATATTATATAATTATATATATATTTATATTATATATTTATATTATATATTTATATTATATATTTATGTTATATATTTATATTTATATTATATATACAGTGTATATATATATATTTATATTATATATATTATGGCGGTATACCCAATTTTCAGACACATCCATTTAGACCAGATTAGACCATCATGATCTTCACCCATGGTGGGTGTTCATCAACCCATTTGGACATTAACCAAACGATCCCACGTCGCAACCGAAGCCTGGAATCATGGTTTATTTTAGGGAAATCATCCCCAAATGGCCACAAGATGCCGCAAGTTTCAGGTTAGTGAAATATGATAATTTACCCAGCATTATGGGATGGATAACCACAATTCAAGTACCATTTTGTTGTGGTTCATGGAAGAAATCCATGACCTTGGAATCCCAGTCTCCACTCACCAGCAGCGGTTGCCCACTTGCTCAGCACTGTTCAGCACTAATTTTTGACAGAAGCAAGAATCTGTTCAACATTTTCCAACATTATAATATAATGTTTATCCCATTATCATGTTATGAATCTTTCCAACATTTTCCAAGCCTAATGATCAATGAGAATAATTAGCAATGATTGGGTGAGTGAAGACCTACTGTATTTACTAAAGCACCAAGGTTCTGTGCTGCGTACATCTGCCATGAAACTGCCACAGGACGCCCCTACGGTGTGGTTCCTACGGGATGGCAGAAATCTCGATAGTGACAAAGACATGGTGTGTTAAACCAGTTAGTACCCTCTGGCAAACTAACATAACTATGGAAAATCACCATTTATAGTTGATTTTCCCATGAAAAATGGTGATTTTCCATAGTTATGTTAGTTTACCAGGATAGTAAACCTCCATTATAAAAGCGTGGCTACCAATTTGAAGAGGAATTCGGAATTCAGAATTCAACTTTTGGGGAAAACATGCCATATTTAGTGGTCAGGGTTTACTCTAATATGGTGTCGACATTATATAACTACGCACATGCTCGGCTCTTAACAAGCAGATTTGACCCAAAGCCATTCAAAAAATGCAATTTACACAGCACATTTACGAATACATAGATACCTTGTGCCCAAGGTAATCGCATGGCTTGGATGACCTAGCGTACTGGGCCCGAAGGGTGAAATACTCTTCCCCTCGATGCAGAAGTGCAATCCTTCTTGAAGGATAGAAACATCATGAGACATCCCAAAGTGATCAAAAACGACATGAGTTTGTTTGACAATTACAGATGGAACTATGAGGATTTATCATGACATCTATGAGGATCTATGAGGATTTACCCTCTGGTTTTACTAACATAACTATGGAAAATCACCATGCTATTAATGGGAAAAACATGGAAAAACTCACTATAAATGGCAATTTTCAATAGCTATGTTAGTTTACCAAAGGGTATCATGATTTATCCAATAAAATGGCCCATGTTTTTTCGGGGCTGACGCATGCTGACGCTGAGGTGACCTCCCTTGGCCTTGATGCAGCGCATTTGGGGAAGCGCCGCGGCAGGGCTATGCATACATTTATAGAATAACATATAGTACCCTCTGGTAAATTAACATAGACCCTGGCAGATAGGGGTTGGAAGATTAGTTTCCATTAAAACTAGGCTATTTTCAGGGTCTATGTTAATTTACCAGAGGATAACAATAGTAATAATACGGTAATAGTAATAATAGTAATAGTAATTAATGGTATATAATTATATTATATATACATTATTATAACTATATGACATACTATGACTATAACATATTTATTGGATATACAATATATTTCAATATATATTTATATGATTTGATGTACATATTTTTTTGGAGGTTCCATGACTTGGTCGTCAAGAGTTCTTGCCCGTTTGGGAGCACGCACTGGTCGTACCCATATGTGCCATGGTCAAGTTTTTTTTCCTGGTGATATATCCAATAATAATCAATAATATGGATATAGATGGGGATATACATTTAGGATATCTCGTACATATGGGGCACACAATGATACTGATGATTATTATATATATATATATGTGTGTATACTGTATCATATACATTTGTAACTGGGCCGGGATATACCGAGTTTTAAAGGATTGACATCAATCCGTGTTCATAGGGACGGATTTTTATACACCATCAAAATCCCAGCAAACTTGACCATGGTACTAAAATGGTTCCAGGTTTTCTTGGTTCACTATCATGAGTATTTAATGAGTATTTGCAGCTGATTGAAGCCCTTTAAAATGAGTTCTGTTTTGTTCAATCATACCCTCCAGCAATCAAACGTGGCTAGCTGGGAAATCCCCAGATAGATGAAGGTTTTAGCGGGAAATCACCTGTAAATGGAGGATTTTCGATCAAGCCATGTTTGGTGACCGGAGGGTATCTGCAAATGACCCATTTCGCCGGTCCACTGGGACGGGGGCCCAGGGGCCCCAAGCATCGTGGAAGGCCCAACCAGCACAACTAATCAGCACAAACGGACCACGTGAGCCCAAATATACAGGATATGTTTGGGTGTTTCATGACTTTGGTTCACCCCAATATACTGCAAGCTTGTTTCATATAAGTCTCAGGCTTAAAGGTGCCTGCACTTCTTAACATCGAAATACCTGTTTACCAACTTGCCATTTTCCAGCGAAAAAGCTGGAAAGTGACTGGGCCATGTTGTCAGATTTGTTGCATTGGAGCCCACACCAGAACCAGAAGGCCATTGCATTACCACCAAACAGTGAACAGAAAACCCACTAAAACTATGAATTGACTCAAGATAGTCCGGTCGCAATACCCACACTGGAACATCTTGAGGTACGGGATCCACGAATTCGCAGAATGGCACAAGTGAATATGAAAAGTGGGTATGAAAAGTGGGTATGATCCCACTTGACTTCCAGTTGCCCCAAAAATGGCGGCTAGTTGTGACGCCATTTTTTTTGGAATAAACTCCAGTAATTTATTTTTCATCTGGCTATGGATAATCCGAATGTATCTGAATGTCATGATTGACTGTTGGATTGCCTGAAGGTAGCTTGCAGGGGCTCATGGTTATAACTGGGATTCTGACCCCCACCACCGGTGCAGCCGTGCAGGTGCAGCCATGCAGAACCGACATGTTTAACTCGCGATGGAGCATAGCGCATAGATTTCGCGGTTGTCATGGGCCTCAGGTTTCCAAGACAGAGGAATAAATCGCTGATGAATGACAAACTAGACATTTATCATCAGTGTGTTGTTCATGAAACTTGTAACTACTACTTCAATCTCTATCCCTAGTATAAACATGTTCATTAAAGTGATAATTTGTGAATCACTCGATGATCAGTCTGACGATCATTTTTATGGCTAGATTTGAGGGTTTTCTAAAATGGGGGTACCCCACGTACCCCCAAATCATCCAAGTCATGGATGACCATGACTTGGTATCGAAACAACGATGGTGACTTGGGGATACCCCACTTTAAGAAACTCCTAATATATTAAGTACGATCAATTATAACTAATTACTACTTACTAGCCAATAACCATGATTAAGCGCCGTACATATAATATTAATATGTATATATATATATATATATGAATATCAATACATCAATATATATATAATGATATTAATATCTCAATATATCTATATATATAATGATATTAATATCTCAATATATCAGTATATATATAATGATGATATTAATATCTCAATATATCAGTATATAAATACATCATTATATTATATACACATGGGTTTCTTTGTTAATGGGTTCCTTTCAGTCCCAGATGCCAGGCGTTTTACTGCACCCACTTGCGCTCTGAGCCCAGCATGGAAGCTTAGTGCATTGTCCAGGATATCCCAGGATGCCCTTGGATGATGGTAAACAAACATTGTTATTGAACATGGCCATAGAAATAGTGGATTTACCCATTGAAAATGGTCATTTTCCATAGTTATGTAAACGTTTACCAGAGGGTAACAATGGTCAATCTGAGTACCCTCTGGTAAACATAGCTGTAGAAAATCACCATCCTTAATAGGTAAATCAACCATAATTAAAGGTGCAATTTTCAATAGCTATCTTAAATTACCAGAGGGTATATACATATCAGGATGAATCTTTTTTCCCCCAATATAAGGTTTCAATATTGACAATAATATGGGGGGTTCCATAGTCATGTGGGTACCCCAAATGGATGGTCAATTGAAAATCCTATAAAAATGGATGATTTAGGGGTACCCCCCCCCATTTCAGGAAACCTCCATATATATAATATAATGATGATTAATGCATATTAATGGGTTGTCATTTGATTTTATGGGATCTTGTGGTGATCAATCGGGAACCAACAAACATTTGAATATAATAGGAAGTAGTATAACAACCAACTAGGGTTTATGAGGGATATATATATATATATATATATAGTGAATGGGATTCCAAGAAACTTGCCCTCTAGTAATTTGACATACTGTAGCTTTGGAAAATGACCCAGTCAGTTCGAGGATTTACCGGAAAAAAATGGTAATGCAATAGGGACCTTCCCAAAATAGTGACGGATATATGACAAGGTTGGTGTTGCATCCTACTCCTGAAGCAGATGGTTTGTGATGTTTCTTTCCAGCTTACCTGCGATGCCCATTAGCCAAGCACTTATTTGAGGGATTTTCCACTTGGTTTGAGTGTCACTGCTCAACATACATTACATGGGGGTTTCCTAAAATGGGGATACCCCCAAAACGCTTGGTTTATAATGGAAAATCCTATTCAAATGGATGATTTAGGGCAACCCCTATTTTAGGACATCTCCACATATCAATTTGAGCCCCAATCTTTGATGATAGTGGTTGAATATAGTCAACCCCAGCAGAACTAGTTTGGTATCAGTATAAATTATAAAGCTTTATCAATCAATTTCGTTGCTATGCGGCTTATATATAGAATACCCATATTCCAAACCTATCGAAGGATATCGGATATTAATCATATAAGATGAACTAGGTTATATAATTATGTATGTATATATATATATAATAATAATAGGAAATTAGAAACCTTGCAAGCCACATTAAGCCACCTCGTTTCATCTTACATGGCTATATATATAATACAAACAATCACTTGTCACAACTTGTCACATTTATATAATTCTATATACATTACACATATGACATAGCTTATTCATCGTAATGGTGTTACATGGTTGTTATCTCACATCTACTGATGAAGCACCATGCCATTCCAAGCTCCGTCCCAGGCATCGACTCGGGGATCGCCATTTTGTCCGGTTTGTTTTGGGGCCCGGTGGCCCTCTACGCTTCCTTCGGTGCGGGTTCTGGGATGCGATGGGGGATGCCCAGGACCTTGGGTGAACCTCCAAAAAAAGTGTCCAGAATGGCTATCTCTGATTGTGCACCATGAATGGAGCTATATACGGATATCATTGGATATCCAGATTATATATATATGTATACACATAATATCATTGGATATCTTCTCCATTGGCATCCATTGGCTATGGGGAGCCAGTTGGAGCTACGCATGGCTATTTCCCCCAGGGAACTAAGGCGTCATGGGTGCGATCAGCGAACTGAACATGTGGAAGATCATCCCCGTTTTTGAACTGAGATTTATAGAACTTAACTTGCGAAGTATAGATAAGATGGATATTGTCAGATCTATAGTCAGATAAGATGGATAATCTCAGTTCAATCATATTTATATTTATAGAACTTAACTTGTGAACTATAGTTGATTGAACTGAGATTTATGGATCTTGTCAGACTGTCAGGGTCATGTGTTTATTCGATGATTTAGATGGCCAGAATCATTTGAGAAAAGACCTAATTTAGCTCCAAGCAATTACATTCACCGGAGAGGTCTTGCCCAAATCTTGTGGTTCCATCCCCTTTTGGTGGCATGGTTTCTGGGTGATGGGATAGGGGAAACTGAGTCAGTGCTGTTTTTCGGTCACTGGATAAATTTCTACTGGAGATTAGATACTCGTACCAGTCAGATCTTGCTCTGATTTACTGTGATTCCCAGTACGTCCATTTACTGATGTTTTCGAGTCATAAGTGTACTGTAACTAAGATATAACTACAATTAACTATACAAATCATAAAACACATATATTCAACATTATATAATTATATATATATATAGCTATATGTAAGTGTACGTTATAAATGTAACTATGATATCACTCTAAAACTTTCTCATCACTTTTATACCACTCTCATTTACTTCTGAGTTTCACCCTGAGACCGACTTCGCCACTGCAAATTCACCTGAAGGGTTCGATGTCCTCCAACCTGTGGAATCCACCAGTTTCACCGTCATGTCGTGTCCTGTCATTGGTGGAAGTGCCAGGTGCTTCGTACTTCGCATCCTTAACGGAGGAAGAAGAGCAGAGCATCTCAGGGACTAAATCGGTGGTGAACAACACAAGCTGGATGGGAATGAAGCAACCATGACTCATGACCAAGAACTTTAGATCATATCCACGATTGTGTACGGAAGTGGTTTATCCATGAGAGAAACTGGTTATGTAGGGTATACCCCAGGTACACATATATATATATATATATGATATATAATTATGGAGGTTTCCTGAGTCATGGGGGTACCCCCAAATCATCCGTTTGAAAATTTCGAATGTTCCATGAAACAAACCATCCAGCTATTGGGGTATCCCCATGACTATGGAAACCCCCATAGGGAAGTTTCATGAAGTTTTCTAAAATGGGGGATCCCCAAGTCACCATAGATCTAAATATACTAAATGGTGTAATGACTTGGATGATTTGGGTGTACCCCTGTTTTATGAAATTTCCATATACATGTGAATATGAGCTATGAAATTTCCGAAAGCTTTCTCGGACTGAATTTGAATTGAATATATGTCGAAATGATTCAACATGTCCAATGTCTCGAGATGTTTAACGTCTCTATTTACATTGATGGAAATCGCTTGTTTTTGTGTTTCGGATGTTTTTGATGGTGAGTGATCAACGATATCCTGTGCTGTCAACTCCAAAGCCACATTTTCTCATCTAAAAAAAATGGTGTGTTAGTGCCTTCCCCATTTTGAGGACATGATAAACCATCTATATATATAGTGTAAACCAGATATAGACAATGCATAACCAGATTTATCAAACCATCATCACATAACGGCGTCCGCGACGCCCAAAAATCTGCGTTTTTCAGGTTAATGGAGTTGGAACGCCTGTATCGTGAGCGAGGTGGGATGGACAAATCTTGACTCAAATATTGACTCCAGCTGGAGGCAGCATCGAGATTGAAATATAACCATGGGAGCACACAGAAGAGACGCCAAAGTACATTTTACGTTGAAAGAATCATTATCTATGGTATGACTATCATGATATATGGTTCTAAGAAACTGTAAACTACCCCTTAGCACCATACCCCAATTTTGCAATTTATGCATGATTTTTCATGCATTTTGACATCCTCGCCAAATCACTTGCTGACTCCATGTTGTCATCTCCGTCACTCCAGGCCTTCTGTTTTCCCATTTTCTTGGCTCAAGCTGCGCCCAGCACTTTGCTGGGATGGCAACAACCTATGTTTTGCCAGCCCGTGGCCCCTTTCTTGAAGAGAAAGTGGTTTTATCACACCAATCGGGTGAGATATTGTGGCCAATTCGGGGCATCTTTGAGGTAGGATATGGTGATGAAACCAAACGCCAGTACCTAGCAGTCCTGGACAAAAGCATTTCCCCCATTGAAAAGCTCTACCGCGAAATCTTTGGAACTGACTCACCCAAGATTGCTGTCCCTGGGACCTGTGGAAATCAAGTTTTGTCATGAATTTGGCAATGAAACATAATTGCCCAGCTAAACAAATTGTAACATGGTTGTTGTTTCCTTTCTCTATCTCTCTCTCTCTCTCTCTCTCTCTCTCTCGTTTGGTTTTACCTTTCTTGACCACATCTGGCACACATAGGTTTGCGGACCGAATCGCAACAGGACTCCGCGATACTCACCAGACCTGATTGCTGACTCAGTGCTTCAGCAGGAAGTTTTCGATGTCCTGTGTTCAACTGGCAGTGTCATGGCACAGCTCTTCCATTGGGTGATGACCAGGAAAAGTGATGGAAAACGTATGAAGCTTCATCTTCACATTAGGATTTTTTTTTGGCAATGGGGTTACTAGGGTCTTTGGTAACTGAGTAACTATTGACTTTGTTTGGGCATGGATTGGAACCCAACCAATGGCAAATTAGGACGCTGACAGCTCTCACGTACTGGCTCCATTTGCTGGAATCCGTGACCAGCCAGACAATTCGCTTGACTGGGGAGGCCAGGGTTTAGATCCCAAAAATAAAGTCACTGATGTCCATTGAACATTCGGAAGTGTATTTCAAACATTATATATATATCATGTATATATCTATATAACGGTTATATTGTACATGTATCTAACTAAGAGAATTCCCCTCGTTTTCAGGTTGGTTGCTGAAAACGCGTTGTCCCAAGATCACAGGTGAATCTTGCTTTGGAGTCTGGGCGAGTCCAAATCCCTGATGTTCTTCGTCGAGGGTTTTTGGCACCAGTCTTGGGGTGGCTTTCAGATCAACATGAACAAGAACAATCTTCAAATGAGAAATACAAGATCTTTGACAACGTCGAAACTTAGCAGGGTTTGTGAATATTAGAGTTTGTTTATCTTTTCACTTGTTAGCCGACCAAAATAAGGTATCAACGGATGAACCGAACAATTAGCAAACCCAGTGAACTGTTTACTTAGGACAGCCCGCTTCTGGGTTGTTTTCTGGCTTCATTGATATCTCAGCGGGGCCAACGTTTTCGAGAGGAGATGGCTGTTGATGTTGCTAAGCAGTGTGCAGCGTTATTGATTGAGCAGCGCATGTCCTTCTTGCGGCCAATGGATGACCAAGCTGTTTTGTCCTTGGCTGCAAACCGTGAAGAGAGGGGAAAGCTTGATCCCATCAGCGTTCACTTGGTCTTGGCTGGGGTTGCCTCGGGTAAGTATAAAGATATCCAATCTGGTTTGGACGCAATTGGCGTCGGGGTGTGGCCAAGCCGAGTGTTGAAGGACGGTTATTGACCAAGAAAAGTTAGTAAGGATGCTTTTCAACCAGTGCCATGTCCTTCCAACTGTCCATCCGGTTTTGATTATATTCCCTACTTCAGCCTACTTGAATCAAAATAATTATTTAAATTAAAGAAAAGATAAGTGTCCGCCACAAAATTAGATCCCACTGAGTGCCATGCTTCCCCTGAAGGACTTTGTGAATGCTTACCTTCACCGCCTATCCATAGACTTGCAGGGGCTGAACTATTACCAGGCCTATCTGATTCCCTAAAAGATCCTGAAGCCCAATGTGGCTCACTCAATTCACAAATGTTTCAAAGGTTTTTGATGTGGAAACTGAAGTAATATACAAGCTTGACCATTACCCGACCAAAAGATATCAAGAGATCACCCTCCCGTGACCGGTCCAGGCGATCTTCGATGCTGGCAACCCAGTGGCTTCGATTGGTTCGACTCTGGTCGTGACGCTCTGGTGCGCAGAAGTGGAGCGCTTGGCTGCCCTGGCGCCACAAGTGCCTTTGCTGCAATAGATTGGGGATTCAAGACTTAAATTGGGGATTCAAGACTTAAATTGGGGATTCAAGAGCTGTGTAGGCAGTAGTCTGACAGTCGAATGCAATCAGATCAGAATTGTGATTTGGCGCAGGCGGCTAATTATTTGCTAGTACTAGAAACTTCTGACCTTGATGTTTTGTTCTGGTGGCAACAGCAAATTTGGCTTCAAACTATCCTGCTAGCAATCGACTTTGTGATTCTGCAAAGACATTCTTTGGTCTTTTTGCTGTCATGGCTGCTTTCTCGACTCCGGGGAAGAAGGAGAAGAAGGTGATTCCTGAGTCCGCTGAGCCAGAGACACCCCCAAGGGTGTCTTCCAAGCGCAGGCTTGACATGAAGGCATCTGAACCCAAGACCCCCATGAAGAGTGAGCTTCGTGAGAGTGATTCATATTCCACGATGGCATCCCAGGGTTCTCCTACTCCATCCCTTGCTACCACACTTGTGATGGGTCAAACACCACCACCAACGCCTGGATCACCTACTACACCTCCCACACGCCAATATGGCCGAGGAATTTCCAGTGGTATGGGACCCGTGGAGGAAAACGTACCCCCCAAAATTCCCAAGGGAGAGCCCATCAATCCAAAGGCTGAGGTTGCTCAGGGGACAGAGTGGGTGAAGAAGTACGGGGTGGAATCCATCCCAATGATGTCAGCAGACACGGAGAGTGAAGAGGAGGCGCCGGAAAATGTACGGCTTATCATGAGGGTGAACCGCTTGAGAATGGACTATCGAGAGATGAAAAATCACAATTCCAGTTACGGTTGCGCAAGTGAACCATGGACTTCATTCAAAGACGGGATGTTGCGTGATGGGGGCTGGCGAAAGCGGGGAGGAACCTGGGTCAAACCTGGAGCACTCCCTGCCGTGACGCTGCCCAAGAAAGTGTTGAAACAAATCAAAGAGCCCGGTATGATCATGCCATACAGTGACTGGAAGATCATGGCAGCCCGCAAACCCTCTCGCAAATCTCCCAAGAGTATGAAGAGCATGAAGAGCATGAAGAGCAATGTTCAGGATTTCAAATCCAAGCCCTCCCGTCCATCCATGCGCAAGCCTGCCAGTGCTGCCAAAGGCTCATCTCCCGGCAAAGGCAAGCGCACTTTGCAGAGCTTCTTCTCCAAGAAGGGCAGTGCCAGCGCATCCTCAAGCGGCAGGAAGTGAGGCTAAGATGTAAGTGAGGGGACCAACCGAGTGGAGCCAATTCGAATGTGTGGTCAAGTACAGAAGGTGGGTCAAGGCTTATTGTTTATTATATTATCGAGTTGGATGACCAATAGATATTATATGATTGTATGAAACACCTGGTGTCTATGATGGTACAATATATCTTACATTACATTACATGGGTCACCATTTATGTGTTGCCTTGCTAAACGCCCACGGGAATCGCCACACATTCGGTGTGCAAATACTGGATAAGTGATTCATGGCGAGTGACAGCTGTGTCTTGCCACACGATTGGGCAAGGACGTTGAAGTGGGGTACTCGCTGCCCTACTGTTCCTGGGGCCATTTTTTGTTGTGGGGGCAATTGTTATCCATCATTTATTATATTCTTTGTTGAATACATTCATCTTCATAAGATGGATTCCGTAAGTAAAGAATTTCATAAGGTCCCTTGACAACGTTGCGGGAACAGTAGGGATGATGCTTCTGACTCGAAAACTAGGCTTCACCGGACCCCGAGCCGTTCGCTGATTCTTCTAGTGCTGAATGGAACGGCCAAAAAAAAGGGTTTGCGAACAAGTGCGACATTGTCGCCAAACATTGGCTGATTTGTCCCCAGCATTTTATCACTTCGAATAATTAACCAACCACCCTCCTGTTGTTTGTCCAAGCCTCACAAGCTTGATCTTGCCAGACTTGTTGGATGACATCAAGCAGGTGGCTCCAGGATACGGTTCAGTGTTCCTCAGCCAGTGATCTGTGAGTGGGATCATGTATGGTTTGCCTAGAGCCGGTGATGGGATGAGGGCGGGTGGCGGGGCTGCCCCTCCACCCCCTGGGCCGGGACATCAGCGGCTTGCAGCCCGTGAGAGTGCCACCGCTATGCCAAGAGCAGCTCCAAAGTCAAACCCAGGACAGATGAACAGTGACCAGGGTTTGGTTGATAGCTCTGTCATATATATATATAAATATGAAATAGCTATATCATTCTATATAAATAGTATCTATTATATAGTTAATAGACAAGAAGTGAGTTCAGAGCATAATAGAAAAGGAGGAAGTCACTCGTACTGTTGATGGCCACAGAAACAATGTAGAACTCCCTCCAGTCTATGCTTCGGCTGTTCCACGGGCAGCGGTCAGGAACAGCAAAGGCATCAGCGCCCAGAGCCGCTTCGCGTAAGCGTACTACTCAGGCGGCTGACTACTCTTCCCTCTACCAGATTGAGGCTGACTCCCTTACGGGCCTCTTGAGGAGTTGTGACCGGCTCCAGTGGAACCAGCAGGTTCTGAATGAACTTTCCCCAGATGATTTGGCTGACACTAGGCTAGAGTCAGTGGCATAGGATCTCATTCTGAATCACTTAATTTAGAAGAGTTGTGTTTTTTTCACTCACGGTATTCATACATAGTCACGTTGCCCCAATCTCCCATAATTAAAATTCAGTTCCACTCAATTCTCTACGAGCTGACGTCCTGGCATCTCAGGAAATTGTGGGTGTGCTTTTTGGACTGGATCCAACTGAGCAGCCGAACATCAAAAGCTCAGGCTCGGGTTGACATCGTCAAGTCAAACAATAATCTCGTTTAGGTATCACACCCGAAATCCTGTAGAGATCGGAGAGTGATTCCTGATTTGAATGGACCAAACACTGTAAGTAACATGTCAAGAACATTCAAGACCCAAACAGAAATCAAGTTGGTAAATAATTTGTGTACATTACTGCAGAAAGTGTGCAAATGACCCAAACTCAAAAGCTGTTATTTGTATTTATTAGATCAACAGTGGATCATGCGGTTGAACTAGTCTTGTTTGCGATGACCCTCAGTCTGTTACTGCACGTAAATTCCTTTTGACCCTGCAGTGAAAGACTACTGCGATGGCTTACTTGATGAGTATCAGCGCAAGCAGGAAGACAATGAACTTGGGCGTTGTCCCTCGAACAAACTTCATTGACTGGGTAATTTTCCCACGGTTTCCCTGTTTCATTGTAGTCTGTCACTTTTCAATGGTCCATTGTTTCTTAGTTTGGAATGACACCCTACCCATAGCTTTGAACCTTCGCGGGTCTTGACCGCTAAGACTCAAGCCGCAAGCTCATCGCAGCTGTGCGTCATGACCGAGCATGCCGAGAAGAGCTTATGCAGAGTATCGTGGTCTATGAGGTGCCAGGTGGTCGCATGTGCATTTCGAACAGGGTCGAGAACAAGTATCTCCCCAACACCATGAGCAAATGGGAAACTGATGTCCGATGGGATTTTCGGTACTTTGGCAACATAACTAAGCCCACAAGTTTTGGAGTTGCAAGCCCTTTCAGGTATCCCAGTTAAAGTCTTTTGTCGGGGGAACACCGTAATGGGGCAAAGGGTTTGGAAATTCAATACTGAGGGAGCACAAGCCTTACATCACCAACGGCATCAAGTCCGAATACTGTGAGAACTTTCTCAGCATCGAATCTATTTCTTCGACAGTGGCCAAAGCTTTCGACTTCACACCACAGCGCAAGCCGCCAGGGGACGAAGATGATAGACACTCCATGATTTCAGTTCTTTGGCTGGGCTCCAATTATTTAAAGCGTTTCTTTCCTAATCGAGGTAAATACTGAATCACTGAAGACATTTGTCCGAAGGAACGTGTAAAATGGTTTAATCAAACGATGATACCTTATGTATGAAGTGGTCCAATGCAGAACCATCAGGATGCACGTGCGCCTTCGCGCTGCCCATCAGAAGATCTAGGGCCTTCCTATGTGGTAGCCTACCCTCATGAGTCCAAGCCAATCTTGGTGGATCTTGAGACACCGTGGCATTGCGCCTATCTTGATGAGAATCCAGACCAGGATTATGAATTGAACTACAACAAGAAGAAGCAAAAGTGGTCGGTAAGTTCCCCATCCCTTGGGCAATCCAAGTATGTGCCTGTGTTGAATCTATGGTAAGTTTGTGAATTTGGCTATTCAAGTTCCATCGTCCCTAATTATTTTATTATATATTATATATGCACTGCATTGTTTCAGAACAAATCATTTATCTAAGTCAATACAATCAATACAAACACTATGAGTAAGGTAATTATCCCCCTCAAACCCTAGTAGTTCTTTTGGGCCGTACCAGCTCAATCCAAGTAGCCACTGGGGTGGAAGAGCTGTTTCGTGCGCAGAAGCGCGCCAGGTCTCGATCTCCTTCGCCATTGGCGACTGGGAATACGATAGAGGGTGATGATGACAAGGATAAGACAGGTGGGACGCCGAGGAAGGAAGGTGCCACGGAGTCTGAGGACAGGGTTGAAATGGCTGAACATGTTCCTAATTATTGGGTTCTCCACTGGTCCTGGTTCAAAAACATTGCAAATGGAGTTGGCAATTGTCGCAATGTCAATATCAGTGTTCCAGAAATAAAGGGAGCGCCTTCTGCTGAGCAGGAAGCAGCTCCGCCGCCGCCGCTGCCAGCGCCGGCTGTGCCACCTCCTGGTCCTGTGGTTGCCAAAGCTGTGGTTGTGCAACCCACACCACCAGCGCCATCTATGTGAGTGGAATTTGGGGGCAATTGTGCTGAGCTGCCTTTTCACTACAGGATAATTGCCAAAATGCAGGAGTATAGCAGTAGAAGGGACCCAAAAGACTACAATTTTGGTCTGGATAACCCAAAATTACCGAATTTGAGGATACAGGGCAGGATTTGGGGTATGTTCAAATTGGGACGCGTTTCTGCAGCAGGTTGAGGCACCAATTTGAACATACCCCAAATCCTGACACCCCTAAAATTGCAAAATTTAGGGAATTTATGGGAATTTGTATGGCCAACAAATCGTCCATTGAATTTGGCTTCCCAAGTACTCAAAATCCAACAAAAAGACGTTTGGCACTGGGATTAGAACTAGAAAGCTTTGTGCTATGTAGGCTACATGAAATAGCATTTTCAAATTACAGTCATTTCTTGAATCAATCTTGGAATCAACAGGCAGAAGCTCAGAAGCACCTAGCCCAAGTTTTGGAAACCAGGATTTACACCAGGCTGAATGCGTGATGTGTTGGCGCGTGCTGTATCTTTTGGGGGGCCACCAATGCTACTCAATGGAGCCAAGTGGTATTTCACAATCTTGAAATGTTTGGTGTTGTTTTCCAAAATTGATTTTGCCATCCAACCATTTACAAAATTGTGTCTTTTATTGAAGTGAATGGCTCTTGACGACTTGATGGCACTGAGGGCATGAATGATGCAATGTGGCCTCCCCGCACAGTTGTCACAGATTTGAACTGCTGGAAAGGGATTCATAGCTACTCAAGTCCTTGATTGGTGGTGAATTTGCGTGCCTTCCCAGGCAATTGTTTTACCGTACTTGAAATCAACATAAGTTCACAAGTAGAATGTAGCTTGTCCCTGGCACTCTACGCTCAGCGTCACAAACTGCAGCGTCTCAGCTGCGATCAAACGAAAAATGACGCTGAAACCATGATGACCAAGTGCAACCCCAAACTAAACATAGAGGCTGGAAAAAATGGGAATCAAAACCAGAGGGCTACCAATGTAAACAATTGGCTGACTTGAGATATTTTGAGATGGTAGAGTAGTTTAAACTTTAAATTTAGCGTCCACCACTCTACTTCTTGCGGGGGTCAGTGTGAACAAAACTGAGGTGTGTGATAGGTCACTCTTGGCAGAAGATCGGCTCCTCGATGACGACAGCAAGCTGGACCAGACCTACGAGAGGGAGCAAGCATTGATTCTGCAGACTGCTGCAGTGTCCTGCAAGGAAGTTGGTTGTTTTATTTACCCAGCGTATCCTTCTGTTGTTTCCTTGTATAAATATTATTCCTAGCCTTTTATCAGTTGAAGCAATAGTAGTAATCATACATGCAATCGTCTCAGCAATATTTCGAAGTAACAATAATAGCAAACAGCTCTTACATGACTGATCAGCCAAGATGCTCACAAAGGCTATGGAACTCAAGGGCGACATAGACCAGGGGAGCATGGCGCGATTGCGCAAAGATGCAAAGGATGCGCAAACCCATTCTCTAAAGGCTGTTCAGATGCTTTCGAATGCACTTGCACCTGTGGTCAACATAGACTCATTCTTGCCAAGATCTGGGTTGCGAGACAATGTTGACATCGACTGTTTGACCACAAAGCCTGTTCTCATTGTTTGTGCAGACGAGGAGCGCAAACAGTCTCTCGTCTATCTTATCAGTCCCTAATGTTTGACAACTCTTCTCATGTGTTTTGTGTTATTATGGTAGTGTCGCTGTTTCTTAATGAGGCTTACTACGTCATGGTTTTGGATTTGCATGTCATGTGCATGATTCTTTTCTAAATCTCCTGAAGCCTTCACCGTCAGGGTGAAATGGATACACCAATTGGCGTACGCACTGAGACTCAGAATCTGGAGAAAACAGGACTATCACCATAGAAGCGTGAATGATGCCAAGCTTGCCATTCAAGCACGTGGCCTATGGGGCGCGGTTTGTTGAAAGAATTCCAAACTCAGCGGTTGTATAGTGCAAAAAGAAAACAGTACTCATTTTAATCCAATCCTGTCAGTAGAATCAGAAAGGTCGTCACCCTTGCCTACTTAATTATTACATGTGTGGTGCCCCTCAGCACTGGAGGTGTAGTAGCGGCCATTCGCTTTGGATTCAGCATCTCGAGGAAGCCCTTTCACAGCTATGAGTTTCATAGGCAACTGGTGGATCTAGTGTTGTGCTACCTCAAGATCTTTCCTCCAACCTCTGACGAGACACTTAGACTACGCCAGCACAATGTTCTTTTTCTCTCCTTAAACGTGTAAATATGGAACCAACACCACTAATCAATTATGATCAATTATGTATTCATTGGTGCTGATTTATGTTTTGTTCTAATAAGAAAAGCAACAAAAACAATTTCTGTTGAGTCCCACAGGTTCTTGAAAGACTTGGACGAGATGAAATTCGACCTTGAAATGCCGGCGTCATCCTCACCAGAACAAGTTCATGAGAAACTGCAGGAGGTAGCTGAGCAGATCACTCATGCACAAGAGGTGCGTGCATACTTCATGGTTACGCATTTTGTATATAACTTATTTGTCTTGGTCTGTCACGTCTCAAAATAAAACAAATAATGGGGGTCATTGTCATACAATGCTTTAGGATGAAACTGAAAACATGACGACGTGGTGATCAACACCAGGATACACGCACATACACATTGATTGGGAAAATGTTATTTTTGTTTTTCACCACACCTCGTTTTTCCTTATTATTGTCCTTTACTGAAACCTGAGGGGCCCTGCTGACTTATCTGATTTAGCCCGCAGGTCACTACATCGAAGTTCCACCTGTGGAATCTGAAGTTTGGCTCGTGTCGACACTTGTGGACATTCCTCAAGAAGATCTACGAATTCAGGAAGGTGCAACAGGGATCTGATGACGTGGGACTAGAGGAGGGTGATGACCATGACCAAGCCCCACTACCAGCAAACAGCAATTCCATTGAAGCTCTAGCTGCAAAGTTGAAAGCCATGCAGAAAAGTCGGCACACACTGGATCTGGTTTGTGATATTTTTGCAGATTTGCGTGTCCGAACACTTGGATACATGCGCCTTAGCTGATCAACAATGTATATATGTTCTTTTCTATTACATGGGAACGTTTGTCATGTCATGATCTCAGAGTCAAAGCCCCCAAACACTGCGCTGTTGATTCCAGAAAGTGGCTTAGGATCTATTTTGCAGAAAGACCACTACGTGAGCACCATCTTTCAGTGTTGGCGGCCACCAAGACCCGTGCTTCCAACATTGCATTACAAGCCGGGTGGTCCAACAAATCCTTCGCTGTGGGTGTTTCTGAAATGTTGGGGAACTTGATGGATGAATATGTGCTAGGAAGACTCCAGCTCAATCAGCAACCAGTGGACCCAGAAGGGTTGAAGCGTGGTGTAGAGTATTCCCAGGCTTTCCTAGACCTCTGCATTGCTTTTGCTTCACAGCGCGCATGGACAATGAGTGTCCACCGCATATGCCAGCCAGATTCATGGATGGGGGTGCTAGATGAACAAAGGGAACTTCGACGAGAATGCTTTGAAACCTTACAACAAGACGTGAAAGTCATCAGAGAAGCCTGGCACATGTTGGAAACAAAGGATCCAAACGCAGACTTGGAGGTGTGGGTTTGTTTTCTTCACTGTGTGTCAACAGAAACCTCTGGGGCTGTTGCATGTCAATACTTGTTCCAATCATTTATCACCTTCAATGTTCGTTGCTGTTGATTGAGACTACAACGGGGTTTCCCAAAGAGTTCAAACCTCATATATCACCAAAACCTTTGCATGTTTTCATGCCCCTTGCCCCTGCAGGGACTGCAGAAACTGTTCGATGACCTGTGGTTTCACAAACTGACCTTGTGCCAGGCCACCGTATGGGTGAGAGGTTACACGTAGTGAAGTTGGTGGGGAAAAAAACATAAGAAGACAAACATCCACATGTTTGGGGATTGGCAACCACTCTTATCTTACAAATGTACGGTCAAATTACATAATATATAAATTAATATATAGATATCAATTTGGGTATACATATAGATAGTTGGATAGATAGATACAGATAGATACATACATACATACATAGATAGATAGATAGATAGATCTATCGATCGATCGATGGATAGGTAGGTAGGTAGGTAGGTAGATAGATAGTTGTTAATACTTGTATACTCAGTTACTTAATTACTGTGTAATGTATGTCTTGTCCCATACCAACCTTGCTTACTGCTCTCGTTTCACTCACTGGTTTGCGCAGGAGCTATGGGAGCATGCTGAACGATTTGGATGGAGCTTTGAGTCTATCCACAGCCACATCTATAGGTTGGCGGATTCGTTGTGTTCATCGAAGGAGTCAGTTGAAGACCTCTTTTGGGAAGGGGGCTGACATGAAGCGGCAGAATAAGAATCCCTTCAAAGCAGGAAGTGTTGAACGTTTCCATTTCAACAACAGTCACTGGATTCGTTTACCTGATGATGCCTGGCCTAAAATGTGCATTCAACGAGATGATGTGATTGCTGTTCAACATCAACCACGTCGAAGTCATGTGAACTTGGGATCTGCAGCTCAGAATGGAAATGTCATCAAAACCCTACGGGTAGCGGTGTTGAAGAAGAAAAAGGGTTTCCCGACTTTGACTTTTAACATTCCTGTATTATTTTTGCTTCCAGCTCTGATCTGAAAAAATGTGTTTCCTATGATGATAAACTTACACCTGGCCGGATAGTTAAGTTTCGGATGTCATTTATATAACATATTATAACATTTAATCTTAGAGCCTAAGGAATTCACTCCTAGAATATTTTGGCATGCCGCCTCAGGTTTGCGCGCTGAGACTGACCCCCGTGTTGCTGAAGCAGAAGCAAAAGGAACCTTACCTGATATAGAACATGTGAAGCCTGCCTCGCACACAGCTGAATTACGTTCAGTGGGAGCTATGATCGGCTTACGGGCATCTGCAGTCTCGGGGTTTCGTGACATCAGTATCAGGCTACTGTTGGGAAACCTAATGAGCACTGGACTTCTCTTCAAAGAACTCTTGTCAGAGTGTTACATTTTGAGTTTTGGACATTACTCAGCAGGAGGGCTTTGTTGGGACGTCAAGGGGGTGGGTCCGGCTGACGCCAGTGGGAACCACAAATTTTTCAGCTTGGGCCCAGCAACTTGTTCTGCAGAAGATGCCCGACCACGCCTACAATGTTTCTGCCCAACAAAAGTGTGGAGTCCAAATGATGCAGTGCAGGAGGAAGAATACGCAGGCATCCCAACCACAGTCTGTTTCTTAGAGCATTATACTTCGTTTGGTTTGAGGCGTTCACACTTACCCCTCCACACCAAAATGGCTGTGGTTACGGTTCGTGTTTATATGCATACGCTCTTTCAATTTTAAATGTGTTCAAATCTCTGGGATACAAAATGAAATGTTGAGACATGTTACTAAGCAAATCCCTGTTTTACACCGAGGCTGCCCATGGGAGGCACCGCTTGGAGATTGCGGAATTCTACTCAAACGCACAGGCCCAGATGAAACATTGGTCCGGTTCTGGCTGCAACATGGGGACATCGCAGTCAAGACAGATCTGTCAAAAACGGTCAAACAACTACTCTTCATTTCAAAAGTGAAGGTTGTTCGGTACAAGGAAAAGACGGCTGGACTGAGATCCCAAATGTTTCTTTGACTCACATTTGATATTGTTTTGCTATTATATGTTTCTTCTAGTGTTCACTGAAGGGGCCCATCCCGGCTTTCTAATTCGCACGTATCTGTTGAGAAAGTGTAAGATCAGAAATTGTTTATATACGACATATTGCCTGGTTCCTTCTCAGACTCATCATTCTCATCTCAGGTTCAGTCTGATTGCCGCTTACTTCCCGGACGTGAGCGACGAGAAGAAAGAGGAGATCCTTCTGCGCTGGGTACCCCCTACCAAGGATGCGGTCTCAGTCACTTCACCTCCCAAGGGGTTTTACGCTCCTTATTTGGCCGATGTACTGGGAAAATTGGAGCATGAAGAGGATGGAAAGGATTTCACTAACCTCAAAGATGTGGTTGATGATTACAGACGGCAGGAATTTGTGTTCAGCAGGGTCGGTGTGAGCCGAGAAAAAGCCAGCCACTGGACACCAAAGGCCATCAAGGAGTTGAAACCACCGATCGGGACATTGGTGTGGCAATGGACAGCATCAGCTTTCCAAGCTTACTACCCAATGCCTCAAAAAATGATTGACGAGAAAATCAGCAAGGCAAGAAAAAAGGGAAAAGGAAAGGTAAAGACAATGTGGTCCATACATAGGGGTTACGCACAAAAGCGTACAAAACTGAAGGCTTTGCAAGAAGTCACCAAGTGGCTTTGGAAGACTCACAGCAACAACGGTGGGGATTCTTTGGTGGTGTTTCAGAAACATTTAATTTAGCCCAAGAGCACGTGTTTCTTAGAGAAGGTTCACCCCTAATAAACTAGGAAATTGTTTAGTTCCAACCTGTGCCCGCGCTCAGGATGCTTCGAGTGAGCCGTCCAAAAAGGCCGTGGAGGAGGCTTTGAAAGTAGCAGAGTCTGAGGACAACGCAGTGGGTGGCAACGGGGAGGATGATGTTGTCCAAATACCAAGAGACGTCATGGAAGTGAAACCAGACAAAGCAGGGAAAGATGAGAAAGAAGCAGACTTAGACAGCGAGATCAGTGGTCCACATGAAAGTAGCAAATCGAGTTCAAGCAGCAGCAGCAGTTCAGGTCCTTCAGCACCCAAGGGAAAAACAGCCAAAGCGAAAGCTAGCAAAGCAAAGGCAGAACCAAAGAAAGGGGCTGGACGTGGAAGGGGACGGGGTACAGAACTTCCACCGCCAAAAGCGGAGGTCCCCAAAAAACGCCTAGTTCCCTTGGACACATCCGATGTGAAAATCAACCAGAATCTCAAAGCACGCTTAGATCAGATTTCTCAAGACGCTGCCGTTGGAACCTCTGGCAGTGCATCTTCCAGCGGGAAAGCACCAGCTGGGAAGAGAAGGAAAACTTGAGAGGTTAAGAATTGAGTGGAAACGCATGGCAAGTTTTTTTTTTGGCATCCAACCATCAATCAAACCTAAGTCAGAGAATTGTTTTGGAGACCTCCCACTGACAGAAATCCTTCCAGCGCGGAATTTCAAAGACCGTTTCACTTTCAGAAGAGAAAAAAACAGTTGATCGCACTCAATGGTATGACCAAAGAGGAAATTCCAAATGATCACGGGTGACTTCAACATATGCGTTTCTTAGATGTCAATAGTAATAACCTCATAAAACGGCAAAAACCATGTTTTTACAAGTGGGGTATGCTCGAAAGTACTAGTTTCAAAAGTCTTAGAATGGTATGATCATTGAGAATGATATTTGGCATCCATAATATGATCAATGAATATCAATGACCTATCATTTTCAGATTCTCTCGATGGAAATCGACCATCTGCAGCCCAGACATCGATCAGATTCTGATGAGCTTTTTGGGATGATTTGGAGTTTAGATGAAGCCATTCTTTGCATTATTTTCCAATAGCTGTAGCTTTGCAATTGTGATTATATATACCCCCCCAAGACCTACATTTCAAGCAAATTTAGTGGTATTTACAGTGTTTTTTCTTAACATTTTGGACTCTACAACTTAGGGCATTTTCTGTTGATCAGAAATTGCATTTTTTGCAAGTCTTGTGGGAATCTTGGATTCAGAATGCATTCTTCCGAAAATCTAAGGGGGTAGGATTCAAGATTCAAGATTCAAGGCTTAGAAAAAACTTTTTGAATCCAAGGAGGTCGGATTCAAGATTCAAGATTCAAGATTCCAAAAGAATTCTTGAATCCAAGGGGGTAGGATTCAAGAATTCTTTTTTGAATCTTGAATCTTGAATCCTACCTCCTTGGATTCAAGATGTTTTTTCTGAGCCTTGAATCTTGAACCTTGAATCCTACCCCCTTGGATTCAAGAAGTTTTTTCTGAGCCTTGAATCTTGAATCTTGAATCCTACCTCCTTGGATTCAAGAATTATTTTTGGAATCTTCAATCTTGAACCCTACCCCCTTAGTGAATGCATTCTTTGCAAATCCAAGATCCAAGATCCAAGATTCCCACAAGACTTGCAAAAAAAAATGATTTCTGATCACCAGAAAATGCTCTTAAAAAATGCAGTAAAGGAAATTAGATTCATCATAATAAAAGTAAAATAATTTGAAAAAGAACCTTCTTTAATCTTAAACAATAATTTATTTCACAATTAAGAAGAAAAAATAAACATTAATGAGTAAAATACATGAACTCATCCGATAGCAATACCTCTTTATCTACAGATCAATCAAAACCTTCCCAACAAAATGTATTAGAAAGGATTGCAGATAGATCGGCAAAGAAAACTTTCTGTAAACAAAGCATGGTGGCAATTTATGTTTAGAAAAAAACAATAGACTATAAAAAACCCTGAAATGCTATCAAAGTTCACATCACAAAATGGTAGAATATTATCATTAGAATATACAAATAATTCAATCTGAAAAAAACATATCCAAGATAAAACATATGTTGATTAACTTAAAACTAGATCCTCAGAATATAGAGTTAAAAAACAATAGACATATAGGATTGTTCAAAGTAAAAATGCATATTCACCCAATGCTAGAAATTCTTATAATACCTATAAAAAAACACAAAATTAAAAACTATAGAAAAATAAGACAATTTATAATATGACACATATATTGAAAACTGATCTAGATATGCTTTAGGTGACGGCGCCCTTTGAGCGACCGCACTGTTGTCACTTTCATACATGGGCATAATGCTATGTTGCATACATGGGGTGGGGGGGGCATGTTAACGTTCACTTTGAGTACTCGGCAGTTGTCCCTGGATGCCATGCGCTTGCCGCTTGTGCTTGCAGCGCTATGTTTGGATGTGGTACTGGAGACACAGGATCTCGAGTGAAGGATCCGATGTTTTAGAAAGTTTAGGAGTTTTGATGTCCAAAGTGAATGACGCCTTGGGTTACTGGA